>NNBU01000009.1_pt1 | contig 166419 bp, 128 predicted proteins | sample 1173781 | NCBI WGS metagenome assembly NNBU01 (sample SAMN07173937, study PRJNA388173) | plant metagenome | biome: Plant school; feature: Soil; material: Symbiotic tissue of Blasia pusilla L.; isolation source: symbiotic tissue sample KVJ2 | host: Blasia pusilla | place: Norway: Troms, Kvaloya...
AGCTACCACCGTTCCAAAGAAATTAGAGGTTTCTTGGACTCTGTTAATCAAAGCTTACCAACCGAGCAATGGAAAATCCACTGTGTCCGTTTCGCCCCTAATTGCCCAGTACAAAATCCGATAGAGGATATTTGGTTACAAGCCAAAACATGGGTTAGACGTTTTTGTGCTTTAGTTCCTTCATTTTCACATTTAAAGTGGATATTTGAGTGGTTTATTAGACACACTACCTTTGATTTTGACACTCTACAGATGTACGGAGCTTATTCAAAAATCAAATAGGATTCCTATAGTTGATAAAGCATTGGGGCAACGTCTGCTGTAGTATTATTGTGGTTTTGTCCTACTAATGGTATAAGAGATGACGGCTCAATTTGAATACAGCACTCTTGCCCATCCACAGGATATTAAGCAGCTTGAGATTATCCTTGAGCAGTGCTTTATCAGCGCACTTGGTGGCGAGGAAGCTTATATCAACCTGATTGGGGTAGAAAATTTCCGCATTATTCGGGGATTGGAGCAAGTACTTGGTGGATTGGCAACTCTGGATATGGGTCAGTGGTGGGGTGGTAAGCGTGTACCAATGACAGGAATTGCGGCAGTGGGCATTGCTCCAGAGTATCGTGGTTCGGGGGCTGCGATCGCTCTCATGCAACACACCCTCAAAGAACTTTATGCTAGGGGTATACCGCTCTCTGCTCTTTATCCAGCAGTTCAAACTTTATATCGAAAAGTCGGGTATGAGCAGGCGGGTAGCTGGTGTAATTGGGAAGTTCCTACTAAGAATATCCAAGTGCGAGAGCAACCCCTACCTTTGCAACCAATAGCTCCACTCAATCATCAAGTCTTTCATGAACTATATCAGCAGCAGGCGAGACTAACGCATGGATATTTAGACCGACATTCAGCAATCTGGGAACGCTTAATTCAACCAGATGAGAAAGAAATATTCTACGCATATTTTATCGGTACAAAAGATAAACCCCAAGGCTACATCCTCTTCAGTCAACATTCAAAAGAGAATGGCGCAATCCTACGAATTAAGGATTGGGTAATTCTCACCTCTGCGGCTGCACAATCATTCTGGTCTTTTCTTGCCAGCCATCGCTCCCAAATTGACCAGGTGCGATGGAGAAGTTCTGTAAGCGATTCCTTGACATTGCTGCTACCAGAGCAAACTGCCAAGATGTCGAGTCAGTTTCGTTGGATGCTGCGGATAGTAGATATAGTCAAGGCGTTGGAGATGCGGGGTTATCCATCGGGAATTGAAACTGAACTGCACTTAGATATTCAAGATAATTTGCTAGATGCAAACAATGGTAAATTCATTCTTTCTGTTGCCAATGGACGCGGTGAAGTTACCAGAGGTGGAAAGGGTGAGTTGCAGCTAGATGTCCGAGAACTAGCACCACTATATACAAGTTTGTTTTCTCCCTACCATTTGCAGATAGCCGGAAAACTGCATGGGACAGAAACCGCTATTTCAGCAGCTACGCAAATATTTGCAGGTAGTTCTCCTTGGGTGGCTGATTTCTTTTAATGTCATCTGTCAAAGAACCTCTCTCTGCGTTGAACTAAAGTTTAAGTCTGGCCCTCTTGAGAGTCGGAAGGGGACAGTTTTACGTAGTCAAAGCAGGGAGAGGGATTAAAGTTGGAAACATAATTAATCCTTCAGTCGTCCTTCCGCTAGATTAACAATTTCTGTTGTTGTCAACTCACATCCTAAATAAAACTGTCAGCGATTTACTTTTGATAAGTAATGACAATTTCTAGTGCTTATATAATCCCAAGCATCATCTCAAAAAATAACTCAACTGCATTTATGATTTTTTCTCCGGAAGTTCAGTATAATCATCAGAAAACAATCTAAGGTAAAGCTGATCAGTCGCTCCATACTTGCACACCCACAATCACAAACATGAAATCACATTTACTTGCGATCGGTTTAAGCACTTTGCTTCTAGTTGCAGGACAAGCTAAAGCTTCACGATTACAGTCTTGGTACTTTGACTCTAAGCAAAACCAATTACATCTAACTACAACTTCTGGAATCCAACCAAAAGCGTTTTTATTAGATAATCCTAATCGATTGGTAATTGACTTACCTGGAACTAGTTTTAATTCAGATAGTGTAAAAAAAGCTTTTGGTAATGCAATTAAAGAAATTCGGATCGGCAAATTGGACGGTAAAACAACTCGTTTTGTTGTAGAATTCGCTCCAGGTTATCATCTTGATTCCCGTAATCTATCCATCAAGGGAGATTCTCGTTCCCATTGGATTGTAAAATTCAACTCGTTTGACCGCCAAAACAATAATGTTCCTGGGGAAAATAGAAAAGATATTGCCATCAATTCCACAGATGCTTCAACATTTGCGGGAGTTGTAAATCTTGGTCAAGAAATGCAGGGTATCAGTTCTCAAATTCGGGCATTGTTAGCAACTTATAAATCATTAAATCCTGGAATATTTTTCTTAGATTTAGATACAGGTAATTATATAGATATTAATGGCGAAAAAAGATTTGCTGCTGCCAGTACAATAAAATTTCCCTTGTTAGTAGCTCTTTTCCAAGAAATAGACGCTGGTAGAATTAAACTAACAGATAAATTAGTGATGCGGCGCGATTTAAGGGTTGGTGAATCGGGAACGATGCAATACAAACCCGTTGGAACTAAATTTAGTGTCCTCCAAACTGCTACCTTGATGATGACCATTAGCGATAATACCGCCACAAATATGGTTCTTGATCGTTTGGGTGGTGCAGCAAAAGTTAACCAACGTTTTCGTAACTGGGGATTACCAAATACAGCAGTTCGTCATCTACTTCCAGATATCGCTGGCACAAATACAACTAGTTCTAAAGATTTGGTCAGATTGGCGGCGTTAGTTTCTAACAATCGTTTGCTCTCCTCAAACAGCCGGAATCAAGTTTTAGGCATCATGCGCCGTGTCAAAACCAATAGTTTACTACCGGCTGGTATTGGTAAAGGAGCTACGATCGCCCATAAAACTGGTACATTGAGATTTATTATTGGTGATGCAGGTATTATTGAAATGCCCAACGGGAAAAGCTATTTAGCAGGTATTTTGGTACAAAGACCAAACTACGATCGCAGAGCTGGAGATTTTGTCCGTGAAGTTTCTCGCAGAGTCTACAATTACCTAAACCAAACCACAGTTAGCAATACTGGTAGCCCTCATCAGTCAGTTGATCCTAACTACCATAATTTCTGAAATTATAAATGTAGGGACATACACCTGTACGTCCCTACATTTATCTGTATAAGATATTTCCTAAAATGGGATTAACTCAGGAAATTTGGCGTACCACTACCACCATTCTTACCAACAGCAGGAATTTGCAGTAGGTCATCTGTGGCTTTGCCAGTACCGTCATTGGTAACAGATGTAGGCCCACCTGGGTGTCCATTGGGGATGAACAGTTGCGGGTGGTCAAAAGGCGCTTTGTCATACTTAACTCGTTCATCAGTCAGTCCCTTTAAAAAGGCGACCAATTGCTGTTTCTCTTCTGGTGAGAGATTCAGTGGGGGAAGAAGTCTAAAATCACCACCCCGATTGTAAAAATCAATCACTTGCTCTAAAGTCGCGTGACCTCCATTGTGGAAGTAGGGAGCAGTGAGTTCCACATTGCGAAGTCCAGGTGCTTTGAAAGCTCCGTCTGCAAACACAGTTTCACTAGAATTCAACGGTGGATTTAGGATTGGGGGATTTTCGCCAAGGAGAAGTTGAAATTTGCCCAACTGAGCCAATCGTGCTTCTGAAAGCGGATTACCGAAAGGGTCATTACCACCCAAACTTGGATCGTCCGTAGCAGGTCTGACGCCGATATTGAAGAAGCCAGTGTCTTCAGGGGATCTTGGGCCGAACGGCGCACGTTTGATTCGTCCGTCTTTAGCCACGTTGCTCACTGAAGCAGCTGTTAATTCTGATCCAATGTGACAACCAATACACAGACCCTTGCCCTCAAACAGTCGTTTCCCTTCTTGCTGCTCAAGGGTTAGGGCAGTAGTGTTTCCTTCTAAGAAGCGATCAAAGGGCGTATCATTGGCAATGAGTGTAGACTCGTACAACTGAACTGCAAGCCCAAAGAATAGCGAGAAGTTGTACTCCGTTAATGTGTACTCATTAGTCTCCAAGGAGCGATCGGGCTTTTTGACAAAAGTCCGTCTACCTTCAGCGTCAACTTGGATGAGTCGATTAGACTTCCACCACTCCGACTTGAAGGCATCTTGAATCATCTGCTCATAAGTTTTATCTTTGAGTCCGGGTCTGGGCGATCTACTATCTGCGCCTAAAACGCTGTCTTGTGGATGCACAATCTGTTTACCTAGCGGTCTGAGAGGTAATAACTTTTTCGCAAGTTTGCGGGGGAGCTTTTTACCCCTAACCCTAGCAGTTCGCCCGAACTTATCACCAATTTCTTGAAAAGTGCGACCATCTGCGGAGGACTCAAAGGAACTTAGTGGCGGGCCGACTGCTTGGGATGCCAAAGACGAGTTCTTCAGGCTGATTTTCACAAATTCTAGATTATTTGGGGTTACTGCTTTGACGACAGCAGCGTTAGGATCTCTTAAACCGAAAGGATTCACCCCATTAAAGATGTTTTGTGCCCTTCCGTCCCAGAAGTTGCGAAAGTTGAATGCTGTATTAATCACGGTTGGGGTGTTGCGCGGCTCGACGCGGCGCACATTTACGCCTCCCACGTTAAATACCGGATCTGGCTCGTTTGTTACTTGGTCTTCTGCGTTACCAGGTTTGACATCCACAAACTTCGTATTGAAGACCCCCTGAGAAGAACTGACATCATTATTGTCACTGTGGAAGGGAAAATCTTCTGGTTTGAGTTGGTAGTTTGCTAAACCACCGACATCAAAAACTGTATCTGGATTCTCTGTACCATTAGGGTTAATCCGTAAAAGTCCCGGAGCAATCTGATTTTTGGATCTATTGTCTGCTCCAGCATGGAAGTGACAACTAGCACAGGCGGTCACTCCGTCGCTCCCAACCTGCATATCCCAAAAAAGAGTTTTTCCTAACTTGATTGCAGCTACTTTGTCTTTTACGAAGTCTCCAAGATTGTCAGGCTCTGGAACTGATATGCTCTTGAGCGAAGCTAGAGGCGGCGGCGTAACCTGGGCTGATACACTATTTCCAGCTATTACTGCTGCCATAATAATGACAGCAATTGTTATAGTCCTTGAAAATCTTGATCTCAAATAGTTAAGCTGGCCATATCTGAATCTCCACTTTTGGTGCTTTATTTTCGTCACCACAGATTTAAGCCAAAATCGACCTTTTGAGGTCAGTTGCAAGTAAATGGATAAGCCCGTAATAAATATTACTAGACTTATGATGGGTAAAAACCCCATAGTTTTTTATACTAAAATAACGCTGAAACAAATTATACATTTACGTGGAAGTCTGAAATTTAATATTCATGTAAAGTAATTACGCAATTTACGAATTTTATGTGAATACAAAAAAACACCCTCTTCTGGCTAAAAATAAATTGAGTAGGGTAGATAAATTGTTTTATATTGAATAGACATTAAGGAAACTACTGAGATATCTTCTCAATAAGAAGTTGATAAAATCTAGATATGCAAATTAGATATGTTTTGGTTTATTGTCAGCCCTACTTTGAGTAGGATGTTTGAATGTCACTACATCAAAGTTCTGGTCGGTGGCCCTTAGGGTTAGCGTTATCGCTGTTGACAGTTTTATTGTGGGGAATTTTACCTATTGCTTTGACAGTAACTCTAAAAGTACTTGATGTCTATACAGTTATTTGGTTTCGCTTTTTAGTATCATTTGTACTGCTTGCTGTGTATTTAGGAATACGCGGTAAATTACCAAAGTTAGAACAATTGCGTTCTGCTTCTTGGAAATTATTAGCGATCGCTACACTATTTTTAGGGATTAATTATTTTTCGTTTACCCAAGGTTTAGCACTAACATCGCCTGCTAATGCTGAAGTTCTCATTCAATTATCTACCCTTTTATTAGGTTTCGGAGGGTTAGCAATTTTTAAAGAACGTTATCGGCTGCATCAATGGATTGGTGTCAGTGTAATGATTTGCGGTTATCTTTTATTTTTTCGTGAACAACTGACAAATTTAATTACAGCACATGGCACATATATACAAGGTAGTATTTTGATTGTGCTAGGAGCAACGGCATGGGCTATTTATGCTTTGGCACAAAAGCAGTTATTACAATCTTTATCTTCCCCCAGCATCATGCTGATTATTTATGGAGGATGTGCTTTATTATTCACTCCTCTAGCTAGAGTAAAATCACTTTTTATACTTGACGCTTTCCATTTAGGAATATTGATTTTTTGTGCTTTGAATACTTTAATTGCTTACGGTGCTTTTGCCGAATCATTACAACATTGGGAAGCATCACGAGTAAGTGCAGTAATAGCTTTAGCTCCCATTGTGACATTAATATCAGTTGCAGTTGTATCAGTTGTTGCACCTTCTTGGACACCACCAGAACATTTCACTTTCATCGCACTATTAGGAGCGGGTTTAGTAGTCACAGGTTCAGTAGCGATCGCCTTGGGGAAAGCTGATAAATAAAAATATTTTTCAGGATTTTTACTGGATTTTTAATCTAGTAAATTCGTGCCACATCCAAAGCTACAACATAAACACTGAGGCAGAGAATTTTTTATTTGTTATGATTTAATAGTGAAGGCAAGCTACTGAAGTCAGCCAGATACTTTATCAATCTGTGTGACTCGGTAGTATTGAATTGTTGACTTTATAGCCAAAAAAATCCTTGAAAAAAATCCAAAAATCAGAATTTAGGAGTCAGAATCAATCACGGGGAGATTGGGAATCACTACTTTTTGCTTGACTACCAAATCTTAGATTTGGTGGGAATTGTAAACCCATTTATACCCCTTAGATTAAGCCAGATACATTCGCAAGTCATACATAAATCATCCTGAATGATAATTCCTGACTCCTAAATTCTGTTTTGAGAAAATTGAGGCTAATAACTTTAAGTAAAGCAAGCAGGGCGCCCGAATAACTACCAAAGCCAACACCTGAGAAAACCAGATCACCGAAACAGTTGAGCGATGAATAGTTTGTTTGGTAATTGGGCCAGCACCCTAAGAAAAAATTCTCTATTGCTGGTTCTTTCAATGGTGCTGCCAACGTTGGGAATTAGTAATTCTGTCTTGGCAGCAGAGCGGATTTATGCATCTTATTCAGCTTTAGAGCTTTCTATTTCAGTAACCACTTTAGAAAACTACGCCAAAACAGGTGTAATTAACGAAGACTTGGCAGCCTATCAGCAATATCTGCCTCTACAACAGCTTCAAGAATTGCGGCAGATTTTACTTAATCGTGTGAAAGTTAGTCCGGTAGTAGTTTCGCAACTTCTTTACACACCCCAAGGAAAATTTTTGTTGCATCGGTTGGCGCAAGTAATTATAGCCAAATCTCCTCAGCCAGAACCAGGATTGGGTGCTTTGCGTTCGGCGCTAATTTTAGCCTCTGGTGAATCGGGAGGCTTGACACTTTTGAATGTGTTGCGTAAATATCCCACCAGTAGCATTCGCCTTGATGTCGCAGAGATATTGGAAATAGCTACGGAATTGGAGAAACTTGTTAACCAAACTCATCGGGCGATCGCAGCAGTTTCCCAAGAGTCTAAAATAGAAGCTGCTACCATTTCCCAACCAAATTTCTCGCAATTGCCCGATTTAAAGGTTCCGGGAAAGTTGAAGTCACAAAAATATACCCTAAAGTTGTTCGATTCAACGCGGAATCGGCTTTTATTAACTGATGTTTACATTCCCAATGTGCAGAACGCTGCACCCGTAATTGTGATTTCTCACGGCTTGGGTTTAGACAGCAGCAACTTTCAATATTTAGCCACTCACCTAGCCTCTTACGGATTTGCCGTCGTCGTTCCCAATCATCCTGGTAGTGATGCTAAACAATTGCGTTCTCTGCTAAATGGACGCGCTATTGAAGTAGCAGAACCAAGTGAATTTCAAGACCGGCCAATGGACGTAACATATATACTGAATCAATTGGAAAAAAGTAAGCAATCTGATTCACGGTTTAAAGGTCGGTTAAATCTGCAACAAGTTGGAGTATTTGGTCAATCTTTGGGAGGCTACACAGCTTTAGCCCTGGCAGGCGCTAAAATTAACTTTGAGCAGCTAAAACAAGACTGTCAACCAGCAGCACTGCAAAAAACCTGGAATATGTCTTTATTGCTCCAGTGTCGCGCTTTGGAATTGAGCATCAGCAAGTCTGACAAGGATTATAACCTGCGGGATGAGAGAGTGAAAGCTGCGATCGCAGTTAATCCCATTACTAGTTCGATTTTCGGCAAAGCTGGCTTAAGTCAAATCAAAACTCCAGTGATGATTGTCAGCAGTAGTGATGATACAGTTGCACCAGCTTTATCCGAGCAAATTTTACCTTTCTCCTGGTTTGCAAATTCACAAAAATATCTCGTCGTCCTCGTAGGTGGCACTCATTTTTCCACCATTGGTAATGGCAACCCTGCAAATCAACAAGTCGCATTACCTGCTGATATGATTGGTGATGCTGCTCAAGCACGTCTTTACATGAATGTTTTAAGCTTACCTTTCTTCCAAACATACATTGCAGGAAGGTCAAAATACACTCCTTACCTTAATGCCGCTTACACTCAAAGCATTTCTAGTAAGTCGCTTGGTTTGAGTCTCGTTAAGTCATTGAATACAACCGAATTAACACAATTGCTGGAAATTAAAGGAGCCAAACCCGCAAAAAAAAACTCCCCAACACCATAGTCAGTTTCGGATTTTGGATGTTGGATATTGGTGTTGCATTGTTGCATGTGATGATTTTTATTTGACTTTGTACAGACGTAATTAATTACGTCTGTACAAATTTATTTGCGTCTTTATAAAATGAGAGGCTCAATTTTTGCTTGGACTTCTTCAATTAGCTCCTCTTCAACTTTCTCGACAAACAAAACCTTCCTAGCTTTCCAGTCTAGTGATTTTATCTGATCGGCTAACACCACGCCACTGGTGATCATTCCGTCAGGAAGCAGAACTTCAAAGTTAAGACCTTTTTTTTGATTAGTAATTGGGCAAACTAGAATTATAGAAGCCATTCGATTGTATTTTAATGGCGACATAACTAAAAAAGGACGATAGCCCATCTGCTCATGTCCTTGAGGTTTTAGTTCAGTATTAAGTGTTTCAGCAATATCTTCAAATGACATTCCTGATGTTCTCAAGGCTAATACACGTCGGATAGAATCAGCCGTAATTTGCTTTGTAGTTCCACAGTCTAATTTGACAATATCACCCCTATCTGGAATGTATGGTTTAACTACCAAACTTCATTCCCCACAGCAGATCCAGTATCTATTTCAGAATGGAAATTATCTGGAGTCATACCTTCCAATAATTCATCAAGAGTATATTTTTTTCGCTGCTGCGGCGTGATTACAATACTATTGCCTGAGACACTGAAAGTTATGTCTGTACCCTCTTTGACATTAACTTGTTCAGCCAAAGCTTTCGGAAGTCGAATAGCTAGGCTGTTTCCCCACTTTGCAACAACTGTGGTCATAGCTACTACCTTTAAATGCTTTCTTAGAGAATTAAACGTCCAAATGTAAAACTTTCGGAGCTTGAAGCGCCTACTTTGGACTATTTTTTGTATCTACTTTGAATATACCATAATTTGTATTTTTGGTGCGTTACGGAAGCCTTCACACACGCCATAACATCTTCTACTTATTTGCGCCTACTGACTGTAAAAACCGTAATATGCACAGATGATATGCGATCGCACTCATACTTCAGGACATATACTTTAAAGAAATATGACATTTAATTGCGTTATTGTAAAAATCAGCTTTACATAAGTTCAGTTATGAGCCAGTCTGAATCTACTACAGCCCAAGCTACTACCCTGACTAACCACGATCGCAAACCTATTCACATACCTGGCTCTATTCAACCTCATGGCGTTCTACTGGCACTCAGTATTCAGCTAGAGATTCTGCAAGTTAGTAACAATACTCAAGTCTATTTGGGCAAAGAGCCAGAAGATTTACTTGGTCAACCCTTGAGCTATTTGCTTGACCCTCAGCAAGTGGAAATTGTCAAGCAGTGCTTGCTGAAAAAAATTGGCAGCGCTAATGCTTTTAAAGTATTAATAAATACCTTAGATGAGGAAAGATCCTTTGATGCTATTGCTCATCGGATAGAAGAGGCTGTGATTCTGGAGTTAGAACCAACCAGTTCCGAATCTGAGGTGAGTTTCTTAAGCTTCCATAGTTTGGCGGGTGAAGCGATCGCAAAAATGCAAAGCACATCCAATTTAATAGAATTTTTGCATTTAGTAGCTGAAGAAGTTCAAAAAATCATCGGTTTTGATCGGGTAATGGTCTATCAATTTGACGAGTCAGAAGCGGGTTCTGTTGTTGCAGAAGTTAAACGGGAAGATTTATCACCTTATTTAGGACTCCACTATCCCGCTACAGACATTCCGACCCAGGCTAGGGAGTTATACACGCGCTGCTTTCTCCGATTTCTCCCCGATTTAACTACCGAACCTATCAAACTAGTTCCAACAGAAAATTCGACAGAATATCTGCATCTTGACTTAAGCTACTCTGTGCTACGGAGTTTTGATTGGTGTTGTTCTGAATATCATCAAAATATGGGAGTGAAGGCTCTTTTGGTGATTTCAATTATTCAAGAGCAGAAGCTTTGGGGATTAATATCCTGTCATCATCAAACACCAAAGTATATTTCTTACGAAATCCGCAAGATGTGCGAATTTTTGGGACAGATTGTGTCTTCAGAATTAGCACACAAAATTAGCCATTCGGAATGGGACTATAAGGTAAAGCTCAAATCGCTACAGTCTGAGTTCCTTGAGTCTATTTCCCAAGCAGATAATTTTATCGATGCCCTAATTAAACCTGAAATTCGCTTGCTCGATCTTGTTAGTGCCTCTGGAGCGGCGGTTTGCCTGGATAATGAAATTACTCTTGTAGGCACAACACCGAATATTCATGAAGTGCGAGCGCTAATTGAATGGGCGGATACCCAAGTTAGCGATAACCTGTTTTCCACTGATTCTCTGCCGAAGCTTTACCCAGAGGCACTCATATTTAAAGATACTGCTAGTGGTTTGTTGCTACTGCGGATTTCTAAAGTCCGGCGTTATTACATCCTTTGGTTTCGCCCTGAAGTTCTGCAAACAGTACACTGGGCAGGAAACCCACAAGAATCTATTCAAGCTCAGACAGATGGTAGCTATACCCTATCTCCACGAAAATCCTTTGAACAATGGCAAGAAACGGTTAGATTAACTTCTTTACCTTGGAAAGTATGTGAACTTGAAAGTGCGATCGCTCTGAATAATGCGATCGTTGGTATTGTCCTCTCGAAAGCGGATGAATTAGCTAAAATCAACCTGGAGTTAGAGCGCAGCAACCAAGAACTAGCATCCTTTGCCTACGCGGCTTCCCATGACCTCAAGGAACCTTTGCGGGGTATTTATAACTTCTCGACGGTGCTGCTAGAAGACTATGCCCAAGTATTAGATGATGAGGGAATTGAATGCTTGCAAACAGTAGTGTCCTTGTCTGTACGCATGGAAACTCTCATTAATGCTCTACTGCGACTCTCGCAGTTAGGACAAGCACAACTACGAGAGCAAGCAACTGACTTCAACGAATTACTCACCCAAGTAATTGAAGTCTTTCGTGCTAGTCGCCAAGACTCAGGGCTTGTGGATATTCGCATTCCTCGGCCTTTACCAACAGTTCAGTGCGATCGGGTACTGGTTAATGAAGTCTTCAGTAATCTGCTTGGCAATGCGTTCAAATACAACGATAAAGCAGAGCGATGGGTTGAGATTGGCTACCTTTTGCAAAAAGAGGCAGAGGGGCTGAGGGAGACAAGGGAGATAAAGGGAATAATCCATGCCCAATCCCCAATCTTTTATATCCGAGATAACGGTATTGGAATTCCAAAGCATCACTTAGAAACCATCTTTAGATTATTTAAGCGGCTTCACTCTCAAGAAAAATATGGTGGAGGAGCAGGTGCAGGACTAGCTATTGTTAAGAAGATTGTTGAGCTTCATAACGGTAAAATCTGGGTTGAATCTACTGTAGGCGCTGGCTCAATATTCTATTTTACGCTGGAATAGTTTAAGATAATAACCAAATATGTATTTTTGTTAAGCTCTTTTAAGACCACGAATGACAAAAAAACTTCATGAACCTCTGCTCGTTGTTGAGGACAGCAATGAAGATTTTCGGATGCTGCAACGTCTGATGCGGCGTATGTCCGTCCAGAACCCTATACATCGTTGTACTAATGGTGATGAGGTTTTAGACTTCCTCTATCAACTGGGGAAGGATGCCTACACTAAAGGCGAAGACTTACCCAACCCGAAAGTAGCATTACGACCCTCTGTGATCTTGCTCGATCTGAATTTGCCTGGTATTGATGGCCGTGACATTTTAGATCGGCTCAAGCAAGATAAGAGTTTCAAGGGAATCCCTATCGTTGTTTTTACGACATCATCTAACCCCAAGGATATTGAATTGTGCTACCAAAAGGGCGCAAATGGTTATCTGGTAAAGCCGATGGATGCTCAGGAACTAAAAAAGACGATTCAAGCATTTGTGGACTACTGGCTTGAAGCCAATACGCCGCCCGTGTTGGATTAATTTGTTTATTTTCTGTTGATGAGACAGTAGGGTTAATAGGATCACAAAAGAGACGGCTCAGAGGGCACAGCGACATTTTCCTCTTTGAGTCACTGTGTCTGCTTGTCTCTCTTAAATACGTTTTCCCCATTTTTCTTGTTTCCTACTGTCTTCGACCATTTGATATAAGCTTTAGAATTACTAAAGAATTTAGATTTTATTTATACTTATTTTATATTATTTTTAGAATTATGCAATAAAAACACAATCTGGATAAAAGGGATCTACATAGCTCCCCGATCCTCGTAACCTTATGTTGGACATACGGACGCTACTCATCATCGACGATTGTGCAGCAGATCGGAAAATCTATCGGCGGCATCTTTTGAAAGATCCGCACCAGTCCTACCAGATTTTGGAGGCAGACTGTGCAGAAGAAGGAATTGCTTTGTGCCAAAAAGTACGCTGTGATGTCATTCTGCTGGATTTTTGCCTACCTGATATGAGTGGGTTAGAACTCTTCGATCAGATGCAACGGGAGATATTTGAGACTTCTGTCCCGGTGATTATGTTGACAGGGCATGGCGATGAAGAGATTGCTGTACAAGCAATGAAACGGGGTGCATTGGATTATTTGGTCAAGCAAAATCTGACACAGGATGTGCTGCAACTAGCAGTCCGCAATGCCATTAAGCAATCGTGCTTGCAAGCCCAACTGGTCAAAACTCAAGAGCGCCAACGCTTAATTGCCACAACTGCTTTACGAATTCGCCAGTCTCTTAACCTAGAGCAAATTTTGAATACAGCTGTCGCTGAGGTACAGCAACTTCTGAAGTGCGATCGCGTGATGGTATATCAGTTCGCCCCAGATATCGACGGTAAAATAGTTGCCTCCTCAGTTGAGTCATACCGCACTGTAGCATTGTGCGATCGCGTTGGGGTCAGGACTGGGGAGCTGGGGAGCAGGGGAGCAGGGGAGCAGAGGAGCAGGGGGGAAGTTGCAGTAGGTCTTTCCCCCCTGCCCCTTTGCCCCTCTGCCCCTCTGCCTTTCAATTCCCAATCCCCAATCCCTTATATCTATGAGCTTGGCTTGTGTAATTGTGTCAGCCTGAAAGAGCAATTTAATACTAAAGCAAATCTGGTGGTTCCGATTAATTTGAGTAACAACGGGAACCCAACCCCCAAGCTTTGGGGTTTATTGATTGCTCACCATAATTCCGGGGAAAGACACTGGCAAACTGATGATGCGGAAATGCTTAATGAAGTTTCGGTACAATTAGCGATCGCCATCCAACAAGCTGAATTGTTAGCCCAAACTCAAGCAGCCCTTGCCAAAGAAAAGCAACTCAATGCATTTAAATCTCAAATCATTGCAACGGTTTCCCATGAATATCGAACGCCGCTAACTTCAATTCTGGCTGCGGCATCAACTTTGGCAAAACATAGTCAGCAACTAGATGAGTCTAAACAACAGAGGTTCTTGGGAATTATTGAACAGAAAGCAAGGTATATGTCCAAACTGGTGGATAATATGCTTCTGGTTAACCAATTGGAACTAGAAAAACCCAAGTTTAAACCAATCCCACTCGATTTACTACATTTTTTTTCTGACCTCATAGAACAAGAGCGAGAAACAGCAGGCGATCGCCACAAATTGATTTTTCAAATTACTGGGAATACCCAAGGCTTTTGGGGCGATCGCGGACTTTTGCAGCAAATTTTTATTAATTTAATGTCCAATGCCATTAAGTACTCCCCAGATGGGGGTTCTGTGGAATTCCATCTCATCGGCAAAGAATCACAAGTAATTTTTCACATTAAAGATCAGGGAATTGGTATCCCGATGGCAGATCAAGAAAATTTGTTTCAATCCTTTAGCCGTGGAAGTAATGTTGACACGATTCCTGGTACGGGTTTAGGGCTAGCGATCGCGAAAGCTTGTGTGGAGTTACATGGTGGTAATATTGCCTTGTGCAGCGAAGTGGGGCAAGGAACTCAAGTTACAGTCAGCTTACCAAAAATGTGCCCAACTGCTCAGTTATCCCCATCATTAACTTGATTTGGTCTGGCAATTTAGTTATCAGTTATCAATTAATTTTTAATCAGATTAGGACTTACGCAAACAATAGCCGAAACCTGATTTAACGGTAGGGGCAATTCATGTAGACGCATTCGCGCAGCGTCTCGTAGAGAAGCGGCTTCCCGAAGGGTATTGCCCCTACACCAAGCGATATAACGTTGTACCGTATCTGAATGGGAACCGCTATATAAACCTTGTTTCATATAAGTTTCATATAAGTTTATTTTAAGATACTCATTTGATACTATTCCCTCTATAAGACTCGGATTTGATTTTTGAAAAAACTCAGTATACATCTATTCTCTTCTTTCCAGTTAAGAGGATGTTTGAAAAGTATTAGGCGACTAGAAGTCGCTACTACACAAATGCAGTCCACCTCCGTGGACTAAGAGAAAATCAAGGGTTTTTAACCCAATACGCTTGGGTTAAGCATCTCTTTTTTCTCTCTGCGTCCTCTGCGCCTTGGCGGTTCGTTAAAAAATTGACTTTGGTAACAGAGTTTTAGCCTTAACTGAACCGTATTGGTTTTTAACCCAGGTCGGTGAGTTTTGTTTGTGTAGCTGCACCTGTGCCCGGTGAGTAATAAATTAGACTTTTCAAACAACCTCTAAGAGTTCCCTCACTACGCAAGTAAGTTCAGGAATAAATAATTTTACTTAGCATTCTCACAAGTTCTGTCTTCAGGACTCCTAAATACTTGCTTATATTTTCTTGCTGATATTACTAACTAGCAAATTTCAGAGGAATAAATATGACAACTAAAACGAGCAAATCAGATAAAACCGTAATTATTACGGGAGGGAATAAAGGATTAGGTTATTACTGTGCGAAAGCGATCGCAACATTAGACCCAAATTGTCATGTGATTATTGCTAGCCGCAACCAAAAACAAGCAACTTTGTCAGTCAAACAGTTGATAGCCCAAACGGGTAACAAGTCCATCGAAGCATTGCTGTTGGATCTTGCCTCCACTGCATCAATTCGCACTTTTGTCAAAGATTTCACAACAAGCGATCGCCCTCCCTTGCGTGCGATCGTGTGTAATGCAGGTATACAAGTTGTCACCGGCACAACTTACACTGAAGATGGTTTTGAAACCACTTTTGGAGTCAACCACCTGGGACATTTTCTGCTAGTCAATCTCTTACTTAAACATTTAGTTTCTCCAGCCCGAATTGTATTTGTCACCAGTGGCACACATTTCCCTAACGTTCGGCCCAATCAAACCCTGAGTATGCCTTCTCCTGAGTATCGCAATGCTAAGTTACTTGCATTTCCTGATTTAGCTTCCACTCAAAAAGAGGAGGATGCTTATACAATCGGTAGGCGACGCTATACCACCTCAAAACTTTGCAATATTTTATGCGCTTATGAGTTATCGCATCGTCTCCAGTCTCAGGGATACAGTACCCAGCAACACCCGATTACTGTGAATACCTTCGATCCTGGACTGATGCCGGGTACTGGAATAATCCGTGACTACGACTTAATTAAGCGTTTCGCGTGGACTTTTCTTTTGCCAGGACTCCGCCTTTTTGCATCATACGTAAAGACATCTAGCCAATCGGGGAAAGACCTTGCCAAACTGATTCTTGACCCGGAATTGGCAGAAGTTACAGGCAAATATTTTGTTGGTCTGCGGCAAGTCCCATCTTCTGAAGAATCTTATGATCGAAAGAAAGCTGTGGAATTATGGGAAACCAGCGCTGAACTAATCAACCTCACTCCTAATGAAACGATATTGCGTAGGCATCACTCGAATTTATAAGCTTTTACAATCAGTTTGAGTAAAAGATTCTAAACTTGCATTGAGAAATAATCCAGTCATGATCCAAATTTCTTGTTTTCTCTGGGTATCGATTTCAATTGGGTTATTTAGGCAAATATATATTGTAATTATTCGTCTTGAATTTCTATCCTGCTAATCAACCATTCTTTGATTGTTTTCCTGCAAGGCTCAGAACTTTCACAATCATTGACGTTCTCTAGAGAATAAGACATTTTTACTTTTTTGTTGACGTATTTATCTGGTTCGCAAACCTCAAAGACTGCACTGACACCTTCATATACTTTGCCATTTTCATCGACAACAGTAACCTAGCATTTTAAGTCTCCGTTTTGCATATTTTTGATAGTACCAGAAATTGGATTATCGTTTTTAATAGATATTTTTTCAGTTGATGCTAAATTACTCGGCTTTTTGCTATTTTTGTTGTTGTCTACTTTTACTTGATTTACAGAAATAGAATCAGAATTAACTTGGGTAGCTGTTGTAGTATTTGCTTGATTAACTTTATTCTCTTGAGAAGTACTATTGCCATTACTACAACTTACAATCAAAATAGAACCAAAAAATAATGTAGTAAGCTGTTCCACATTTAAATTGCATATACTGGACGGGCAAGATGCCCATCCCACAAGAGTTGTATTTAATTCGATTATGCAAATTAGATGTTTTTTAGCTTAGTAAAAATTGTTTTTTTCATTTTATTTATGTTCATAAAAGTCTATCGATAGTTGTTTTGCTAAAAGCGCTATAGGTAAATTATTGGATTTACAATAAAAACTTTCGTTAAGTTTTCTATGATATTTCTTGATTGTTACAGTTTTATGTGTTGTGAATTGTAAGTGACATCGTGGTATTTGCGGAAAATCCTCGGCGTTATCTGCACTTTTTGTGTATTCTTCGACAAAGTGTTTACAAGAGTATAAATTAATGCTTAATTAAGCCTTGATTGCTAAATATTAATGTTTTGAGCATTAAATGAGTATTTAATAGAATTTAGAAGCTGTAAGTATTGATTTTGTGTTATTTCAAGGTTTTCTCAACTTAAACAAACCATTTGACTGGACTTCCCACGACTGCGTAGCGCGGGTGCGAAAATTGTTGCGCCTCAAACGTGTAGGACATGCGGGAACCTTAGATCCAGCCGCTACAGGGGTTTTACCGATCGCACTTGGTAAAGCCACAAGATTATTGCAATATCTGCCAGAAGACAAAGCTTACAAGGCTACGATTCGCCTCGGTGTGCGTACCACAACTGATGATTTAGAAGGCGAAATCATCACTTCTCAACCTTGTGCTGGATTGAGTTTGGCAGAGGTGAAAACTGCACTGGCACAATTTGAAGGCAAGATTGAGCAAATACCACCAAGTTACAGTGCAATTCAAGTGGATGGTAAACGTCTCTACGACTTAGCACGTAAGGGTGAAATCGTGGAAGTTCCAGTGCGGACGGTGGAAATTTTTCACATAGAGATTTTAGACTGGAGAGAAGGAGATTTTCCCGAATTAGATGTGGCGATCGCTTGTGGATCTGGTACATATATTAGAGCGATCGCTCGTGACTTGGGTGCAATATTAGAAACTGGTGGCACCCTTGCGGGTTTGATCCGCACCCAGAGTAGTGGTTTCGATTTAACAGAGAGTCTCACTTTGACCGACTTAGAAACTCAACTGCAAAGCGGGACATTTCAACCTATTTATCCAGATGCAGCCTTACAACATTTTTTATCTGTTACTTTACCAGCAACATCTGCTCAAAAATGGTGTCAAGGTCAGCGAGTTTCTCTAAACTCTGATGTAACTGGGATGGTGCGAGTTTATGAAGAAGAAACTCGCTTTTTGGGTATTGGACAATTACAAGATGAAGTGTTGATTCCTCAAATGGTTTTTGAACCGATTTCTTGAAGAAGAATTCAGGATTCAGAATTTAGGAGTGCAGCCGGAGACACTCCGTCTCCGGTAAGAATCAAGATGTTCTCTACAATAGACTTCTTGCAAGGGACAAAATTAATTGTCTTCTATATAATTTACTCTATTAAAAACTGCTCCAGATATCGTCTAGGGCAGTTTTATATTGTACGGTAGAAGCCAGATTCACAACTGCACTTAATAGTGAAGAGAAACTAAAGTTTATAGACAAAAACTGGAAAACAAAGCTTCGCAACTCTTTCGGTTATTGCATTCTCTCAAAGGGAGAAAACAGGGCTAAGTCTAAATATTCAAGCGACCTGTAGTAAACATTAGATACGTTTGCCCTGCTACGGATAAAGAGATCCCTGCTACTGTTTTTGATTCCTTCTGATAGGCGCAGAAACTGACCTCGTTCTTAATTGGAGTAGGTGCTGAGTCAGGTCGGATTGAGTCAGCAAATGTAATATGGCTGGAGTACAACAAGGACAAAACAATGGTTCAAGGAGAAGCATGACTATTACTGTCTCAGATTTGTATATTGAGTTAGGCATTCATGGTGTATGTATTAACGACACCAGTATATGTGACGAACTAATTCAAGGGACTCTTATCAATCTTCTCGTTTTTCATGATGAGTTTAAAAGCTAAAATCCCACTACTCAACTGAATGGATAGCCAAAGTGTCGCAAATCTCATTAGATCCATTGCGCTCCCAAATAGCACAAGCTTTTCTCATCAGAGAAAATCTCACTTTTATGAAGGACAAGCACCTTTACTAGGGTATCCTCGCACTGGGATTGCACCACAAACATTAGAAAAACTCACTCCCGTTGCTATCGTTGGTATCACAAGGGCTATTACAGGTGTTCTAGGTATCATTCAATTCAGAGGCAGTAGTTGCACCAACTGCCATTACTTGAGACCATTCACTGACGCGGTTGTTATCTAAGACGGCTCGCACTCGATAACCAAGCTGAATTTTATGCATTAGCAAGATCACATCACGGTTGAGTAATCCTTGTGATTTTTGGTTTTCATTAGATGCAGCTTGTATACGAAAGCAGCGATCGCTTTGACGTTTCAACTTTGGAGATTTCCCTTCCACAAGCACCGTTTGTAGTTCGTACTCTTTAGCTTCAGGATATGGTTCCCAGCAAAGTTGCCAGTAAGTTGACCAGCGAATTAAGTCTGATGGTAATTCCTCGACTTCATCCGACAATGTAGAGACAAGTCCGGTGACTGAAGGTTGTACAACTTGAGGCTGATTTGAGGTGATTTCAGCAGCTATAGATGAACTGTCATCAACACCTAGTATCAATCCGAATATCAAAGTGAACAGCACAATCAATCGTAGGCATTGTAATTGCACCGACAATATTTTCCGATTCATCATGATGCAAAAGTCAGTTACTTACCACTCCACAGGTAAAATCAGGTTGCCGTTGTCTGCATAGATTACTCGTGAACGGATACGCGTTCTGGCAGGTAATGTAGAATTGAAGACTGCGCTTCTTTGCCCAATTGCTGATCTGTTGCCAATGCTGGCGCGGAATATAACAGAGTTCGGCCCTAGCCCTACAGCATCACCTATGCTAGTTTCAGGGCCATTAGCGACACCATTGACAACCTGCCTACCGCCATGAACTAGAGCGCGAGGCCCATAACCAATACCATTACCAAGAGTCAAACTAGTAGTTTCTAATGCGTGAAAGACAACATCGTTTGCCATCCCAGCAATTGATCCAACATTAAAAGGTTCACCCTCATCAGCACGCAGTGAAATTCTATTAGCTAGTTTGTGGTTGAGTGTTGCTAAAGAATCTTGGAAAGTAAGATTACCGATAATGCGGTTACGATAGTTCGGATCACGAGTTGCACTTCCACCTATCTGTGGCAGACTTCCAGAATTAAATAAGGTGAGGGGAGCATAATTAATTCCTGTTACGTTTGTCAAGTCTGCCCTAGCTAAATCTGTGTAACCTTTAGCAAATGCTTCATTGACTTCAATAATGCCTTCCATTAATGCAACGTCTGCTTGTGTCAGGTTGACTACTTTCCCCAGACTGCCGCTAGTAGCTTGTACATTAGTTGTGACGTTTTTACCAGGCAAGACAACTTTACCAGCAGGTAAGGTAACACCAGGGCCAACTCGCCCCAGAAAGTTGACTACTGTGTTTCTTTGTATAGTTGCACCGTCTATTTCACAATTGAAGGCGAGAAAAGTCTCTGGAACAGTGTTGCTAAACTGAGTATTGGTAACTGTGTCGGTAAAAGGCCCTGTAGAACCTTGAGTACCAATTTTAGCTGCACCTTTGATAATGGCCATGTGTGCCATAATGACACGCTCGCCAATCTCCACTCCCGTTCCTGAAGCTGTGATTTTCACTTGGTCTTGGGCATTAGAATCTGCCGCAATACTAATAGGAGCATTAGTAGCATCTAACTGGGCAAATGGAGCGACGTAGACTTTTTCACCGAAGGTAATATTTGTGGGATTGGTGATTGTTGCTGTTGGGTCAACAAAACTAGCTGAGTGGGAAGGTGCGGTACTTGGGCATATAGGTAGGTTTCCCACAGTTGGATTACACGTTCCTCCAACAGCTACTGCGGGTTGTATATATATCTGTGTGCTGATGGCAAACGCTAGGATAATTGCATTTAAAGCACTAAAAATTGTGCGAGGTTTGAACATAGCAAGAAAAGTCCTCACGGGTTATGGAATATTTGGCTATGGGATAATCTGCGTTAATGAATGAGAGATTTATTCAGGCGATGTCTGGCGACAAGACACAGAGCATCTACACAGGCTGAGAAATTACCAAAAATTACACTGCAACAGCCTGTATTGAGACTCCTTTTAGGTATGAGACCAAGAATTAACCGCCCCAAAAACCTGCCAAATTGAAGAATATTTGTAAGACAACTGACAATAAAAAGCCTAAAAGCGGCACTGAAATTGTCGTTGTTGCTCCAGCAACTGCATCATTGTAGACAGTCTCCCAAGCATCTGGCCCGCTAGTGGAACTACCATAGACTTTAGTACTCACAGCTAACGTTAAGCTAAGTACACTCAAACCAGCTAGTATTACGCGACGTTTCAACATTATTCTTTGTTACCTAATAGTTCGCCAAGTTTATCGGGTAAGGGACTTCCAAGAAATAAATTATCCAATCTTGTAGGGTGGGCCGAAAAGCCCGCCTTTGGTTACTGGGCGGACGAGACGCCCACCCCACAATAAATAGTTGGATATTTTTTTATTTGGAAGTCCCTAAGGTAAAGCGAAAAGGTACAGGACATACTTAAACTTTTCGGTTTACCTAACTTAATAACTTTCAAAGTTAATCAAGTACAAATTGCTACATCCAGCAATTAACAATTTATTGTAATCCTATTTGCTGTTTAACACTAGAGTTTTAGGTATTGAAAAAATTTATGGAAATAATAAAAATAGTATTAAATTTATAGCGGAAAACTGTGTTCACAAAAGAATGATTTAATTAAAAAAGTCATCTATCTTAAGGAATAAAATTAGATTAATTGCTGCTAGTAAAAGATAATCGTATAGGTAAAAAATAATTTAAATTCTATCTTTGGGGGGATAAATATTTAAGCTGTATACTAAATAAAAGTTTGGAGAAGATAATAGACATCGATATGGTAATCTTATTTGATTTAAAAACTACTACATTACCATATATGTGAATATTTAATTTCCTGAAAGCCTTATCTGATTAGGGTTTTGCTAAATTCCACTCTGATTCAGGCTCGTCAATATTTAGATGTCTTTGCCCTGGGATAAGGGGAAGGGGAAAGGGTAAAGATTTTGTATTTGGGAACTCCAAGAAATAAATTATCCAATATTGTGGGGTGGGCAACATGAGCGCCCTATGGATTAGGCGGGCTTTTCGGCCCACCCCACAAGAGTTAATTGAATATTTTTTTATTTGGAAATCCCTTTAACCCTTCCCCTTTAACCTTTACCCTTTTCCCACAAGAGTGCAAAAAGCACTTTTTCAAGAAGTCTAATACGCTGTAAGGGTACGCGGACTCGCTACCCTTGCGTACCCATCAGTCGCACACAATTTAATTCTGATTGCTGACTCCTGAATTCTTTCTTGTTAAACCAAATAACTCGTATTAGGTACGATCGCAAAAAAGGCATACTCATACCAAGCAGTCCAGATGAAACTGCGAATCCATCGCTGACGTTTTTCGGGACTCAATTCATATTCAAATGCGCCACGAGATACATCAATAGAAGATAGGTGAGAGTTGCAACCGCAGCCGTGCTGATAAGTAAAACCGTATTTGGAAGCAATACTTTGCACCTTCATTTGGATAGCAAACACCTTCCCTGCATGGAGTATGGCATCCCAAGAACGTTTGTGTTCGATATCGCGTTTATCAAATCGTAAGGCACGTTCTTCAAAAACATGATCGCGGTAAATTGGTGCTAAATGCACATGATAGAAGCTAGCCGGTAGTTCATAACCAAACTCATTGAACAAATCTATGCCAATGCGAGCTACTTTTACTTCATCAGCAAACTCGATTCCTTTTGACTCCACATCACGGAGAATTTCTACAAAGTTCGGATAGCTGTGTTTGAGAAAGTCTTGCCCAAAAAACTCTAGGGTTTCCCATGCCAGTTGTGTAAATAGTTGGGAGAATGAGGGTATCAAGTGAGCTAGTTGGGGGCGATCGCTAAATAAGTCAACATCACCATGTTCTAATTTGTATAGGAACAACTGTGCCATCTCAACATAGCTCTGGGGATGGGAAAGTCCGACACTCGTGCTTCCTCTAGCAATGTCTTGCCACGTAGAAGGTAGTTGAGAAACATGAACCGCATTTTCTCCGGCAATGACTGCAACAGGAGGACATTCGAGAAGTTGCATCGACAATCTCCTTTAAGACTTTAATGTGTAATTTACCTTAAGCGATCGCTGTATCTGTCTTCTGAACACAATTAAAAATGTTTGACAGACTGTCTTTTGACAATGAGCGCAATTTTGTTCATAATTTTGGGCTATCGGGAATTTGGTATTAGTTATTTTCCCTTATGCTTTCTGTTATCTGTTTTCTCCGCTCAGAGCATTCTCTTCAAGCGCCTGTAACTTTCTTATATATTTTCTCACCTTTGATTATCTCCTCATAGTATTGCTCATAAGGGGTGAACCTGATGGATTCTTGTTTTCCTAAACCCAAGATGCCAAAGGTGCAAAGGCTATTATAAAACAGTTCATGTACCCGCTTTTGAAGTACCTGATTGAAATATATCAGGACATTACGACAAAGGATGACATTAAACTCATTAAAAGAGCTATCAGTTGCTAAATTATGCTGGGCGAAAACAACATTTTCTCTTAAAGATGCTCGAAAAATAGCATTGTCGTAAGCTGCTGTATAATACTCTGAGAAAGACTTCTTACCACCTGCTTTCAGGTAAAGTTGAGTATATTCCTTCATTAGTTTGAGAGAGAAAATACCACTTTTGGCATTTTGTAATACCTTTTCGTTAGTATCAGTGGCATATATGCGGCAACGGTGGTAAAGTCCTTCTTCTTGCAATAAAATTGCCATTGAGTATACTTCTTCCCCCGTTGAGCATCCAGCGTGCCAGATGCGAATAAATGGATAGGTTTGTAAAAAGGGAATAACTTGATTTCTGAAGGTGTTATAAAAGCTGGGATCGCGAAACATTGATGTGACATTCACCGTTAGAGCAAGCAAAAATCGCTCCAAATAGACGCGGTTATGGAGTAAGCGCTCTTGCAATGCAGAAACATTTGCTAACCCCTCTAATTGAATGAAACTCTGAATGCGGCGCTTGAGTGAGGAAATAGCATAATCCCGAAAGTCATAACCGTAATACTGATACACCCCTTCCAAGAGCAGATGTATCTCGATGTCCTCCAAGATCGGTTTTGGCAGAGGCATAATAATAATTCGTAATTCGTAATTCGTAATTCGTAATTCGTAATTCGTAATTTGCAATGACGCTCTCTACGAGACGCTGCGCGAACGAATACTCGCTAACGTAATTTGTAATAACGCTCGTGACGCTCTTCGCCCTTGATGTCTCCCCTTCTCCTAAAGGGGGAATTAAGTAAGCCATGAGCAACAAAAGCACTATATTTACAGAAATTACACGTAGTCTTGCGAAAAAGCAAGCTACGCAAAGGGTCTTGCCGATAATAAAGAAACAGCGAAGATGTTTAAAAAAAATTGAGAATTTGGTATAGAGTCCAGGTGGATTTTACCTCTAGAATAGGTTGCTGGATCTATTAAACTTGATCGCGTTGCTATTTATGGGTTTTACTTTAACGTGGCTGTTACTCCTAAAACAGCGATCGCAATTATTGAAATCCCAGCCAGCCATCTAACCTGATAGCGCAGATTTTTGATCTCTTGGCTCAGACTTTCAGTCTGTGGTATAGAATATGGTTCCAGTTGTACAACTTCGATAGGTACTTGTTGGGGTATATTTGAGGGATTTTTAAAAGAGACCTGCGTATGTAGCCAATTAGTAATCAGTTGAGGACAGTTTTTCTTAAACCAATTGAAAGCTAAGGTTCTAAAAACTGGCTTGGACAGTCGGGCAATTAATTTCATTACCCTGTTTACAGGCTTCAAACGAAGCTTTTGATTAATCAGATTGACTGAACCAACATCATAGAGACAATCCAGAATTAGTTTCACAGTGGCTTCTTCACTGTTAATTAAGTTTTGCAGTAAAAGCAGAACATCATGCATACGCTCTGCTTCTCTATACTTTTCTGCCAAATTTTCTGAAGGACTTACGGTTGGATTTACGGTTGGATTTACGGTTGGATTTAGGGCGTTTTGTCTTACTATCGTCATATTGGTAACATAGCAGCCATAATAATTTAAGTACACCTATCTACCGAGAGAAAGATTTTTTATCTAGAGAGAGAACCTAAAAGCAAAAATTTTTTTGCGATAGACATGACTATATCGTGTCTGTAAAAAGGCTATTTGTCTAGTTCTTATGAATCTTTTATCTACTTCTAGGTCAATAAAATTTTATAACCAACTGCTCTAGGCGCAGAGATCGCAAAAAATGAAAAGTATACAAAGCTAAAATTTAAATATCTATCAAGCTTGTTATGGCGCGATCGTGAACAGTGAAAAAAGAACGGTGCAGTCTTTGTATACTGTCACTGATGAAGAATTAATGCTGATGAGTTCACAAAACCCAGAACTGCGGTTTGAACGCAATGCTAATGGAACTTTAGAAACTGGGTACTGGAAATTGTTTTTTAAAATTTGGTGGTGGGTAATGAGCAACCACCATAATTTTAAGGGTTTTAACCCAGTCCCCAGTCCCTAGTCCCTTTTACTCTTTCTTTTGAGTGATATCTGACGAAAAGATGATGTTTTATATCTACGCCTTAAAAACTTTGGATAGAAAAGCAAAAGTTTTGATTATTTATAAATAGTCTAATTCTACTTTCAGACAGACGAAATTTAAATCTATATTCCATCGCCGGATAGATAAAAATCTAATGCTAGTTTATTAAATTTGCTTAAGGATATGCATATTTTAAGTAGGAGCTAATTTAATAATGCCAGACAATCCTGGATTAGGAGAACAGGCGCTGAATAAAGCAGCAGAAATAGGATTATCTAGCCAATTAGATGAAGTAGAAAATTTAGATGTAAATATCCAAACAGACCCGATAAAACTGGTTCAGGGACAGGTAGATACTGTCACGATTCAAGGTGAAGGTTTGGTTATGCAGAAAGACCTCCGCATGGAGGAATTAGAGATGCAAATGACTAGTGTTGCCGTTAATCCTCTAAGTGTGGCTTTTGGCAAAATTGAACTAACTAAACCTACCGAAGCAAATTCACGGGTTGTGTTAACCGAAGCTGACATTAATCGCGCCTTTAACTCTGAATATGTGCGATCGCAACTGCAAAGTCAAAAAATGCATATTAACGGGCAACCGAGGACTATTGAGCCTCAGCATGTAGACTTTCAACTGCTTGGTGATGGGAAAGTAGCATTAAATGCCAGCATAAAATTAGTAGAAACTGGTGAAAATCAACAAGTTGCTTTTTCCGCAGTACCCCAGATTAGTGCCAATGGAAAAACTGTTGCTCTGGAAAATGTCGAGTATGGCGAAAGTGAGGAAATATCACCAGAGTTAACAAAAGCTTTGATCGCTCAAACTAGCGAAATTTTGAATTTGAGTAACTTTGACTTAGAAGGTATGAGTCTGCAAGTTAATCAACTCAAAGTAGAAGTAGGCAAACTAACCCTACAAGCTGAAGCTTATATTGAAAAAATTCCTTCAGCTGAAAAATAGAACGCTAATAAATTCAGGAGACTAATAATGGAAACAACGGAAACAACGCAAACAAATTCAACACCTTTCCCCAATATTCCACCAGTTATTGAAAGTAATGATAGTGAGTATCGTGATACTGGTGTACCCAGTACAGTAGCGATCGCAGGACATCCCCTCCATCCCCTGAGTGTGATCTTTCCCATAGCCTTTTTAGCCGCCGCCTTGGGAAGTGACATTGGCTACTGGTTAACTCGTGATTTCTTTTGGGCTAGGGCTTCGCTATGGTTAATCGGACTGGGATTAGCTGGAGGCTTACTTGCAGCTGCGATCGGCCTGAGCGATTTTGTGAAAATTGAACGAGTCCGTAAGCGCACCGCCGGTTGGGCGCATTTGATACTTAACGTCTCTCTACTAGTTTTAACTCTAGTTAATTTTCTTCTGCGTTTGGGCGATCCTGAGTTACGAATAGTACCTTGGGGACTGTTACTCTCGCTTATTGTCGGTACGCTGACTAGTATTTCTGGTTGGTTCGGTGCTGAACTCTCGTATCGCCACAAAATAGGTGTAGTGGGTGCTGGTAGCAGAAGATATCCATAACCAAAGGTGAGTTTGACTGGTTATATAGCGTTTCCCGACCTAGTAAGGTACACCCGTATGGGCACTGCCCCCTACACCTTGCGATATAAAGGACTTCCAAATAAAAAAATACCCAATTAATTCTTGTGGGGTGGGCRTCTYGCCCGCCCTATAGACTGGGCGGGCAAGATGCCCACCCCACAATATTGGATAATTTATTTCTTGGAGTTCCCTAAGGTTGTACCTCATCTGAATGGGAATCGCTATATCATGTCTACTCAAAAGACCTCTCCCTGACTGGAACTAAAGTTCAAACCTGTCCCTCTCCGAGTCGGAGAGGGACAGGTTTTGCGTAGTAAAACTAGGGAGAGGTCTATCAAACTCACGTTCCCCCTGCTCATTTTCCACGAGATTTGCTTGAGTGGAACGTAATTCTTCTAAGGCTAACTCTAAGCGTTGATTTTTATCGTCTAACTCCCGCGTCCGTTCGCGTACTTTCTTTTCTAGCACTTGGCTGTACACTTCTAGCTGTTCGTTAGCATCCTTTTGAGCTTTGATGAGTTGCTGAACTTCCTGGATTAGACGATTGAGGGAAGTCGCTAAAATGCCAACTTCATCATTAGTGGTGACGGGTGCTTGTAAATCGAAGTTAGATTCTTCTGTAACCTGTTGAGCAATACGGGTTACGGCTTGAATGGGACGGGCAATGGCGCGACTGGTGTAAATTGCTAGTAATGTGGCGATCGCAATTGATAATGACAGGCTACCGACAATAATATATAAGTGCAATTTTTCTGCCGTTTGTAGTTCCTTTTTTGCTTGCTCATACTCTTTGGCTGTAACTTTCACAAGACTTGTGATGTCATCAAGAAAGTCATCCATCACAAAAACTGACGAGCCATGCATAAAATTAAATAATTGAGTTTGTGCTGTCTTAATCTCAATTTGTGATAATTTATTGGGATTATTATCCTTAAAAAAAGCTTCTGTACGCTGTAAGTAAGCGCTAAAACCTTTATAGTTCTGCAATAAGGGATAAACTGCTTTCTGCTCACTTCCAGAAATAGAGATATTGGGCTTCTTAATGGTGGAATTCGCTGTTAATTCCGACCAAACTTGTCGAGCTTCGGCAACATACTCTACTAATTGAGTGTAATTTTTCTCCCATAGCTTTGGCCTATCCATGTAGAGAATCAGTCGGTGTTGAGTGGTGCGTACATAAAATACACTCGTTTTTAGTTGAGAGGCTTGATATAACTCTTCAAACGCTGCTTCTTCCCGTTTTTGCGCCTTCTGTTTGTAATGATCTGCAATCAGAAAACCCATAGTAGTTCCCAGCACAGCGATGCTGACAAGCAGCGTATATCCAATACCGATCTTTTGACCAACCTTCAAATAGCTAAACCAATGTTTAGAAATACTTGTGTGTGTAACTAAGTTATTTGATAGTTGCAAGGGGCTATTTGATTGCTTAGAAGTCAGTTTCTCGAACTTACTGTGCTGTTTCATACTCAACCACGACTTAGATGGATTTCAATACTGCTCGGTTAAGCCCAAAAAAGCACTCCGAGGTAGGTTGGGTTGAGGAACGAAACCCAACATTTTCAGGGCTTTGTTGGGTTTCACTCCGTTCAACCCAACCTACAAATCTTCAAAACCTACGCAGTATTGAGATGGATTTGAATTCGTTCCAGCAAGTCGCTGAAGCGAAATGGCTTGATGATATAGTCATTTGCTCCATTTTTGAATGCGATCGCTCTTTCGCGATCGTCAATATAAATCGTCATTACTCATTACTCTAGAATCACCGTGCGTACCCTTCTCCTTCGGAGACGCTGCGCGAACGGGAACGCCAAGGGCGAACACGGCGGTGAGGATGTCAACCAAAATGGTATTAGGTTCGCAAGCGATAACCCATCCCTCTAACGGTTTCAATGACATTACTGCCTAGTTTTTTGCGGAGATAACCGACATATACATCAACAATATTAGAACCTGGATTATAGTCATAGCCCCAAACGTAATCTAGCAGTTGTTCTCGACTAATAACTTGTCCGGGATGACGGCAAAACATTTCTGCCATTGTAAATTCACGAGCAGGTAATTCTATCAGGCGATCGCCTACTTTTACCTGTCGAGTTCGTAAATCAAGCACCACTTTACCCGCTTGCAAGAGAAACTCTTGAGCATCTCTCACAGGTTTAGCACTCCGCAAACGCAACCTTACCCGCGCCAGAAGTTCTTCAAATCGGAAGGGTTTGGTGACATAATCATCTGCGCCCCCTTCTAGCCCAGCGACTTTATCGTGAATGTCACTCCGAGCAGAAAGGATAATTACAGGTAAATTTTCTCCCTGTCCCCGCAGTTCTTCGAGTACCTGAAATCCATCTTTTCCAGGCAATCCCAAATCCAAAATTAGTAAGTCAAAGGTTCCACTCTGTGCTATGTCTAGGACATGTAACCCATCGGCAACAACTGCGGTTGTAAAACCTTGCGATCGCAATCCTTTCTCAATAAATGAGGCAATCCGGGGTTCATCTTCAGCGATGAGAATGTTGGGCATAAGCACTCATTTCTTGGGGGGGATCGAGGGGTAAAACGATGGTAAACATCGAACCATTTCCTAGCTGACTCCGAAGCAATACCTTTCCACCGTGGGCTTCGGCGATCGCTCGGACAATTGACAGCCCCAATCCCGCACCCTCAGAACGACGACGACTGTTAGAAGTACGAGCAAAACGTTCAAAAATCCGTTTTTGATCGACCAGGGGAATGCCTTCACCTGTATCGCGTACCCAGAAATGCACTTTTCCTCTAGCGATCGCAGAACCTATGGAGATAGTATCACTCTTTCCAGTATGCTGAGTCGCATTCTGCGCCAGATTCATTACAGCCTCAGTAATTCTCTGGCGATCAACTATAATCTGACCCTTTGCGATCGCATCTGTTTGCCAATCCCGCTCTGCTAGTGCCTGGGCTTTAATAAATAACTCTTGGGTTAAGTCTGCTACATTCACCGTCGCCAACTGCAAAAAATCTAAGCGTTCTGCCTTTGCCAACAAAATCATGTCATCCACCAGACGGCTCATCCGGTCTAATTCTCCGATAACCAGTGCCAAGGTTTCCTGTTGCTCTTGGGGGTCATCTCCCATCAGTTCCAGATGTCCGCGAACAATAGTAATGGGAGTCCGCAATTCATGCCCTGCATCGTTGACAAATTCTCGCTGGGTGGCAAAAGCTGCCTCTAGTCTGTCCATCATTTCATTGAATGTCGTTGCTAGTTCTGCCAGTTCTCCCTTACCTCGCGCAGGTAAGCGCTGGGTTAAATCTGACTCACTAATTGCATGAACAGTGGTGGTAATTGTCCGTAGGGGAGCTAGCACCCGTCCCGCCGCCAACCACGCCAGGATGAAGGACACCACAAACACTAGACTAGAAACCTCAATAATTACGGAAACTGCTTCTAGAGTTTCTGCCCGCTCACCATCTGTATTATGGGCAATAACGAAGACACCCTGTGTTTGTCCATTAATTTTAATTGGTTCCACCATGTAAAGAACCTTACTAAGATCCGGGTCAGAAAATTCTTTTTCTCCCTGTTCTGGTTTAGTTTGTTTTGCCCACCGTTGCATGAGTGGTGAGTCTTTAGCAAGTGGTTTGGGACGTGCTCTAGGGCTAGATTTATAAAATTTACCATTAACAAATGTGATGAAGTAAGAGTCATCCTCTGGCAGTCGATACAACAGATAAGCTCTAAAAAGTCTGATCAAATCTTCTTTGAAAGCTGGAGGAGCAATTTGTTTTTTGCCAGCCAGCAACCATTTCAATTGCTCTGGCCCAATCACTATGTCTTCTGGGTCGTCCTCAATGAGCGCGTCCTCTGAAGCAAAGGTTTCACCTTTAATTAACCCATTAAAAGCCGCCATGTCTTCTGCCATATCTTGACGAACCCGCTCATCAATGCGCTGGTAGAGCTGGTAGCGAAATGCGGGAATGGCAATGAGAAAGGTGATCCCCAAAATCAGCAAGTACCAGAGCAAAATCCGGGTGCGTGCTTCTCCAAATACTTGCTGCCAAACTGAAAACAGCTTTGGTATTTTAATCCCAGACCTGCGATCGCGGCGATGGCTGGTGATGCTGCTCATTTTTCCCCCTCCTCACTTGAGACAGTTTATCGTAATTGGGGATTTGTCATTAGTCATTGGTCATTGGTCATTGGTCATTGGTCATTGGTCATTGGTCATTGGGAAATTTGATGTTCAAAGATGGATGAACGAGATTCTAACTCTCCCTCATCCCACAATACGGTTCAGTTAAGGTTTTTTGATGATACGTCCTAGATCATAAAAATGCGATAAATTGCCGTCAAGACAAAAGACTGATTATTGTAGAGACGACGATTCATCGCGTCTCTTGCCTCATCCCATCCAATCCCCAATCCTCACTCTTCACTCACTCAGACAACTGCCAAATCTTAATAGTATTGTCCTCACTGCTGCTGACAAGGGTTTTGTCATCAGGACTGAAGGCAACTGATGTTACCGTGTTATTGTGCCCCGCCAATGTGAGAATTTCCTCTCCTGTGGCTGGATTCCAAAGTTTGATGGTGCGATCGCGGCTACCACTAGCAAGAATTTTACCATCAGCACTGAAGGCTACGGTTGTGACAGTGTTGGTATGTCCTTGCAGTGTGCGAATTTCTTTTCCGGTAGCGAGATTCCAAAGTTTGATGGTGCGGTCGCGGCTAGCACTAGCAAGAATTTTACCATCTGGGCTAATAGCCACGGTTGTTACTGTTTGAGAATTTCCTTCTAATGTGCGGATTGAGTATCCTTTTGTCAAATTCCAGATTTTGATCGTCTTGTCAAAACTACCACTGGCAAGAATCACAGCATCGGGGCTGATGGCCACTGACCGCACCCAGAATGTATGCCCTACTAGTGTCCGAATTTCCTCTCCTGTTGCTAAATCCCAGATTTTGATGGTGTTATCATCACTACCACTAACTAAAGTTTGGCTATCAAGGCTGATGGCTAGGGTATGAACTGAGTCAGAATGCCCTGTAAGAGTGCGAATTTGTTTTCCTGTTGCTAAATTCCAGATTTTGATGGTGTTGTCATCACTACCACTCACCAGAGTTTTGCCATCTGGGCTAATCACCACGGCATTCACCTGCTTAGAATAGGCGTTGAGTGAAGAGATTAGTTTTCCTGTTGCTAGATTCCAAAGTTTAATTTTGCGATCGTCACCACTGCTGGCTATGGTTTTGCCATCGGGGCTGATGGCGATGGATAAAACAGAGTTGTCATGTCCTTGGAGGGTATTAGCTAAGGAAACTTTTCCCAAGTTAATCTTTAGTGATTGACCTAAAAGCGCATCATTTTTGGCAGAACTATTATGCTGACTCAGCCTAGAGACCAAAGTAGTCTGAATCCGGCGAAAATGTTTATACCAAGATTCGCCGAATCCAAACAACAAAATAAAAGCACTTAGCAAGATTAAAATTCTCAGTAAGGGATAACTTTTTGGTAAATATGGTGCTTTAGTTGGTGGTGTTTTTGCAGATGACTTACCAGCCGGTGGTAATGCGAGTAGTTGTTTTGGAGTCAAATCTCTGAGAACTTCATCAGCTGACTGATAACGTTCATGAATATCTTTTTTCAAAAGCTTGTCGATGACAAAATCCAACTCAGGACTTAATGGACTCCGTAAATATTGCCGCCAATTGCTCACCCAAGCATACCCAGATTCCATCCACAACTGAAAAGGAGAATTTCCCGTTAGCAAGTGAAAGCAGGTAGCCCCCAAACCGAACAAGTCACTGGCGGGGAAAGCTTTACCATCTCGAATCTGTTCCAGGGGTGAATAACCATGTGAACCAATGGATGTGCCAGATTTCTGCTGAACTTTAGCGGTGAATTGCTTTGAGGAGCCAAAATCAATCAGACTTAATCGCCCATCAATTTTATGGCGGATAATATTTTCTGGCTTGATATCCCGATGAATGACTTTGCGATCGTGGATAAATTTCAGAATGGGCAGTAAATCTAGCAAAATAGCTTGAATTTCCCTAGTGTTATAGCCCTTGCGCTGTTGTAACTCCTTGAGCAAATTTTCCCCATTGATATACTGCTGCACTAAATATAGGCAGCCGTCTTGCTCAAAGTAAGCTATTAAAGTCGGAATTTGGGGATGTTCCCCAAGGTCTTGTAGTCGCTGCGCTTCTTCAGCAAACAACTCCATCGCCTTTTTTTGCGACCAAGTTCCTTGGAATTTTGGAGCTAATTGCTTGACAACACAGCGTTCATTGAGTTTATCTACATCTTCTGATAGATAGGTTCTGCCAAATCCCCCCTCATCTGAAAGGACTCGGATGACACGGAAACGATTTCTTAAAAGTGACACCAGTGGGGCGCTACAACTTTGGCAAAACTTCTTTCCATTGGAATTCAGGGGATTTAGGCAATCGGGATTTAAGCAGCAGATCATGATCTGACAGGCGCGACTGCATGACAACTTTGGCTAAGTTTGCCCCGAATTTTCCCTTAAAAAATTAGCTCTCGCTTACTTGTGGTAGAAAACCCTGTTTTGGGGATTGGGGAATTACTTATAGTTAGCGTTTGTAAATAGTAGTCTGTCTTCCTCATCTGTGGAAAACTACGAGAGCCATAAGATTAATTATTCTACCGATTATATAATAATCTGAATATAAATATTTTTTTCAAGTGTTAATCCTAGTAAATTCGCTTGTATCTTGGCAATCAATCACTGACTAAGTATTAAAGATAAACCCTGATTAATTCATCATTACTGACTATCAAATATAGCTAAAATACATACTAAAATTTGTTTTCGCTATTTTAAATCCCCCTTAATTAATTATTCATTTGATACTTTATACCAATTTAATGTGAAGCTGCACTAAATAAGTAATTCTCTATTCTTGGCGCTCTTGGCGTACTTGGCGGTTCGTTTAATATTCTGTGTATCTTCATACAGAATTGGTATTAGTTAAGAAAGGCTTAAACTTACTGTGCTAATTTATTTCCTTGAGCCTTGCTCTCCATTTCCGAATAGCACTAGCCGTTCTGGCTACAGGTGGCACGTAAACATCATAATTTTCATATTGTGTAATTTCGTGTTGTGTAATACTTTTATTATTTAATTTTTGGGTAGTTAGACAGTTAGCCAAAGTAGGCAAATAGCTTTCATAACTTAAAGCTTTTATCACTTCATCGGCAGTCTTAAACCGTTCATCTAACGTAATTTTCACCATTTTCCCTAAAATCTGGGCAAAACTGTTGCTGATATTTACCTCTTTTTGCCAAGATATTTCGCCAGTATTCGCGTCGTAATCCAATTCTAAAGGACTTTTCGCAGTCAACATATAAATACAAGTTATACCCAGTGCATAAATATCACTGGCATAAACTGGACGTAGAGAAAACTGTTCAGGTGGTGCAAATCCCCTAGTCCCGACAAAGTTGGTATTTGCAGCTTGATTGATTGAGTTTTCACAAGCATTAACTAATTGCTCTTTTACTGCACCAAAATCAATTAGCACTACTCGCCCGTCGTACTCACACCGCAATAAATTCTGGGGCTTAATATCCCGATGAATCACATGATGTTTATGAAGATACTGTAATACAGGTAATAATTCCTGCAAAAACTGTTTAACTGAGGCTTCACTTTTAGGCCCAGTTCCCCGCACTTCTCGTGCTAAAGTCAAACCCGGCACGTATTCTTGAATTAAAAAAAACTCCCCATTAGACTGAAAGTAGTCTAGCAGCATGGGAATTTGGGAATGACTACCGAGTTGAGCCAAGGTTCTTGCTTCTTTTTCAAAGCGCATACATGCCCTTTGCCAACTTTGGGGACTAGTCACTTTTGGACAAAGCTGTTTAATGACACACAGGGGATTCCCAGGTAATACGGCATTTTTGGCTAAAAACGTGATGCCAAAACCACCTCGGCCCAGAATTTGTAATATTTCATAGCGATCGCGAAATAGCCTTTTAGAACCACACATCTGACCAAGTTGAGTTTGTTGTGAAATGCTCTCTTGAGAATTCGTTATTTTCTGAGAAAAGCGATTCATTAGTATAAAATATCTACTCTGAAATGTCTCTAATCTTACGACAAATATTTCTTGGGAACAGTAAAATTACTGCATCTTTGCCAAATCCTCATTACTCTCCTATTCAAAATTCAAAAAGTAAGAAGAAGTTTTGGAGAATTTACGTATTGACAATAAACATTAAATATGAATATTAAAAATAAATCTTTGCAACACATCAATCTGCTGTAGGGGCGTACAGTTAAATATACTGAGTTTTATTCAAAAATCAAATAAAAGTCCTATATCAAAAGAGGCTCTGCCTCAAGTATAAAAAGACAGAGCCTCCCGCAATCCATTCTTTGGCAGCAGCCCAGGAATGAGACGATAAAGTTATTTAAACAGCAGCGAGAGTAGGCGCAGCAAATTTAGCATATCGCTCGATGTAGAATTCCTTAGAGTGAGCGATCGCTTTCACAGATTCACGCTCTTTCAAAGCATGTTTCCACTGGCGTACACGGGTAAACTCCTCTGGTATCCCAAAACCACGATACTGCTTCAGTGCAGCCCAGCGCTCAAACCAAGGGAAGTAAGTGAAATCAACCAAACTGATGGATTCACCAAACCAGTAAGGGCCTTCCCCAGATAGCTTTGCTAAACCTTCGTTTTCAATGAATTCCAGGTGTTTGTATAATTCCTGTTTAGCTTCTTCTTGTTTTTGGGGATCTGAACTCCGCAGAAGGGTAGAAAAAGCCGGAACGAACCTGGTGTTAGCAAAATCAATCCAGATGCGAGCCTGTGCCCTAGCAGTAGGACTGCTGGGTAACAGTGGTGGATTAGGAAATACCTCATCGAGATATTCGTTAATTACTGCTGACTCCCAAACTCGCTCATCACCATGAGTTAGCGCAGGGACTTTACCATAGGGGGAAACTTTGGTAAACCCTTCGGGCTTATTTTGCAAATCAATTTCGATCAAATCGAAGTCGATGCCCTTCTCTTGGAGTACCAACCGGGTACGGTGAGCATAAGGACAAACAACTGCACTGTATACTTTGATTTGGGCCATGTTTAAGTACCTTGGTAAATAGGACTTGTTAATCGGCATTGGGAATTGAATTTTCATCCAAAATCCCAAATCTTAAATTGTTAGTGTCACAAAATTTTTTTTGAAGCGAATCTAGCCAAGACTTACGCAAGCAAAATTTGTCATTGCGACTGGAACGTAGTGTAGGGAAGCAATCCCAGAGTTTTAGGTGATTACGTCGCTATCGCTCGTAATGACGCAATTACGTAAATTTTGCGTAAGTCCTAGTAGCGTGGCGTGAGTTCGATAAACCTCTCCCTACCTTGATGAACTAGAGTTCAAATCTTTCCCTCTCCGACTCGGAGAGGGACGGTTTTACGTAGTAAAACCAGGGAAAGGTTTCTGTGTTCTACATAAGCTGTCGAACTCACATCAACGTGAAAAATTCTCGACACTAAGCAAACTTTTAAAGACTACTAGAGCCAGGGCACCTCTTCAGGTGCATAACGAAAGGCGCGGAAGACTGTATTTTGCTCCCCACGAGTGACTGGCGACTTCTCACCTGGAATATTCCGAGATGCAAAGTGGGGATTGATATATTCCCAAACAATTTCTCCTGCAACTGTCACCTCGAATATTCGGCCGTAAGCACCTTCTGTAATTAAGGTATTGCCATTCGCCAAACGTTGCGCTCCTGATATGTATGAACTGAAGAAATTTTGTGGCGGATTATCGGTATATTCCCAAACTATTTCTTTGGTTTGGCGATTGACTTCAATTACACGGGAGAAATTGAGAGCGATGTCACGACGATGTGCGCCATTGTCAAAAATCAGGATATTACCGTTAGCTAGTTCGTTCGGGAAGTGCTGCTGTGCTAACACGTCATCACCCAACGTCCAGATAATTTCTCCGGTTTTGCGATCGACAATGACAACTGTGGAGATATTACGAAAGCTCACTATAATGTTGCCATCAGCGAGTTCACCCACAGTATTCCCATGAGTCCATTCATGTCGATGATCCTGGGGTGTAATCGTAAATCTATCTGGATTGAGGTGTTCGTGGGCGTGCCAAGTCCAAACAATTTCACCTGCTGGATTCACCTCATAAAGCACATCAGCATAGATATCACCATCTGGTTCTGTACCTGCTACGCCGCCTTTGATGCGGGGAACCAAAGACTGAGGTATCTTTTCAATGGCCAGTAGAATTGTGTTGCCATTGGCTAGCCTGCGTCCATCATGATGGTGGTCTGGATGCTTATATTCCCAGATAATATTTCCTTTGGGATCTGCTTCTAAAACAACGCCACTTTTGAATGCAGCCCACAAAGCAAAACGTAGTGGTTCTTCTGGTGGAGTCTTACCGTTATAAAAAAGGTTGCCATTGGGCAAGAGATAACCATATAACCCTGGTGGATATGGCAGATTCCACTGGTGTACTATTTCTCCTTCTAAGTTCAAAAGATAGACTTCACCTTGACCTGTCAGAGGCGTGAAAAGTGTGTATCCTTTGAAGGCTTTTTCGGGATTGTAAGCTCTTAAACCAGTACCTCGACGACGAATAGTATTTTGGTCAACTGATGTTACTGTAAAAGTCATATTCTACCTACTAAATATTGGAAATGGGCATTGGGTATGGAGAAGAGACTTGTTAAATCAATAATTGCTCCTTGTCCCCTATTCGTCTATTTATGGTGCTGGGTTTGGAGACTGAGCATGAACTATATCCAACTCTTCCAAAATGTCTTTGTCGAGAACTACATCCACACTTTCTAAATTCTCTTTGAGTTGTTCTAGTGTCGTAGCACCAATAATTGTGCTAGGCACAAACCAACGACTCCGCACGAACGCTAGGGCAAGATGTGCTGGACTTAGTTGATAGCGCTTGGCAATTTCTATATAAGCTGCTACGGCTTGACTTACTTTTGGTTTTAGATAACGCTGACCAAAATTCTCAAACAAAGTAATTCTTGCTTTCTCTGGTTTGCCATTTAGGTATTTGCCAGTCAAGAAGCCAAATGCCAAAGGACTATAAGCTAGTAACCCAATTTCTTCGTGATAAACTGCTTCTGCTAAGGCTCCGTCAAATACTCGATTCAGTAAGTTATAAGCATTTTGAATCGAAACCACTTTAGGTAATCCTAATTGTTTAGCAGCATTACTAAACTGTGTGACTCCCCAGGGGGTTTCATTACTCAAACCGATATAGCGAATTTTTCCTGCCTTAATTACATCAGCAAAAACTTCTAGTTGTTCAGCAATTGGAACTGTTTTTTCCATCTGAGTTGGATCGAACACTGTTTGCCCAAACCGTGGCACGTAGCGATCGGGCCAGTGGATTTGGTACAAATCAATATAGTCTGTCTGTAATCGTTTCAGACTATCATCTACAGCTTGTTTGATATTATCACGGTCAATTGCTTTGGCTCCATCACGTAACCATTTAAAACCTCGACCAGGGCCAGCAATCTTAGTAGCTATAATAAGTTGATCTCTTTGCTGATGCTTTAACCATTCCCCGATGTAAGTTTCAGTTAAGCCATAAGTTTCAGCACTTGTTGGGACAGGGTACATCTCTGCCGCATCAATAAAGTTGACACCTTGGGAAATAGAATAATCTAGCTGCTGGTGGGCTTGTTCGATAGTATTTTGCTTTCCATAGGTCATAGTGCCCAGACAAATTTCAGAAACTTTTAATTCACTCTTGCCAAGTTGGTTATACTTCATATTTCTGTGTTTTTATTCAGTTGATAGAACAGTGATATTTTTGTTGGAGGTTTTGCATTTTCTCAAGAGCGCTATTATTTTTAAGCAAATTAGCTCCAAACAGCACTGATTTTGGCACTAGGGCAATATAAATTTTCCAGCAAATTAATACTGGAAGCTTATACTAAAACTCGATAGACAAACCGTAGTTAAGGAGTACAGTTTTTTATTATTGCATAGATGGTTCAGATAAGTAAGCTAGTTTGGAGTAATAAAAAATTTAAAATGATAGTACCAAATACTTGCTTTTATTAAGTTTTTGTGAAATTAACTTTTTTAGTCTCACTACATACTACAGTAAATTGATAGATTTGCTGTAGTAAGCGAATATAGCGGTTCTCGTTTACGTGAGATACACCCGTAGGGGCACGGCATGCCGTGCCCCTACACCTTGCGAGAAATTTTGTACCGTATGTGAATGGGAACCGCTATAACTCTTAAGATTATTCAAAATTAAAGCTTAATAGATTGATTAAGACAGGACTGATATCATGTCCGGTTGATTAGTTGTCATTGCGTACTCCTTTGGAGAACCCGTTGGCGCAGCCTCTCGTAGAGAAGAGAAGCAATCGCAATGACGGGTTTTGGATCATTTATTTTGTGGAACACTCTTAGTTGAGATACAAGCCTAAAAGCTTGACAAACGTGCCATTGGTTGCACAGAGTTCTTGCGTAAGTCCGATCAGAATTAGGAATTGCTAATGGGGGGTTATGGAAGATCCGGGTAATTTACGTTTTGGTCACTTTTTCCTGAATGAATGTCCTGTTTTACCTCTCTACTAGCTGTAGATGTGATTAGGAAACGCAAGGATTATTGGGGAGAATTCTTTGAGCATCGAAAACGACGGTCGCGGCAGTGGCAGGAAATGTTACGGCTTTTGTATTAGTTATAGATAGCGTAGGCACACCAACCGAGTCATCGCTATCGCCTGGTGAAGCTCCCAGATTGAACTGGTGTAATGTTGAATGGGGCAAGAGTGATTACAAAGGGTTAATGTCTCTTACCTGCTCCCAGATATAGCTCACCCACTTTCGGGTCATTCAACAATTCTTCACCAGGGCCGGAGATCGCATCACGTCCTGACTCTAATACATATCCACGATTAGCCATCTCTAAAGCTTTACGGGCATTTTGTTCTACTAATACGATCGCAGTACCCGCCTGATTAATTTGTTTAATCTGCTCAAACACCTGTGTTACCAAAATAGGTGATAAAGCAGCAGATGGTTCATCCAAAATCAGCAAACTAGGTTCCAACATCAAAGCTTTGCCCATCGCTAGCATCTGGCGTTCTCCTCCAGAGAGAGTACCAGCGCGTTGACGACGGCGATCGCTTAATCTGGGAAACATAGTGAATATTTTATCTTTAATTGGTTTCAGGGGAACATTAAGTACAAAAGCACCCATCTCCAAGTTCTCTTCAACACTGAGAGAGGGGAAGACATTGGCGATTTGCGGTACGTAGCACATTCCTCGTTGAACAATTTGATTGGACTTTAGCCCCACAATATTTTCACCTTTGAAGGTAATTGTGCCTGTGTGGGGGATCAAAAGCCCAAAAATTGTTTTTGCCAAAGTAGATTTACCCGCACCGTTGGGGCCAATCACTGTCACCAATTCTCCTGCTGCAACCTGGAAATTCACGCCTTGCAGGATATCTACATCTTTGATGTATCCAGCATGGACATTTTGAACATCTAATAAATAATCATTTGTCATTGGTCATTTGTCATTTGTCATTTGTCAACAGTCAAGTCAAACATAACTATTGACTATTGACTGTTGACTATGGACTATTACGGAGTTTTTTGCAACTCTGGTCGTTCTTCTGGAAGAATCGCTCCTTCTACTGGGCAAACTTGGAGACAGATGCCACAGTCGATGCAAGTAGCAAAGTCAATCCAGTACCAATCAGTTCCCTTGGTATTTTTGCCTGGGCCATCATGAATACAAGCTACTGGACAGGCATCTACGCAGTCAGCAACGCCTTCACAGACTTCTGTAACAATTGTATGCGGCATGTTCTCGATTCCCTCTTTTCTGTATCGGCTATTTCTAGCCTAGCAGGGGAGTGGGGAGATGAGGGACAAGCAGGGGAGCAGGAGGCAGGGGGCAAGGGTGAGAATAAAAAATTACCTCTTTCTCTTTCTCCTCTGCTCCCTGCTCCCTGCCCCTTTGCCTCTTTTCAATGCCCCATGCCCCCTAACGCAATGGTTCTATTTTTGGTGAGCCATCAGCTTTGATCCAAGCAATTTGGGCTATGCTGCGATCGCGTGCATATTGGCGAATAGCCTCTGCATCTCTTCCCCCCAAATCAATTTCTACCCGCACCAAATCAGTAGAATCTCTGAGTTTTTGCGCGTAGGCAAAGGCAAAGGCGTTAGCACTAGCCGTCTCTGGTACTACCAACCAGTCACTCGCTGGAGTCACTTGTGGTAATTGCTGAGTAGACAACAAAACTTGGTATAAATCTTCGATGCTGAGTCCAAAACCAATTCCGGGGATGTTTTCTCCTTGGGGATGATATAGCCCCAAAAGTTGGTCATAGCGACCACCCCGACCTAAAACTCTGGCTTGGGATTCGGTATCATTAACAACTTCAAAGACAATACCAGTGTAGTAATCTATGGTCTGAATGAGGCTCAGATCAAGGATTAACGGAAATTCTTTCTCTGATTCTAGTAATTCTACTAGGGATTTGAGGTTATTTACTGCTTCTCGCTGTTCCTCATCTAGATCCAGGCTACTTACTTTTTGCAACACGTCTGCACTTGGGCCACGCAAATCCATGATGATTTGGGCGCGATCGCGCAGTTTGTCACTCAGGGGTAGATTATCTATAGTAATGCGGTCGAGATGAGCGATCGCACTGCGAACTTGATTTTGGAGATTAGCAGGAAAGGCACTTAGGAGCGATCGGGTAATTCCCGCCTCACCTAAAATTAAATGCCATCCCTGCAAACCCAATGCTTCTAAACAATCTGCTACTAACAGCAGTACTTCGGCATTCGCCAGCAATCCGCCAGTACCTAACAACTCAACCCCAGCTTGATAAAACTCCTGTTGGCGATTGTGTCTACTTTCCCAAGTGCGGCGAAATACATTGGCGTTGTAGTATAACCGTTGTGGGTAAGTGACACCTGCCATGCGAGTGACAACAGTACGAGCGATAGATGCTGTTAATTCTGGACGTAGCCCTAACTCATCATCTTCGCCATTTTGTTGTAGTTGAATCACCATCTGACGTTGGATTGCTTCTCCTGCCATCAGGGTATCCATACGCTCTAAAGTTGAGGTGATAATCCTGTGATATCCCCAACGGTGAAACACCTGCTGTAACCGATCTTCAATCCAGCGTTTTTTCTCCACATCCAAGGGCAATAAATCCCTGGCTCCTGCTGCTGGTTGATATACCATTATTTTTTCTTCCCACCAAACAAACCACCGAACAAACCACCACTTCCAGATTTATCTGGTTGCTTATCTCCATTATTGGGGGATGAAGTCACCTTATGATCACTAGGTTGTTGTCCTAAAGCCTTATCTATTTTCGGTTTCCATTGCAGAGCCGTTTCGTCATTGGGATCTAATTTTAGAGCATTGTCAAAGTGGATTTTTGCCATTTTTAGCTGATTTTGCTTTAAATACACCATTGCAATTAAGCTATGGCAGCGACTATTTTTAGGTTCTAGCTTCAGGGCATCCTGCAACTCTACTTTGGCTTGGGCAAATTGGTTTTTGTCAATCAAAGATTGAGCGCGACGAACATACTGTTCTACAACCGAGTCTTCTTTTGGAGGTGCTGGCGCTGGTGCTGTATTTTTTGGTGTATTTGGCAAAGACGTGCCTGATTGGACTTTGGGTTGAGCCTGTGGCGGCGGCGCTGCGGATGATTTGCCCGCACTCCGCATTAAATAGACTAAATTTAATTCACTAATTTGGGCAATGACTTGCAGCGCTTGATCTAAAGAATCATATTGAGTTTGGGCTAGTTTTGCGATCGCAGTTTTATAGAAATGATCGATGTTAGATGCCTCAGCTAACTGTTTAGCCAACTCGGTGTTTAGAGTTACCGAAGTAGATTCTTGTAACAAGCGCTTGCCAATTTGCGACAAAATTAGAATATATTCAGTGCGAGTGCGATCGCCAGAAAGTTTTTCGTAAGCAGGGTTTACCAGCTTTGATAACAATTCGTTACCTAGCTGTTTTTGAGCAGCCGTTTCAGTAAAACTACTGTCAGGGTGCAAACGGCGGGCGATTTGGAGATAGCGTTTGCGAATCTCTTTCACATCCGCATCAACTGGAACGCACAATACTGCGTGATAATCTATGAAATCATATTTAAATAGTCCACGTTCTATTTTGAAAGACATATAGAGTTTTTGCACCAAAGGAGCAGTTAGATTCCTTTTAGTTTACCCAAACTTGGGGGGAAAGCCCCCATCTGCTACACCCATGCTGACAGTGGCGGAACCTGTAAAAGTTCGCTACTGAGAGAGTCGTGAATATAACCATTTGTGGCAAGAATTCTACCTGACTCAATTTTGACGGCAGTGCCATCGTAGGCGGTAACTTTGCCCCCAGCTTCTTGTAGCAAAATTATCCCGGCAGCAATATCCCAAGGAGAAAGTCCTCGTTCCCAGTAACCATCGACACGTCCACAGGCAACATACGCCAAATCTAGCGATGCGGAACCGCTACGTCTGACTCCTTGGGTAAGATGGGTGAGGTGACTAAATTCTGCGTAGTTGTTATCAGAGGTTTCGCGGCGATCGTAGGCAAATCCTGTCACTAGTAGGCTTTTACTCAGTTCAGATGTTTCTGAAACTTTAATGGGGCGACGGTTACGTGTTGCTCCCAAGCCAGCACCAGCACGAAATAGCTCATTGTGGAAGGGGTCGTAAATTACACCGACTTGGGGAACGCCATTAATTAACAGCCCGATGGAAACGGCAAAAAATGGGTATTGATGGGCGTAGTTGGTTGTACCATCTAGAGGATCTATTGCCCAGAGGTATTCATTCTCTTGATTACCTAATTTCCCTGATTCTTCAGCAAGGATAGAATGCTGGGGAAAGTGACGACGCAAAATTTCTAAAATCAACTCCTCTGAGGCTTTATCAGCAGCAGTGACTAAATCACCAGGGCGTCCTTTTTCAATAATTGCGTCTTCTAACTTACCCAAGTAACCTTGCAAAATGGCACCAGCAGCTAAGGCTGCTTCTGTAGCAATATCTAGAAAAATTTGTAGATTAGTCATTAGTCATTAGTCATTAGTCATTTGTTATTGGGAAGGGTGCAGAGGAGAAAGAGATAATTTGGTATTTTCCCCCTGCCCCCTGCCTCTTCAAAGATTTTGGCGGCGAAACTCGGCGGGAGTAAGGCGCATAGGTTTTTCTGAGTTCCAGATTCCTTGCCCCATGAGTCTAGCCCATTGTTGGGCACGTTCTAAACGCTGGTCATATTTGTGGTTAGGCGATCGCCCCACAAACATTGCATTCCCTTGTTTGACTATTTCTTCATTCAACAACACCTTATTTTTCCACACATAAGCTAGAGTTCGCCCGATTTTGTCTTTGGTTTCTAAATCAAACTCCAGCGTTACTGATTGTTCTGCACCACCAATTAGATTCTCTAACTGTTCTTTTGCTGCTTCTCCCCAAGGCCTCTGTCGCAAATCTGGTGCATCAATACCCACTAACCGCACTTGGGAAATCAAACTTGGTTGTTCAGCCATACCTAACACTTCCAAGCTTTGCCCACTAACTACCCGCGCTACTTTTACCTGAGCCTCATTGTTTGGCAGTTGGTTTTTACCTTGGCAACTCACCAAAAGCAATAAGCAAGCCAAAATGGCTATTTTTCGCACCCAGTCACTAAGACTCACAACCATTACAAATTCGGTGATTTTGAAGTGTTTATTGAACAGAATTCAGGAGTCAGGAGTCAGGAGGAAAACTGCCCGACGCTCTCTACGCGAAGCTTGCTTCTCTGTAGGAGTACGCAGACTCGCTATCCTGCCTCCTGCCTCCTGCCTCCTGCCTCCTGCCTCCTTCAATCCTCATCTAACGGTAAGCCCGCTTTAACTCTCCCCCTAGCAAAATAGCGTCCAAACTGGAGTTCGTAGACTTCATCTTCGTCTTGTGTCTCCACCTCCAAGTCAGAACGGGGGTAACTTACACACAACAAGGCATAACCTTTCTGACGTAAATTTGGCGACAATCCGATCGCCTCTGGTTGATAAATTTCTCCCGACAACACCCTCACAGCACAAGTGGTGCAAGCCCCGTTACGACAGGAAAACGGTAGTTCCACCCCTTGTTTTTCGGCATTGTGCAGGATGTAGCGGTCTTCTGGCACTTCTAGGGTGTATGTTTTGCCAGTGGCGCGATCGCGAACTCTAATTGTGTATGTACGAGACATCTGGATTTGCGTTGTGGGATTAGGACTTTCAGATTCAATCTAAAATATCTTTCTTTATCTTTGCATTTTCTGGGATTCTATAGTATGATCGTAACTTGTGGCACCTGGAGAGGTGGCCGAGTGGTTTAAGGCGCAGACCTGGAAAGTCTGTTTAGGGAAACTTAACGGGGGTTCGAATCCCCCCCTCTCCGTTTTCAAACCTAGTCTAAATATATAGTTTGAACCAGACTTCTACAAATAGTAGGTTTCAGGAAAAATTCAATACACAATCTAGTCAGAAGTAACAATTGTTTACTTTTCATTCATAATCTAGCCATTTTGTAAAGTCGCCAAACTCCTACTTCACTATGGCGACAGCCTGATGAACATATCAGGTAACATTAAGATAAGTAAAGAAAACGCTTTGAACTAAATGGCAGCTCTAAGCTTACAAGAAATTTCTACTCAGTTAGAAAGTCCGAATTTACGCGATCGCATGGTAGCCCTTGCTAATCTGCGTAATGTGCCCCCTGAGGATGCAGTCCCTTTGATTAAAAAGGTACTAGAGGACGAATCTTTGCAACTGCGATCGATGGCAATATTTGCTCTCGGAATCAAGCCGACGCCAGAATGTTATTCGATTTTGGTAAAAATTCTCGAAAATGACCCCGATTATGGTATACGTGCTGATGCCGCCGGTGCTTTAGGATATTTGGGTGATGCGAGAGCCTTTGAGGTGCTTTCACGGGCATTTTATGAAGATACTGATTGGCTAGTACGGTTTAGTGCAGCCGTTTCTTTAGGTAACATTAAAGACCCCCGTGCCCGTCAAATTCTTCTTCAGGCATTGGATAGCAAAGAAGTAGTGTTGCAACAAGCCGCAATCTCTGCACTGGGAGAAATTCAAGACATTGAGTCTGTGGATAAAATCCTGCGCTTCGCCCAATCAGATGATTGGTTAGTAAGACAGCGTTTGGCAGAAGCCTTGGGAAATCTTCCCACTCCCAAGAGTGTCTCAGCTTTAAAATACCTAGAAAAAGACAATCATTTCAACGTTGCTGAGGCAGCCAGGATTGGCCTCAAGAAGCTTGAGGATATCGGCAATCAAGCTTAATCCGGCAGAATCCAGGAGTCAGAATACAGAATTTAGAAGTAAAACACGTTTTATACCTGGCTTTGAAACTTAGGTTGTATACAACACCCAACTTTAAATCTACTGTATTAAAGTCTCCTGCTACCTTTTAATAATAATTAAGTGGGAATTTTCGCATTTTGATGCAGGGTAATTTCATTCATGAATATTGAAGAGTTTTTTCAGTTAAGTGCTGGTAAATGGTTTTCTCATCGGACTAGTCAACATTTGGCTTTTAACCAATCCGAAAATAGCAAGTCAGACATCATCATTGAGACATTAGCAGTAGATCATCCAGAAGTGATCAAACTGTGTCAAAATTACAAAATTAATCCTAGTTCTGCTTCCTGTGCTACCAAAATTATCTGGAACGGCACAATGGAAAAGGATCAAGCAAAACACAGTGGTTCAACTGTGTTAGTTTCTGTCCCTGATGCAGATAATCCGGTCCAAGGCAAGTTGCTGCGAGAAATAGTTGATGCCAATAAAACTCCAGTTGCCGGACGCTATAAAGTTGACAGTGATGGTGCTTTAATCCTAACTACAGAGGATGAAACCATGTCTTCAGAAGAACGCCTGTGGTTTGCTAGCCCCAATTTGCGAATGCGGGTAAATGTCCTCAAGAGTTTTGGTGGATTTAGTATCACTTCTTTCACTTCTGAGATTCGCATGGGTGGCTTTCCACCAGCCGAGAAGGCTTCGGAGGTGGCTAACTCAGTATCTACTAGTTAGTTTGATGACAAAATCTTCCCCCCATTTCTGGGGGGAAGAAACTAGAGATGGATCAAGATGAGGGAAATTTTTTATATTAAATTACGAATTACGTAGCTTGCTTCTCGCCTTATCCACTTCGCGCAGCGTGTCGTAGACAGACGCTACGCGAATGGCGAGTATTACGAATTAAAACGTTAGATTATAGCAGCTTGAAAAATCTGGTTTGGGGTGAGATTTAGTTCGGGAAAAGTTTGGGAGACAATGCAATCGCTATCTCGAAACTTATCTATCTGATATTCTCCATCAACTAAGCTACAAACGGAGATTGTTGGTTGTTTGGGATTACCGATAAAATTACGTCCACCCAAGGCAGCATAATCTACAATCCAGTATTCGGGGATACCCATCTCTTCATATTCAGCATACTTTAAGTAGTAATCATCCCGCCAGTTGGTTGATACAACCTCTATTGCCAAAGAGATCGATGTGCCCAAACTAACGGTAGATTCTTTTTTCCATAATTTTTCGTTTTCCAGATTGGCACGGTTTAACACCAACACATCTGGGATGTAACCAGAATCTTTTTCAGGAGGTCTAACTATAACTTGGTTGGGCATGAAGTAGGGCAATCCTAGACGTTTGATTTCAACAGAAATTTCGATACCTAAAAATCCTTTAACTTCCTCGTGTTCCCCTACTGGTTGCGCCATCTCAACAATTTCTCCCTTATGTAGTTCGTAGCGGACTCGTTGATTTTCGGGTAGCCAATCGACGAATTCCTCAAAGGTTACTAGTTTGGGTATGGCTTGAGTCATGGCTTCTCAGAATTACTGATGATAGAAATATTATCTCTAATCTAGGGACTGCGGTCAGCTTTTCGACCACGATAGGGCTATGAAGTGCATTTATGATCTACCTAAGATAGATGTAATAGTATTTAATATGTGCTAATTACTCAATATTGCCGACCGTAAGATTGAAAGTTAGTATTTTTCTACATAAAATTAAAAATCTAAAATTAAAAATTGGACACACTGATGGTTAGGAGTGTTAGAGTTTCAAGAAATTCACCAGAACTTTTCAGCGGGTATTCATGCTGAAGAAACTACAGAAAAAGCAAATTTCAATAATTGCGGGTGCGGCACTGTTTGCCTTTTTAGCAGGGGCAATGGTATCAGCACCGGAGATTGGCAAATATCTGGGGAAATGGCTCAAACTGAGTCAGAATCAAACAGAGCAAACATTAGAGGGTAGCGTTGCCCAATCAGCCGTTTTTCCACTGGTATCACAATCTTTGCCAGAACGGGCAGCAAAACTAGCAGCGATCGCTCAAGAATCGCGATCGCCAGACCGAAATCGCGCTCGTTATCTTTTGGCGAGTGATTATATTGAAAGAACCCAAGCCCAAAAAGCTCTGGCTTTACTTCAAGGATTAGAGAAAGACTATCCCATTCTCGCGCCCTATATTTTGCTGAAACAAGCCCAGGCAGAAGATATGCTCGGCGAGGACGGTAAAGCCTCGGATCTTAGACAAAGTGTGCTGAGACTGTATCCCAAAGAAGCAGCCACAGTGAAAGCGCTATATCTGATTGCCCAACCGAAGCAACAAGAAACCGCGATCGCTCAATTTCCTTCCAATCCTCTAACTTGGGAAATTATCCGCAAACGCTTACAAGAAAATCCTAATCAGCCACAATTACAATTGATTTTGGCTAAATATGCCTACGATCAACCAGGCATAGTGGGCGTTTTGGATCAGCTAGTAAAACAGACTACTCTCAAACCCGAAGACTGGGAACTTATTGGTACAAGCTATTGGGAAAATAGTCAATTTCTTAAAGCGGCCAACGCTTATGCCAAAGCACCCAAAACATCACGCAACCTCTACCGCACTGCACGGGGTTTGCAGGTAGGGGGCAAAGATAAAGAAAAAGCGATCGCTACCTATAAACAACTAGTGCAGCAATTTCCAAATGCTGAGGAAACTGGCACTGCACTACTACGGTTAGCAGAAACCGCAAAAACAGGTAAAGATGGTTTACCCTATCTTGACCAGGTAATTAGTAAATTTCCCAAACAAGCTGGTACTGCACTGGTACAAAAAGCTAAAATTCTCCAAACTCTCAAGGATCAAAAGTCAGCTAGCGCGGCGTGGCAATTACTCATAGCCAAATACGGCAATTCTGATGAAGCGGCAGAGTATCGCTGGAAAATCGCCCAAGATAAAGCCAATGCCAAAGATTATGTCGGTGCTTGGCAATGGGCAGAGCCAATTGTCACCAATAACCCCAATAGTATTTTGGCTCCAAGAGCAGGCTTTTGGGTAGGGAAATGGGCAGCTTCACTAGGCAAACAGCAAGAGTCTAAAACTGCTTATGAATATGTGATTAGCCAGTTTCCCTACTCTTACTATGCATGGCGAGCCGCGACAATGTTGGGGCTAAATGTTGGCAACTTTGACAACGTGCGCGTCATGAACCCAGAAGTAATCGCATCCCAGCGTCCAGTACCGCCTGCGGGTTCTGAAACTTTCAAAGAATTGTATCTGCTGGGTCAAGACCGCGATGCCTGGTTACAATGGCAAACAGAATTTCAGAACAAAATTGAGCCAACAGTAGCAGAGCAATTTACTGAAGGGTTGATGCGGCAGGCTAAAGGAGAAAATCTCATCGGAATTGATGAAATTTCTAAATTGGAAGATCGGGAAATTCCAGCAGAACTTGCCCAATATCAAACTCTAAGCAAACAAATCACCTACTGGCAAGCCCGTTATCCATTTCCCTATCTCCGAGAGATTGAAAAGTGGTCTACTGAGCGTCAACTCAATCCTCTGCTAGTAACTGCTCTGATGCGTCAAGAGTCGCGGTTTGAAGCAAAAATCAAATCTGTCGCTGATGCTACTGGCTTAATGCAGGTGTTGCCGAGTACAGCTAAATGGATCGCCCCACAAATCAAGGTGGATTTCAAAACCATAAACCTAGAAAATCCCAACGATAACATCATGCTGGGTACATGGTATTTGGGTCATACCCACGATCAATATAACAATAACTCCTTGCTGGCGATCGCTAGTTACAATGCTGGCCCCGGTAATGTCTCCAAATGGCTGCAAACTCTAACTACACAAGATCCAGATGAGTTTGTTGAACAAATTCCCTTTGATGAAACTAAAAATTACGTGCGGCAAGTATTTGGTAACTACTGGAATTATCTCAGGCTTTACAACCCTGAGATTTCTGGCATAGTGGCAAAATATTCGACTACACACCCAAAACTACCGAGTCAGTGATTTTGCTGTTTGAGGAGATAGGGGGCAGGAGGCAGGGGGCAGGGGCAAGGGAAGATTATTAATTCCCTGCCAGCAAGCACTCCTGAATTCTCCTCGATTACGGCTAAGGAATGAGAATTAAATAACATCGACTTTTGTAGGTTGGGTTGAGGCACGAAACCCAACGCCCCAGAGATGTTKGGTTTCGCAGACTCAACCCAACCTACACAGGTTATTAAATCCACGATCCTAAAGGGTAATATTTTACACATAGTTAGTGGGGAGCGATCGCAATACTGTTCGGTTAAGGCAAGAGACGCGATGAATCGCCGTCAAGACGAAAGACGATTATTGTAGAGACGGCGATTTATCGCGTCTTTGTGATCTGCGGTAAAAAACTCGGTACGCGAGAACCAATTTGGTTAAATTAACCTTCGGCTCGGACAGGAATTGTAATTCCTTCTTCAATCAAGGCATTGGTAAACATCTTCCGCAGAAGGCGCTGGATTTTAAGATGCTTTCCTGGTTTCACTTTCGTCAATGTCCGCAGTAACAAGTTACCCTCGCCAATGCTCTCCACTCCATCCACCTGCGTAGGTTCGAGTACATCTGGATAATCTGCGTTTAACTGTTGTCCCACATCTTCAATTACTTGGTAGACATGAGCCAAATTAGAGTCATAAGGCACGCCAACTTCTACCACTGCAAAGATATATTGTTTAGAGTAATTGGTAATTGAGCCAATATCCCCATTGCGAATAATCTGCAATTGACCATTGGGATGTCTAACACGAGTAGTTCTGAGTTCAATCGCCTCGACGATACCTTCGACAACTTTTTCTTCAACTTTTCCGGCTTCGATATAGTCACCTACTAAGTAATAGTTTTCAAACAGAATAAAGAAGCCGCAGACGATATCGTTGATTAGAGTCTGCGCTCCGAAACCCACGGCGACACCGAGAATACCAGCACCTGCAAGTATAGGTGTTGGATCAATGTTGAGGGTGTAGAGGATGGAAACAATAGCACCAAAGTAAACTAGATATTGTAAGAAACTACGGAATAGAGGAATGAGTGTGAGCCGTCTACTTATTTGAATCTCAGTCAGATTCTTTTCTTTGAACAACACCTCTTCCACGAATAGAGAGACGACTTCAAACAGCACACGACTAATGAAGACAATGCCAGTTATCTTAATAATTGGCTCACCGATGGCGGCCATATTGGCGATTAACTCCACCTGCTGGATCACCAATGTCGCCATGCAGACGTAGATTACGAATTCTAGACACCGCTTCAAAAAAGGAATCAGGTGTCTGAGGCGATCGTAAAATCTCAGAAGATTCTCAGGGTTAGAGTATCTGATGCTCAGAGCATCTAGGGTATCAACGATCGCTGCAACTGCTTTCAGGATGAGCAATCCGATGGCGGTGATCAGATAAATTCGCAGTCCTATATACAGATATTGAGGAATAACTGCTGGTAACTTAATAAACTGAGTACAGCAGATGATAGCCCATAGCCAGATTCCACCACTGATTCTTTGATTGAGGGCGTTAAAGAAAGCATTAATACTTTCATCGTCGGTAGTGTTTTTTTCTAAGTTCTTGGCACGAGTGCTAGCTACCTTCAGCCAGTAGTTCAGGATTTTTACTGCGATCGCTGCTAAAATCAAAATTCCAATGCTCTGAGCGCTGCCAATTCCCAGTGTTATCCAAAATCCTGATGGAATACGGTTAATCAACGAGAGTGTGTATTTTTGTATGTTTTCGCCTCGATAGATTAAAAAACTATTAGCACCAACAATTAGGATGCACAGTATAAAACAAGTAAGTAATAATAAAGCCTTAAGATTTCGACGCAGCTTTTTAAAAGTTCTCTCCTCAGTTTTAACTATAGAGTTTTTCAAAAATAGCTTCAACACCTTCCCTAAAAGCCAGTCTCCTGAAAAGAATACGAAGATTACAAGGCTGACTTCAGCTAAGATAATTAATAAATCCATATTTAAATATTAAAATTGTATTGAGTAAAGGTAAAAACAAATTCGGATAATTATTAAATTTAAAACCAGTTCTGAGGGCATTGATAACTGCATTATGCTTGGTGTGCAGTTAACCAGAATATATCGAGTGTAATGGAAATATTATCGTTAATTGAATGTATTTGATTAATTTAATTAACTTATTAGAAACATTACTATTGCATATTAAAAAAGTCAATACAAGGAAAGATAATACACTTAATAATACCTTTGCTAAAAAAAGAGCATAAAGAGATAGAGCCGATGAGAGATACCCAATCGTTAGAGGATGTTTGAAAAGTATTAGGCGAATAGAATGATGCCTCCGGTACACCAAGGGCGAACGCTACTACACAAACCAAGTCCACCTCCGTGGAAAGCGTGAAAATCAAGGGTTTTTAACCCACGCAGGTGGGTAAAGTCTCGTATAGCCGCGACTTCCAGTCGCCAGGGCTAGTACCGCAAGGCGGAATTAAAAATTAAAAATTAAAAATTAAAAATGAATACAGCATAAGGGTTTCGTTGATTTGGAATGATTGGTTTATTTCCGCCCTGGTGTACTAGTAATAAATCAGGCTTTTCAAACAACCTCTTCGCTTCTGCAATAATAATTTTGTTATCCGAATCGAGATAATGTATCTATTTACGCTGCTAACAATGGCGAAGCGATCGCACAACGTTTAGAAGAATATAATGATTTTCGGATGTGGCGACTGCCAGAAACGATTCAGGATTAACAGCGTAAACTAAATCTGATAGTTCGGTCAAATCTAATACTTTATGAATATGTAATCATTCAGTTACTTAGAGCATCGACGTAATACTCCAATTAGCATCTAGGTACTATAGCGGGGCTGGTTAAAATTGCACTACCTTTGTGTTCGTGTAGTGTCTCGTAAAGAGGGGTGGCTAGCTTACTCAAGAGACTTAATGGAAAAAGTCAGATCGTGCAACAACGCCACTATTTATTAACTATTTTAAATATCTTAAATATCTGCTTAACTGTCTTAACTGTCTTAACTGTCTACTATTTATTCTCTTAACTGTCTTAACTGTCTACCTATGTTGTTCTAGCTGCTATTGCATTTTCTTAAAAAAGCTGAGATTATTTGAGAGCTTTAGGTTAAGTGTGTTAATTTTAAAAAGAAAGCTTATTTAATCAAATAATTTATTTTTAATTTAAACTAAACTAACCCATTGCAATGACGTAGGGGCGAATAGTGGTTTCTAGACCCTCTTGTTTGCTAAACAAAAATGCTCTCGCTCTACTATCGATGCCTTCGAGTGAGAAGCCCACGCATTTGAAAAGTTACAGACAAATGCAAAGCTTTATTGTCAAAACGCCCATAGCTTTAATTGCAGCTTAGATGCCCAAAACCTAGAAATAACTTTTACTTTCTATCCTTGTTTATCCGTTCCATCAAGTTTTTTAGGTGATACTAAGCAAGATTAAAAAGCTATTCGTTTAGTCATAAGTTAAAAAAACTAAGTAACAATCAAATGAAATTTTTAGAACACAAGAGTCTAGATCGGGAGAGAATACAGGAACTTAAAACTAAAATCGAATTAGTTTTATTGGAGAAAACTTCAATAGATGAATGCACAGTAATTGTGAAAAAAGCTTCTTCATTGGAAGCCATTCCATATATTATTTCAAGCTCAACTATCTCACTAGAAAAAATTCGCTATTCTCTTCAAGATATATGCGATGAAGCATTACTACCAATAGCCTTAGTACCAGTGTCCAACCTACCTTTAACTTCAACTGGAGAGGTGGATGAATTGGCTCTAATGAATATTCCTGTTATTGATGAGAATTTAATTGAGAAAGTAGAAAAGCAACTTAATTCTGATTACAAAATCGAACAGGCAGTGGTAGTGGTGCAGGAGTTAAGAAATAAAGTATCCTCACTCCATTTGTCGGATTTGCTTCCAGATTGGCAAGTCAAGAGTGCGATCGCTAATGAGACCCCAGTTGCAAAAGACTCAAAACTAAATACACAAAAATATTTCTCAGAACAAAAGCCACTTGCCATCAGCCACGGCGGTGTTCTACCGGACGATTCCAATGCACCTATTACCTTATCTGAAGTTTTGCAAAGAGCTGCTCAACAGGTTACAAGTGGGGGAATTATCTATCTGTTGCCCGATGGGACAGAACTACGCCAATCTTATGCTGAGTTACTCGAAATTGCAGAGCGAATTCTGACTGGTTTGAGAAAGTTGGGACTCAAGCCAAAAAACAAAGTCATATTGCAGATGGAACTTAGCCGTGACATTATTCCCGCTTTTTGGGGCTGCATATTGGGAGGCTTTGTACCCGTAATTATGGAAGTGCCACCGACTTATAGAGAATCAAACAAGGTGGTAGATAAGCTTTGTCATATCTGGCAGTTCCTAGATAGTCCGGTCATCTTAACTACAGAAGCTCTCAAACAAGAGGTAGAATTACTATCACAATGGCTACCAGCAGAACGCTTAAAGATAGACACGATTGAAGAATTAAAACACAATCATATTAGTAAAATATATCATCATAGTCAACCAGATGAGGTGGCTCTATTCAACCTAACTTCTGGTAGTACAGGGATACCAAAATGCGTTCAATTGACTCATAAAAATCTAATTGCTCGTGCCAGAGGAGCTAACCAACTCAATCAACATGAGCCAGAAGATGTAATTTTGAATTGGCTGCCGTTCGATCATATTGGCAGCATTTCTGACTGGCATATTCGTGGCATAGAATTGGTCTGCACCCTGGTTTATGCACAGAAAGAGTATATTTTGGGTCGCATCCTCAACTGGTTAGATTTGATTCACAAATACCGGATTACTCATAGCTGGGCACCCAACTTTGCTTATGCGATAGTTAATGACTCCCTCAAACAAGAACCAGAACAGAATTGGAACTTATCGTGTGTTGAATTCCTCTTGACAGCAGGTGAAGCAGTATCCAGTAACGCTGTGGAGGATTTCCGAGAAAATTTGGTTGTTTATGGACTCAAAGCAACAGCAATTCGACCAGCTTTTGGCATGGCTGAAATGGGTTCGGGAATTACATATTATCAACCCATCAAAGAAGTACCTCTGTTGTTCCATAGAATAGATAAATCTACATTACAAGGTACTATTAAACGAGTAGAATCAGACCATCCAAACCATAATACTTTTACGGATTTAGGCTCAGTCATTCCTGGAGTCACAATTCGCATAGTAGACGAGCAAAACTTTGTATTAAGAGAAGACATCATCGGTCGTTTGCAAGTGAAAGGTGATGCAGTTTCTCCGGGATATTACAATAACCACAATGCTAACAGTCAATCCTTTTTAAAAGATGGCTGGTTTGATACTGGAGATTTAGGATTTATTGCCAACAGACAATTGGTGATTAGTGGTCGTGCCAAAGAAACTATCATCATTAATGGAGCCAACTACTACAGCCATGAAATTGAAGCAGTAGTAGAAGAAATTACAGAAATTGAAGTGTCCTACACTGCCGCTTGTGCAGTGTGCAATGCTGATGATGCAACAGAGAAACTGGCTATTTTCTTCAGTTCACCGATTACAGAAGAAGCAAAACTGCTAGAGCTACTAAAGAAAATTCGCCAGACAGTGGTGAACAAAATCGGCTTAAATCCTGATTATTTAATTTTATTAGCTAAAGAAGATATCCCCAAAACCGTTATTGGTAAAATTCAGCGATCGCAACTTAGCGATCGCTTCCATGCAGGTGAGTTTAACCCAATTCTCAAAAAATTAGATATTTTACTAGGCAATACCAACACTATTCCTGATTGGTTTTACCAAAAAGTCTGGCGGCGTAAGCAAGCCAAGGTTTTGAAGACTTTATCCCAAAATAGTCTGACTATAGTATTCCTTGACGAACTTGGATTAGGTACATTTATTTGTCAGCAATTGCAGCAGCAAAACCTGCCATATCTGTGTGTCTCAACTGCATCGGATTTTGCTAAAAAAAGTTCTAATCATTTCTGTTTAACTCCTGGAAATGCAGACCATTATCAGACATTATTTGAGACGATAAAGGCAGACAACAAGATAATTGGTCAGATTCTTCATTTGTGGAATTATCAAGAATATGGCGGAGAAATCAAAAGCATAGAAGCTCTTGAAAAATCTCAAGAGCAGGGAATTTACAGTTTATTATTTCTTATCAAAGCCTTAACAAAAACTCAAGTATCCCAAGATTTAGTTCAATTATTATTTGTTTCTAGCTACACCCAGTCTACACAACCAAAAGACATGGTAGCTTATGAAAAATCTCCAGTTCTAGGTGTAGTTAAAACTATTCCCCAGGAAATACCCTGGTTAAATTGTCGCCACGTCGATTTAGCACCAAATTCGGCGCAGGTAGATGGGAACCATATTCTGCAAGAACTCCAGGTTTTATCAAAAGACCAAGAGGTTGCTTACCGGGATGGACAGCGTTTTATTGCAGGTTTGGAAAAAGTCAAACTGCAAGACAAACCTAAGCAGGAACTTCCCTTTAAATCAGGAGGAATGTATCTGATTAGCGGTGGACTTGGAGGTGTTGCGATTGAAATTGCTAAATATCTAATTAAATTTTTTAATGCCAAATTGCTATTACTAGGTCGCACTCCTCTACCAAGTACAGACGTTGTATCCAAAACAATATCAGACAAAATTAAAGCTTATCAAGAATTAAAGCAGCTTGGAGCGGTGGTTTATGAGGCAGTGGATATCTGCGATTTGCAAGCCACACAGCAAGTAGTAGAAAAAGTCAAATCTAACTGGGGAAGTCAGTTAGATGGGGTGATTCATCTGGCGGGAACTTACCACGAACAAATGTTAGTAGATGAAACACCAGAGAGTTTAGCTGCAATTTTACGCCCCAAAGTTTTAGGTGCTTGGGTACTGCATCAAGTTTTAGAGAAGCAAGGACAGGGGGTTTTCATTAGCTTTTCGTCTTTAGCAAGTTTCTTTGGTGGCGCTACCATTTCCGCTTATGCTGCTGCTAACAATTTTTTGGAAAGTTTTAATCAATACCAACGTTCTGTTGGTGGGTTGCACAGCTATTGCTTTGCTTGGACAATTTGGCATGATACAGGGATCAACAAGGGTTATCAGAGGCAAGAAATCACCCACGCTCAAGGCTTTTATGAGATGAGCCTGCAACAAGGGTTGTATTCCTTCTTGGCTGGTTTATATCATGACCAACCACAGCTGATAGTCGGTTTAGATGGTAGTAATCCCAAAATTCGGCGTTTTACCTCGGAGTTTCCAGGGTTACAGAAATTAACTGCCTATTTCACTACGAGTAACGGTGCTGCCGTACCAGAATTATCAGATTTTACAGTGCGCGTAGGCGTAGCCCGTCGGAGACATCGCTTCACAACAACTGTCAACTGTGACTTCGTGCAACTATCACAAATGCCCCTCACTGCCAAGGGCGAAATTAATCGAGAATTATTGGCTAGGGGTATGACTAGTATAGGAGCGATCGCTCCCCGAAACGAAACGGAACGGCAAATAGCTCAAACCTGGCAAGAAGTTTTAGGAATACCCCAAATCGGCATTCACGACAACTTCTTTGAACTGGGAGGAAATTCTTTGCTAGCCTTCCAAGTCATTTCTCGGTTGCGTGAGACTTTTTCTGTTGAATTGTCGCCCAATCGTTTTTTTGCATCGCCTACCGTAGCTGGTTTGGGAGAAAGTCTGGAGGCGCTACAAACTGTTGTCACCAAATGGAATGCAGCTATGGATGACGCAGAAAAAGAATATGAGGGAGGCGTACTATAAATGACAATAATAGAATTTGTATCTTATTTAAATAGTTTAGGCATAAAAATTTGGCTGGAAGGCGGCCAGTTAAATTATCGCGCTCCCAAGGGAGTGATGAACCCAGACCTGAAAAATAAATTGCTAGGGCGCAAATCAGAAATCCTGGCTTTTCTAGAAGAAGCTCAGATTGCAACAGACTCTTCCTTTGAGCCAATACCATCTATAGAACGCTCTGAAGAGTTGCCTTTATCTTTTGCCCAGCAGAGGATGTGGTTTCTCTATCAATTAGAAAGCCAAAGCCCATTTTATAACGAGGGTTTACAGCTGCGCGTTGCAGGTGTACTCAACGTAGAAGCTCTACAGCAAAGTATCAACGAAATCATCTGCCGTCACGAAATTTTACGGACAACATTTCCCGCAGTTGACGGGAAACCCTTGCAAATCATTTCTCCTAGCTTGACAATCAACATACCAGTGCTGGACTTGCAAGGTTTAGAAGAATCAGAAGTACAACAGATTGTCACCAAAGAAGCTCGCCAGCCTTTTGATTTGAGTAATGGCCCTTTATTGCGGGTTACTTTACTGCGCCTGGGATCGGAGTCTCATATCCTGGTATTGATCATGCACCACATAATCACGGATGGCTGGTCAATGGGGATATTCATCCAAGAATTGTCCACTCTCTACCGAGGTTTTACTCTTAATTCCCCTTTGCTTCTGGCTGAATTGCCCATCCAGTATGCTGATTTTGCAGTTTGGCAGCGACAGTGGTTGACTGAGGAAATTCAAAAACAGCAACTAAATTACTGGAAGCAACAGTTAGCCGATGCGCCACCCTTATTAGAACTACCCACAGACAAACCACGCCCCGCCGTTCAGACTTTCTGTGGTGCTACCCAGGAATTTCAAATTGACCAGAATTTGAGCAAGCAAATCAAAACCTTCAGCCAACAGTCAGGAGCTACCCTATTTCATACCCTACTGGCGGCTTTCGTCGTTTTAATGTTTCGCTACAGTGGTCAAGATGATATCTGCATTGGTAGCCCCATTGCCAATCGCAACCGCAGAGAAATAGAATCATTGATTGGCTTTTTTGTCAATACATTAGTACTGCGTAACCAGATCGAGGGAAATCCGAGTTTTAGTGAGTTTCTCTCTCAAGTGCGGCAAGTTGCAACTTCCGCTTACACTCACCAAGATGTTCCTTTTGAACAAGTGGTAGAAGCGTTGCAACCAGAACGTTCTCTCAGCTACAATCCCCTATTCCAAGTGGTCTTTGTCTTAGAGAATTTCTTGTTGGATACATTAGAATTGCCTGATGTCACCCTGACTCCTCAATTTGTAGAACGTGGAACATCTCAGTTTGATTTGACCTTGGCCGTTTGGGAGACAAAAGCGGGACTGATAGGTTCGTGGGAATATAACAGCGACCTATTTGAGCCAGATACCATTGCGAGGATGACAAGTCATTTCCAGACTTTGTTAGCAGCGATTATTGCTAATCCAAATCAATCTATTGGTGAATTACCACTGCTGAGTCAGCAAGAGCGACATCAGTTGTTAGTGGAATGGAATGATACTTATACGCCTTATCCTAAGAGCAAATGTATCCATGAGTTGTTTGAGGAACAGGTAGAAAAAACACCAAATGCGATCGCAGTAGTCTATGAGAATCAGTCCCTCACATACCAACAGTTGAACGATCGCGCGAATCAGTTGGCGCATTATTTGCAAACTTTAGGTGTGGGTGCAGAAATCTTAGTAGGAATTTGCATTGAGCGTTCGCTCTTAATAGTAGTAGGATTGCTGGGCATTCTCAAGGCTGGTGGAGCATACCTACCCCTTGACCCAGCATATCCCCAAGAGCGGTTGGCGTTCATGCTAGAAGATGCTCAGGTATCGGTGCTGCTGACCCAGGAAAGTCTGGTTACAACCTTGCCGCCACATCAAGCGCAGGTAGTTTGTCTTGATAGCGCAACCTTCAGCGCAAGAACAGAAAATTTACTCCACACAGTCACAACTGACAATCTAGCTTATGTGATTTATACCTCTGGTTCTACCGGTAGACCCAAAGGAGTGCAAATTGAACATCGAGGATTATTAAATCTCGTCTTTTGGCATCAACAAGCCTTTGCAGTGTCATCCCTTGACCGAGTAACACAAGTTGCTGGAGTAGCATTTGACGCTTGTGGTTGGGAAATCTGGCCTTATCTGACGGCGGGAGCTAGCATCCACTTTCCCGATGATGAAACCCGGCTTTACCCTGAGCAACTGCGAGACTGGTTGTTATCAAAGGCAATAACCATTAGCTTTCTACCGACACCAATGGCCGAGAAAATTCTGTCATTAAATTGGCCGGCGAATGCTGCTTTGCGAACTTTGCTCACAGGTGGAGATCAACTTCATCAATATCCTTCGGTTTCTCATCCCTTTGAGGTGGTGAATAATTACGGGCCAACGGAGAATACTGTAGTCGCAACATCCGGTACTGTTCCGAAAAGACAACAAGCTTACTTACCACCTGCGATCGGGCGTGCGATCGCAAACACCCAAGTTTATGTACTGGATTCCCTGTTGCAGCCTGTACCCATTGGTGTCATAGGCGAATTGCACATCGGCGGTGAGAGTTTGGCACGGGGTTATCTCCACCGTCCCGACCTAACCGCAGAACGCTTCATTCGTAACCCTTTTAAAAGAAGCAGGGGGCATACTTCGACTGCGCTCAGTAACCAGGGAGTAGGGGGCAAGGGGGAAACAGAAAACTGCGATCGCTTGTATAAGACGGGCGATTTGGTTCGCTACCAAGCTGATGGCAATATAGAATTCTTGGGTCGCATTGATCACCAAGTCAAGATTCGCGGCTTCCGCATTGAACTTTCGGAAATTGAAGCTATTTTGACTCAACACCCCCAGGTACGGGATGCTGTTGCGATCGCTAGAGAAGATATACCTGGTGTTAAAAGTTTGGCAGCTTATATCATCCCAGAATTGACACAGCCAACCAGTAATGAGCTACGCCAGTTTCTCAAGTCAAAGCTCCCCAGTTACATGGTTCCTGCATCCTTCACAATTCTAGAAGTTCTGCCGATTACCCCCAACGGGAAAGTAGATCGTCGGGCATTACCAGTACCGGAGTTCGAGTCCGATGAATCTACTGGCTTTGTCTCTCCTCACACCCAGACTCAAGAAGTCTTGGCAAAGATTTGGCGGGATATTTTAGTCCTAAAACAAGTCGGCATCCACGACAACTTCTTTGAATTGGGTGGGGATTCGATCATTAGTATGCAAATTATTGCTAAAGCTAATCAAGCTGGACTCAAACTTACTCCAAAACAACTATTTCAACACCAAACAATTGCTGAATTAGCTCCTGTTGCTGGTATAATTAGCTCGGTTCAATCAGAACAAGGTTTAGTTACAGGGATTGTCCCTCTAACACCGATTCTGCACTGGTTCTTTGAGCAAAATCTGCCGGAACCTCATCACTTTAACCAATCCTTCCTGCTAGAAGTTCCCGCAAATTTGCAACCGGAATTATTAGAGCAGGCATTACAAAAGTTACTCTCCCATCACGATGCTTTACGACTGCGGTTTGTGCAGCAGGAGGGGCAATGGCAGCAGTACAACAGTGATGCCAGCGATGAAGTATTGTTGAGCATTGCAGATTTATCATATCTGCCCCCAGCAGAATGGTTAAAGGCGATCGCAACCAGAGCAGACGAAACACAAAGCACGCTGAACTTAGCAGATGGGCCGCTGATGCGGGTCGTTCTGTTTCACTTAGGCAATTCTCCCGGACGTTTACTCATCGTCATCCATCACTTGGCTGTCGATGGCATCTCGTGGCGGATTTTGCTAGAAGACTTATCTGAGGCATACAAACAATTAGAAGTTGGCAAAACTATCCAACTACCTACAAAAACCACGTCCTTTAAGGATTGGGCAATTCGATTGCAGGATTATGCCCGCAGTCAAGAACTCCATTCACAGCTAGATTACTGGCTGGACTCAATGCGGTTCCCAATTGCCCCTTTACCGTTGGATTATGCTGCTGTTACCCAAAATAACACTGTAGCTTCCAGTCAGATTGTATCTGTATACCTGAGTGTAGAACAGACTCGCGCCCTGTTGCACGATGTCCCCGGAGCCTACAACACCCAAATTAACGATGTCCTGCTGACGGCATTGGTGCAAACTTTCACTCGTTGGACAAGTTCTTACTCCCTACTGATTGACTTAGAAGGTCACGGACGAGAGGACTTGTTTGAGGATGTGGACTTGTCCCGCACGGTAGGCTGGTTTACTAGTATATTCCCCGTTCTCTTAAAACTTGAGGATCGCAACGATCCCGGAAAGGTTCTCAAGTCGGTAAAAGAGCAACTGCGACGTATTCCCAACAGGGGTATTAGCTATGGCATCTGGCGATATCTTAGCCCGGATGAGAGCGATCGCAATCAATTACAAGTGTTCCCCAAAGCTGAGGTGAGCTTTAACTACTTAGGTCAATTCGATCAAACGCAGTTAGCAACCCTTGGATGGAAATATGCCCAAGAGTCTAGCGGTTCCATTCACAGCCCCAAAGGACAGCGCCGCCATTTGTTAACTGTGAATGGATTAGTTGTTGAAGGGAGGTTGAAATTAGAGTGGCAATATAGCGAGCATTTTCATTCCTGGGCCACTGTAGAAAATCTGGCTAATGAGTATATAGAAGCCTTAGAAACTATTATTGCCCACTGCTTATCCCCAGAGGCAGGTGGCTATACTCCTTCAGATTTCCCAGAAGTTGAGTTTAGCCAAGAAGCTTTGGACGAACTGCTAGCAGAAATTAATTAAATAAAGTCGTTCACGCTGATAAAACCGTGTTTTTCTGATTTTTTACCCACTATTAAACAACCAATCCTATGTCTTTTATGAAAATCTCCAAACCTGTAGTTACTGGCTTGCTTGAACAAGAAATTTTGTTTGCTGAAACTGCTTACAAAATGCCTTGTATTTCATATCAGAGTATGCGGCGTTCTTGTCGAGTAATCCGGGAGTTTGTACTTTACTACTTCCCGATTTATAACCTATCAATGAATGATTTCTTCCGGTTCTATCCCATCTTAGGTTTTATTGAAGCTCTAGTTTATGAAACAGATGATGAAGTTGAAAAAATTCAAAGTGAAGGTTACGATCATGAACTCACAGCTTCTCCTTGGGAATACAAGCAAAAAATTATTTTATCTGTACTAGAAGAATTTAATATTAAGCATTTTAAAGTTGAATACTATTTGGATAAATTAGGAGATTATTTCGACTTAGAAACTCATTTATTAACAACTCCTCATATTACTCATGCCATGATTAGAAAAGCAGAAGAGTTACGCTCTTCTGACTATCGGATTCTACATTGCACTTTACTGAAAATGCTAGGTTTAAATTACCCAAATGATGAATTTAATGATGAGTTAAAATTGATGTGGCCTTTAGAAGTTTTAAATGATATTGAAGACGATTTGATGTCTTACTCAGAGGATGTAGCATCAAAACATTATAATACCTATAGGATGTTTGTAAAATTGTATGGAGAAAAAGCTCCTTATTATTTAAAGAGAGAGTTAGATTATTATGAAAATATTTTTCATCAACAACTAGTACAGTTTTCAGATTTGAAGCGAGAAACTTTTATTAAACCTTGGAATGCCTATCGTTTAGACCATCCAGTGCCCGTCATTCCTGAACCAATTTTTGAAGATTAATCTTAAGTTTTGCTAATAGCCAATTTATTTATAGTTCTTTGGCTATTAGCAACTTTTTGAATAATCATAATTTTTGCAAAAATCATTGCTTAATGTCCTAAAAAGTAGGAAGAGAAGAAGTGAAATGTCTTTAGTAAAAGAGAAAGTAATATGTCAGATTTTGTGGAAATTGGACGACAACAATACAATATTGTTGGTATGGCGATCGCTACTGCTCAGAAATCTCAAGTGGTATGGAATAATTTTGTTGCAGCTTTGTTAAATGGAAAGGGTGAGCCTGCCATAGAGCAAGCGCAAGAGTATTTAGCAGATGTAGTGAATAAATATAATCAAGTTAATAATCCAAAAGTTAATCTTAAAACTGTCAGCAATTATTTTGCTGCTAAAATAATTCGCTCAATTGCAATTGAACCATCAGAATTATCAAAAAATTGGTACTTTATTTGTCACTTAGAAAAAATTCCTCACCCAGGAGATTTTATAACTGTTCAGATTTTTCAGGAACCGTTAGTAGCTGTGCGCTCTTTTGACGGCACAATTCGCGTTTTTCTCAACGTCTGCACTCACCGTCAATCACCCGTTTTTGAAGGTCATGGTTGTCTTGGGGCCGATAAATCGGTTCTTTGTCCTTATCATGGATGGGGATTTGGTATAGATGGTCGCTGTAAGAATGCTCCAGGGGCAAATAGAGGAGAGTTTGGTGCTGATTTTGACCTCAAAAATTATAGTTTGCAAGAGTTGGAGGTCAATATTGATGAAAATCAGGCAGTTTTTGCCAAGCTTGTGGGAAACAGTTCTGGTACTAATAGTCATATTCCTCAAGCACCACAAATTGACACCGAGCAAAATATTGGCATAGCGATCGCTAATCTGCTAGATTCTGTAAGTCCAGGTTATGCAGAAGGGGAAACTGCGTCACTCCCCGAAGAAATCCGCCTTTGGCTCAAGATTGGTTATCTAGAGGAACAGCTAAAACACCTGATTGCAGACATTGAGCAACAACAAAAGACAGAATGCACAGAGGTACTTTTGTCAAACAATTTGTTGCTTGAGTCATTGATTAGGGAACTCAAACAAGCCATTTTGACTGTAGATTATAACTCGTCAACACTGGAACTTAATCAACTCCTTGATCGAGTTGACAGTAGGGATATTCAAAAATATCTGACTTTGAAAGAGTCTACCCATAATTTAGCAGTTGAGACTGATAGCATAAAATCCTTAGAGGAATCGGGCGGGTCTAGTGAAAGAAGGGAAGCATTGCCTATTTGGATTTATGGCGATTCAAAACTATTTGCTCTAGAGGTAGAACACCTAATCAAACCAACTTGGCAATTTGTTTGCCATGTCAATGAAGTTCCCGAACCGGGTAACTTCACTTGGCTAGATATTGTTGGCGAACGAGCTTACGTGATTCGGAATACAGATGGTGAACTCTTTGCGGGAAAACTCAAGGATGTCAGAGAGCGAGGTAACTATCCTCACTTTGGTTTAGCCAACTACGGTTTAGAACCCATTGATATTGACGTTTTTTACGGATTTATTTTCATCCGCTTTACTTGGGAGGGTTCGAGACTAGCTGATACCTGGTATCAACCTCACTTATTAGACCCCTACAAACTTCAAGATATGCAACCGATTGGTGGGCCCGGTCGGTATGACATTAATGTAGAGGTTGATTACAAATTGCTGTGGGAAAACTTTCTTGAAGATTACCACTTCCCAATGATGCATAAAGGACTTACCCGGCGATTTGGGATATCAAGCGATTGTGAAGGTATCAATGGTATGATTATACCCCATCGCGATCCTCCTTCACAGAGCTTAACCCCGATTGAGTGGACGTACTATCACAGCATGAAAGCTGTAGCGCGGCACTCCTGGGAGCATGAGAAGCAGCTACAAGATATTGCAACTAAAACACAGTCTTTACCTGAGCCTCTATGTTACTCAGCTTTCTGCTCAATGTCGTCTCAAGAGCAGACACCAATGCCTATGTCTTTAAGCGTATTTCCCGAACACGTCCAAGTTTTTTCGTTAGTTCCCGCAGGCCCTCGTGAATGTCGTTTTCACGTTCGTAGTTATGGTCATCCACTTGCTCCAGATGCACCTGATACTAAAGCCATTGAAGAGGCACGCCTAGCTAACATCCAACTTCTGCTTGAATCTTTACATGAGGACATTCGCGTTAACTATATTACACAAGATAGCGTTTCGTCGCGGGTATTTGAAAAGCTAGGAATATTCAGCATCGCTGAATTCGACGTGGCCAAGTTTCAGGAAGCTATTTATACCAAGCTGCCAATAACTCGTCACCAAAAAAGATCATGATGATTACTCAGGAAAAACTATGCTGGAATTTCAGATTGAATTTCAACCTCGTATCCCTCCTTCAAAAAATTTAGTCATAGGTACTTTGGGGCCTACTGCTACTAGTAGTGACTACGCTGCCAAGCATATAACTAACCATCTACTCTCAGAAGAATTTGCTGTATCAACTCAGTTGTTTGATACTTTTACAGATGTCAAAAAAGCTTTGCTACAAGACGAAGTAGATATGGCTTTAATTCCTCATGCTTACGACCGAATTAATGAGTTTTACATGGAGCCAAATTTTGAGCTTGGCTTCATTTTTATATTTCCGACTCCAGTTTATGGATTAGCTAAGAAAAAAAATAGAGAGGTAGTTTTCAACGGTTCTAGAATTGTTACCCATCCTGCTCCTCTACCTTTGTTAACAAAACTCTTGCCAGATTCTCAAGATCAAACAAAAATACAAGTGGATTTGTCTCCTTCTACCAGCGATTCAGCAATTCAGGTAATGCAGGGTTTGGCTGATTTCGCTATTACTAATGAGAATGCTGTTAAAGCCTACGATTTAGAATTTATTTCAATCTATGGAAACATCCAGATGAGTTGGTCGATTTTTCAGAAAAAATTAAATTAGCAAAAAGTTATGTCTAAATATTTTCCTCAGCCAAAAACCATCACAATTAATTCTGATGTAGAGTTAATCGCATTTCAATGTCAAGACACGGTTGTGCAATTAGCTTCTATTCCACCAGGAGCTACTTTTGAATTACATCGACATCCCGAAAGTCAAATTGGAATGCAAATTGCGGGACGTTTGGAATTTAACCTCAACGGGACAAAAGAAATTATCGAACCCTTTGGGCAAGTTTATGTAGCTGGTTCTAACGTTCTTCATGGTTCTAAAAACCCTTTTTCAGAAACAGCATTAGCGTTTGATGTGAAACGCATCACAAATTCTGAGGAAGCTGAGGAGGCTATTCTGAAAGTTTCACCAACTCAAGATGAAGTTACAGGTTTTGAGTGTCAGTCTGTTGCTGGTTCTTGGTTTGAGATTATTATCACCAAAATTCCTCCAAAAGGAATAATCCCAATTCGCCAATCTGCTAGTGAAACAATGGGAATAATTCTGAATGATCAATTGACGATCGCAGTGGCAGAAGAACAGCAGCAGTTAGAATATGGTAGTATTTATTATGCTCCGGCTGATGTTCTTTATGGAGGATATAATCCTTCTGATGAAACAGTATCTTTAATTGAAATTTTAATTAAAACTCACTCTGGTTTCTCAGTTAAAAATCCTTTTTTAAAGACAGATATGATGGCGCGATCGCTAACTGTTTCCTAAAGGAATATTCATCATGGATTTAGGATTAACACAGAAAGTAGCTTTAGTGACAGGAGCAAGTGCTGGTATTGGTTATAGCGTTGCCCAAAAGCTGGCGGCAGAAGGTTGTCAGTTAATAATTTGTGGGAGAAATTCTGAGCGATTAGAACAAGCTTATCAAGGTTTGGTTAGTTCTCAAACAAAGGTTATTCCTATTTGTGCTGATGTTCAAAATGCAAGTGATTCTCAAAAATTAGTCCAAGAAGCTCTCAGCCAATTTGGAAAAATTGATATCTTGGTCAATAATTCCGAGGGGGCGACATTTTCTAATGAAGCAGTAGAAAATCTCTCTGATGAAGATTGGGCAACTGTCTTTGAAGGCAAGTTAATGGGCTATATTCGCATGACTAATCTGGTACTACCGACGATGAAAACTCAGCAATGGGGACGGATTATAAATATTGTTGGGACATCAGGAAAAGAACCTTCTAGTCGTCTTGTTAAATCGGGTGTGGCAAATGCTGGATTAATCAATTTTACTAAAACTGTTGCTACGCAAGTTGCTAAGTGGAATGTTTTAGTTACTTGTGTGAATCCTGGTCTGATTGATACTCCAAGGCATAGAGAATATTTGGAAGTATTCGCCCAAGAGGAAGGTCGGACTGTTGATTCAATCATTGCAGGAACGAATAAGATGATTCCTCTTGGTCGTCGCGGTTTTTCTAGTGAGGTTGCTAATTTGGTTGCTTTTTTAGCGTCAGAATGTGCTAGCTATATTACGGGTGTTACTATTTCAGTTGATGGCGGATTGTCAAGTTCTGCTTTTTAAGGGATTTGGTAAGTTTTCAAATTATGGGTTTTATTTGATTTGTGACAATTACTTTTTTATCGAACCGCCAAGTACGCCAAGTACGCCAAGCAAAGAAGGAGAGATTTTATGAGTTATTTAGAGGATGTTTTAAAGGTCATAATTGATGTGTCAAATATTTTTTACCCCACCCTAACCCTCCCCTTATAAAGGGGAGGGAACTAGATTTACGGTTTCCCCCCTTTATAAGGGGGGATTAAGGGGGGTAATAATTACAAGATACCGCTTTTCAAATAACCTCTTAGGATGGCATATATAAATAACTCACATAATTAATATCATATAAAAAAATGGTAGTTGCACAAAACCAAAGTAAAAGTAAAGATATTGAATCTATCTATCCGCTTTCACCTACGCAGGAGGGGATGCTATTTCATACTCTCTATGAGCCGGAATCGACAATATATTTTGAGCAGTTTAAATTAACTCTTCATGGCAATTTAGATCCAAGTGTATTTGAACGAGCTTGGCAACTTTTGGTAGAGCGACATTCGGCTTTGCTAACTCTTTTTGTTTGGAAGAATCGCAAACAATCTGTTCAGGTGGTGCGTAAAGAAGTGAATTTGCCTTGGTCTAATTTAGACTGGCGGATGTTTCCTCAGCAGGAGCAAGAAATACGTCTCAATTCTTTCTTAGATTCAGATAGAAAACAAGGTTTTGAACTTGACAAAGCTCCATTAATGCGCTTTGCTTTAATCCGGGTAGCCGATGAAACTTATGAGTTTGTCTGGAGTTTTCATCACTTGCTGGTTGATGGCTGGAGTTGGCCGATTATTTTCAAAGAATTGTTTGCTTTATATGAATCAATTCAGAATGGGCAACAGTTCTATTTAGCTCCAAGTCGCCCTTTCCGGGATTACATTAATTGGTTGCAGCAGCAAGATTTGGCTGGGGCAAAGGCGTTCTGGCAACAAAATCTTGAGGGTTTTACTGCACCTACACCTTTGATAGTTGAACGAGCAATCGGACAGAGTTCTCATCAACAGCAAAATATTGATGTGCGATCGCAACATCTATCAGCCGAGAGGACAACTACCTTAAAATCTTTTGCTCAACAACATCATCTAACGCTTGCTACCTTGGTACAAGCAGCTTGGGCGTTACTACTCAGTCGCTACAGTGGTGAATCTGACGTAGTTTTTGGGACTACTGTATCTGGCCGCCCTGCTACTTTATCAGGTGTGGAGTCGATGGTGGGGTTGTTCATTAATACTTTACCTGCACGGGTGAAAATCTCTGACACAACTGATTTGTTAAGCTGGCTGGGGTTGTTGCAACAAGAATATATAGAGCGGGAGCAGTATTCATACACTCCACTGGTAGATATTCAAGGCGTAAGTGAAGTTCCTCGCAATCAACTTTTGTTTGAAAGCCTCGTTGTATTTGAAAACTATCCTGTAAATGTAACGTTGCAGCAACTCCCTGGAAACTTGAGCATCGGGGAGCTACAAGACAGGGGACAAACCAATTATCCTCTCACACTGCTGGCAATTCCTGGCGAGGAAATGACTGTGAAAATTTACTACGATCGCCAACGCTTTGATGCAGACATTATCGATCGCATGGCTGGTCATTTCCTCACCTTATTGGAGGGAATTACCATCAATCCTCATCGCACAGCAGGCGAGTTACCGCTACTAACTCCAGCAGAACAAGATTTGCTTTTAGTCGAGTGGAATGCTACCTCACCAGCGCATCCCATCAATCGTTGCATCCATCAATTATTTGAGGAGCAAGTCAAAAAAACACCCCAAGCTTTGGCGGTGGTATATGAAAACCAACAATTGACTTATGAGGAGTTAAATCAGCAAGCCAATAAAATTGCCCACTACTTGCAACGCTTCGGCGTGAAACCAGATGTTCCAGTGGGTATTTGTGTGGAGCGATCGCTAGCGGCTGCGATCGCTATCTTAGGAACTCTTAAGGCTGGGGGAGTTTGCGTTCCCCTCGATCCTACCTATCCGCCAGAGCGTTTAGCCTTCATGCTCAACGATTCTCAAGCACCAGTCGTTTTAAGTCAAACACGTTGGAAGTCATTACTTGATGGTAACTTTGCTCATCGTCTAATTGTGTTAGATGAAGATGGGGACGAAATCAGCAAAGAATCTGAGAGAAATCTGCAAGTTGAAGTAGCAGCTGATAATTTAGCTTACATCATATATACTTCTGGCTCTACCGGAACTCCTAAAGGTACTCTTGTTCCCCAGCGATCGCTCACTAATTTAGTAGAACACCATCAGGCAAAAATGGCTACAGGTATTGGTGTGCTTCAGTTTGCCTCCCTTAGTTTTGATGTCAGCTATCACGAAATATCTGTGGCGTGGGGCTTCGGAGGGACGCTGTATATCATTCCTGAATGCGATCGCAAAGATTTAGATAAATTAATCCACTTACTTGGCAACAACCCCATTGGTAAAGTTTTTCTGCCAGTTAGCCTTTGGCAGCAATTAGCGGAAATATACGGAGAGCAAGAACATTTATTTCAGAATATTCGAGAAGCGATCGCTTGTGGTGAACAACTCCAAATTACTCAGCCGATGATTAAGCTGTTTAAGCGTCTGGAAAATTGTACACTCTACAATTTTTATGGCCCCACGGAAGCAGATTTAGTTACAGCTTATACTTTTAGCCAAAAGCCGGATGAATGGCCGATTTATCCACCCATTGGTAAAGCTGCTGTCAATGTGCAAGTTTATCTGTTAGACAGCAATCTTCAACCCGTGCCAATTGGCGTTCCTGGGGAACTCTACGTTAGTGGTGATGGTTTAGCTCGTGGCTACCTCAACCGTGCAGATTTGACTAATCAAAAATTTCTACCAAATCCGTTTCAGGAGGCAGGAGGCAGGAGGCAGAAGGCAGGAGGCGAAAGACTTTATAAAACAGGGGACTTAGCCCAATATCTACCAGATGGGAATATCGAGTTTTTGGGACGGATAGATGATTTGGTAAAAATCCGGGGCTTTCGCGTTGAACTAGGAGAAGTTGAAGCCGTTCTGAGCAAACATCCTCAAATTAACCAAGCAGTAGCGAAAGTGCATGGAGAAAGTGCTAGGGAAAAATATTTAGTCGCTTACTTTGTCCCTATTGTGGGAGAGACAATCACAGTCGAACAACTGCGGACTTTTTTGACTGAGCAACTGCCAGATTATATGATTCCATCGGCTTTTATAGAAATGGAATCTTTCCCGCTCACACCCAATGGTAAAGTAAACCGTCGCGCTCTCCCAGAACCGACAACCAGGCGACCGGAGTTAGGTCAAACTTTTGTTGAACCGCGTACTCCCACCGAAGAAATTTTGGCTGGGATTTGGAAAGATGTTTTAGGGTTAGAACAAGTTGGCATTTACGATAACTTCTTTGATTTGGGGGGACATTCTTTATTGGCAACTCAGGTTATTGCTTTAACGCGCAAAGCATTTGGGATAGAATTACCCCTTTTGAGTTTATTTGAGTCTCTCGCGATCGCACCTTTAGCGAAAAAAATCGCCACAGCTAGCCAACCAGACCGGCAGGAGTTATCTCTAAAAGCGTTACCCTCGCAAGACGAGCCAATACCAATTTCTTTAACACAGCTAGAGTTGTGGTTTTTTGACCAATTCTATCCAGGGAATTCCATCTATAACCTGCCTTTGGTCTATCGGATCACAGGCGTGCTTAACGAGAAAGCATTAGAGGAGAGTTTAAAAGAAATTGTCCGGCGACACGAGACATTGCGATCGACTTTTCAGGTTAAAAATGGACAAGCCGTTTATGCTGTTGTTAATGAGCCTGTCTTTGACTTTTCGGTAATTGATCTCCGGCACATCAGCGAAACTGAGCGCGAAACTCAAGCCACACAACAGGCTGAAAAGGAAATTAAGCAGCCTTTCGATTTGGCACAAGGGCCGTTATTACGCAGCAAGCTTTGGCGCTTGGACGAACAAGAGTATCTATTCGTTGCCGTCACCCACCATATTGTTGCCGATGGTTGGTCTTTTAGTATCCTCACCCAAGAACTAGCAGCTATTTACGCAGCCTTTTCTCAGGGTAAGCGATCGCCTCTGACTGAGTTACCGATCAAATATACCGACTTTGCCCAATGGCAAAGGCAGTGGTTTCAAGGAGAAATCTTAGAATCTCAGCTTCAGTTTTGGAAAAAGCATTTAGGCAGTAATCCATCTGTACTCAAGCTACCAACCGATCATCCCCGTCCATCGGTGCGAACCTTCAAAGGTGCAAGTCAACCAGTATTTCTCTCAAAGAAGTTAACCGATGCCCTCAAGTCGCTGAGTCAACAGGAAGGCGTAACCCCGTTTATGACCTTGTTGGCAGCATTCCAAATATTACTCTTCTCTTATACAAAACAGGAAAACATCATTGTCAGCAGTGCCCTTGCCAATCGCACCAGAGTGGAAACTGAGGGAATAATTGGCTTCTTTGTCAATTTACTGCCATTTTGTACCAACTTAGGAGGAAATCCCAGCTTTCGGGAACTACTCGGCCGAGTGCGTGAGGTAGCTTTGGGTGTCTACGCTCATCAAGAAATGCCCTTAATCAAGCTAATAGAAGAACTCCAGCCAACGAGAGACCCTAGTTACACATTAATAAATCAAGTAATGTTTGTCTTTCAAAATACCCCAGAGGATAATTTAGAATTTGCCAATCTCATTTTAAAGGAGCAGTTTATTGGCAGAGATACCAAAAATACCGCAGAGTTTGATTTAGATTTAACACTTGAAGAAACATCAACAGGTATTGAAGGTCTGCTCGTATACAGAACCGATTTATTTACAGCTACCACTATTACCAAGATGGTCGATAATTTCTTGATTTTACTGGAAAAAATCACCATCAATTCTAAGCAACGTCTAGCTGAACTTATCTTCATATCTGAACCCCCAAGTTTGCCAATTGAAGATGTTGCATTTCCAACATCGAGAGACTTTGTTGCACCTCAAAATCCGATCGAGGAAGTTGTGTTAACTATCTGGCAGAAGATTTTAGGGCTAGAACAAATTAGCACTCAAGACAACTTTTTTGAACTTGGAGGGCATTCTGCTCAAATTCTTGAAGTTATGTGCAAACTACAGTCAGCATTCCCTATAGAATTGCCGTTGATCTACCTGTTTGAGAAACCTACTATATTTCAGCTAGCAGAATCGATCAAATATCAATTAAACAGTCAATAAGTTGATAGCGAATATCTCAATTTATCCAACAAAATATCAGTGTTTAATCATCAACGTAGAGGTGAACAATATGGAACTTATAGATAAGAATCAAATAATTGAAAATACCAGACCTAGTATTAGAGAAGTTACTCAAATATCTAACGAAGAACTGCGTCTATTGCATGAGATTCCTACATTTGGGCCGATTATTCAAACATTTGTTGTCATCAGTACATATTTCATCCTCGCAGCTATTGGTTTCTGGTTGAATAACTGGGCAGTGTGGTTATTAGTCTGGCTTGTTCAAGGATTTTTATTTGTCTGTTTTTTTGCGGCAATACATTATTGCTCTCACTATAGTTTGTATAAGTCAAAAAATACTAACCGATTCATGGGGACTTTCTTATCATTAGTATTATTGATGAACTTTTCGTTTCACAAATATATTCATATTGGGCATCATCGAGAAGCAAAAATCAAAGGTAAAATCGTCGGAGATACATCAGCTTGGCAAACTTTTCCTAATATTAGAACTTATCTTCTTTCATTGACATATTTTTATCCTATCGCCGCATGGAAGAATTGGTGGGTTGTTACCAAAGATTTATATTTAGAATCTTTGAAAACACATACTGAAGAGGAATCAGTCTTACCAACTAGCTTTTATTTGAGCTATTTTAAAACACCAGAACAACGCCAATTTGTCTTACAAAATAATTGGCTACTATTGGGTTGGGTTTTATTAATGGCAGGATTAACCGTAATTTTTCCTCGGACTTTATTCTTTGGTTACTGGATACCATTAATAACGTTTGCTTCTCCATTCGGGTTTATTTTCAGCATTACAGATCACTATGGCTGTGAGTCTGACTTAAATCACAACCTATGGAATGATACACGAACAATGATTTCTAACCCCATCGTTAGGTTTTATTACTGGAATAATAATTACCATGTAGAGCATCATCTTTATCCAAGTATGCCACCTTCTAAATACTCCAAGATACATGAGTTAATTCAACCTCACCTGCAATATCTGGAAAAATCATACTTGATGTTTCATCTCAAAGTAATGCGGGCTTTGATTTCGGCAAAAAGTCATTAATGAATCGCTCTTATCAAAACACATTTATGATGCAATATCGTAGATTTGGGCGTACAGAATTACCAATGCCAGTGTTTTCTTGCGGCGGAATGCGCTACATCTATACTGAATCTGAAGAACTTACTCAAGATAAAATTCCCGATGAAAATCAACGGAATCTAGAAGCTACTATTCGCCGTTCTTTAGAAGTCGGCATCAATCACATCGAAACTGCCCGAATGTATGGGACTTCTGAGATGCAATTAGGAGCGATTTTACCTAAATTGCCTAGAGAAAAAATTATTGTGCAAACTAAGGTTGCTCCTACATCTAACTCTGGAGACTTCCGCCGTTTGTTTGAGAAATCTTTGGCTTTATTAAAGCTAGATTACGTTGATTTATTAACACTGCATGGCATTAATTATGACCAACAATTTGAAGATAGTATTCGTCCCAATGGTTGTCTTGATGTAGCGCGACAATTGCAAGCTCAGGGTAAGGTAAAGTTTATTGGTTTTTCTACCCACGCGCCGACAGACTTAATTATTAAAACCATTGAAACCAATCAATTTGATTATGTAAATCTCCATTGGTACTACATTAATCAATTTAATTGGGCTGCTATTGAAGCAGCCACACGTCACGACATGGGGGTGTTTATCATTAGCCCATCAGACAAAGGTGGTATGCTCTATAAGCCTCCACAAAAGTTATTAGATTTGTGCCATCCTCTCAGCCCGATGGTGTTTAACGATCTGTTTTGTTTGAGTCATCCTCAAATACATACTCTCAGTTTGGGCGCATCTAGACCATCAGATTTTGACGAACACTTGAAGGTTATAGAACTTTTAGATAAAGCAGATGAAATTTTACCACCAATTTTAAACCGTTTAGAAAAAGCAGCGATCGCCACATTAGGCAAAGACTGGTATTCTAGCTGGCATACTGGTTTACCCAGATATCCAGAAACCCCTGGTGAGATTAATATTGCAGTTATTTTATGGTTGCGAAATTTAGCGATCGCTTTTGATATGTGGGAATATGCCACAAGGCGTTACAACCACTTAAATAATACCGATCCTTGGTTTCCTGGCGTGACAGCAGAACGAGTTAGACAATTCGATCTGGGCGATTGTCTGCGTCATAGTCCCTATGCTGACAAAATACCAGCTTTATTAGAAGATGCCCATAGGTTGTTAGCTAAACCTAGTCAAGAATAAATTGCGGAGTGGTTTCACGATGTCATATTATAAGTTATTAAAAAACAATAAAAAATATACTTTAATTCGTCATCGTTGGCTAGTAATTTTGCTGGCTTTAATAACTGCGATCGCAATAATTATCTACAATCAAATTAACTTAAAAAATCAAGCAACTGCAATATCTCAAGTTATTGTCTCTTTCCCAATTGAACCCACAACTTTTAATCCAGCTTTAATCGTAGAATCAGCTTATACTTTAAACTACACTTATGAGGGGCTAGTTAAAGAAAATGGACGAGGAGAAATTGAACCTAGTCTTGCCGAATCTTGGCAAACTTCTCCAGATAAAAAACAAGTAATTTACACCCTCAGAAAAGGCTTAAAATGGTCAGATGGAAAGCCACTAACTGCTGAAGATGTGGTTTTTACCTACAATGAAATTTATATTAATCCAGCCATTCCTACTTATGCTAAAGACTTCTTCATAATTGGCAAGAATCGTACCTTTCCTACTGTGCGGAAACTTGATGATTTGCGAGTTGAATTTAGATTACCTGAACCATTTGCGCCATTTATCCGAGCTACAAAACTGGAAATTTTACCAGCCCATATTTTCCGAGAAACAGTCAAAATAAAAGACCAGGAAGGCAGACCTAAATTTATGTCTACTTGGGGGATTGATACTCCACCAAAAAATATTATTGTTAACGGCCCTTATACAATAGAATCTTATACTCCCAGCCAGCGAATAATTTTCCGAAAAAATCCTTATTACTGGCGTAAAGATGCTCAAGGCAATTCGCAACCTTATATTGAGCGTGTGATTGGGCAAATTATTCCTAGTCAAGATACTTCTTTAATCCAATTCCGTTCTGGAGGATTGGATTACGTCAGCGTTAATACCAATTACTTTTCATTATTAAAACATGAAGAAGGCAAAGGAAAGTTTACTATCTATAATGGCGGTCTTTTTGTAGGGTCAACGGCTATTACTTTTAATCTCAATAAAGGTAGTAGGAATGGTCAACCACTGGTCAATCCCATCAAGTCTCGTTGGTTTAATACAGTGGAATTTAGACAAGCAATTGCCTATGTAATTAATCGCCAACAAATACTTAACAATATCTATAAGGGATTGGGTCAACTGCAAAACTCGCCGATTGCTGTACAGAGCAAGTATTATTTACCCGTCCAAGCAGGTTTAAAGGTCTATGAATACAATCTTCAAAAAGCGAAAGAATTACTGCTCAAAGCAGGTTTTAAATACAACAACCAAGGTCAGTTATTAGACGAGCAAGGAAATCTTGTCCGCTTTAGCCTCATGACGAATGCTAACAATAATATATTGCAGGCAATGGGAGTACTCATCAAACAAAATTTGAGTGATGTTGGCATAACTGTTGATTTTAATCCTGTCGCTACTAGTATTTTTATCAACAAACTAACTCAAACTTTCGATTGGGAGTGTCAAGTGCTTGAAGTTGTTGTCGGTCAAGAACCGAATGATTGGGCTAATGTTTGGTTGCCTGAAGCTGGTTGGCACTTTTTTAATCAAGAATCTCAAGCAGGACAAACGCCGATAATAGGGCGACAGGTTGCAGATTGGGAACGAAAAATTGGTAATTTATACATTCAGGCAGCTTCCGAAGTGGATGAAGCAAAGCGTAAAGCTATCTATGTAGAAACTCAACAAATTACTCAGGAGTATCTGCCATTTATTTATCTAGTTAACCCTTTATCAATGGTGGCAGTACGAAATCGTATCCAAGGTATTGAACACTCTGCCCTAATCGGAACATTTTGGAACTCTTACGACTTGAAACTGACTGAGATTAACTAAAGAGGATATCGTTTGTATGCAAATTCCTATCATTGATTTCAATGCTTTTCTTATAGGTGACTCAACCGCAAAAGAAGCTGTTGCTACACAAATTTCTCTTGCTATTCATGAGGTCGGATGTTTCTACCTGAAAAATTATGGTATTTCTAATACTCTAATCGCTCAAGTCTTTTCACAAACCGAATGCTTTTTTGCACTACCAGAGCATGAAAAAGAACAAGTATCCTTCTTTCCAGACCGGAATCTTCGCGGATATCATAATTTTAAAAAGAGTGAAGATAAACATAACGCGAATGAGCTAATGACTGAAGGATTTCATTTTGGAAAAGAAATTACTCCCGATGAAATTGGTGCGATTGAAGATCCTTTTTTTGAACCGAATAAATGGCCTAAAAATCCGACTCAGTTTCGTGAAGTGATGATGGAATTTTTCACGGGTTGCCACGAAAGCGCCCTGAAAGTATTCCAAGCTTTGGCTATTTCCCTGAGAATTCCAGAAGATTATTTTACAAATTTATATTCAGAGCAGAATCACGGCATAGTTTTGCATCACTACCCATCTATATCTCAGCCTCCAGAATTAGGAAAAGTTTATCTGGCAGAACATACCGACATCGGGACGCTGACATTTTTATTTCAAGATTCAGAAGGGTTAGAAGTATATACAAATGCTGGAGAATGGGTTGTAGCGCCCTTCATTCCTGATGCAATTATAGTATTGGTTGCAGATTTAATGCAGCGATGGACAAATGATAAATTTTGCGCCACACGACATCGAGTTATAGTTCCAACTCAATCTCACAGTGCTAAACAAAGGTACTCATGTGCCTTTTTTACAGGGCCTAATTACGATGCTCAAATTAACTCTATTAAGACTTGCTTAGATATAGATGAAGTGCCTAAGTATCCACCAATTCTTGCACATGAATATTTCAAGCAGCCAAAAGGTGCTTAAGTATTCCTGAGTCCATAGTCTTGAATATTGCGTGGAACCCGATAACTAATATTTTTTCTTATGAAAATTGCCTTTTTCGATTACCCTTGGACTCTTGCAGAGCCGCCAACTATCGGTTCAATTCGTATCATCTCCTATCAGTTGGGGCTGCGTTTAGCACGCTTTCATAATATCGTATTCTATGGATCGAAAGGTTCTTATAAGGAATTAGATTATTACGAAGATGGTATTCTTTATCGTCGAATTCCAGAGAATTTACTTGATAAATTGTTAGAACCTTTAAATCTCCTTGATAATTGGCAAATTTCTAATCATAAACGTCCTTTTTATGCTTCCAGACTATATTACTTAGGATATTATTGGCAGATAGCTAAGGATATACAATTACAGCAGTGTGATATTGTTCATATTCATCTTGTCTCTCAATTCATTTCTCTCATCAAAGCTTTTAATCCTAAAGTTAAAATTGTTTTGCATATACATTGCGAGTGGCTGACGCAGTTCGACTCAGCAATGGTTGAACGGCAACTAAAACATGTTGATTTAGTAATTAGTTGTAGCGATTACATTACAGCTAAAATACGTAAGCAGTTTCCTCAAATTAAGTGTCAAACCATTTTTAATGGTGTAGATGTTAATCATTTTTCTCCAACTCATGACAACAGCGCAACAAAAGCAAATATTACTAAGCAACTGCTGTTCGTTGGCAGAATATCACCAGAAAAAGGAATACACGTCTTACTAGATGCCTTTAACAAGGTGGTGGAACAATATCCCCAAGTACAACTTAAACTCGTGGGGCCGCAAAACGCTATATTACCTTGGGAAATGCTTGATAGAGAAGACCCAAATATTGTTGCTTTAACTCCGTTTTATAAAGGAAACTATATTTCGCATTTGCAGACTAGACTTTCTGCAAGTGCAGCTAGTTCTGTGTTTTTTATGGGAGAAGTTCAATACCTAGATTTGGTTGAATATTATCAACAAGCAGATATTTTTATTTTTCCATCAGTATGGAATGAGCCATTTGGAATGCCACTTATTGAAGCAATGGCTATGGAATTGCCTGTGATTACAACTCGTGCAGGAGCTTTTCCAGAAATTGTTGAGGAAGGGAAAACAGGTCTATTGGTAGAACGAGGTGACGCTGATGCATTAGCTGAGTCAATTCTGTGCTTACTCAGAGATGATAATTTAAGCAAAGCGATGGGAAAAGCTGGACGAAAGCAGACAATTGAAAAGTTTTCTTGGGAGCATCTGAGCAAAAATTTATTTGAGCAGTATGAAAAACTTTACGCTCCTAGTATTAATGAGTAAACTAAACCTGATAAATTGGCTATTACTGAAATCTTGAATTAGGGTTCATAACTCAGATAATCTAGCCATCAAGAATTTAATTTCAAGTATTTAGCTGTTAAAAATTAGAGTATATATCTAAACAAAAATCATGTTAAGACCACTAGTTATGTTTGGCTATAGTTTAATTTTTATAATTACTATATTTTTTTCTTCTGGATGCTTGAATCTAATTTTACCCTATTACAAGACTATCCAAAATCTTGGAGAAATCAGTGTTAAATGGCAATACTTGACTGAACATAAGGATGATTATGATGCTATTTTTCTGGGGCCAAGTACTACTTATTTTGGCGTGATCCCGAAATTGTTTGATGAATACCTGACGACAGAAGGGAAGAGTGTAAAATCTTTCAACTTTGGTATAGCAGGTGCAAACGTATCAGAACTGGATTTTTACTTACAAAAAATTCTGGAGTTAGAACCAGCAAACTTAAAGTGGATATTTCTAGACTGTTCAGTTGACTTATTTACAAACATTGGCTCTACTTCCGCTCAAGAGATATATTGGCATACTCCTCGTAAAACGTTAGAAAATTTCCAATTAATTCTGGAATCATCAATCGATAGTTGGAAAGTCAAAGTTCCATATATATACGCTAACTTTCAAAGCTTTATTTACCGATGGCTAGGAATTGGTCAGCTTTCTACTTTCTGGCAGGAAGCAATATTAAATTTGGATCTATCAAATTCAGATCCATTAGCAAAAGTATCTGAGGATAGGCTCATACAAGAATCGGGATATTACGCAATAGATTGGCAAGAAAAAGCTGAGAAGTGGAAGACTATATTTAGAGCAAATGGTTTGGATACTTATCAAAAGAATCTCAAAAATGAACAAACAAAATTAGCAAATTTAAATTCAGAAAATGCGTTTAACGAGCCATCCACAATATATGGAGCGAAAATGATGAAAAATATTGCTGCCCGGATTGAACAACAGCAAATTAACAACAAGAAAATGGAAGCTATATTTTTTATTCCTCCAATTCTAGAAGCCGATTCCAACCCATCCGCTATTTACAGAGCATACAAATCAGGAGATATCGATACTTTATTTACTTTTAATAATCCCAATGATTTTACTAATTTATATGAACTAGATCGCAGAATTGATAGCGCACATCTAAATTATCAAGGTGCTGAAGAATTCACACTTTTACTGGCATCACAATTTTCCCAGTATTTGAATAATTCTGGAGAAAAACTTATCAGTGGTAAACTTTGAATACCCAGTCACTATTACCTAATCACTAATTAAATATAAATAAATATGGTATTCACAGAATTTCGATTTGTATTTTTCTTCTTGATTGTTTTCTGCATTTATTGGGCTTTGGAGAAACACAATCATCGAAAAATGTGGCTGCTAGTCTGTAGTTATATATTCTATAGTGCTTGGGATTGGCGCTTCCTTTCTTTGCTCTTGCTATCGACAGTTATTGATTACTTTGTCGGTCTAATGCTGTCTAGACCACAGGTTAATGATTTGCAGAGCGCCATATCAGAGCCGGCAATCCTAACAACCGATATTATAGTCGAGAAGAAAAAAAATACAAATTTTTGGAATTTGGATGCCTTGCTGAATAAGCCACAAAATCAGCAGCAACGCCAAGCATGGTTAATACTTAGTTTAGTAGCAAATCTAGGAATATTAGGGTTTTTTAAGTACTATAATTTCTTCACTGAGTCTGCTGCAAACTTACTAGCTTTTTTGGGTTTACCTATAAACCTGCAAACTCTCAAAATTATTCTGCCAGCAGGCATTAGTTTTTATACCTTTCAAACTTTAAGTTACTCCCTTGATGTCTATCTAGGTAAACTCAAACCTGTTCGGAATTTTTGGGATTTTTCTCTATTTGTAACTTTTTTCCCTCAACTGGTTGCAGGCCCTATTGTCCGTGCATCTACCTTTTTACCCCAACTGCTAACCCCAAAAAACTTTAACGATGTTGATGTTCGCGGATGTTTAATACTTTTTTTCGTAGGGTATTTCAAGAAAGCCTGCATTTCGGATAATCTTTCGCCTTTAGTAGAACAGTATTTCACGAATCCAGAAAATTATACTTTCTTGAGTTGTTGGATTGCTGTTATTTCTTTCGTCATCCAGGTATACTGCGACTTTTCTGGCTATTCAGATATGGCGATCGCTTCTGCCGGTTTACTTGGATACAAACTACCTCTGAACTTTAATTTTCCCTACCTTTCCGGCAATATCACTGATTTGTGGCAACGTTGGCACATTACCCTCTACAGTTGGTTGCGAGATTATGTTTATATTCCTCTAATGAGAAAGCGACCAAAAGCTGAACGAACAGAACTATTTGGGTATAAAAATCTTCTCATTTTGATGCTTCTGTCAGGACTCTGGCATGGAGCTGCTTGGCACTTTGTAGTTTGGGGTGGATTAAATGGATTCGCTTTAGTTGTTCACAAGCAATGGTTATCTCGGATCGCTCCCTATAAGGGATTGCTAACACTGAGAAAGATGCTAGGTATTCCCTTAACAATGTATTGGTTTTGTGCGTCTGCCGTCTTCTTTCGGAGTAACGATCTCAGCAGTGCCATACAAATAGAAAAATCCTTTTTATTCTTGAATTCTCTTGGCTCTCAAAACCTAAATCTCCAAGTTGCATGGATTTTTGTACCTTTAATTATACTCCATTGGGCGACTTATAAAGGTTGGTTTGCCGATTGGTGGCGTAAAATTCCTAGTTGGAGTTTTGCTGTTTGCTTTGGGGTTTTAGTTTCAGCAATATTTCGGCTGACAGCAATCAATCCTCAACCTTTTGTCTACTTTCAGTTTTAGTGTTTGATTATTCTTTTACTGTCAAAAGAGTAGTTAATTTTTAACGAACCACAGAGGCACAGAGAACACAGAGGAAGAGAGAAGATAGGTAGTTTATTAATTACGAATTATGAGCAAGCTGCAAATAATTAAAAATAAAAATATTGAATCTATTTATCCTCTTTCTCCTATGCAGCAGGGTATGCTTTTTCATACTTTGTATGAGCCAGAATCAGGGGTGTATCTTGAGCAGTTCTGTCTAACGCTCTCTGGAAATCTAGATATTACAGTGCTTCAGCAGGCCTGTGTGCGAGTAATGAAGCGTCACCCAGTTCTGCGTACCCTTGTGGTTTGGGAAAAACAAGAAAAGCCTCTCCAGGTAGTATGTAAACAAGTGGAGTTGCCTTGGCAGAACTATGATTGGCGTTCCTTATCTTTAGCAGAACAAGAAGAGCATTTAAAAGCTTTCTTACAAGCAGATCGAGTTCAAGGCTTCGTTCTTGACAAAGCTCCACTTATGCGATTTAGCTTAATTAAAATCGCTGATGATATTTACGAATTTGTCTGGAGCTTTCATCACCTGCTGATTGATGGTTGGAGTTGGCCAATTCTCTGCAAAGAAGTCTTTGCTTTTTACAATGCTTTAGTTAAAGGCAAATATTTATATTTAAATACCCCTCGTCCTTACCGATATTACATCAATTGGTTACAGCAACAAGATTTAAGAGCAGCAGAAATATTTTGGCGGCAACAACTTCAAGGTTTTACTAACCCTACCCGTTTGCAACTAAATCAGGATGAGGTACAACATTTTCCCCAGTCAAAAACTTACTACGATCAGCAGTGCTGTTTATCGGCAACTATAACTGCTGCTTTACAATCCCAGGCACAGCAGTATCATCTGACACTTTCAACTTTCGTCCAAGCTGCTTGGGCACTTTTACTTAGTCGCTACACTGATGAGTCTGAGGTAGTGTTTGGAGCAACTGTGTCCGGTCGTCCTCCCACTTTATCGGGGGTGGAATCTATGGTGGGACTATTCATTAATACTTTACCAGTCAGGGTGAAAGTACCAACAGCAACTCCTTTATGGCAATGGCTGAGGGAATTGCAGGCTCAACAGGTAGAGCGATCGCAATATTCTTGGTTTCCATTAGTAGAAATTCAAGCTCTTAGTGAAATTCCCCAAGAATTACCCCTGTTTGAAAGCATCGTGGTGTTTGAGAACTACCCACAAGATCCGTCTTTATCAAATCTAGGTAGCACCATCCAGATTACCAAACGGCGAGTCATTGAACAAACCAATTATCCGCTCACAGTCATCGCTGTACCAGGACAAGAATTATCCCTACGCATTCTTTATGATGGTAGCCGCTTTGATAACGAAACAATTAACCGGATGATGGGACATCTTGTAACTTTGTTAGAGGGTATGGTTACAAATGTCGAGCAGACAGTAGGAGAGATACCCATGCTAACTGCTGCTGAACAGTACCAATTAGTCGAGTGGAATGACACCCAAACAGATTATCCCAATAAATGTATCGCTCAGTTGTTTGAAGAACAGGTGGAACGGACACCGGATGCAGTAGCAGTTTCGTTTCAATCCCAACACCTGACTTACCAGCAGTTAAATTGTCAGGCTAACAAGTTAGCGCACCATCTACAAAAACTTGGGGTAAAACCAGAAGTGCGGGTAGGGATTTGCGTAGAGCGTTCTTTATCGATGGTAGTAGGACTTTTGGCAATCCTCAAAGCTGGTGGTGCTTACGTACCTTTAGATCCGCGATCGCCCCAAGAACGCTTAACTTATATGTTGAGTGATTCTCAAGCGTCGATGTTGCTGACAGATTCATCAATTACTTTATCTGAGCAACCATTAACAGTAGTTTGCTTAGATACATCGGATTTCTGCCAAAACAGTCAGGAAAATCCTGTTAATGGAGTGATACCAGGGAACTTGGCTTATGTCATGTATACTTCTGGCTCAACCGACAAACCCAAAGGTGTAGCCATGAGTCACCGTTCTCTGGTGAATCTTTTATATTGGCAAATGGACGAAAGTTCTTTAAGTTGTGCTAAAACTTTGCAATTTGCTTCCATCAGTTTCGATGTCTCTTTTCAAGAAATCTTCTCTACCTGGTGTAACGGCGGAACCTTAGTTTTAATCACCGAAAAACTACAAAAAGATGGGTTCGCATTATTACAGTTAATTGCCCAAGAAAAGGTGGAAAGACTGTTTTTGCCCTTTGTCGCCCTTCAGCAATTAGCCCATGCTGCCTCTATTACTCAATTATATCCTGCATCTTTGCGTCAGATTATGACGGCAGGAGAACAGCTACATATTACCCCTGTTTTAGTCAACTTTTTTAAGGAGCTTTCTGGTTGTACGCTACAAAATCAGTATGGGCCGACGGAGAGCCATGTGGTAACAAGTTTTACCTTAAAAGATGTGGTAAGCAGTTGGTCGCCACTTCCGCCTATTGGTCGGGCGATCGCAAATACGCAAATCTACATCCTTGACCGCCATCTGCAACCATTACCAATTGGAGTTCCTGGAGAACTGTATATCGGCGGTGTTGCGATCGCTAGAAGTTATATTAATTCCCCGGAATTGACGGCTGAGAAATTCATTGTGAAGGATGGGAATCGTTTGTATAAGACAGGCGATCGCGCTCGATATTTATCTGATGGCAACATCGAATTTCTCGGTCGAATTGACAATCAAGTGAAGGTGCGGGGTTTTCGCATTGAACTGGGAGAAATTGAAACCGTACTCGCCGCACACCCCCAGGTAAAAGAAGCAGTAGTTATCGCCAGAGAAGATGAACCAGGAAACAAGCGTCTAGTCGCCTACATTGTCCCCAAACAACACTTAGACACCAGCGAACTGCTTTGTTACCTCAAACAAAAGTTACCCGAATATATGCTACCTTCTGCTTTTGTAAAGTTGCTGGATGCTCTACCTCTAACCCCCAGTGGTAAAATAGAGCGCCGCGCTTTACCAGCACCTTTGAGTCGGGAAACACGGAACATCTCTACAGACTTGATTCCACCCCGTACTGTTACTGAAGAGGTTCTGGCAGGAATCTGGAGCGATGTTTTAGGACTAGAAAAAGTTGGTATCCATGACAACTTCTTTGCATTAGGAGGGCATTCCCTATCAGCAATGCAAGTCATTGCTCGGTTGCGAGAAACTTTCAAAATAGAGTTACCTATAAGCTGTCTGTTTGATTACCCGACAGTAGTTGAGCTAAATCGGCAAATTTCAGAATACCGCCAAAAAGAGGCAGGGGAGCAGGGGAGCAGGGGAGCAGGGGAGCGGGGGAGCAGGGGAGAAATAATCATTCTTTCTCATCCCCCTCTGCCCTCTTGTAAAAATGACTTGACCCCATCTCTTAAACCAGTACCTCGAAATACAAAAGAGTTGCCAATTTCTTTGACTCAGCTTGAGTTTTGGATATTAGCTCAATTGCATCCGGGTATTCCCGTCTATAATATTCCACTGGCTTATCGCTTGACGGGTTTACTCAACGTCACTGCTTTAGCACAAAGCCTCGTGGAAATTGTCCGTCGTCACGAAGCTTTGCGAACTACTTTTGCGATCGCAGATAAGCAAGTAGTTCAGAAAATTGCTCAACAGCCCATATTGCCATTTTCGGTGGTAGATTTGCGAAAACTTTCTGAATCTAAAACTGAGCGAAAGGCTCTGGCTCAAAAATTTATCACTGAGGAAAAAAACCAGCCTTTTGATCTAGAACAAGAACCTTTGTTACGCATCAAGCTACTGCGGCTCTCTGATGCCGAGCATTTACTAATAATAACTATCCATCATCTGGTTTGTGATGGTTGGTCTGTGGGTGTGTTTTTACAGGAGCTAACAAAATTATACGCAGCATTTTGTCATGGTCAGCCTTCACCGCTTCCTGATTTACCCATCCAATATGCTGACTTTGCCCATTGGCAACAGCAGTGGGTTGCTCGTCCTGCTTTTGTGTCTGACCTTAACTACTGGAAGCAGCAACTAGGCAATAGCAAACTTTTACTACAGTTACCTACTGACCGTCCGCGTTTACCAGTACGAACTTTTGAGGGTGCAAGTCAAACTTTCATCATCCCTAAGAGCCTAACAAATGCTCTTAAACATCTGAGCCAACAGCACAATGTAACTCTATTCGTGACTCTGTTAACAGCCTTTAAAATAGTGCTATTTTATTACACCGGGCAGTCAGATATTATTGTGGGCACTCCCTTTGCCAATCGCCAACAAGTGGAAACTAAAGGACTTATTGGATGCTTCATTAACACATTACCAATACGTACACATTTGGGAGGCGATCCAAGTCTGAGAGAGTTGCTGTATCAGGTGCGTGGCTCTTTCTTAGCAGCCTCCGATCAACAACAAATTCCCTTCGTAAAGTTAGTAGAAGCACTACAGCCAAAACTAGAACCAAGCCATTCTTTGCTATATCAAGTGATGTTTAACTTCTTGCCTCCATCAGATTTAAAACTGGCAAATTTGACTGTTCATCCCTGGTCAGTTGAAAGTCAAACAGCAGAATTTGATTGGGATATTTATCTTCAACAAACAACATTAGGAAGTATTGAAGGGAAATGGTGCTACAAAATCGATTTGTTTGATGCTACTACTATTAGTCGTGCGATAACTCAGTTTCTAGTGTTGCTTGAGTTGCTAATTACTAATCCAGAATGTCGTCTGACTGACCTTTCCTTACTATTTCAGCGCCATAATTCTCAAAAGAAATCGATGGAAATTCCATCCTTGCAAGGTGCGGGAGGAATAGCCGCCCGCTAATTTAGTCATTGGTCATTACTACTAATGTAAATTGAGATTATTTTTGTGGTTATAAAATTCGCTTTTGAATCACAAAGATACAGAGGTCAGATTTGGACAGTAAATTATTATGTCAGACATACAGATTATGGAAAAAACAAGACTGACTGTTTTGCGGGAAATGCGGCTGTTTATCATTGTTTGGGTAGGACAGTTGATCGCCTTGATTGGTTCGAGTACCACTGCCTTTGCCTTAGATATCTGGGTTTATAATCGCACCGGTTCAGTTACCCAATTTGCTTTAGTTTCTCTGTTCAATACTCTCCCGCTAATCTTAATTTCCCCGATCGCTGGGCCTCTGGTAGATAAGTGGGATCGCCGAAAGACAATGATTATCGCTGATGTCTTGGCGTGTTTGGGAACGATCGCGATCGGCGTTTTATTTGTCATCGGTCGGTTAGAAGTCTGGCACATTTACCTAGCCAATACCTTCACTGCTGTTTTCATGGCTTTTCACACACCTGCTTATACAGCATCAACAGTCTTACTAGTGCCGAAACAGCACCTTAATCGTGCCAATGGGCTAATGAGTCTGATGTTTGGTATTTCCCTAATCATTGCACCAACTCTCGGAGGCGTTTTACTAACCATTGTGCATTTGCAAGGGATTATTTTGTTTCACGTAACGGCTATATTTATTGCTGTTGTTTCCCTGATGCTGGTTCGGTTCCCGGAAGTCAACACAAGTGCTGTTGCAACTGTAAAAAGTTCATTCCTAAGTGAAGCAACTTACGGATTGACATATTTGATCGCTCGACCAGGACTGCTGGGACTAGTATTATTCTCAGCTTCCAGCTTTTATATTGTGGGAGGTATTAATGTCATCACTATCCCGCTAGTCTTAAATTTCGTTTCAGTAAGCTTTCTGGGAACTATTCTTTCGCTATTTGGCATTGCGATCGTAGCAGGTGGCTTGCTTGTCAGCATCTGGGGAGGGCTAGAACGCAACATATATGCCATATACGGGTGTATGCTTTTGAGTGGCGTATTTATTTTCGTCGCCGGTTTGCAACCCTCTCTTGTCATTTTCACTGTTGGTATCTTCTTATTTTTCCTAACACAACCGATCGTTTCCAGTTCCACGCAAGCTGTCATGCAAAATAAAGTAGAACCTAATGTACAAGGTAGAGTTTTTGCGATCAAAGGAGCGATTGAAGCAGCCGCTTTCCCTTTAGGCTACATCACGATTGGGCCTTTAGCCGAGAAAGTTTTTGAACCCTTAATGGCTACTAACGGTTTTTTAGCAGGAAGCATCGGACAAATCATCGGTGTTGGGTCAGGTCGTGGGATGGGACTTCTACTGATGATTATGGGAGTCTTGACCATTTTAGAAACCTCTATTGCCTACTTGTACCCTCGCTTACGGTTTGTGGAAGATGAACTGCCTAATGTTAGTAATGCAGTTGCGATGGCTGCTGATACACCTTCTAGTAAGAATGACGCAGTTTCTTTGGTATCCTAAGTTTGGCGTTGCATAGTGGCGGTTGATTAAAAATTTTACTAGTTTCCAAGGATTATTTTATTTTTGAAATTTTCCATTTTAAAAATAGGTAATTCTTAAGTGAATTTATAAATAGTAAAGGTTTTGTATCTAAATTCAAAAATTATGATTTACATCAAATTCTGTGTTGTTTAATCGGTTAATTTTTTTGTATTTTAATCAAAAAGAAGATGTTTAGTTTATTTTAGAATATGCCAACCAAAGTTTCTCGCGTTCAACCATTAAAGAATGATCCTTCTCCTCCGGGTTTTAATAAATTTTGGGAGAATGTAGGAGCGATCGCTGGGCCTTACTGGTATCCAACAGAGTCCGGTAAAAGAGCATTTTCAGAAGTAATTCGTGTATGGGGGATGCTCATTCTCCTGGTTTTATTAATAGTCGCACTAGTGAGTGTAACTGCCTTTAATAGCTTCGTTACTCGCTATATAACCGATGTCATTGAAGAGAAAGATTATCCTAACTTTATTAATACGATAGTAGTTTTCAGTGCTGCTCTTATCTGCATAACACTCTTAAGTGGATTTTCTAAATTTGTCAGAAAAAAAATTGCTCTTGATTGGTACAAATGGTTAAATAATCACACGTTATCAAAATATTTGAGCAATCGTGCCTATTATAGAATCAATTTTAGATCCGATGTTGATAACCCAGATCAACGAATATCCCAAGAAATAGAACCCATTACCAGTAATGCTCTGAGTTTTTCAGCTACTTTTCTAGAAAAAGTGCTGGAAATGATGACTTTTTTAGTAATTCTTTGGTCAATTTCCCAATTTATTGCAATTGTTCTGATTGTTTATACAATCGTAGGCAATTTGATTGCTATTTACTTGGGTCGAGAATTGAATAAAATTAATCAAGAGGAACTAGAGCTTAAAGCAGAATACAATTATTGTCTGACTCATGTTCGTAATCACGCTGAATCAATAGCTTTTTTTCAGGGAGAAAATCAAGAATCAAATATAATTCAACGAAGATTTAGTAATCTCCTTAAAAATGTCGAACGCAAGATTAATTGGGAGAACAATCAGGAACTTTTTGACGGAGCATATAAGTCTGCTATCCAAATATTCCCATATCTGGTACTCGCACCTATATATATGAGTGGTCAAGCTGATTTTGGAGAAGTTGTCCAAGCTAGTATAGCTTGTAATCAGTTTGCCTCGGCTATGGCAACATTAATTAGAGAATTTGGTAATTCTGGACGATTTTCCAGTTATGTTGAGCGTTTATCTGAGTTTTCAGATGCATTAGAAGCAGTTACCAAACAACCAGAGAATGTCAGTACTATTAAAACAATAGAAGAAAACCGTTTAGCTTTCGAGAATGTCACCTTACAAACGCCAAATTATGAACAGGTTATTGTCGAAGACTTATCATTGTCTGTTCAAGCAGGAGAAGGTTTATTGATTATTGGCCCCAGTGGTCGAGGTAAAAGTTCTCTATTGAGAGCGATCGCTGGTTTGTGGAATGCAGGGACTGGTCGTCTGGTACGACCTCCTTTAGAAGAAGTTTTATTTTTGCCCCAACGTCCTTATATAATTTTAGGAACTTTGCGCGAACAGTTGCTCTATCCTAATACCAATCGTGAGATGAGTGACGCAAAACTCAAAGAAGTTTTGCAACAAGTTAATCTGCAAAACTTGCTAAGTCGAGTCGATGGCTTCGATACAGAAGTTCCTTGGGAAAATATATTATCGCTAGGAGAACAACAACGCCTTGCATTTGCGCGACAGCTAGTTACTCGTCCTAGCTTTACTATTTTAGATGAAGCAACTAGTGCTTTAGATTTGAAAAATGAAGGGAATTTATATCAACAGTTGCAAGAAACTAAAACAACCTTTATCAGTGTTGGACATCGGGAGAGTCTGTTTGATTACCATCAATGGGTTCTAGAACTTTCACAAGATTCTAGTTGGCAACTTCTGACTGTGCAGGATTATCGTCTTCAAAAAGCAAAAGAAATTACTAATAATTCTTCCAAAAATGCTCAATTTACAATAGATGTTTTGCCCAAGAGTGAATCCCAAAGTCAATCAGAAATAGGCACAATCTCAGGTATTTCTCATAAGGAAATGCAGGCATTAACAGATTCTTCCATTAACACCATTAGAAGCAAGGCTAGCCTTGGCAAGGCTATCACTACTAGGGATGGTGTTGCCTACCGTTATGACAAAGACCCAAAGGTGTTGAAATGGGTGAAAATTTAGCAGCTACTTATAATTTTTATAATTAAGCTAATCGGCATTTAAATTGCAACATAGCCAGATCACTAGTACTGCAAGGCGGAATTAAAAATTAAAAATTAAAAATGAATACAGCATAAGAGTTTCGTTGATTTGGAATGATTGGTTTATTTCCGCCGTGTTGTACTAGAAGAGGAGATTTAGGTTTTATGAAACAAAGTGGCGTAATTTTGTGGTTGACTGGACTCAGTGGAGCAGGTAAAACCACAATTGCACAGCGATTAGAGAACAATTTCCGAGAACAAGCTTACTTAGTTGAATTACTAGATGGAGATGCCATTCGTCAAAATCTTTCTCAGGGTTTGGGTTTCACTAAAGAAGACCGTGATACAAATGTAAGACGTGTTGGTTATGTAGCAAATTTACTTAGTCGCAATGGAGTGATAGTAATAGTGTCTCTCATCAGCCCCTACCGTGCTGTCAGAGATGAGTTACGTTACTCTACCAAAAACTTTGTTGAGATATATGTTAACGCACCTATAGAGGTTTGCGAAGCCAGGGATGTAAAGGGCTTATATGCAAAAGCACGTAATGGCCAAATTCAGTCTTTTACTGGAATTGATGATGCCTATGAAGAACCGCTTAATCCGCACATCACCTGCCATACTTCTAAAGAAACTATTGATGAGAGCGTTGCTAAAATTACAACTTGGCTAGAAGCAGCCAATCAATTACGAGAGCGATTTGTTTTGGGAGATATAGGGGTTCGCAATCCGGTAAGATGACCCAATCCAATATTCTTGAGCCGAGATCCTGATACTGTTGGCGAATTCCCCAAATAGCTAAACTCAGCATACCGAAAACTTTTGCGATGCCTTTGGCGGGCCTAGCCATCGCTCTGTGATAGATACCTGCACATCCAAGCAATTATTTTATTCACGGCGTTGGCTAAACTTATGCTTGAGAATTAGTCACAGCAGTAGTTATCTAATTGGCTGATTCGGATCAAAGAAAGTATTTCATGAAGGAGTAAGCTTTTTCTACCTACAATAAATTTTTGGACAATTTCTGCACCGTTACCAGAAATAGCGATCGCCTAACCCATCCACTGCTTAATAACACGAATGCCTGTAATCTTCATGGAGCAAAGCTTATAGCTTTTCTTAGTGCCATTTTATCTGGTACTTTTAACTCAATCCCCATTACAGTAAACGGCGATTCTAAAAACCCTTTTGTTTGTCATCCAGCCAGATTAACTGGCAATTGAATCGTCCCCATAGTTGCAATTGCCAGCTTCCTGTACTATTTGGAGGCTCGCTTTTGTTCATTCTTGTGTTCATTCGGCCATTGCTAATACGTTAATTTTTACGGTAATTACATAGAATATTGTTGATTATCTTTCAAGAAAGAATAGTATATTAGCGGGTTACAATTCAGGTTTAGCACCATTAGCATATAACAAAATATATATTGCTCGCTACATTAAATGGTGTTTTAACTTACATGATATTTAAAAAACCTTTAGTAATAATCCAACAACCAGAAGTTGGCAACCTGATTCTCAAACTTCGGACGATCACTGGTTTGACACAAGAAGAGTTTGCAACATCTTTAGGTGTTACTTATTCCACGGTTAATCGTTGGGAAAATGGACACGCCAAGCCATCACGTCTAGCCATACACAGGATTGAAGAGATGTTAGAGGAGATAGGTGAACAGGGGCAAGAGTTATTAGCAAAATATTTACCAAATAAGTTTTAAAGGAAATTTTTTATCCTATGTATGGATATTATTAAACCTTTTTAGCCTAAAAACCTATGGTAAAAAAAATGCAATTATATTTACATGATTAAATTAAAAGTTTTCTTTTAGTTTAACCCATAATGATCCAGCGTAATTAATAGCTTTATCCAAAATATTTAGAGAAAACAAAAAAATGATCAATAATTCAAAATATAAAATTATAGAAAAAATTTCAGATGGTCTAGATACTATTGTTTATCGAGCACAGGAGCTTACAAACGAAAGAACGGTTATCCTTAAAATACTTAAAAGTGAGTATGCTAATCTTGAATATGTAACAGAATTTAAACATGAGTATGAAATTGCTAAATCATTAGATTTACCAGGAGTTATTAAAGTTTATAGATTAGAAAATTATCAAAATAGTATTGTTTTAGTTTTAGAAGACATTGGAGGACAAAACCTAAAGCAATTTGTCAACAATAATAAACTTAATATAATAGACTGCTTAAAACTAGCTATTAAACTTACGGATATTATTATAGATTTACATGAACAACATATTATTCATAAAGATATTAAACCACAGAATATAATTATTAATCCTAAGTCAATGCAGGTTAAAATTACTGATCTTAGCATTGCCTCACGCTTGTCAAAAGAAAATGCAACAATCGGCAATCCTCATTTGCTTAAAGGAACACTTTCTTATATGTCTCCAGAGCAAACTGGTCGCATGAATAGGACGATTGATTACCGCACAGACTTTTACTCTTTAGGCATAACTTTTTATGAGTTGCTGACTAACCATTTGCCATTTAATTGCACTGACCCTTTAGAAATAATTCACGCTCATATTGCCAAACAGCCCATACCTCCTCATCAGATCAACCAACAAATTCCGGAGGCTGTATCTAATATTGTAATGAAACTATTATTTAAAACTGCTGAAGAAAGATATCAAAGTGGCTTAGGGCTAAAAGCAGATTTAGAGATTTGTTTGAAGCAGTTATTAAATAATGGAAAAATCGAAAATTTTATTCCTGGTAAGTTAGATAAATTTAGCCAATTTACAATTCCTCAAAAACTCTATGGACGCGAGAAAGAAGTAGAATTTCTCATGTCAGCTTTTGAGCGAGTAAGTGTTGGCAGAAGCGAGATGATGTTAGTTTCAGGTTATGCAGGGATTGGCAAATCCTGCTTAGTTAATGAAATTCATAAACCTATTCTCCAACAACGGGGATATTTTATTTCTGGTAAATTCGATCAATTTAAGCGAAATATCCCTTATACGGCTCTAATTGAATCATTTCAAGAATTGACCCAACAGTTATTAACAGAAAGCTCTGAAAAAATAATTGTTTTGAAACAGCAACTTTTAGAAGCATTTGGTGAAAATGGTCAAGTTATTATTGATGTTATTCCTGAGATTGAAAAAATTGTTGGTCAACAGCCACCTGTGCCACAATTAGGAGCAGTTGAATCCCAAAACCGCTTTAATCGAGCATTTCAAAAGTTTATTCAAGTATTTACTCAAAAAGAATGCCCACTAGTTCTCTTTTTTGATGATTTACAATGGGCAGATTTAGCTACTCTAAAATTGATTCAGATGTTGATGCTTGATGATAGTCAATATTTTTTGATGATTGGGGCTTATCGAGATAATGAGGTCGTATCAACTCATTATTTGAATCAAACCTTGAATGAAATCCAAAAAGCAGGAACGATTGTAAATAATATTACACTAAAACCTTTAAATATTAGTGATGTGTATGAATTAATAGTCGATACACTTCATGCTGCAACAGAAAAAACTAAAATACTAGCTGAACTTCTTTTTAATCAAACTCAAGGAAATCCTTTTTTCTTAACTCAATTGCTCCAAACGATGTACCAAGAAAAGCTATTAAATTTTGATTTTAATAGTGGAACATGGCAATGGGAAATAAATCAAATTCAGACCATTGGAATTACAGATTATGATGCCCTAGAATTAATTGTAAGAAATATTAAAAAATTGCCTCAAGAGACACAACAGGTCTTAAAACTAGCTGCTTGTGTTGGCAATCGATTTGACATAGACATTCTAGCAATTGTCAATGAAAAATCTCAGTCAGAAACCGCCTCTGAATTATGGGAAGCACTTCAAGCAAGCCTAATTCTGCCCTTGAGCGATAACTATAAAGCTCCACTGTTTTTTGACAAAGATATATCTATATCCTTAGAATCTCAAGAATTAAAAGTTTCATATAAGTTTTTCCACGATCGCATCCAGCAAGCAGCTTATTCCCTAATTCCAGAATCGCAAAGAAAACAAACTCACCTGAAAATTGGGCAATTAATCCTAAAATCTTGTCAAACAGAAGAAATTCAAGAAAATATTTTTAATATTGTTAACCACTTAAATTTTGGGATTGAATTTATTTGCGATCAATCTCAAAGAGATCAGCTAGCTAAATTAAATCTGATAGCTAGCCAAAAAGCAAAAGCATCATCAGCTTATGAAGCCGCTCTTAGCTATTCAAAAGTTGGATTAGAATTATTGACACCATCGAGTTGGGAAAATAACTATGACTTGATGCTAGACCTGCATCTAGAAACCGTGGAATTAGAGTACTTAAATACTAATTTTGCACGAGCAGCTATCCTAACTGAAATTACTCTAGACAAAGCTAGTAATCTGCTTGATAAAGTCAAGGCTTATCAATTACAAATCCAGTTTTATATGGCTCAAAATCAGATGCTTAAAGCCATTGATACTGGACTAGAAGCGATCGCAAAATTGGGTATTTCTCTGTCAGCGATACCAAATAAGCAAAGTACTATAGCTAATTTACCTCAGCTTCAAGATTTAGAAAATTTTCCTGTTGTCAAAGATCCTTACATACTGGCAGCTTTAAAAATCCTTGTTACTGTCGGTGGTGCTGCTTTTATTACTGACACAACAGGGACAACTTTTCCCCAGATTATCTTGACTGTTGTCAATCTCTGTATTGAACATGGTCATTCAGCTTTGGCTGCTGCTGGATATTCTTGTTATGGCATGGTGTTGTGTAGCTATTTAGAAAATATTGATGCTGGATATCACTCTGGTCAAATAGCTTGGCAAATATTAGAGCAGTTTCAAGCCAAGGAACTTAAAAGTAAAGTATGCGCCCCATTTTACGGTTTTACTTTTCATTGGAAAGAGCACATTAGGGAAAGTATTGCTCCTTTAGAGGAAGGGATTCAGAGCGCATTAGAAATTGGAGATTTAGAATACGCGGGCTATTGCTCTGTCCACTATTGTGGTCATATATTTTTTAGAGGAGAACAACTCGAATCAGTAGCTCAACAGCAAGCATCATATATTGATTTACTACAAAAATTTAAACTAGATTTTCCGATAAACTACATTAAAATTTGGCATCAATTGACATTAAACTTGCAAGGCGTGTCACAAGATAAATGTCACTTAGTTGGTGATAGCTTTAATGAAGTAGCAATGCTGCCATATCTACAAGCTACTAAGAATGTTACTTCTTTATTTGCTACTTATGTTGCTAAAATGATTCTCTTTTACTTATTTAAAGATTACATTCAAGCACTTGATAATGCCAAATTAGCTTCAGAATATATCAGTAGTGTGATGGGGATGATTACAGTTAGCATCCACAACTTTTACTATTCTTTAGCCCTAATCAGCTTATATCCTAATGTTGAACCTAAGATTCAACAAGACTATATGATTGCAATCAATGCCAATCAGGAAAAAATGCGGATATGGGCTGGTAACGCTCCTGCTAACTATCAGCATAAATATGATTTAGTAGAGGCGGAAAAAGCGCGAGTTTTAGGGCAAACCTTTGTAGCTATGGAGTATTATGAGTTAGCTATCCAAGGAGCCAAAGAACAGGGATATCTGCAAGAAGAAGCACTAGGCAGCGAGTTAGCAGCAGAATTTTACTTTTCCCGTGGTAGAGATCAGCAGGCGCTCTTCTACCTAAGAGAATCTTATCATGCTTATATCCGTTGGGGAGCGATCGCAAAAGTCAGTGATTTAGAGTCAAAATATCCCGATTATTGCCCATTAAGAATAAATCAGGAATCATCTAGCTTGAAGGCTAGCTTGCGAACTACTTCAAGCAAAATAAATAATCTGGCATCTTTCGATTTGTCTACAGTTTTTAAAGCTTCGCAAGCTATTTCTAGTGAAATAATGTTAGATGAATTACTTGCTAAGTTAATGAAAATTGCTATGGAAAATGCTGGCGCACAAACTAGCTGCTTCCTTTTAGAGAAAAATGGTCAAATGATAATCGAAGCATTTATGGGAGTTAACAAAAACGAGATTTTTTCGGAAACTTCCATATCTTTAGATAATAGTCTATATGTGCCAATATCTATACTAAACTATGTAACGAGAACTAAAGAAAGTGTCGTTCTTGGTGATGCTAGTTTTGAAGGAAAATTTACTAGCGATCCTTATATTATTGAGAATAAATGTAAGTCAATTTTATGCATACCAATAATTCATCAAAGTAAACTGATTGGAATTCTGTATCTGCAAAATAACTTAACAACAAATGCATTTACTACTGAACGTTTAGAAGTTTTAAAAATTCTGGCATCTCAAGCAGCTATTTCTATAGAGAATGCCAAGCTATATACTAATCTATCTAAAGTAAATGATAATCTGCAACAAGCTAACCAGCAATTAGAGAATTATAGCAAAAATCTGGAACTAAAAGTTGAAGAGAGAACACAGGAATTGCATGAAAAAAATGCGTGTTTAGAAGAACAAGCACAAAAATTAGAATTTACATTAAAGCAATTACAAACAACACAGTTACAGATTATTCAAAAAGAAAAAATGTCTGGTTTGGGTCAATTAGTTGCTGGTATAGCTCATGAAATTAATAATCCAATTAATTTTATATACGGCAATATTTCTCATGCTAGTGAATACATTAAAGATATGTTACATCTAATTAAAGTTTATCAAAAAGTATCACCCAATTTGAATCCTCAAATTCTAGCAGAACAAGAGGATATAGATTTAGAATTTTTGCTTGAAGACTTACCAAAGTTGCTATCTTCCATGAAGGTAGGAGCCGATCGCATCCGCCAGATAGTTCTGAGCTTACGTAACTTCTCCCGTTTGGATGAAGCAGAAATGAAGGCAGTTAATATTCATGAAGGTATTGATAGCACCTTACTAATATTGCAGCATCGATTCAAAACTGAGTCAGTCAATTCTAAGATTCAAATTATCAAAAATTATGCCTCCTTGCCATTGGTAGATTGTTATCCAGGCCAGCTAAATCAAGTGTTTATGAATTTGTTAGCTAATGCTATTGATGCTTTGGAAGAGTATAACTCTCAGCGTTCATTGGAGGATGCTGAACTTAATCTAGGTTACATCAAAATAACTACTGAGTTATTAGAGCCAAATCTGCTAGCTATTCGCATTGCTGATAATGGTTCTGGGATGACAACGGATATACTTTCTCAAATTTTCAATCCTTTCTTTACTACTAAACCTATTGGGAAAGGTACTGGTTTAGGATTATCTATTAGCTACACAGTTATTGTAGAAAAACATGGAGGTCAAATCAGTTGTCAGTCAGTACCAGGACAAGGAACTGAGTTCATAATTGAACTTCCAGTACATCAAAAATAATCTAAATTAGTTAAATAAGAACTTTAACTTAAAGTAATCATCATGATTAACAATTCTCAAATTACAAATATTTCTAATATTTCAGTTTCTGAAGTATTCATGGCTTTGGTAACAGGAACTGTACTAGATAAACCTTTTGAAGCTTCAAAAGTTGGAAAAATTTCAAGGTTAACAACTACACAGAGAGATTTATATCTGGATAATATGCTCAATCCAGATAGCACTATTTTTAGTTTAGGAATTTCCGTCAAATTATCACAAAATTTAGACAGATTTATTTGGGAACAGGCAATAAAAATCGTATGTCAGCAAGATGATACTATTAAAACTAGGTTTGTTTTTTATAAAGGCGAACCTTTTCAGTTTGTAGATAACGATGTTGATGTTAATTTTGAATTTATTGATTTAGCAATTAATCATAGTTGTTTTGCTAGTTTACAGCAAGTTATCGAAGAAAAAATTAAAATAAAGTTAGAATTACAAGAAAGTGATTTATTTAAAAATATTTTAGTCAAAGATAAACAAGGTAGCTATACAGCTATTTTAGGTGCGCCTCATATTCTTTTTGATGGATATTCTGGGAAAGTTTTCTTTGAAAGGGTTGCAAAAGTCTACCAAGATTTAAAAATCGGTAATAATCCTCAAAATTTTGAGGGTAATTCTTTTCATGATTTTATTGACGATCATGTGACTCGATTTGATACTCTAGAGATTCAGCAGTATTGGCTAGAAACGTTAATTAACGTTATTCCTGTTACGCCTTATATCAAAATTGAAACAGAAAACAAGGCTAAATCAAGAAAATTACAAATTGCTGGGGATGAACTAGCAGGAATTAGGAAATATTGCCAATTAAACAAATGTAGCGTTCCTACTTTTTTCAGGGCTATTTATGGCATTTACTTAAGTAAATATTTACAAGCACCAGCAGATTTTGTCTTTTATGATATTTTTGGTAAAAGAGATGAAAATTTACTTAATGTTTTAGGTTGTATTTACCAAGTAGTTCCTATTGTTATACATCAAAAAGATATTGCAAATGAATCAAGTATAATCGATTATATTTTATACATTAAAAAATATCGCAAAAACCTAGATGATCTTCAAAATATTTCAGTTCTTTTACAAAAGAACTATTTAAAAGATGAAAAATTAAAGTTTTTCTATAATTTTTATAACTTCAGTATCCTGAAAATTCCTTTTGCTGAAGACTGTTCTAGATTAACTGTCCACAATTCTTTTGCTGAGAATGAGGTTCATCTTGTACTTAATGATTTTAACGATAGCTTAGAAATAGAAATATTTTATAATCAAAAATATTTTACAGATATAAATTCTTTAGAGAGATTGCTATTTATAGCAAATCAAGTTAGTCAAGGATGTGAGCATTTTCATCAACTGAATATATTACTAGAAACTGAGCAGAAAGAAATAATAGAAACTTGGAATGATACTAGTAGGGATTACACTATAGATAAATGCGTTCATCAACTGTTTGAAGGGCAGGCGGAGCGATCGCCAGATGCCATAGCAGTAGTATCAAAAGAGACACAAAAGCATGAACAGTCTTCACTCACTTACCGAGAGTTAAATCAGCATGCGAACCAGTTAGCGCATCATCTGAGATCGCTAGGCGTGAAACCAGATATGCCCATAGGAATCTGTGTAGAGAGAACCCTGGAAATGGCGATCGCAGTTTTGGCAGTTCTCAAAGCTGGCGGTGCTTATGTACCAATGGATTCAGCGTATCCTAAGGAACGTCTAGCCTTTATGCTTGAGGATACTCAAGTATCAATATTACTCACTCAACAACAACTATTAGCAGAGCTTCCTGAAACCAAAGCGCAGATTATCTGTTTAGATACCGACTGGGACAAGATAGGCCAATATAGTCAGGAAAATCCCTCTAGTGGAGTAACAGCAGATAATTTAGCCTATATTATCTACACTTCTGGTTCTACAGGCACACCGAAAGGCATCTGTTTAACTCACCGTCCTTTAGTGAATTTACTGCAATGGCATCTAAACTCGCTATTAACATGTGCTCGTACCCTGCAATTTGCCTCTTTGAGCTTTGATGCTAGTTTTCATGAGATGTTTGCTACTTGGTCTTCAGGAGGAACTTTGTTTCTCATCTCAGAAAACTTGCGGCGGGACACTACAGCTTTAGCTCGCTTTATTCAGAGTCAAGAGATTGAAAAAGTTATCCTGCCTGTTGTCGTACTACAGCAAATGGCAGAAATGGCTGTATCTCAGTTGGAATTATTTACTAGCTTAAAAGAAGTTACTACCACAGGTGAGCAACTGCAAATCACCCCAGCCATTGTCAAATTATTTAAATCGCTACCACACTGCTCATTTCATAATCACTATGGGCCATCAGAAACCCATGTAGTAACGGCTTTGACATTTGATAAAAATCCTGATTCCTGGCCAACTTATCCGTCTATAGGCCGTCCCATAGCTAACACCCAAATCTACATCCTCGATGCAGAGTTAAAACCAGTTCCTATAGGTGTTCCAGGAGAGCTTTACATTGGTGGCGATAGTTTAGCTAGGGGTTACTTCAATCGACCTGATCTGACTAGTGAACGCTTCATTCTCAATCCTGATGCGAAATCGCACCGCTTGTATAAAACAGGTGACTTAGCTTGCTACTTGCCAGATGGGAATATTGAATACCTGGGTCGGATAGACCAGCAGGTGAAGATTCGCGGCTTCCGCATTGAGTTAGGAGAAATCGAAACAATGCTGTTGCAGCATCCTGACGTGTGTGAAGCCGCAGTCATAGCGCGTGAGGATGTGCCTGGGGATAAGCGCCTAGTCGGTTATATTGTTTCCAGCTTGATTCCAGAGCGAGTACCTTATGAAAGTGTTTGTCGAGTGGAAACTGATGACAACCGGATAGTAGAACTAAAAACAGAGGATATCTCCAATGGTGGCGTTTGTTTGGTAGGGATGTCATTTAGTTGGGCAAGAGGTAAGCGCGTCCGTCTTTGCCTACGCTTGCCAGTAACATCGGAAGAACTATGGTTAAATGGCAGCGTTGCTTGGAGTCAGGGTCAACGGGCTGGTATTCAGTTGACTCTAACGCCTACTGAAAAGAACCTGTTTCACCAAAGCATAGATTATATCTTAGAAACCCAACATCTATGGAAGATTTTGCAGCGCACAGTGAGTGGCAATCTCCGTAAATTTCTCAAGGAGAAACTGCCAGATTATATGGTGCCTTCCAGCTTTGTGATGTTAAATGCATTGCCACTAACACCTAACGGTAAAGTAGATCGTCGCTCTTTACCAGTACCCGATCGCACTGGACGGAATCTGGAGCAAGATTTTGTCTCACCTCGTACCACCGTTGAAGAAGTACTAGCAAAAATTTGGGTGGAAGTTTTGCGATTGGAGCAGATTAGTGTCTACGATAACTTTTTTGAGATTGGGGGACACTCACTGCTAGCGACTCAGGTAATCTCTCGTGTTCGAGATACCTATCAATTAGATTTACCATTGCGGCGTTTATTCGATGCGCCTACTGTTGCTAGCTTGGCGGGAATTATTGAGGCACAACTCAAGCAAAATCTGGAATGGCACACTCAAGCGATGTCTGGCGACAAGCCACTACGTGTCTACGCACCTGCAACGCGCAACCAAAACTTGCCTCTTTCCTTTGCCCAGCAGCGATTATGGTTTCTTGAGCAGTTCTTACCCGGCAATCCTTTATACAATTTACCGCAGACTTTTCACCTTGTTGGTCAAGTAAATTTAAGTGCCTTAGAACAGAGCATCAACGAAATTATTCGCCGCCATGAGGTTTTACGCACCACTTTTACTTTCTTAGATGGGCAGCCAGTACAAATTATTGCTCCTACTCTAACTGTACCTTTGCATCGAATAGATTTGAGATCGCTGCCTGGCTCGCAAAAAGACACAGAAATTCAGCGATTAACAATCGAGGAGTGCCAACAACCCTTTAACCTCAATGATGGGCCGCTAGTACGAACCACCCTTTTACAGTTAGGTGCAGAAGAATATATACTGCTTTTGAATATTCACCATATTGTTTTTGATGGTTGGTCTGTCGGTACATTTTTCCAAGAACTGAGACTGCTATATCAAGCCTTCGTCAACGGTCAACCTTCTCCCCTTGCTGAACTTCCGATTCAGTATGCAGACTTTGCTCTTTGGCAACGGCAATGGTTGCAAGGAAAAGTATTATCAGAGCAACTAGACTATTGGAAGCAGCAGTTAGCAGATTTACCCATTTTACAGTTACCAAGCGACCGCCTCAGACCAGCAATCCAAACTTATCGCGGGACACGTCAACCTTTAGCACTTTCCAAATCTCTCAGCGAGACACTAACTCGCTTCAGTCAGCAGGAGGGAGTTACTTTATTTATGACGCTCTTAGCAGCATTCCAAACATTCTTATTCCGTTATACGAGTAGCGCAGATATCCAAGTAGGTTCAGTAATTGCCAACCGTCACTATCAGGAAATTGAGAGTTTAATTGGATTTTTTGTTAACACCTTAATACTACGCAGTGATTTTTCTGACTCTCCAACTTTTCGCCAGTTGCTCAAACAAGTGCGAGAAGTGACTTTAGAAGCTTATGCTCATCAAGACCTACCCTTTGAAAAACTGGTAGAGGAACTAGAACCACAACGAGATTTGAGCCGTCATCCCCTGTTCCAAATCGGCTTTGCTCTGCAAAATGTACCCATACCAGCGATAGAACTTTCTGGTATGACCATTAACCATCGTTTAGAACACAATGGCACAGCCAAGTTTGATCTGTTCCTAGAATTATTTGAGACACCAGAAGGGATTAGTGGTTGGTTTGAGTACAGTACCGATTTATTTGATGCTGCTACCATCTCTCGCATTGGGGAAAATTTTCAGACTTTAGTTGCAGGTATCGTTGCTAATCCCGACCATAAAGTTGCAGATTTACCCCTTTTAACAACTACTGAGCGCCAACAATTATTAGTGGAATGGAATCAAACTCAAGCAGATTACCCTGAGCAAAGTTGCATTCATCAACTATTTGAAGCACAAGTACAGTGTGAGCCTGATTCTGTAGCAGCAATTTTTGCAGAACAGCAAATAACTTATCACGACTTGAATGCCAGAGCCAATCAATTGGCCCGTCATTTACAAACTTTAGGTGTCGGGCCGGATGTATTAGTAGGGATTTGTGTAGAGCGATCGCTAGAGATGATCGTAGCTCTATTAGCGATTCTCAAAGCTGGTGGAGCTTATGTACCTCTAGATACCGCCTATCCAGAGCAGCGTTTATCCTTAATGCTGACAGACTCTCAAGTAACAGTGCTATTAACCCAACAAAGTTTATTGGAGCAGCTTCCCGAACATCAAGCTAGTATTGTTTGTCTGGATAGAGATTGGGAGGATATTGCTACCCAAGCCCAAAATAACCTGGATATTAATATCCATCCTGACAATTTAGCTTATGTCATCTACACTTCTGGTTCTACTGGCAAACCAAAAGGTGTAGCGATGCCGCACCGTCCCTTAGTCAACTTAATTGCTTGGCAATCGCAAACTTCCACAGTTGGCTTTGGCAGCAAAACACTGCAATATACACCAATTAGCTTTGATGTTTCCTTCCAAGAAATCTTTGCCACCTTGACTACAGGCGGGACATTGATATTGATTTCGGAATCATTGCGGCGTGAACCCACACAACTGCTGCAATTTCTGAATAGAGAAGGGATTGAGCGCTTGTTCTTACCGTATGTCGCTTTGCAACAATTAGCCGAAATGGCAAGGATAGAAGGCATCGTACCCTGTAGTTTACGCGAAGTAATTACGGCTGGGGAACAGTTACGCATTACAGATGCGATCGCACATTTATTTCACCAATTGCCTAACTGCACTCTCCACAATCACTATGGCCCATCAGAAACTCATGTCGTGACTGCCTTTACCCTCACAAATTCACCTACAGATTGGTCAATTTTGCCATCCATTGGACGACCGATTGCTAATAGTCAAATCTATCTATTGGATTCTCAATTACAACCTGTTCCTGTAGGTGTGCCTGGAGAACTCTATATTGGTGGTATTGGTATAGCGCGTGGCTATCTCAACCGCTCTGATCTCACCGATGCTAGGTTCATTCCTAACCCCTTTGAGAATTCAAAATTATATAAAACAGGGGATTTAGCGCGTTACCTACCAGATGGCAATATTGAATATCTCAGTCGTATTGATCATCAAGTGAAAATTCGCGGCTTCCGAATCGAGCTAGGAGAGATTGAAGCTTTACTAGCACAACATCCCTCCATCAAGACCAGTGTTGTAATAGATCGGGAAGATGTACCTGGACAAAAACGTTTGATAGCTTATGTGGTGCAAAATCAACAATATGAGAATGACAGCCAACTTACACTAGAACTCCGGCACTTTCTCAAACAAAAGCTACCAGAATATATGATACCTACAGCTTTTGTGTGCTTAGAGAAGTTACCACTAACACCTAGTGGTAAGTTAGATCGTCGAACATTACCTGCTCCCGATCAATCCAGACCCCTTCTAAAAGTAGCATTAATTACACCTCGTACTCCTACTGAAGAACAAATGGTCGGTATCTGGACTAAGATACTTGGCATTGATAATCTGGGTATTCAAGATAATTACTTTGAACTTGGCGGTAATTCCCTATTAGCAGCACAGTTAATGATGTATGTGCGAGAAACTTTTCAAGTACAGATGCCTGTAAGATGTATTTTTGAGCAGCAGACTATAGAAGGACTGTGCCAGATCGTTGATAAATTACATCACGAAGGAAATGCTGCTCTCAATACTGTTATTAGTTTCAAAGCTGAAGCCGTACTTGATTCAAACATCTATCCTCAAGGAGTGCTTGCTAAAGACATCAGTCAGCCAAAGCATATTTTCTTAACAGGTGCTACCGGCTTTCTGGGTGCTTTCTTACTACATGAATTATTGCAGCAAACAGAGGCAAAAATATATTGCCTTGTGCGTGCTGATAACGAAAGTGAAGGTTTGAAAAGATTGCAAAAAAACCTAGAGAAATATTTAATATGGGATGCAAACCAAAGCTCAAGAATTATTGCCATACTAGGAAATTTAGATCAGTTTCGTCTAGGACTTTCTTTAGAGCAATTTGAGAGGCTAGCAGAGCAGATTGATGTTATTTATCACAGTGGTGCGGAAGTCGGCTTTGCTAAACCATATTCTCTAATTAAGGCAACAAATGTTCTTGGCACTCAAGAAGTTCTGAGATTGGCATGTCACGCTCAACTCAAGCCAGTACACTATATCTCAACAATTGCCATTTTTAGCACAATTGCTTGTTTTAATGGGTTGAATGTCCTTTATGAGGACGATGATATTGATCGTAGTGAAACTTACCTTTATCAAGATATTGGCTATATACAAAGTAAATGGGTAGCTGAAAAACTTGTTTGGATTGCGAAATCTAGAGGTATCCCCATAACAGTTATTAGATCGGGATTTCTAATGGGTCATCCGCATACTGGTGTAACTAATACAGATGATTACGTATCTAGATTGATTAAAGGTTGTATTCAATTAGGTAGTTTTCCAGATTTAGTAAACCAAAAACAAGATTTAATTACTGTTGATTATGCTAGTAAAGCTATTATTCAAATATCTATAAGGAAAGAATCTTTAGGAAAGGCTTTTCATATAGTTCCTTTGGCATCGCAAAATATTGATTTAACTAGATTATTTGACCTGATATCGAGTTGTGGATACCAACTGAAAAAAGTGTCTTATGAACAATGGACAAACGATTTAATCAATCAAGGTCGATACTCTCAGGAAAATCCTTTATTTCCTCTCATACCGATGTTAACTGAAAAAGTCCATCAAGGGCTGACTGCATGGCAACTATATCAAAACACTCCTGACTTGGACTGTCGCAATACACTTGAGGCAATTGCTGATACTTCTATCTCTAATCCATCAATGGATACTGAATTAATCAGTAAATATTTAGCTTATTTCCAAACTAGTGGATTTTTAAATATAAAGTTTTGACATGAGAAAAACTTGTTGAGGAATTTAGTTAGGTACAACTCATTACTACTTAAAATAATTCTGAAAAATTTTAAACTTTTTGAGTAGTTTAACCTATCAAAAATGATTAAACCATTTAAGTATTCTTGGCAATGTCCCTAAAATTGAAAAAAGTTAGATTTTAATTGTTCCTAGATACAAGGGTTTAATATGTACTTAACAGAAGAACAATTATTAATCTATCAAAATCAAGGATTTATTCTATTGTCAGAATATTTTTCTGGCACTGAAGTCGAAATTATAAAATCAGAATTATCTGCTTTGTCTACAGAAAATTCTCCTCAAAAAATTCTTGAAAAAGATGGTAGGACTGTACGTTCACTTCACGGTTCCCATACTAAAAATGATGTTTTGAATTGCCTAACACGACATCCATTCATTGTTGAGCCTGCTATGCAAATAGTTGGAAATCAAGTATATATATATCAATTCAAAGTAAATCTTAAGGCAGCATTCACTGGTGATATTTGGAAATGGCATCAAGACTATATATATTGGCGTAAGGAGGATGGAATGCCAAGACCACAAGTAGTCAATGCCATGTGTCTGTTAGATGATATGAACGAATTTAATGGCCCGCTATTTCTTATCCCTGGTTCCCACAAAGAAGGGATGATTGATACTGCGGCTCATAATTCTAGAGTGACAAACATAAATTCTAATAGTTCTGGTGATAGCCCTGCATGGATATCAAGTTTTAGTGCTAATTTGAAGTATTCCCTAAGCCAAGAATTAGTTACTGATTTAGTATCAAAGTATGGAATTACTTTGATAAAGGCTGCGTCTGGTTCTGTATTATTTTTTGATAGTAATATTGTACATGCTTCATCAAATAATATCTCCCCATTTGCTCGATCTACGGTGATTGTTACTTATAACAGTATTGAAAATATTCCTTTACCAGTTCAAAATCCCCGACCAGATTTTCTTGTGAGTAAAGATTATCGACCAGTCACTCCTCTAGCACCGAATGCGTTATCCCAGTTTTCTCGCGTCAAGCTTTAAAATAGATATAGCAATCCCCTTTGATTCCTAAGCCACTTGTAGAGAAAGGGAACAGCGAAGAAGGAATAAAGCAAATATACCTGGCAATTAGAAATCGCGGCTATATAAACCAAGTCCGCCTGCGCGGACTCAATAAATTTGAAACTCTCGGAGGTAGATTTTGTCTGTGTAGCCGCGAATTCCATTCTCTCGGTCTAGGGATATTTTTACAAACAGCTTCGGTTAAATACTTATAACATTTGTAGGTTGGGTTGAGGAACGAAACCCAACGCTTGATCCTTGTTCATGTTGGGTTTCACTGCCGTACCCTTACGGGGAAGCAAGCTACAACCCAACCTACATTGATAGATAAATTTTATTATCAGTAATCACCCGAACTTGATATGAGATGTACTCGTACTGAGTTTTATTCAAAAATCAAAAGAGTGCTGAGTTGATACCTAGCCTCTTGTGGGTAGAATTTCAACTCAGCACTCAGCACGGGCTAAACGCGCCGCTAACAGAACTCAGCAGTCTTCATGCACCTTCCCGTAACTTATCCAACACACTCCGATCCTCTAAGGTCGAAGTATCACCAGATACCTCTTGCCCAGCAGCTAGATTTCGCAATAAGCGCCGCATGATCTTGCCCGATCGCGTTTTGGGTAAAGCGTCTGTAAAGCGAATTTCTCCTGGACGGGCGATCGCACCAATTTCTTTGACTACGTGCTGTTTGAGTTCTTTACTCAGTTCCTCACTTGCCTGATAAGTGCCTTCTAGAGTCACAAAGGCAACTACTTCTTCACCTTTGAGTTCATCCGGTTTACCCACTACGGCTGCTTCTGCAACGGCTGGGTGAGAAACTAAGGCTGATTCTACTTCCATTGTCCCAAGTCGGTGTCCTGATACATTCAGTACGTCATCCACACGACCCATTACCCAGAAGTAGCCATCTTCATCTTGTCTCGCGCCATCACCAGCAAAGTAAGTATATTTACCATCTTGGGGTGGAATGTGTTCCCAGTAGGTGCGGCGGAAGCGTTCTGGATCGCCATATACTGTCCGCATCATTCCTGGCCAAGGATGTCGCACCGCTAAATAACCGCCTTCATTGTTGGGTACGGTGTTTCCTTCCAAATCCACGACATCTGCAATAATCCCTGGGAAAGGAAGAGTTGCGGAACCGGGTTTGGTGGGAATTGCCCCTGGTAATGGTGTAATCATGATACCGCCAGTCTCCGTTTGCCACCAGGTATCAACAATTGGACAGCGATCGCCACCAATTACTTTTTGATACCACATCCATGCTTCTGGGTTAATCGGTTCGCCAACGGTTCCCAGCAAACGCAACGAAGATAGGTTTCGCGCATTCGGATGTTGTTCACCCATCTTAATAAATGCCCGAATTGCCGTAGGTGCAGTATAAAAAATGTTAACGCCGTATTTTTCAATTACATCCCAGAAACAGCCAGGATTAGAAGCACGGGGCGCACCTTCATACATCACTGTTGTTGCACCGTTGGAAAGTGGGCCGTAGACAATATAGCTGTGTCCAGTAATCCAACCTACATCGGCGGTACACCAGTATACATCTGTGTCTTGCAGGTCGAATATCCACTTGGTGGTAATATGAGTATATAAATTATAACCAGCAGTTGTATGTACTACACCTTTCGGTTTGCCCGTGCTGCCAGAAGTGTAGAGGACAAACAGCATATCTTCACTGTCCATCGGTTCGGCGGGACAATCTGCTGATACTCCTTTTTGTAAATCATGCCACCAATGATCGCGTCCCCCCAACTGCATATAAGTTTCTTGTCCGGTGCGCTTGACAACTAGGACATTTTCGACGCTGGGAACAGCACCATCCGCTAAGGCTTTGTCTACCTGTTCCTTGAGAGGAACGATCGCATCTTTGCGCCAACCACCATCAGCCGTGATTACCAGTTTAGCTTGAGCATCAATTAAGCGATCGCGCAAAGCTTCGGCACTAAAACCACCAAATACCACACTGTGGGGTGCGCCAATTCTCGCACAGGCTAACATCGCGATCGCGGCTTCGGGAATCATCGGCATATATATTCCAACGCGATCGCCTTTTTGTACACCCAGTTGTTTCAATACATTGGCGAACTGGCAAACTTCCCGGTGTAATTGGGCATAAGTGAGGGTACGCGAATCACCTGGTTCTCCTTCCCAAATCAATGCTGCTTTATTTTTGCGCCAGGTAGTGAGATGTCTGTCAAGACAGTTGTAAGAAATATTAATTTTACCGCCAACAAACCACTTAGCAAAAGGTGGTTGCCAATCTAGTACTGTATCCCATTTTTGGAACCATTCTAATTCTGTTCCAGCCAAATCTGCCCAAAATTGCTGCGGATCGGCTTTGGCTTTGTCGTAGAGACGCTGATAGTCTTCTAGACTTTTGATATGGGCTTTTTGTGAGAATTCCGAGGCAGGATGGAAGAGACGGTTCTCTTGTAGGATTGATTCTATAGTTGGTTGAGACATAGTTATGAGTGCGATCGCTATTGTTACTAAAAACTATTCTTAGCCCAGTTATGCTATACAGTGTTTAGATTTTCATTAAGCTGGGTAGAAATTGCCGAGTTATTTAGTTTACATTCATTTTCATCTACCAAAAGCAAGCGATCAAGAAATGTAAAGACGTTTTGCAAGCTATCTAGCGGTAATTTTGCAACATTGTAAGTAGTATTGACAAGCAAAGCCTGAAAGTATGCCCCTCACTGTCGAAGCCAGCAGCCTATCTCTCGACGATGTTCATTGCTTTCTCAAATTAGAAGAACTTTCCAATGGTTCATTCACAGACTTCTTAACTCTAGAACCACTCTCTGAGTTTGAACAGCAGGATTTATTGCGAATCAGAAATGACTTCCGTCGCTATTTAAGCGCAGGGAAAATTTCTGAAGGTTTGGTTAAATTTTTAACGATCGCACCATTAATGCGGTTAGCTGGGTTTTACGATGTGCCGATTCGGTTGACAATGGAAGATAGCATTGCGATCGCAGTCGAAGATGAAGACAAAAGAATTACTGGGCGGATGGATATTTTAGCAATTAACAGTCCTCAAAGTAATATTGCGCCGCCTTTTTGGGTTTTAGTAATTGAAACTAAAAACAGTGCAGTTAATGTAATTGAGGGTTTGCCTCAATTACTCACTTATGCTTTTAAGAGTTTAGAGCAGCAGTCATCAGTTTGGGGTTTGGTAACTAACGGACAGCTTTATCAATTTGTTTATTTAAAACGTGAAGAGCAGCCAATTTATCAGTTAATGCCATTATTAAATCTGACTGAATCTCCCGGTGCAATTAAGTTGTTACAAGTTCTTAAAATTATCTGCCAGCTAGTAAATTTACACGAATAATGAACCTATAATTGCGATATAATCCTATATGATTGTGGAAATTTTGTCAAGTTCAACGGCAGCAGTTGATAAAGGTTTAAAAAAACAAGTATATCAGGATACCTTCCGTACACTAGATTCTTTTTGTGTTGACCCTGTAACAATGGAGCTTCAGGGATTTCATTTAGTTGATGGGAAGTATCAAGAAATTCAACTAACCACTGATGGACGTTTGTGGAGTCAGCAGTTAGAACTTTATTTGGGAGTTCATGAAGGTAAATTAAGATTCTTCACTATTGAAAATCAATTGATACTATCATCAGAAGAACTGGCTGAACAAAAACGTTTACGTGCCGACCAAGCAAAAGAACGCGTCCAACAGGCAGAGCAAGAAATTGCTTGACTGCGGGAGGTTTTACGTATAAAGGGCATCGACTTAGAGAATATTTAATGACATCGGGAAATTAACTAAGGACATTTTCAAGTTAAAATTTAGTTTGTAAGTGTGTAAAAAAAGCATTATCTTCTGAAAGTAGGGCATCGTTTGCAAGCAAAAGAGATTAAGGATAAGCTAAAGTCCCTTATCGAGCAGGCCACCTCGATAGATCCTAATTTAGCGAGAAGATTAGATGAAATCAATCGTTGGGTAAAGAATATCAAACCTGGTTCCCTGACGGCTAAACCTTTTGTCCTTGCCTTTCTCCTAGAAGTGATTACGGATTCTACAATTTGGCTGATAATCAAATCCTCACCTTCGGAAGAAGAACAAAAAGCAAAGTTTGAGCTGATGACACCGATTGAGAGATATTGGTATGGCTATCTCTTCCCTAGATGGATTAATGCAAATGACTCCAAGTTTTATATTTGGAAACAAAAATTAATGGCAGGTGAATTTAATCAGGGTGATGATGATATCATTAAAAATATAGCCCAAGATATTGTCCAGCGAGAAGGTAGTTTTTGGCAGCGTTATATTGCCGACCTTTCAATGGCAACCGATTTAATTGTTAGTAGTCGTCACAACCAACCACTCTGCATTCAAATTACCAGTGTGAGTGAAGAACTTAATCAGCAAAAGTACCAAGCTTGGCAAAATACACTGCGATCGTGGGAAATCGAGAGAGGACTGTTCTTAAGTTACAATCCCAAGGACGCTAATTTTGTCAACCAGTTAGTCAACGTGGCCCTGTATAACAGTGATTACCTTTCTGGTGGCAAATATTTAAAATTTTCGTGAAAATTCTGGAATTTGATGCTCAAGATTTGTGTTCTAGCCTACATACTTACCTGCTAATTACGGCTTTTATGGCTAACAAAAGAGAAACTCACTGCAACAATCAAGTAGATACATTTGCTGAAGCTTTAGCAACAGCGCGGCAAATGCAGCAAAACTGGCTAACTTACGGGGTTGATTTTGTCAATTTTTACGTGGAAGATGTGGATGGAGACTGGCTAGAAACGTGGGCCAATGACGAAATATCAGGTAATTATCGATTAGATGCTATCAAAGAATTTTTGGTAAGCAATGATAGTGTAGCTGTTAAAGTCAGACAGCATTTAGGAGAGCGATCGCTGTTTGATTTTGCAGTAAACTTAGAAGAATCTTGGAGAATTTCTGAAAGCAATGATAGGTTATCTGCTGTAAGAAACTTGTTAGCTGGTGAAGGAAATAGTATTGAAACAGATTTAGCAAATACTTTGGTGGTAAAGTTAGCAGACATTTTGTGAGATTTTTAGTTGCTTAGTGGTAGAGTAAATTTTAAACTCAAGGGTTTTGATGTTTTATTTTGGTTACGATTGGGTGGTATATAGGCGATCGCTTTTCCAAACGAGCTTTAATAATCTTTGAGATGTGCAATCTTTACCACTGTTACTAGCAAGGGTTGCTCCTCAATCTGGTAAATAATGCGGTATTCACCCAAAAGAACCTTATACAGCCGTTCCGTATCCTTCAAGGGGTGAGCATCTTCTGAACGTGGATTCAATCCTAGTTCCTCTAACTTCTGTGCTAGTCGTTGCTGCACCTCTGAGTCCAATTCTGCAATTCTCTGAACAGCCGAAGGTGCTAATGTTACTTGGTAGCTCATATCCCTAGCTCCCTTTTAATGTCTTCAAAGGGTGTTGTCCCCAGCCCTGCAATTTCCTCTAGTACCTTATAAGCATCTCTTGCATCAGCCTCATCTAACCTTGCTTCAATTAGCTCATGCATCTGCTCTGTTGAGGTAATTTCAATCCCTGGCTCTTCTCTAAGTTTGTCCGTTAATGCATAAAAAGCTTCTTGATCGTCTCGATATTGTAACACATAAGCTCTTAATTCTTGTTTAGTCATCCCTTGAAAATTTGCCTTAGTCATAAATATCTTACCCTCCCATTTGGCAATATTTCTACTTCAAAGCTTTGTCCAGCCAGAATATAAATGCGTGTTGTCCGTTCATCTAATCTCACCAAGTAAATTGGTAGGTACATCTGAGTTAAATCCTGACATACCTTGAATAATTCAATTGCTTGTTCATTCGTTGGTTTCATTTAGTATATTTAGCAAAATACCAGTAAAAAATTCCCAATTTGTAGGGTGCGTTATTCAAGCATCGTCTATTAAATAGGAATGGCGTTGCAAAAAGGTTAATTTATGCGCTTTCTCAACGTTTGAAGAGCAATTTGACATCAAAAATTACTTTTATCAATATAACTTTAGCAAAAAAGTTAAATAAGTTTCCATTTTGGGAAATATAGACCTATTGAAGCTTAAGCAGGTAGGTCAAAAGCATTGATTAGTGAAACTGCAAAATTATTGTACCCCTCGATGGAGAAATTGGTTAACGAGATTGTGGCAGTTAACCACGCTTGGAAAGTGGCTAGTGAATTATTTGGAGAAGATTCACCCCTATCTATTTCTTCACGGGATTTAAAAACCTGTTTGCAAGTGCGTTTGTTGCGAAGCTATGCACCAGAACAGGTTTATTTAATTGAGGATAAAAAATCAGAAGGTGAACCACTTTACAGCTTACGTCTGCGAGAACCTATAGGAAACCGCCTGTATGCAGAACATCTGCCAATGCGGATAGCTCAAGAAGTTTTTGCGGATAAAGAATTAGAGAAATTCAAAAAGATATAACCAAGAGAAACAAGAGGGGTGCAGCGTGGAAATAGCAAAAGTTTGGGACATTATTTGGGATAACGAACCTTTTCATTGGGCAACTGCTTTTGTATTAATAGTTGCAATTTTTGTCGAACTTTACACATTATGGCAGTATTGGCGCTCAGAGTGTGGTATAACTGGAACCTCAATTAAATTTTTGAGTAATTTGAAAAAGGGAAAGAATGTAAAGCTTTTAGACAAAGTTCGCCCCTGGTTAAAAGAGCATCTAGGAACCGATGACTTTAGTAGATTCAAACAACAAGATGGTAATTTCATACTGATAAAGTATCCATCGGTCTTAGCCCACCCAATACCTCGAACTTCCTTGCGTTTTGTGATAACCTTGTGTACTGCCATCGGCGTTTTAGGAACCTTTTATGGTATACAAGAGGGACTGCAAGGAATCAATTTATCTACAGAAAATCCTAAAGAATTGATGACTGCCAGTAAAGGGCTACTAGTAGGAATGAAAACAGCTTTTTCTACTTCCTTGATGGGGCTTGGTTCTGGTAGCTTGTTTACTTTAGTTTTGTTTGGGTGTGATTCGCTACGGCAGAAACGACGTGATAGTTTGCGTCAGAAATTGAAGGCGATCGCAACTTTGAAAACAACAGATAATAACAATGGCGATCTAGTTGAGGCATTTATCCGTGTAGGAAATAACTTGTCAGGGTTAAATCAACTAAGTGCTGAAGCCATTGGTAAATCTGTAGGTAAGAGTATAACAGAACAGTTCGCCGGGTTAAATCAACTGAGTGCTGAAGCCATTGGTAAATCTGTAGGTAAGAGTATAGCAGAACAGTTCGACGGGTTAAATCAATTATCAGCCCAAGCTATTGGTCTAGCCGTGCGTCAGCAGATATTTCCAGCTTTAGAAGCCATTTTCAAAGAGCAGAAACAACTTCGAGAACTCCAAGAAAACCAGGGACAGAGAGTTTTAGAAGAACTCATTAAGGATATGCGAGTTCAGGTACTCGAACCCATTGCAGATCGACTAGATAAAAGTGCAGAGTTAACCCAACAAGCTTCCGAAGCTGTGCTGACTCTACATAGAGAATTGGGTGGTATATCTCAAAGTTTGGCAAGTTCCATCTTGACAATTCAGAACTTTCAAAAAGAAACTTTGGTAGAACTCAAAGTATTCGCTAACCATCTGGGATACACTCTCAATCAATTTCAAACAGATACAAGAGGTGTTTTACAACAAACAGCTGACGAAATTAATCGAGCTGTAGATCAGAGTATCCAGGGAATGACAGCCCAGAGAAGTGCTTTTGAAACAAGTGCAGTGCAAGCGGCTGCTACCTTCCGAGGAATTCGAGAGGAACTTCAGACAGCACTACAAGAACGCGCATCTGTGGAAAAGGAGATGCTTCAAGGATTTGCTAAGAATATGGGGCAAACTTTGAGCCAATTCCAAACTGAAACTACGGGAGTTATACAACAAACATCTCACGAAATTAATCGAGCTGTAGATCAGAGTATCCAAGGAATGACAGCCCAGCGAAGTGCTTTTGAAGCAAGTGCAGTACAAGCTGCTGCTACCTTCCGGGGAATTCGAGAGGAACTTCAAACAGCGCTACAAGAACGCGCAGCAGTAGAACAGCAGATGCTTCAAGCTACTCGGACTGGAATTATCCAAATCCTCACCCAAGCAAATAGAACCTTTCATGAGCAAACTAATACTCTACAAACAGTAGGTAATCAAGCTTCTGGATTGATGAATGATGCGAAAGATAATCTTCTGGCTACTTTAGGAAATATCGACGTAACACTCACAGCCACCCGCCAAACAGTAGAGGAAGATTTGACAAAATTCAGGCAAGAATATCAAGAGAATTTAAAGAAGTTTTTTCAAGAACAAAACAACTTACTTGAGGGGACACTAGGCAAACAACAGGAAGGATTATCTGGAGTTGTGAACAATCTTGATAAAGTTTTCCGAGAGGAATTTGAAAGACGTAGTAAATTGACTCAAGAAGTAGACAGAAGTATGACTAAAATTCAGGAGTCTGTCGAACAAATTAACAGATTAGTTAGTGCATCTGGATTAAACGATGCACAACGACTAATGCAACTACAAGAACTCGCTCGTGATATTGGTGAACAAGTGCAAAGAGTGGACAATTCATACAGAAATTTGAATCAAAAATTTGACAATAGCCTTCAGTCTTGGCAGGGCCATCTTGAAGTTTCTATGCAAAAGACTGTTGATTCACAGTTAAGCTTTTTCCAGCAAGCAGATACTTCTATGTCTAGAGTTTGCGGACGTTTACTACAGACAGCAGAAGTGCTAGCTGCTGCACATGATAACCACCGATTTGGTAATGGTGGAGGCAATCATGGATGATTTTATCAGAGGTGAAATTGATGCAGAGATTATAGAGGATGATGACTCTAGTATCTATCTGTCTATTGGCGATTTGATGTCTGGTTTACTAATGTTTTTTGCTTTGCTATTTATTACTGCACTACTCCAGCTTGCACAAAAGGATGTACCAAAACGAGTAGTAATTGGTAATGTTGTGGGACAGATGAAAAGTAATAATATCAATGTTAAAGTCAACCCAGAAACCGGGGATGTCAGTATTCAAGAATCAATTCTTTTTGCCAAGGGAAGTACCGAACTAAAACCAGAAGGTAAAGCCTTTTTACGCCGCTTTATTCCTGTTTACAGTGGGGTGATTTTCTCAAAACCAGAATTTGAGCAGGAAATTAGCCGCGTAGTCATAGAAGGTCATACTAGCTCAGATGGAGACGACAAGACTAATCTACAACTAAGCTTGTTGCGATCATCATCAGTTTACAACTACATTTTTTATGATATGAATTTCTCTACCAAAGCACCTTTAAGCCAGAAAATATTAGCTGCTGGTCGGGGAGAAATTGAATCTGACAAGAAGCGTGATAATCCAGGCGATCGCAAGGTAGTTTTCCGCTTTCAGTTTCGTAGTGATGAGTTAAAGAAAGATATTGTAAAAACCTCTCTTTAAAGGGACTAAAACATTGAATTCTCAGTTTTCTATTCCTTCCCTACCTGAAACTCCCCAGTGTAGTCCTAATCAACTTATTCAGCTTGCAAGTAACTTACCAGATGCAACAATATCAATACCAAGTGTTGATAAAGTATTGGAAGCTATTGAACAGGGTAAAGCTGATCAAGTAAGTAAGTTAGACTGGATTTACTGCATCCATGCTAAAGCACAGTGGGATCAACAAAATATTGACGGATGTAGGAAAACATCAGCAGCCATTTGGAAGGTAGCAATTTCTAATTTATGGTTGCAACATCAGCTATTGTGGCGTTTAGCTGTTTATTATGGCGATCGGCAAGAACAGGTGTTAGCACAGTCTTTAGCTGAATCTTTCGATATCTTTGCTCATTCTGACTTAGTTAGTCACCTGCTACCAGTTCAAATTATTCGGGCGCTTTGCAGTAAACAAGCAGGTAGAGAATTAGCAAAAATTGTTTGTGAACAGCGTATTAATCGAACTGAATTGCTAAACACAATCCGAGAAGATTTACCTGTTTGGATTCCATTATTTAGCAAATTTATAGAAGAGATATCTCCCTATTTTACTACAATTCGCTCTCCAAATCAGCAGCAAGTAAGATGGCTGTTAAGTTGTTTGGATGAAATGTCAGATAGTCAGCAAATAAAGGCTGTTAATCATTTACTAAGTAATGTTTCCAATGATATAGCAAACAATCATTCTTTACTGGTTGATTGGTTGAGACATAACTATAGAAATGGTGAAAATTGGTATAAACTTTCAGATCAAGCAAGGCAAAGACTTCGAGAGTGGATTGGAGGTATCAATTATGCTGATTTCCAAAAATTAGTAAATCTCATATTGAACAGGCTCGATTTACAAAACTTCGAGTCAAATCGGCTATGTAGTCGCAGAGACTTTTGGGCTAATTACAGTAACCGCTTTGAACGGCTTCGCATCTTGTTACCCACGACATCACAAATTGCCATAGGTTATCAAATCCAAGGTGATGTTGATCTATTGGAGGATGATGGTAGCGACCCGACAGAGGTTTGTATATTTGATTTTGGCGAATGGTTTGTAGTCGAATTCTTTCGTGGAAGAGGTAGTGAGACGCGCCTATTTCCTAAAAATTCCAGAAATCAGCAAATCCTTTTTGGTGAATCCACACTTTCAGTCAAACGCATTCGCTGTCTAGGTGGCGATAAGCACGATCATGAATTTCTTTGGCAATTCTTTTGCCGCCAATGGCTTGCAAATAAGGGAATTAACCCAAACCCAGGTACTGAAACTTACAGAAACCCGACGGCAGATCAATTACAACAGCGAGAAAACAAGCTTGGGCGGTGGAAAAGAGAAATTGAATATCTGGAACGGGAAGCTAGAGTCTATGTGTGATGTTAGAAGTAGTATCTTAACCCTATGGCATCAGGTTCTTGGATTTAGCAAATATTCTACTGGTAAAGTTGGCAGAGATTTTGTGAGATTTTTAGTTCTTTAGAGACTTCCAATTTAAAGAAGAGGTAAGGGGGATAGTTCAGATGGGGATTCGACCCCACCTGAACGAGAACACGTTTGTGAAGTGGGGGATTTAAACGATTATGGGTAGAGACTATGCTCAAGATTTTTATTCAAGATGTGAGCCTCTACTTATTTTTCAGCCATAATCGCGTAAATTTCCCGTTTAACTTGCTCTAGAAGCTCACGCACCCGATTTATTCGCTCCATATTGCCACTACGAGCAACCTGCACCACTACAGCAGCTAATTCTGTTGCCGCATTCCGCAACTCAATAAACTCTTGGGGCTTACCTGTCACGAAACTTTTAAAGGTATCCCAAGGAGAGTCTGAAGTTTCCTGTTGAGTACGTTCTGCCAATAATTGTCTACCCTCATCCGTAATCGTGTAAATCCGCTTGCCACCTTCCTGAGCGCTGTTTAAATAACCACCTTCTTCCAGCAATTGCAGTGTTGGATACACTGAGCCAGGACTGAGGCGACGGAAACCACCATAACGAGTTTCCATCTCTTTAATCAGGTCGTAACCATGACTGGGATGCTCAGATAACAATTCTAGCAGGATGAACTTGATGTCACCCCGACGAGTCCGGTATTCATCTCCCCAACCACGACCAAACATTTCGTTGCCAAAGTGTTTCTCATGATGTCTACCATGATGCTTGCTATGTTCAAACCAAGACTTGACAAATAAGAAATCATCTTCCCTAACACCTGCCAATACAGGTGCGCCAAAGCGTGACCGAAAATGTCTAAACATAAGTGAATCTCAAATCAACTTTCTCTAATATACGATATATCGCGATATATCGGAATAGAATTTTGATGAAGATTTTTTACTTGATACCGTTTTAGGAAATATCCATAGCGGTTCCCAAATATGTAAGTTACAGAAACAAATATTAATTACAGATGAGCATAGTAGAGGCGTAGCCCAAAGTAGGCGTTGCAAAAATACTTGTATTACAAATTGCAGCTTGTTAATATTCATACCCAATTTTTTAGATTGCCCAGGTATGTATTGCAACAAAAAGAATACTTACTTAAAGCCCCTTTAGCATCTTAAAATGAAGGATTAAGACATTCTCAAAAAAAAATACCCTAAAAACAAATATTCAGTAAAATTACGTATGCATATTGAAGTCTTCTCAATGAAAGTAGAATTAGCCCATACTAGGAGAAGACTGTGACGCTCTTAAACGAAGCTCAAGTAGAGCAGCTAAAGGAAATCACCACACACTTACGACAAGTAAGGCAAGAAAAATCTATCCGCATAGAAGAAATAGCCTCTCAAACACTAATTCGAGTAGGTGTTTTACAAGCTTTAGAAGAAGAACGATTTGAAGAATTGCCTGAGCCTATTTTTCTTCAAGGGTTTATCCGTCGCTATGGAGATGCTTTAGGGCTGGATGGAAACGCACTATCATACAGCCTTATAACCAATGTTGTCCGCCAAGAGTCTAATAATGGTCATAAGAATTCAGATAACAAGGGAAATACATACATACCTCTTGTTCTGACCTATATTTTATTATTAGTTGGTGCATCTGCTGGTCTTCTTTATACACTTAATCCACGACTTACAGCTGAATCTCCGGCTCCAGAAGACAACAATCAACAGTCAATAGTCAGTAATCAGACTAACAAATGAGCAAAACAAGCAGAGGAAGTGGGGAGTGGGTAGAGACGCGATTAATCGTGTCTCTACTGGGGAGTAGGGGAAAAGAATTAATAACCAATGACCAATGACAAATGATGAATGACCAATGACAATTTTTAAGATATTTGCGGTTTACGCAGATGCCAAGTAGTGGATTGCTCATAAGCATAAGCGACTTGAAACAGTTGGTCTTCTCGCAGCACATTGCCAATTAGCTGTAATCCTATCGGTAGCCCCTGATCATCAAAACCACATGGCAAACTTAAACTAGGTAAACCAGCAAGATTCACAGGAATAGTCATCAAATCAGTTAAATACATACTCAAGGGGTCAGTAGTTTTTTCCCCTGCTTTGAATGCTGTAGTGGGAGATGTGGGACAGACTAACACATCAACCGCGCCAAAAGCCTTTTCAAAGTCTTGCTTAATCAAGGTGCGAACTTTTTGCGCTTTCAGGTAGTAGGCGTCATAATAGCCAGCCGAGAGGGCGTAAGTGCCAATCATAATTCGGCGTTTGACTTCCGTACCAAAACCAGCAGCACGAGTACGAGTATACATGGATAGCAGGTTATCGGCATCAGGAGCGCGGTATCCATATTTAACGCCATCGTAACGAGCTAGGTTTGCTGATGCTTCTGATGGGGCGATGATGTAGTAGGTGGGTAAGCCATAGCGAAAACGGGGACAAGAAATTATATGAATTTCCGCTCCCAAGCTTTGTAGTTGATCTACTGCTTTGGTAACAGCTTCTTCGACTACAGGGTCTAAACCTTCACCAAAAGTTTCTTTAATGATACCAATTCTTAGCTGACCTCTGGGTTTGAAGTCTGGTTTTAAGCTAGCAGCGTAGTTAGGAATGGCAACTTTCAGGCTGGTAGAGTCTTTGCGATCGTAACCTGCGATCGCACTTAATAATATTGCCGCATCTTCTACAGTGTTTGCAAATGGCCCAATTTGATCTAAAGACGAAGCGTAAGCCACCAAACCATAACGGGAAACCAAGCCATAAGTTGGTTTCATCCCCACAACACCGCAGAAAGATGCAGGTTGGCGAATCGAGCCACCAGTATCAGAACCGAGAGCAACCACACATTCTTGGGCCGACACCGCCGCCGCAGAACCTCCCGAAGAACCACCTGGAATTCGTGACAAATCCCAAGGATTAGCCGTAACTTGGAAGGCAGAGTTTTCTGTAGAACTGCCCATTGCAAACTCATCCAAGTTGGTTTTGCCTACCATCACCGCCCCAGCATCTGCCAGTTTTTGCGTCGCCGTTGATTCATAAGGTGGCACGAAATTTTCCAAAATTCGGGAGGCGCAGGTGGTAGGAATTCCCTTGGTACACAAATTGTCCTTGATACCCACAGGAATCCCTGCTAGCAGTCCAATTTCTTCTCCCGCAGCAATTTTGGCATCCACAGCACCCGCCTGCTCTAATGCTCGTTCTGCCGTTACACATAAAAAGCTATGCAATTTCGGCTCTAACGCTTGAATGCGATCTAAAGCTTCTTGGGTAATTTCAACAGCAGAACGTTCTTTTTTTACCAGTTGTTGGTGCAACTCGCGGATGGATGCCATGATTGCTCTCTTTGTGACTCAAGTCATTGATTCTAGTACATATTGACCGAGATTGGGTATTCGTATTGGGCATCGGGCCATTGGGCACTTGTACTGAGCAAAGCCGTAAAGCCTGCGGCATAGCTACGCTTAGGGCGCAGCCTCTCCAAGAGTTGTATTGGTTATTCTCCTCCATTCTCCATTCGCCACTACCCACACATCTGATTAAACGGATTAATATGTATTGAAATGTGTTTAAGTAAGTTTTAAAAACAGCAGATATATGGCTATCAACTGTTTTATAAATAGTTTACCAAACTTTTGATATGTATTGGCTACTTTTGTGTAAGAGTATAGCAGCGTTTTCTAGTGATATAATTTTGTATTACCAGTGCTACCAAGGCTACAAATTTGATAATTTTATCAATTAATTAATTTCGCAATTTTTTTTTCGGGGGGTAGGATAGGATGATAAAAATAGCCACACGCAAATATTTAGGCAAACAAAATGTCTATGACATTGGGGTTGAGCGTGACCATAACTTTGCGATCAAAAATGGCTTAATAGCTGCTAATTGTTTTAATAAATCTCATTCCACTGCCTATGGTTATGTAACTTATCAAACAGCATATTTAAAAGCTAACTACCCATTGGAATATATGGCTGCACTGTTAACAGCTAACAGTGGTGATACCGATAAGGTACAGAGATATATTACTAACTGTACAAATATGGGGATTTCCATAGATCCGCCAGATATTAATCGTTCTGGTGTTGATTTTACCCCAACGGCAGGAAAGATTCTGTTTGGATTTTCGGCGGTGCGTAACGTGGGACAAAATGCGATCGCTTGTATTTTGGAAGCGAGAAATGAGACAGGAGAGTTTAAATCCCTGGCTGATTTTTGCGATCGCGTGGATTTACGTGCTGTTAACCGCCGAACTCTAGAATCGCTGATTTACTGTGGAGCCTTTGACAAAATTGAATCCAACCGCCAACAGTTAATTAACGACTCAGAATTAGTGTATGATTGGGCACAATCTCGCGCTAAAGATAGAGCCAGTGGTCAAGGGAATCTCTTGGATTTATTGGGCGATGGATTTTCTTCAACTCAAAATAAAAGAGCAAATAATGCCTTTGAAACTGCTCCCAAATCTAAACCTGTGACGGATTTACCCCCACAGAAAAAGTTGCAGATGGAGAAAGAATTATTAGGTTTTTATGTATCAGATCATCCACTGAAGTCCTTACGGCAAATAGCACCACTTTTGACACCAATTAACCTTTCACAACTGGGAGAACAAAGAGAAGATACAAGGCTTTGTGCAGTTGTCATGTTGAATAACGTCAAAAAAGTGGTGACTAAAAAAGGCGATCAGATGGCAATTTTACAAATAGAAGACCTAACTACACAATCAGAAGCTGTAGTTTTTCCGAAAACTTATGAACGCATTAGTTCACTACTCCAAGTCGATACTAGATTGATTATTTGGGGAAAAGTAGATCGACGCGACGAGCAAACTCAATTTATTCTTGAAGATGCAGAACCAGTGGAAACAGTACAAATGGTGATGGTGGAATTAAATCCCCAGCAAGCAGGTAATATGGAAGACTTACATCGCTTAAAAACAATTTTGCAAGAGCACTCGGTAGACAAAGAAAAGGCAAAAATGCCAGTAATTGGAATTATCCAAACTGAAACTTCTCGTAAACTTGTTCGCTTGGGTTGGCAATTTTGCGTACAAGATTCTAGGATAACCGTTCAAGCTTTGCAAAACGCCAGTTTTCCTGCTCATATAAAATCGCTCACTGGTAACTGATACCAGGAGTCAAAAATCCACTAATACTGAAAAGCAGCTTAAAAATTAGTTTTATTGAACTGTCAACAGTAAATTGCCTTAAGTACTCAGGATTTTAATCGTTTTTTTAGTTACTTATGCGGATGATAATTTCCTTTAGGGAGTGGTATCTTTTTATGCTAACACCCTTAAGGCTGCGACCGGGGGAAGGAGTTAGAACTTGATGATCGTAAACGAGCTACATAGATTTGTTTCATACTGTAAAAAAATTCAACCCCAAACTCACGAGGACATTCAAAAATTTTTTGAAGGAGTGATCTTGTTTCCTTATGATAAGGAACTTCTATTGCAAGCTTATTTATTTCTGAATATTAAAGAATTGTTTCCCTCCTGCGCTGAATTGCTGTTATTTGAAAAATCTCCAATTTCAGATTATACAGATTTAGGGAAGTGTGATTTTGTCTTCCTGACCTTTAAAGGTAGTCTGTTTTTAATTGAAACTAAGTTTATTGATACAGAAGCAACTGGAGCGACAGAACGAAAAAGAAGAAATAAACATAGAAACAAAGTATTTGAGCAAGTTATTACTTTAAAAGGTCGATTTAGCGAATATTGGAATATGAGGCTAGATCAATTAGAGTGCGGGGTTTTTACAACAGATCCAGAAGTGGCCTGGCGAGGAAATGGTGTGAATGTCATATCTAAATCAATATCTATAGATCATCTCGAAAAATGGCGAAGAAATTATCACAGTAGTGAAAAGTTTTTATCTCATCAAGATGGGTCAAAGTTTGAGGGTAAGGTTAATTTGAAAAGTTGAGCCAAGACCCAAATATACTTCTTACAGTGAATGGTGTATGGGGCATTGTTAATTACTTTTATGCCCCATACACCAACCCAGATAATTTATCTGGGTTTTCCTTCCATCAATCCTTACTGCCAAATATAGATAAGGATAAACAAAATAATCCAGATAACATCGACAAAATGCCAAAACAACGAGGTTGCGTTGACGCCGAAGTGACCTGTATCGTAGTTGCCAGGGATGAAAGAACGTACCAAAATTATTAACTGCAACAGGATACCAGTAAAAACGTGCAAACCGTGGAAGCCTGTAAGCAGATAAAACGTCCCACCAAATACCCCGGAAGTGAAACCAAAGGCGAGGCCGTTCCATTCAATCGCCTGTCCAACTAAAAAGTAAGTTCCCATCGCCATTGTTGCCAAGAGAAATAGGCGAAATTTTACTAAATCGTGGCGTTGAAGGGCGCGTTCTGCTAAGTAAATTACAAAACTACTGGCGACAAGAATTACTGTGTTGATTGCCGGTTCTTTTACTTCTAGTCCAGAAACACCTGCTGGTAGCCAGTTAGGGGTTGTTGTTTTGTAGATGGCATATCCGGCGAAAAAACTTAAGAAAATGACGCTTTCTGAGAGGAGGAAGACGATGAAGCCAAACATTTTGTTGCCTTCTTCGTCGTGGGTATGTTCTGCGGCTGTGTGGGGCAATTCGTGGGAATTGATATAGCTGTCCATTTTGGTTTTTGAGGGGGAGTTTGAAACGCAAAGGTACGCAAAGGGAAGCGCGGAGGTGCGCGGAGGGTTTTTGCGTCTTCCCGATAGTTTGCGTTTATTCTGGGAGGTTGGCTGTTAAGGGTTCTGATTTGCCGTAGCCGTAGGGTTCGGAGATGATGATGGGAGTTTCTTCAAAGTTTTCTACTGGAGGGGGTGAAGAAACTAACCACTCTAGTCCGATTGCTCGCCAAGGGTTAGCGGGTGCTTTCTCGCCTTGCATCCAAGAAATCACCATGTTGAATATGAAGGGCAAGGTGGACATTCCCAGGAGAAATCCACCGAGACTGGCGATGATGTTCCAGAATTGGTACTCTGGGGCGTAGGAAGCAACTCGGCGTAACATTCCTTGCAATCCCAAGGGGTGCATGGGCAAAAAGTTGAGGTTTGTGCCGATGAAGGCTAACCAAAAGTGGATTTTACCCCAGCTTTCGGAGTACATCCGCCCGGTCATTTTAGGGAACCAGTGGTAGATGGCTGCAAATAAGCCCATCGTCACGGTGCCGTAGAGGACGTAGTGGAAGTGTCCCACCACAAAGTAGGTATTGTTAACGTGGACATCGACTGGCACCGAAGAAAGCATGATGCCTGTGATGCCAGCGAAGACAAACATAATTAATCCGCCCAAGGCAAACAGCATGGGGGTATTTAGCCGCATTTTACCGCCCCAAATAGTTGCTACCCAAGCAAATACTTTAATTCCTGTGGGGACAGATACAAACATCGTTGTCATCATGAAAATCAACCGCATCCAGCCAGGAGTACCACTGACATACATATGGTGTACCCAAACGATACCGCTAACTACTGCAATCAACATTGATGAAACAGCAACTACTTTGTAACCAAATAGAGGTTTACGTGAATAAACTGGGAAGATTTCTGAGAAAATGCCGAAGATGGGCAAAATAATCACGTAAACGGCGGGGTGGGAGTAGAACCAGAAGTAATGCTGGAACATTACTGGATTCCCACCCTTGCTAGGGTCAAAAAAGGCGGTGCCAGCTGTGAGGTCGAGTAGCAGCATCACTGCACCGGCTGTTAGTGCTGGAAGTCCGAATAGTTGGATGATTTGGGCGCTAAATATTGCCCAGACAAACAACGGCATTTTGAAAAAGCCCATTCCTGGGGCCCGCATCTTGACAATGGTGGTGACAAAGTTCACTGCCCCCATAATTGAGGATACGCCGGATATTGCCACCGCTAGCAACCAGATAACTTGACCATTAATTAAGTTACCTGTAGGATTCTGGAGACTAACTGGCGGGTAAGACCACCAGCCGGCTTGGGCAGGGCCTCCAGGGACAAAGAAGCTACCCATCATCAAAATCCCAACTACTGGTACCATCCAAAAGGCGACGGCATTCAGGCGGGGAAATGCCATATCTCGCGCCCCAATCATTAGGGGTACTAGATAGTTAGCAAAACCAACCAGTGAGGGAAATGTCCACAAGAACAGCATCACAGTGCCGTGCATGGTGAACATCCCGTTGTAGACGGTGCGATCGACTAAATCTGATTCGGGTGTCATCAGTTCTCCCCGCATCACCATCGCAAAGATACCGCCGACGAGAAAGAAAAAGAATGAGGTAACGAGATACTGGATACCAATTACCTTGTGGTCAGTACTAAAGCTGAAGTACTCTTTCCAATTACTTGGAGATTCGTGGTTATGCTTCTCATCAGGGAGAAGGATACCTTCAATAGGAACATTAGTCATGGTTACTTTCCTTTCAACCAGGTGAATTGACTAGAGGAGGTGCAGCAGGTGGAACTGTAACCCAACCAGTTTGGACTGATTGATGGGATGTTTGGGCATACTCAGAAGCTGCCTGATTTTTTGCTACGGACGGCTTTTGGGTTGCAGCTTGTGCTAGCCATTGCTGATAATCTTCAGGAGATTCCACGATCACATTCGCTTGCATCGTTGCAAAATATGTGCCGCTATATTGGGAATCGGTCAATCGGTATTTGCCGGGACGGATGGGAGTAAATTCAAAGTCGATCGCATGGTTGGGAATAATATCCTGCTTGAGGCGAAATGCAGGAATATAGAAGCCGTGGAGAACGTCTTGTGATTTCAGTGCTAAACGTATCCGGCGATCGCTTGGTAAATGCAATTCGGTACTGGTAATATCTCTTTCGGGATAATGAAAAACCCACACCCACTGTTTGGCTAGTACGTCGATTTTTTCTACAGGTTCCGCTAAAGCGTTAGCTGGTGCATCTTTTGGTTCTGCATAAGCCGATTCCATTCCCAATGGATTATGCAGGTGAACTATTTCCGATGGGCCTTGAATTCCCATTTGTTCGTAAACTTGGTAGCTGTAGCCCGCAATCCACAACACTAACAGAATTGGAATTGCTGTCCAGACAACTTCTAAGGTGATATTACCTTCAATTGGAGGGCCATCGGTGAAGTCATCTTTGACTGCCCGATGGAAGATCACAGAATACATTAAAGTACTTGTTACTCCCAAGAAGATGAAGGCACCGAGGGTTACTAAGAAGCTAATCAAATCATCAATTAGTAGGGATTCGGCGGCTGCTTGGGGAGGAAGCCAGGAGTAAGACTGCTTGCCGATCCAGAGACTGGTAACTGTGATTGCGATCGCGCCTGTAAGCAGCGTCAAAATATTTAAAATCTTCTGGATTTTCATGGTCATTAGTCATTGGTCATTAGTCATTGGTCATTGGTCATTGGTCATTAGTCAGTGGTCATTAGTCAGTGGTCATTGGTTAGTAACTTTAAACAAATGACAAAGGACAATTGACAAATGACTATTTGAGTATTGTGTTCAGGTCTTGGTGCGATCGCAGTAAATTATCTGCTGTATTATGTACGCCAAATTCGGCGGCTAGTTGCGCTCCTAGTGTGCCGTGGATGTACAGAATGAACATGATTGCTATGCCTGCGAACAGATAGATCCATTGCACTTCTCTATCTGTCTGTTTATATTCTTGTTTGCCCCAAACGAAGCGCTGCCATGCTCTCCAGATGGTCATGCCAACAATCAGCGCTAATAAGAATACGCCTCCCACACCATGCCAAAGCATAGTTTCCATTGCCTGCAATCCCCAGGCACTCTTCAGATCAGCTGGTGGTGCTGCCAACAGCATTTCGTAAAAGCCTGCTCCCACTGTGAAAAATGTAATGATGCTGGCAGCTAACATGTTGTACCAGCCAACATCAAATAAGTTGTCACGTTCTACAGTAATTGCCAAAAATTTGAAGACCCATTTTTCAAAGGGGAAGAGAACACCAACAATATCAAAGGTCATCGCAATGATGAATAAACCTATTGTCAGATGCACTAAGTTGGGATGAATGGGAATTGTGTAAGGCAGTCCGTTTGCGCCTAGAGAGTCGGTTAATTGGTTAATCAATTCTGAGTTCATCGCAACACACCATCCTTTACTGCTTCCACAACTGGTACGGTATGCAATCCATATACCCAAACAAGCTCATCGCCGAGATATACTTGTAAGCCAACTATTAAAGTTAAAATTAGTCCGGCTCCCAAATAATAAATCGGTACTTTTTGCGGATTGCGGGCACGAATTACATAGCGCCAAGCTGTAATCGCCGTGATAATTCCCGAAAGCGACCAACCAATCAGCGTATGCAAATTTAGTACCGATTTAGCTAGGCTGTAAGGCTGTGCTAACCCCGCTTCAAACTGACCAAAAATGATCGCGACGAAGATGGCGATCGTGGCAACCAACATATTCCACCAACTCACCTCAAAAAGACTGGATTTACCAGTAAAATAGCCAATTACATCACAGAAGAAGGAAAACAACACCATCGCAATTACGAAGTGAACAACGATGGGATGAATCGTATCTGGATAGGGCAAATTGTGATCGTTCAAGGATGTCAAATACTCAATCATCGTCTTCTCCTGGACATATCTACCGCACTTTGGTTAATCAATTTTGGATTGCCGATAGCGTAGCGTTAGCGAGTTATCGAGCGTCTTTTGGATTTTAGATTTATTCCATCCCTGACGAGATATAAACCAGAAGACCCTAATCCAAAATTTAAAATCTAAAATCGCTAGTCAAACTTCAATGATTGATGGACACTCACTAACATCACCACAAGTATCCATCCATAATTGACCGAAATCTGTTCAATATCTGCGCGGTTCAATACGCTTAATCATGTCTTAGCTTTTTGTAGCCAAATCTGGTTAAATTGCCTACATGGAATAATTTTGGTTTTGATTCATTTCCTTATGCCAATAGTCTGCAACAGCAATTCTTGATGTAGCTAAATCAAATTGCTGTCGTTTGTTGATTTGCTTAACCTATCCTTTAGCTTAAGTAAATTTTTATGAATTGTCAAAACAATAAATATTAAACTTTTAAAGGTTGGTTATTTAACAAAAAAAGATTTTCAGAATGTATTTATCATTGCATTATTTTAAATACTAAAAAGTCTAACTTCAAGATTTGTCTGTAAGGTATTTCACAATCATCAAATATTTCTTTGTGATGCAAATAACAAAAATATTTCAACCAATCAAAAAGTCCCTTAAAATCACAAAAGGCAGGAATCAAGACACAAGAGTGTCCAACCCAGGTTAAGTTAGAAACCAGAAATACGGTGTATTGCGACAGGTTCGCTTTTTCTTTCTGAGAATATTTTCATAATTGTTTCATTTTTATCTCCCTTCTGCTAGAGTGAGACAAAAGTGAGAAGATTATGAAAATAATATAATGAGATTAAATATCAATAATTTTCAGATGCAACTACCGCAGTACGGACAAAAATTGGCTGTAGTGTCTGGGCTGCTATTAGGTCTATGTTTGGGTGGGTGTAGCCCGTCAAGCTCAAACTCTCAACCACAGTTAAGTTCAAGCCCAGCCACAACTAACCTAGATAAAAAAGATAAAAAAGATAAAAAAGTAGTTCTTACCACCTTTACAGTCATTGCAGATATGGCACAAAACGTGGCAGGAGACAAAGCGATTGTCGAATCTCTGACTAAACCAGGGGCGGAAATTCACGGTTACGAACCAACTCCTAGCGATTTGGTGAGGGCGCAAAAAGCAGACCTAATTTTGAATAATGGTCTGAATTTAGAGCGTTGGGCACAGAAATTGTATAACAGCGTCCCCAATGTGGCTCACATTACCCTAACTGATGGTATTAAACCTATAGAAATTGCGGAGGATGCCTACAAAGGGAAACCTAATCCCCATGCTTGGATGTCACCAGAAAATGCCTTGATTTACGTAGAAAATATTCGCAAGGCATTAGTTAATTTGGACTCAGCGAATGCAGAGACTTATAATACCAATGCCAAAGTATACAGCGAAAAAATTAAGGAGGTTGATGAGAAACTGCGAAAAGCCGTGTCGGTAGTTCCAGCAGACAAGCGCTACATGGTAAGCTGTGAAGGCGCATTTTCATACGTGACCCGTGATTATGGCTTGAAAGAAGCTTATCTTTGGCCAGTCAACTCTGAACAACAAGCTACTCCCAAACAGCTAGAAAAAGTCATTGATATAGTTAAGAAAAATAAAATACCTGTAGTTTTCTGTGAAAGTACAGTAAATGATGGAGCGCAACGTCAGGTAGCTAAAGAATCGGGAGCAAAGTTTGGTGGAGTCTTTTACGTTGATTCCCTGTCTCCAGCAGATGGGCCTGCACCAACCTATCTTAAGTTGTTAGAACTTAATATTAATACTCTAACTCAGGGATTAGAGGAAAATTGAGCTAAGTATGCAAGAATAAATTTAATTATTTAAAATTACCTTGTAGTAAGGAATTTAGTCCTGTTTTGTTCTCTTAAAAACGTTAAGTATTCGCAAAAAAGACTGGAGCCGCTCACTACAAACGAATGATTAATCTTAGAGGTGATTTTTAGTGAAATCTATTAGTATTGATGTCGAAAATCTGACAGTTGCTTACCACGGCAAAGTCGCTTTACATGGTGCTTCTTTGCAAATTCAAGCAGGTTCTATTAGTGGTTTAGTGGGGATGAATGGTAGTGGTAAATCAACCCTATTTAAGGCAATTATGGGTTTTTTGAAGCCAGTTACAGGACGGGTTTTGGTTAATGGTTTACCCATAAAAGCTGTACAGAAAAAAAGCCTGGTGGCTTATGTACCACAGTCGGAAGAGGTGGACTGGAATTTTCCTGTAAGTGTCCATGATGTAGTGATGATGGGGCGCTATGGGTACATGAATATACTCAGAATTCCGGCGGCGAACGATCAAAGAGTGGTGAGGGAGAGTTTGGAAAGAGTGCAAATGTGGTCAATGCGCGATCGCCAAATTGGAGAACTCTCTGGTGGGCAGAAAAAACGTGCCTTTCTCGCCCGTGCTTTGGCACAACAGGGAACAGTTTTACTATTAGATGAACCTTTCACTGGGGTAGATATCAAAACAGAAAAAGCGATGATTGACTTATTGTTGGAATTGCGAGAAGAAGGTCATACAATCTTGATTTCTACCCATGACTTAGCTTCTATCACCACTTTCTGTGACCAAGTAGTACTCATTAACCGGACTATTTTAGCTTATGGTGATACATCCGAAGTCTTCACAGAAGAGAATCTCTCACGGACTTTTGGTGGTTCTCTGGGAGATTTATCTCTCAGCAAAAGTCAAATAATCCGTGGAAATCAGAATGAATCTGATTGATTGATAATTTTTAATTGATATTGCTTGGATTAGAGTTATAAAAATATGAATACTCTCGCATTATTAGACTGGTTTACCACACCTTTACAACATGAATTCATGGTGAAGGCAATTTGTGTAAGTGCCTTGGTTGGGGTGGTCTGTTCTGTTTTATCTTGTTTTATGACTCTCAAAGGTTGGGCATTGATGGGAGATGCTGTTTCCCATGCGGTAATGCCTGGGGTAGTAATTGCTTATGTTTTAAATATTCCTTTTGCTGTGGGCGCTTTTGTATTTGGAGTGGGTTCAGTTATTGCCATCGGTTATATCAAAGCGAAGACGAGAATTAAAGAAGATACTGTCATCGGACTTGTATTTACAGGATTTTTTGCTCTGGGTTTGGTACTAGTTTCCAAAACTCCAAGTAGCGTAGACTTGACACATATTTTGTTTGGGAATGTCTTGGGTATTTCTAATGAAGACATCATCCAAACGGTGATTATTAGCGGAATTACTTTAGTAACAATAGCTATTTTACGCAAAGACCTACTATTATTTTGTTTTGACCCCACTCATGCACGTTCCATCGGCTTGAACACAGGAGCGCTTCACTATATATTATTATCATTACTCTCGCTAACTGCTGTCGCCGGACTTCAGACAGTGGGAATTATTCTGGTTGTCGCTATGTTAGTTACTCCAGGAGCAACGGCTTATTTATTAACAGACCGTTTCGACCACATGATACTAATTTCAATGGCATCTGGAGTATTTTCTAGTGTTATGGGGACTTACATCAGCTATCATATCGATGGTGCAACTGGGGGTTGCATAGTGGTGTTGCAAACCTTGTTGTTTGTCATAGCAATGATTTTTGCACCTAAACATGGGTTACTGGTAAGGGCAAAGAAGCAAGAAAATACTGACTGAATTCAGTATTCAATAGCCTTTGCTCTTTATATAACCCACCTACATTTTGCAGATGTAAGGGCAAAACAAGTGTCGTTTAAAATTGTGGTGATTGGTACTTCTTTAGGCGGATTATCAGCATTGAAAATCATCCTAGGGAATTTACCAGTAGATTTCCCTGTACCGATCGCGATCGTGCAACACCGTCACAAAGAATCTAGCAACACGCTCCAGGATTTATTACAAGAATCCACTTTGTTGAAAATTCGAGAAGTGGAAGACAAGGACGAAATACTACCAGGATATATCTACATAGCTCCAGCAGATTATCACTTACTGGTTGAACCAGGTCACTTTGCCCTTTCGACTGATGAGCCTGTTTCTTATGCTCGACCATCTATTGATGTATTGTTTGAGTCGGCAGCCGATGTTTACACTGAGCAAGTTATTGGTGTAATCTTGACAGGAGCAAACCAAGATGGTATGCAAGGTCTTAAGAAAATAAAAGCGCGAGGAGGAATTACTATTGTACAGGAACCTGCCACAGCTGAGAGCTATATTATGCCAGAAGCAGCAATTTCTGCTGTTGCAGTAGACTGGATTTTGACACTATCAAACATTGCTTCCCAGATGGTCAAGCTTTGTCACTTATCACAGAAATAAACCGATGCAGATGGAACCCAAGGTCAACATCCTCCTAGTAGATGATAAGTTAGAAAATTTGCTGGCACTAGAAGCAATCCTAGAAAAACTAGGGGAGAATCTCGTGAGAGCGACTTCTGGGGAAGAAGCTTTGAGGTGTCTCCTGCATCAAGATTTTGCGGTGATTTTGCTGGATGTGCAAATGCCAGGGATGGATGGCTTTGAAACTGCTACCTTAATTCGTAATCGGGGGCGATCGCGCCACACTCCAATTATCTTTCTCACCGCCTTTAGCACTAGCGACCAAATGCTATTTAAAGGCTATGCCTTGGGTGCAGTTGATTATTTGCTCAAACCTCTAGACCCCAATATTTTGACTTCTAAAGTCATAGTATTTGTAGAACTATTTAAGAAAACAGAAGCTGTCAAGCAACAAGCAGCACAACTAGTAGCTGTAAATACGGAACTCAGGCAAAGTGAAGAACGATTTCGATCGCTAAGTACCTGCTCACCCGTTGGTATTTTTGAAATTGATACTGAAGGCGGCTGTAAGTATACTAATCCCCGCTATCAAGCAATTTGCGGTTTGAAAGCAGCAGAGAGTCTAGAAAAAAGATGGCTGGAATCTGTTCATCCAGAAGACAAAGAACGAGCAGTTGCTAGTTGGTCTGCCTACATTTGTGAAGGTCGCGACTATTCGGAAGAGTTTCGCTTTCAAACTGCTCATGGTAGCGATCGTTGGGTTCAGGTTCGCTCATCACCGATGCTTTCTAGTCAAGGGGAATTGCTGGGTTATGTTGGCACTCTTGAAGATATTACAGAACGCAAACAAGCAGAAGAAGTCCGCGCGCAAGTGATTCAAGAACAGACAGCAAGACAGGAAGCAGAAGCAGCAAATCGGATGAAAGATGAGTTTCTTGCTGTTCTCTCCCACGAACTCCGCACACCTCTAACCTCGATGTTGGGCTGGTCAAAAATCCTCCGCGCCAAGAAACTTGACGAAAAAGCCACTTCCCGCGCCTTGGAGGCAATCGAACGCAACGCTACATCTCAGATGCAACTAATTGAGGATATCTTAGATGTATCACGCATTATCCGTGGTCAACTGCGGTTAAATGTATCTGCGGTGAATCTGCTCTCGGTGATGGAGGCAGCCTTAGAGGCAGTGCGTCCCCTAGCAGAACCAAAAGATATTAAGTTAAATACTGTCCTGGATACTTCGGTAGGGTCAGTTTATGGCGATCCAGCCCGGTTACAGCAAGTTGTCTGGAACCTACTAACTAATGCCATTAAGTTTACACCTAAGGGTGGCAGAGTAGAAGTTAGACTATCTAAATATTTTGGATGTTCGATTTCAGACTTCGGCTTCACTCAGTCCTTTCCTGCGGGACGCTACGCGAACGACAAGGCTCAGGAACCATCGAACGATTTTGGATTGGAATCTGATAGTGAAAACTTAGACTCTTCAAACACTGATGAAAGCAGTAATCCAAAATCCACAATTCAAAATCTAAAATCTCAATATGCCCAAATTCAAGTTATCGATACGGGCATTGGGATCAGTTCAGAGTTTTTACCCAAAGTCTTTGAGCGTTTCCGACAAGCAGACAGCACCACAACGCGATCGCACAACGGACTAGGACTAGGATTAGCGATCGTCCGTCATCTAGTGGAACTGCACAAAGGGACAATCTTTGCTCAAAGTTCAGGCACTGGGCAGGGAGCAACCTTTACTGTCAGACTACCACTGCTACAAGATAATAGGGGGAATAGGGGGAATAGAGAAGCAACAGGAGAAATTTCTTCCCCTGTGGCATCTACACCCCTTGCTGGATTAAGGGTTTTAGTTGTAGATGATGAAGCAGATACCCGTAACTTTCTGAGTTTTATGTTTGAGGAGTATGGGGCTTTTGCCACTGCGGTAGCATCAGTTGATGAAGCGCTAGCAGTACTTGAACAAGCAAAACCAGATATCCTGATTAGCGACATCGGTATGTCAGAGCAAGATGGTTATACACTGATTCGGAAACTACGCTCTTTAGAACCAGAAAAAGGCGGACGCATTCCAGCGATCGCTTTAACAGCCTACACGCGAGAGGAAGACCGTTTAAAAGCTCTTTCAGCAGGGTTTCAGCAGCATTTATCTAAGCCAATTGACCCCACTAAATTGATTGCTGTTGTTGCCAATGTATTAGAAGTATCTTTGGAAGTTCCAGTAAGGTGATTAGTCATTTGTCATTGGTCATTTGTCATTGGTCATTTGTCATTTGTCATTTGTCATTTGTCATTGGTCATTAGCCCAATGCCCAATTAAGACAAAGTTAGGGCGTGTTTTTTCAATTCGTCCAAGGAAACCACTTCTAAGGCTCTAGCATGGGTTGCTGAAAGGATAACGGGTGGAGCAACGCCAGCTTCGAGAGCTTCTTGCCAGCGAGAAGCACACAAACACCAGCGATCGCCAGGCTTCAATCCAGGAAAATTAAAATCAGGAACAGGTGTGCTCAGGTCGTTCCCCCGCAATTTGGTGAACTCCAAGAATTCTGATGTCACTTGGGCACATACGACATGCGATCCGAAATCCTGGCCACCTGTACGACAAAAACCGTCGCGGTAAAACCCAGTCACGGGAGAAGTACAGCAAACCTCTAGGTTTCCATTGATTACGTTTTTAGCGTCTGTCATCGTTAATTAGTTGTACTTGATTTTTCCATTTACTATAAGCTTATATTTATTGTCAATTCCCTGGTTGAATTAAAATTGCTATCTCTCATTAATTCCGAAAAGCAGGGAATTATAGAATCACTTAGGGACTTCCAAATAAAAAAATATACAACTATTTATTGTGGGGTGGGCATCTTGCCCGCCTTTGACTACGGGCGGGCAAGATGCCCACCCCACAAGATTGGATAATTTATTTCTTGGAAGTCCCTTGTATCAAAATCGCTAAAAAAACTTCTCAGCAGAATATTTAAGAGCGATCGCTCTTACGCTCCAAGTTTAAATAAAAACCCCTAGCTAACTACCAGGGGTAATGCAAGTCAGTACTTTTTCGCATGGAACGTATCCTACTCAAATACCATAGCAAGTCTCTAATTTACAGATATGCCATTTTGCCAAACAAAAAAAGCACTCAGTTGGGCGAAAAGAAACATAATTTTTCAAGTTTTAACTGAAGAGTAGTTTAGCTAGTGCAAGCAAGGGACGCACAGCGTCTCATAGAGAGCATCTGGTTCCGTCATGCTTGGTATAACTTGTGACTAATTCTTAAACGAAGACTGAAATAAGTCTCTACGTTTATTATTTGAAATAAAAAAGAGCTTGAAGAAAAACATATAGATAATGAAGTACTTATTTCTAGTTTGGGTGCTTATACTCTCTTTATTCACTCCTAGTGCGGCCATCGCTGAGGTAAAACAGCCCTACACCTTAATATCTGGACTTGGGACAATCCACCATCCAGTTTCTACTTCTAATCCCCAAGCGCAAGAGTTTTTTGATCAGGGATTAAATTTGATTTACGCTTTTAATCATGATGAAGCGGTGCGTTCTTTTCAATATGCTGCCAAACTTGATCCTCATTTAGCGATCGCATATTGGGGTATTGCTCTAGCTCTGGGGCCCAATATTAACTTAAATGTAGACCCCAACCGAGAATTAGCTGCTTACCAAGCAGTACAACACGCTTTGGCACTTTCTACTGAAGCATCAACTCAAGAACGAGACTACATTACCGCCTTAGCAAAACGTTACTCTCAAGATACTGGTGCAGACTTGTATCAACTAGCGGCGGACTACGCAAAAGCAATGGCAACCCTAGTCAAGCGCTATCCAGATGATTTGGATGCAGCAACGCTTTATGCTGAAAGCTTGATGGATCTGCATCCTTGGCAGCACTGGACTAAAGATGGCCAGCCACAGCCAGATACAGAAGAAATTGTGGCTATTTTAGAATCAGTTCTCAAACGGAACCCGAATCATACGGGAGCTAATCATTACTATATCCATGCAGTAGAAGCCTCACCTTCCCCAGAACGGGCCCTTGTGAGTGCCCAACGACTCGGAACTCTTGCGCCAACGGCGGGACACTTGGTACACATGCCTTCCCATATTTATTTTCGTGTGGGAGATTATGAAGGGGCAATGCGGGCAAACGAGCAAGCGATCGCTCAAGATGATATTTACATTAACAAATATCAAGTCCAGGGCACTTACCCCATGATGTACTACAACCACAACGTACATTTTCTCATGGTGGCCAGCAGCATGGCAGGAAGATATAAAGATGCTCTTCAATCCGCAAATAAGTTAGTCGCAAATGCTACTGCGATTGACCCATATATGCCCATGCTTGAGGGATTCCTGGGCAGCAAAATGCTGATTCAGACACGATTTAGTGACTGGGATGCCATCCTAAAAACTCCTGCCCCCGATGCTAAATTGCCTACTACCACAGCACTTTGGCATTTTGCTCGCGGTATGGCGACGGCAGCCACAGGCAAACTTGAAGATGCAGCAATTGAAAGCAGTGCATTACTGGTTGCCAAACAGGTAATTCCCACCACAGCAACTATTGGATTCAGTCCCGCCAGTTGCATTTTAGACATTGCCTCAAAAGTTCTAGACGCCAAAATTGCTAGAGAAAAGCATGATTATGAATCTGCTATTCAATTACTAGAAAAAGCAGTAGTAGCAGAAGATTCTCTCAATTACGTGGAACCACCAGACTGGTACTTTCCAACGCGGGAATCTTTAGGCGCTGTGCTTTTGGCTAAGGGCGACTATAGAGAGGCTGAAAAAGTCTTTCGTGCCGATCTTAAAAAGTATCCCCATAATGGGCGTTCTCTATTTGGCTTGCAGGCAAGTTTGCAGGCGCTGGGCAAATATCAGGCCGCTCAACTTGTCAAAGCCGAATTGGAAACAGCTTGGAAAGGTAATGAGAAGCAACTTAACCAAGAATAAGTCAGCATAGCTTTATATATTTGTTGCCTGACTTTGCCTTTCATATTAAAATCTTGGAGTAATGCTTCATGGTTAATGCAGTCAAACGTTCAATTCGGATATTAAAGATGCGCCCCTGTATGTCTGATTTCTCATATCACCCTACAGAATTTATCTTCTTTCATTTCCAACCGCTTTTTTCGGTGGGCTGTACTTAGGATAAGTGGGGGCGGGCGATCGCATTTACGCGATCGCATCACTAGTTAACTATTTACTGGATGCAGAGAGATGGCTCGTATGTCATCCTAGATTTAGGAGAGTTAATTCAGTGATGTCTTTAGTTTTAGTATTGAAAGGCTTTTTCCTTTTAGTATTTACAGACTTCTCAGAGAAATTAAAATCTCTACACAGTGATGATTTTGGAGAGAATCGATGTCAATTTATGTAGGTAACCTCTCTTATGACGTTACACAAGAAGATTTAAGTGGTATTTTTGCAGAATATGGTACTGTAAAGCGAGTTCAAGTACCTACTGACCGTGAAACAGGTCGTCCGCGAGGCTTTGCTTTTGTGGAAATGGGAACTGAAGCGGAAGAAACAGCTGCCATTGAAGCTCTTGACGGTGCTGAATGGATGGGTCGTGACTTGAAAGTAAATAAGGCTAAACCCAAGGAAGACAGAGGTTCCTTTGGTGGTGGTAATAGAGGAGGAGGATACGGCGGTGGCGGCGGTGGACGCAATCGCTACTAACCTGGGAAACAAAAAAATTTACCTAGAGTCTTAAGGTCAGACATAGAGTCTGTCTTTTTTTTGTAATGTTACCGCAAGTGCTGAGTGCCGAAAAACGATTGCTCGTCTTTATTTCAACCCCCTAGATTTATCTATGGGGTTACTCAGCACTCCTGAATGCCTCCATTGGCCATTGATGAAGTCAACTTAGTAGGAGAGATAATGACCCAAGTAATTGTAGGTGACAATGAACATATTGAGTCAGCCTTACGACGATTTAAGCGAGAAGTTTCCAAGGCTGGAATTTTTCCAGACATGAGAAAGCATCGTCATTTTGAAACACCTCTAGAAAAACGCAAGCGCAAAGAAGTTGCCAAGCACAGACAGAGTAAGAGAAGTTTTCGTAATTAAGGACTGACAGACAGCAGGAGTCAGAATTTAGAATTCAGGAGTAAAACAGGCTTTATGCCTTGCTTTGAGACTTAGCTTTTGTACTTCATCTTTCTTGAAATCTGCTGTAAATATAAACGAATGCCCTCATAGATTTTATGAGGGTTTTACTTTTGCCGATTTTAAAAATCAGGAAACCTAAAGAAACGCTAAAATCAAGTCAGCCTTTGTATTGTAGCGGTTGTGTCCCACATCACTCAGAGGGCGGTTCACTGTATAAATCCTGATTGTCAACGTCCTTATCCTCAGCCTTGGGGAAACAAATTTTGCAACAGCTGTGGCGCACCGCTAGAGTTGTTAGACCGCTATGTTCCAATTCAGCCTTTGGGATCGGGAGGATTTGCTCAAATTTACACCGTTTGGGATGAAAAAACTCAAACAGAGAAAGTGCTGAAAGTATTGGTAGAAGATTCGCCAAAGGCACTGGAATTATTTACCCAAGAGGCGGCGGTTTTATCTAGCTTGCAGCATCCGGGTGTCCCCACAGTTGATGCCGATGGGTATTTTAACGTAAACCTGTTTAATCCCAAACCGCACCAACTGCCTTGTCTGGTAATGGAAAAAATTAATGGGCGGACTTTAGAGGAAATATTAAGAAAGTTTCCCCAAGGGTGTCCAGAGGATTTGGTTTTAAACTGGTTTGCCCAAGCTCTACATATTTTACAGGAATTACACAAACGTCAAATTATTCACCGGGATATCAAACCTTCTAATTTAATGCTGGGCACTTCTTCGCCATCTGTAACGCCGCCTCAAGGGCAAACAGAGGGCGATCGCTTGGTACTAATTGATTTTGGTGGGGCAAAACAATTTAGCGCCTCTAAGCTGCGTTCTCAGTCTAGTTCCACGCGATTATTTTCTTCTGGTTACAGTCCACCCGAACAAGTGAGTGGAAGTATTGTCGGGCCAGGTGCCGATTTTTATGCCCTTGGTCGAACGATGATTGAACTACTAACAGGTAAATACCCGCTAGAGTTGGAAGATCAGCAAACTGGGAAATTGCGCTGGCGAACTGCGGCGAATGTCAATCCGCAACTAGCAGATTTGCTGGATGAAATGGTGCAAGAGGATGTGCGATCGCGTCCGGCAAATGCAGCTATAATTCAAAAACGTTTGGCGAAGATTTCTCAAGCATTACCGCCGCCAGGCTTGTTGTCCAAATTGCGAGACAACGTTAAGCAAGCCTCAACACAAGCTTCCCAGAGATTTACACTGTTAACACAAGCTATTGACCAAGCTTTAGCTAACTTTAGCCAAGCTGTAACTAAAACTGTTATTTTCATCGCTCAGACAATCATCAAAATTTTCCGAGCTTGTTTAGCGACGATTTGGGCGATGATCCTGAGTAGTTTTGGTGCTTGTTTTGGTGCGATCGCTGGTTTTATTTTGGCTTATCGCACCAGCTTGGGGCGTCAGATTGTGGAATTTATTTCTAGTCAGCTAAACGAATTAGTGCCAAATACTCAGCCCATCTTTGGGGCAGATATTTTGGTGTTCGTCGCCGCAGGTTGGGGAACCGCATGGGGACTGACAGTATCCGGGTGTTTTGGTCAACGGCGGCGGTTTTTAGTGGCGTCGCTGATGGGCATGATTAGCTATGGCTTCGGCTGGTTGATTTTGCAATTAATCACACCAAAAGACAGTGGCGAGGGCTTAGTGGCAGTGATTTTAGTAGCAGTTTGCCTACTCACCTTGAGCTTAGGACTTCGCAGCCATCATGTAGTGTACAGTGTGTTCGCTGCCTTTGGGAGTGCGATCGCCTATGCAGTATTAATTCTTTTGAGGTTAGCACCTCCAATCTTCCAATTTACTAGTCAACCAGGTTGGTCAGAGTTACAGTTACCTCTGATTTTTTTTGGTTCTGTAGGCTTCTTCATCAGCTTCTGGTTAGGAGTGAGTTACTACCTCATTGTCCCTGGATTGCGCCTTTTAGGTTGGCGGTGAAGAAGGCAGGGGAGCAAGCAGTTGCAGTCGTCAGTTTTTCCCCTCCGCCTCTTGTGCCCAATGCCCAATGCCCAATGCCCAAAAACAAGATCCCCCTAGTCGTCTTTTTCATCGATCTAGGGGGATCACATATATGGTAGTCTATAGTTGGTTCGGTATAGTTCCTTACGAATTGATTCTATAGCCTATATTTCAGTTTGGGTAGTCTTACCATTAGAATTTATAGTATTTTTACACCTTCTTAATGAATGCTTCATCCCTGTTGTTCTTTAGGGAAGCAGTATATGTAACTATGACAGTAGGCAATGTGCGTAACTTGTCATTTTTGTGGATATCTGTAAAAAATATGAACCTTAAGATTGTTGCTACCGTCGCCCTGTTAGCTTGTTTTGGGTTTGCAGAGCAAGCCCTGGCGTTAAATCAGCTAGACTTGGATCAGCTGAAGGCAACAAGTGCCTGTCCCAGGTGTAATTTGAGTGGTGCTGACCTAACTAAACTGAATCTAACTGGAGCAAATTTGCGAGGGGCTGACTTGAGCGGCGCTACATTGTCTCAAGCTAATCTCACGAATGCCGATTTGACCGGTGCAAATTTAGAAAGTGCGATTCTGAATTCGGCGAATCTCAGTGGTGCTTCCTTAACAGGAGCAAATTTGAAATCAGCATCCCTGGAAAATGCCGATCTATCTTATGCCGGTTTCATCAGCGCCAATTTGGAAGCAGCAAACTTAAAAGATGCCAAATTGCAGTTTACCAATTTTCGGGGGGCTAACTTCCGACTAACAACTATGACCGATGGTGTCGTTACCTCCGACAAACCTTATGGCTGGTCGTTAGAGCGTCAAAATCCTAGAGAATGTAACGAGTTCAAACCCGAAAATACTTTAGGCACAACCTGCTATTCAAAATAAATTGAGGCATTGGGCACAAGAGGCAGAGGGGCAGACTTGCCGTGAATGTAGCCGAAGGGGAAGCCTGCCCCCTCTGCTTGTATAGCAAAAGCATTTTGTTTGTTAACAGTTCTTTATCATGGGAAAAAAGCCTATAGATTAATTGAATCGATGCTTACCCGTATAAAAGACTTAGCAGCAAAACTAGCGCCCCGCTTAATTGAAATTCGCCGCCACATCCACTCTCACCCAGAACTTAGCGGTCAGGAGTACCAAACAGCAGCCTTTGTAGCTGGTGTTTTGTCTTCTAGTGGTCTGCATGTACAAGAGGGAATTGGCAAAACGGGCGTTATTGGAGAACTGCAAGGCACTAGCCAAAATGACCGTTTATTGGCAATTCGCACCGATATGGATGCCTTGCCAATTCAAGAGGGCACCAATTTGGAATATGCTTCTCGCGCAGATGGTATTATGCACGCTTGCGGTCACGATGTCCATACCACAGTGGGGTTAGGAACGGCAATGGTGCTGTCTCAAGTGGCGGAGGAGTTGGGTGGGAAAGTGCGGTTTTTGTTTCAGCCAGCCGAGGAAATCGCCCAAGGGGCAAGCTGGATGGTGAAAGATGGGGCAATGGAAAATGTCTCGGCTGTCTTAGGGGTTCATGTTTTCCCTTCTATACCCGCAGGATCTATTGGTGTGCGTTACGGGGCTTTGACAGCCGCAGCTGATGATCTAGAGATTCTGATTATGGGAGAATCTGGGCATGGGGCGCGTCCCCATGAGGCCATTGATGCGATTTGGATTGCTTGCCAAGTGATTACTGCAATGCAACAAGCCATCAGTCGCACGCAGAATCCTTTGCGTCCTGTAGTATTGAGTATCGGGAAGATTAATGGTGGCAGAGCGCCGAATATAATTGCGGATAAAGTTCAGTTATTGGGAACCGTGCGATCGCTCCATCCCGAAACCCGTGCCCATCTCCCGAACTGGATTGAAAATATTGTATCTAATGTTTGCCATACCTACGGAGCAAACTATCAAGTCAATTATCGCCAGGGTGTACCCAGTGTCCAGAATGATTATACCCTAACGCAATTGTTACAATCAGCAGCAGAAGAAGCTTGGAGTAGCGATCGCGTTCAAGTCTTACCTGAACCTTCCCTTGGTGCTGAAGATTTTTCTATGTATTTGGAACACGTCCCCGGTTCCATGTTTCGTTTGGGTGTGGGCTATAAAGAAAGAATGATTAACCATCCATTGCACCATCCCCAATTTGAAGTCGATGAATCTGCAATTATCACTGGGGTTGTAACTATGGCTTATGCCGCTTATAAATACTGTCAGCAAGATTTGTAAACAAAAACTCCCAGCGTTTATCTGCTGGGAGTTTTATGTTTAACTAACCTTTTTTAGCGGATATAGAAAGCCTCAAAGCATTCTACACATTCGATTCAGTAACAACACCTAGTTTTTGTTGAATTCGGGTCTTAGCAGCTTTGAATTCAGTAGCAAGTTGTTCACTTTGCTCGGTGCTCAAGTTGTTGCGAATGGCAGCAAACATTGTACTTTCTTCTTGACGAATATGATCGCCAAGTTCATCCATCAGCTGTTTGACTTTATCTTTAAATTGGGGTGAAGATGGACTAAGAGCCTTAATTTCCTCTAATGCCTGCTTGGCATGAGCTTGTTCATCAAACAGTTCTTGGGTGTTATCTTGACCGTAGAAAGGACGTACTCTTGGATAGACTACTTCTTCTTCAGCCTCAGCGTGGGCAGTTAAATCCTTGTAAATTTGACCAAAGTACTCTTGGATCTTTTGTGGATTGTTACTTTGTAGTAATTCGGTGAACAAGGTATTTACTTTGTTGTGATCGAGGCGAAGGGCATCTTGAATATTCAGATCCTTTTTGTCGCTGGTTTGGGTAACAGCACTACCTACTACACCACTGACGGCGGCTAAGGCGTCTTGAACACGTGCCCAAATTCCTTGATCTGCATCTTGTCCAGTGAGTTCGCGGACACCCAAGATTTCTAAAATACCTTTGAGTTGCTCTTGATGAGCGCGGTTTTCAAAGTTAATGGTATTCAATGGCCCAATGGCTAGCAACACATCAGCACCAATTTTTTGAGCAGCTTTGTGAACTATCAAGCCACTCATTACTAGTTGATGTTTCAGCAATTCATGCTGAGAGATTTTTTCATACAGGCTCAACTCAGAACCTTTGAACAATTCGCGAGCTTTTTCAATGAATTGTGTAACATTTTTCTTGGGTTCAGCTTGAATGCCATACTGACCAATTACGGTTTCTAAAACACCGAGATTTTTTTGATCGTCATTGATAAAATTTCGGATGCGATCGGCAATTTCAGCATCAAGTCCCTCTTTCAAAAGCGATTGCTCATTTTCAATGACCAACTGTTGGAGTGCTTTAATACTTGCCAATTTTACAGCAATAGCATTACGTTTCGTATCATCTAAAGTAGCTACCATCCGTGTTCTCCTCGGCAAAGTGTTCGTAATTCTTACTGATATAACCTTGACACAGAGGTTAGGGAGATTCCATCTTTCTTTTGAGCGATCGCTCTCACAACTCTGGGTAGAAAAACAAAACTTTAGCTTTGTAGAATAGAAATATAAATTGAAGCGATCGCTTCAATTCATGGTTGCAATTCAGATAAACCAGTTTAGTATTACATTACAAATTGAACAGATTACCTATTTTGGAGAAATCTATACCTTTGGAATGAAATTAACGTCAAAAAATTACTTCTTATTCAAGAGGGCAAAATCGTAACCAGTTCCAGTAGAGCAAGACTCACAACGCTCGATTTTGACTAGCATTGCTTCTCCCTGACGCTCACCGGAGGGAGAAAACTGAATCATTCCCGTTGCTCCAGAAGTTGAAAAATTGGGATTAGAAAGTACCTTTTGTAAACCTTCGCGGGTATTGTCTTGTTTCAAGCCAGCAATAATTGCTTGGAGTGCATCATAGGCTCCTGCTGTTCTCTGATTTACTCGTGCATTCCAAAGCTGAAAGGCATTTTCCGCAAAGGGGTTATCTTTATTAGCATCACGATGCCAATACACAGGTAATACCATTCCTTCGAGATCCTTACCATTTTGTAAAGCTGTTGCACTATACATATTTTCCGAAGCAAACAGTGGTTTTCTGCCTTTGACTTCTTGTGCTACTTTGGTGGCAAAATATATATTTCTGATTGAGGGCATTAGTAAAAAGCCACTGGCATTTTCTGTTTCTATGGCTTGATCCACAAAAGCTTTAGGATCAAAATTCTTATCGGCCAAATTGCAAGGTATACTAATAATGTTGCTACCATATTTTTTGATAGCTTGAGTGTACTGTTCTACAAGTATCTGATTTGATGAAGAGGTAGAATTACTTCTTGAGGTAGGAGAATCGCCACAAATAGCAACATTTCTTGCTTGTCGAGCAATGTAGCGAGAATGAGTATCTACTAAATTCTCATATAACGGATTTACATGAAACAAGTAGTTTTTTGTGGAAGTATTAAGCTGACTATTTACTGAATTTTTCTCTAAGTTTTCTGCATTATCGGCTTGATTTGGTCGCTCGACGGGGAAGACTAGCACCAAGCGATTCTCATTATAAATGGTGGCGTTAAGCCTAACACCCACAGCAGCTACAAGGCTTTTATCTTGAACTAATTCTTTATCTAGCCGTGCAGAATCTTCTCTATTATCAACACTTGCAATTACAACTTGCAATTTTTTACCATCAATTCCTCCTTGATTATTAACTTCATTTTGAGCTTGAGCTACACCACGCAAAATTTCTTCTGATAAACTAGGATCAAAATTAATTGGAGCTATAACAGCAACTTTTATGGTTCCTGAATTATCTCGTGCAATTTTGGCATTGTTTAAATAAATTAAGGTTTCAGGGTCATTTGGATTATTTTTGAGAGAAGCGGTAAACTTTTTAACAGCAGTATTAAAATCCTTTTCATCAAAAGCTTTCACTCCATCCATTTTTTCAGGATATGTTTGTACTTTCACCAAAATCTTTGTACCCAAATTCATTAATGATGACTTATTTGTCAATGTAGATGAAGTTGATATGGGGTTTGATGGTGGTATAATGGTAGAAGAGAGTTTACTAATTAACCATAAAATAGCTGCTACCATTACTCCAGCCAGTCCCAGAGATATAAGCGGCCTTAAATTTTCTTTTTTATGTGTCATAAATAATTCACCAAACTCTACAAAATTTATCTGAGATAAAGAGATTTCTAAAAATTGAACAAGAGCAAAAAATCAAAAATATTTAGAAAGAAGTTTGTTGATTATTTCAGAGATAACTACAATAATAACTGTTAATAAACCTGCAAGAATAACTAGTAATCCTACGAGAAATAGCCCATTCACACCAGATTTGAGAAGATTATTGGTTAGCAGATTCCTAAAAATAAAGACAATGAGTATATTTGCTATTATAGCAATAACAATTAAATAAGTTTTTTCCAGAAGCGGACGAGATTGAATAAAGACTAACCCTCCTAAAATTAGCAACCATAACCCAGAGCTAATCCAGGTAGTTCCTAAAAAACTTATAAGTGCGATCGCTAAAAACGAACTACCTACTCCAGCAATTATTGAGCCAGACAATAATTTTTTATTAAAAAACTGAGGTAGATATAGAGTTGATTGATGTTTGATTTGTGCTTGCGAACCTGATGATTGAGTAGGTGGAATAGCTGTAGGAGGTAATGTATACCTTAGTTCTGGGAGATTGTTTAAGTCTTCTAAGACAGCCTGTGCAGATTGATAACGTTGTTCATAATTTTCTTGTAGGAGCTTATCAAGAATCATCCCTAATTCGTGACTTATGGTTTGCGTTAAATGCTGTCGCCAACTAGAAGTCCAAGCATAGCCTTGTTTAATCCACAAACTTGAAGGAGAAATATCGGTTAGTAGATGAAAGCAAGTTATTCCTAAACTGTACATATCACTGGAAGGAAAAACTTTACCTAGTTGCATTTGCTCAATCGGCGCATAACCTAATGAACCAATAATTGTCCCAGCAAGTGTAGTGTTTATAGTTTCCGTCTTTTGCTTGGCTACCCCAAAATCAATCAGCACTAACTTACCATCACTGTGACGGCGAATAATATTTTCTGGTTTAATATCTCGGTGAATTACCTGCTGTTGATGTATAGCTACCAGCACAGATAATAAATCATTTAAAAAATCTCTAATCTTGGCTTCATCAAAAACGCCCTGTTGTTTTAACTCCTGCAACAGATTTTGCCCTTCGATAAACTGTTGCACTAAATACAGATATTCACCTTCCTTAAAATATGCATACAAATTGGGAATTTGGACATGTTCTGCTAACTCTTTTAAACGTTGTGCTTCTCGTTCAAATAACTCAGTCGCTTTTTTATGTGCTTGACTACCGTGATTACCATAAAATTGACTTAGAACTAGCTGCTTGACAACACATCGTTCATTGAGCTTGTCTATATCTTCAGCGATATATGTGCGTGCAAATCCTCCTCTCCCTAATGGTGCTATTATGCGGTAACGATTTCTCAGTAACGATACCAACTCTGTACCACAACTGAGGCATAAATTTGCCCCGTCAGAGTTTTGGGGATTCTCGCAATTAGGATTTAGGCAGCAGACCATATAATTATCGCTGTCATTTTATTAGTTTTGAAAATATACCTTAAATGTCAGTATAGACGTTGCACTGTAACATCTCTAGATGAACAATAAAGTAAGGTGCGATCGCATTATTTTAACCGAGATTTGGTTAAGCTTTAAGCTTGTTTCCCAAACTTAACAAACATAAAAATAATTATTTTAACCCATCCATTCTTTGGCTTAGAAAAAGCTACAAACAGAAAAGACTTAATTGTAGTAGCATGAGCGAGCTTAATACTAATCAGCCGAGTAATAAAAGTGGGATTTACAGACTTTTAGAGTAAAACAAGGCATTGCGATCGCACTCACAAAATCACGTTACTTTTATATTAGGTAAGGAAGGGTGCGATCGCCTTTAGCACCAAAGTAAAATATCTAAACTAATCAACCACAATTCTCAAAAGCGATACCGCTCTTCATGCAACACCTGTTTGTAACAGAAGCTTTTTTTATCATACCAATGCCGTAATTACCACACATCTCCATTGTGGGGTTTACAAAACTCCCCGCAATTGTGACGATTACGCTAGAATTGTTAAAGGTTCTTTACAGAATTTGCTGATCATCCCCAGTTCTGTTAAAACAGCCTAGCATTCAAATGTAAATCTTATAAACCCCCTCTAGAGTTCACCAAAAGTTTCTATGACGCTCCCAATTCGCAACGTCGCAATTATCGCCCACGTTGACCACGGCAAAACCACGCTGGTTGACGCACTCCTCAAACAATCCGGCATTTTCCGCGAAGGCGAAGACGTTCCGGATTGCGTTATGGACTCCAACGCCCTAGAACGGGAACGGGGTATTACTATCCTGTCCAAAAATACGGCAGTTCGCTACAAAGAAACACTAATCAATATTGTTGATACTCCTGGACACGCTGACTTTGGTGGCGAAGTTGAACGCGTACTCGGCATGGTTGACGGATGTCTGCTGATTGTCGATGCCAATGAAGGCCCCATGCCCCAAACGCGCTTTGTTCTGAAAAAAGCTTTAGAAAAAGGGCTGCGCCCCATCGTTATCATCAACAAAATCGACCGTGGTCAAACTGACCCCCACGTTGCTGTTGATAAAGTTTTGGATCTGTTCTTGGAATTAGGGGCAGATGAAGACCAGTGTGATTTTACCTATCTGTTTGCCTCCGGTATGGCAGGTTTCGCCAAGGAAAGCTTGGAAGCAGAATCGGTAGATATGCAACCCCTGTTTAATGCGATTCTGCAACACGTTCCACCACCAGTAGGCGACAGCAATAAGCCTCTGCAATTGCAAGTCACAACCCTAGATTATTCTGAATATCTGGGACGGATTGTCATTGGCAGAATTCACAACGGTACTATCCGCTCAGGACAGCAAGCAGCTTTGGTAACAGAAGATGGTAGCATTGTCAAGGGTAAAATTACCAAGTTGATGGGCTTTGATGGACTGAAGCGCGTAGAGATGGAAGAAGCAACCGCAGGTTATATTGTCGCGGTGGCTGGTTTCGCTGATGCTTATATTGGGGAAACGATTACTGACCCCAATGAACCGCAAGCTTTACCACTAATTAAAGTGGATGAACCAACCTTGCAAATGGCCTTCTGGGTAAATGATTCGCCCTTTGCTGGTCAAGAAGGCAAGTTGGTAACATCAAGACAAATACGCGATCGCCTTTTCCGCGAACTTGAAACCAACGTTGCTTTGCGTGTCGAAGAAACCGATTCTCCCGATAAATTCCTCGTTTCCGGTCGTGGAGAACTCCACTTAGGTATCTTAATTGAAACCATGCGCCGGGAAGGCTTCGAGTTTCAGGTATCTCAGCCACAGGTAATTTACCGCGAAATCAACGGTCAACCTTGCGAACCTTTTGAACTCTTGGTGTTAGACATTCCTGCTGATGGTGTGGGTAGCTGTATTGAACGCCTGGGACAACGCAAAGGCGAAATGCAAGATATGCAACCAGGTAGTGGCGATCGCACCCAGTTAGAGTTTGTCATTCCCGCCCGTGGTTTGATTGGTTTCCGGGGTGAATTCATGCGGATGACTCGTGGCGAAGGCATCATGAACCACAGCTTCTTAGACTACCGTCAAATCAGTGGCGATATTGAAGCTCGTAACAAAGGCGTTTTAATCTCCTTTGAAGAAGGCGTTTCTACCTTCTACGCAATGAGAAATGCCGAAGATAGAGGAGCATTCTTTATTACTCCCGGCACAAAGGTTTACAGAGGCATGATCGTGGGAGAACACAATCGTTCCCAAGATTTGGAATTGAATATTTGTAAGACCAAGCAGTTAACCAATCACCGCGCTGCTGGTGGCGATGAATTGGTGCAACTGCAAGCACCGATAGACATGAGTCTAGAACGTGCTTTGGAATATATTGGCCCCGATGAATTGGTGGAAGTTACACCTCAATCGATTCGTCTGCGGAAGATGTCGAAGAAGTTAGCGAAACGGTAAGTAAAGTTTACTAATTGATTTAGAAAGCCCGCTTATGCGGGCTTTTTATTTTGTGGTAAGAGGAAAATGAATATCTTGATACCAGAGTGGGTAACATAACACTGAGTCATTCATGTGTTCACTGTCTGGTGCGTATATATGTCGTGGGATTCTACAGTCTTTAGTATCTGTGCTTCAGGTAATTCTTGGTTATGGGCTGCTTGGAGTACTATTGATGATGCTTATAATTTTCTAGAAAAGCCTGAAAAGCAGTTAGAGATTGATTGCTTATTTTTTGCTGAAGCTCCTTCTAAAGAAAATGCAATAAAAACAGCTCGTAACCTATTGGGTACTCACATTAAACAAATAGGCAACGAATGGGCAGCAGAAGTCTATAAAGAGATTCACAAGGAACCTCACATTAATGCTAATCAACCTGAAGTAGTCACTAATGAGCTTCAGCTATGTTTAGATCAACTTCATTCATTAACTGGATTAGGTGCTGTGAAATCTACCGTTCAAGAGTTGGTAAATATTGCAAAAGTAGCCCAGATGCAAGCTCAAGCAGGTATAAAAGCTCCTTCAATCACTAGACACCTCGTATTCACGGGAAACCCCGGAACAGGCAAAACCACAGTAGCCAGGATTTTAGGCGAGATATACAAAAATCTTGGTGTTTTATCAAAAGGCCATTTTCTTGAAGTAGACCGGACTAATTTAGTTGCAGAATACTTGGGACAAACAGCACCCAAAACAGCAAAAGTAATTGAATCTGCTCTTGGTGGTGTACTTTTTATTGATGAGGCTTACTCCCTTGTTCCAGACGGACGCGGCGATATGTACGGACAAGAGGCAATCAATACTCTTTTAAAGATGATGGAAGACTACAGAGAGGATCTAGTAGTTATTGTTGCAGGATATAAAGGGGAGATGTCTCGATTTATTGAATCTAATCCTGGTCTAAAGTCCAGATTTGCAAGGTCGATTCATTTTGAAGACTATTGTCCGTCCGAGTTAACCGAGATTTTTAAAGTCAGGTGTGAACAGCACGGCTATTTGTTCTCAGAGAAGACTTTGGAAGCAGTGCGCTTTTTAGTTAATCAATTTGAACATCAAATAGGAGAACTTGGAAATGGTAGATTTGTAAGAAATATCTTTGATCGTTGTATTGCCATTCAATGTAACCGTTTAGCAGCATTAGCCCAACCATCAAAAATAGACCTCAAAACCTTTCAACCTGCTGATGTTCCCACTCATGAGCAACTGGGGCAGTATCTTGTTTAAGAATGTCAGAGTATCTAGTACCGCCTAGCTTCGTCATTTTTCTAAACAGAAAGCGATATCTACGATGGACTACGCTTACGCCCTTGCCGTACATTGAGTCAAATTTTTGAGTAAAAATTAAGAGGACTCAAAAAGGATTATTCTCATGACTATTCGTGAAACTGCGATGCCTTTGGCGAGCTTCGCTAACGCAAAATTGCAGCAACTTTCTGAACCACTCCTGCAAGAAGTGACCGATTTCATTGATTTTGTTATGCACAAACATCAAGTTAAAATTGCTGAGAGTCAGCCTGATGAACCACTTGTGGAAAAATGGTCACAATGGTTTGAGGCTGTGGATTCCCTAGAGGTATCTCCACCTGAAGCAGTCAGCAACTATCAGCAACTCCTACTCAACAAATATCGGCAACAAGGGCTAGAGCTATGATCCTGTGCGATGCAGGAGTCGTTCTGGCTTTTGATCAACAAACAGCCTGTTAAACTCTGCAAAGGAAAGGCAAAGAGATTTGTAAATGGAATTTGAATGGAATCCAGACAAAGCAACACTAAACCTTGAGAAATATGGTGTTTCTTTTCAGGAAGCTGCAACCGTATTTAATGACCCGCTATCCGTAACTTTTCCTGCTCCTGACCACTCCATTAGAGAAAGTCGCTACGTTATTATTGGCTTATCTAGGTTTGAACAACTTTTAGTTGTTGCACATACTGATAGAGGGGAAAAGATACGAATTATCAGCGCCCGAAATGCTACTCGCCAAGAGAAGAGGTTTTATGAACAAGGAAGTTGAAAACGAAATGGAAGATGAATTACGTCCTGAGTACGACTTCGCTCAAATGGCAAGCGGGGTTAGAGGTAAATATGTTGAGCGATATCGTACAAAAACGAACCTAGTACTTTTAGATCCTGATGTTGCCCAAGCTTTTCCCAACGATGAAGCAGTGAATGAGGCATTAAGATTGTTAATGCAGGTCGCCCAGCGCCAGCTGCCCAACACAACGACCTTATTATGAAAGCTGAAGCACTGAAAAAGCGACTCGATAAAAATCGTCCAATGACTACAATCACAATTCGCATTCCCGAAGATGTCATTGAAGATTTGAAAAGAATAGCGCCATTACTGGGATTTTCTGGCTATCAGCCGTTAATGCGTGCCTATATTGGACAAGGGCTAAGAGTTGATCTTGAACGACTAGAGGATGATACTATCTCAGCACTGATTGCTAGCTTGAAGCGTCACGGTGTTAGCGATGAGCTTATCCATGAAGCCCTCACTGAAGTGACTCAAAAATAGTGCAATTGCGATCGCCCTTGCCGTACATTTAGTCAAATCCTTGAGTAAAAATGAAGAGGACTGAAAAAGGATTATTCTCATGACTATTCGTGAAACTGCGTAGGCGTAGCCCGTCGTAGACATCGCTTTTGGTGCTGCTTTAATTTCACAAAAATCAGATAATACTGATATCTTTAAGGTAAATAATTTTCATCTAATAATTGTACAAGAGTGTAAGGGCACTTTTCTAGAAAAATATTTAAATCGGTTTTAATTTTCACAAAATCAACCGCACTTTGATAAATATTCTCCAAATCATCCTGTATTTTTTTTGTTAAATTCGTCGTTAAATGATTATTTAAGTCATATCTAAAGGTTTTAATTTCTCCAATCCAATGACGATAGTTTCTTTCATATTCCACCTGCCAATATTGGAGTAATAATATATGAATAATAATTTGCCTTAAAAGACCTTTGGCTTTAGCTAAATCTCTTTTGCCCAAACTGATTAATTCCTCAATTAAGTTTTCTAAATCAAGTTGGTTAAACTGTTTTTGTTTTAATAATTCAATAGTCTCTTCTAACCATAAATTCTCATCGGTTTCATAAAGCTGTTTTAATTTGGTAGTAATTGTCATATTTTTACCTTCTACCTATCTTCCATCATTTAATTAATCATCATATACAATTATAAATTTACAGATGCAAACGACCAAAATGCAGATAAATTGTTAATTTGTAGATACAATTCCTAAGTGACTCCACATTATGAAAAATATTGAGTTGACGCAAGGAAAAATTACAGTTCCAGAAAGCACGACTCTAGAAGAGTTCTTAAAACTTCCATACATTGAAGAGTCACCAGCTTGGGAATATATTAACGGAGAGGCAATTCAGAAACCTATGGGAGGGGCTAAACACAGCTTATTGCAAAAACGTTTAGTTGCAGTAATTGATGCGTTGGGCAGTAACTACGAAGCCTTTCCTGAATTGCGCTGTACTTGCGGAAATCGTTCAGTAGTTCCTGATGTGGTTGTGATCTCTAGCAATCAAATACCACTAGATGAGAGTGGTGATATTATTAGCAACGGCATTGATTTTGCACCAGCTTGGATCATCGAAATTCTTTCCCCTGCTCAAAGTCAAACAAAAGTAACTGGCAATATTTTACACTGTTTGAGAAATGGGAGTCAGCTAGGATGGTTGATTGATCCAAGTGAACGCTGTATTTTAGTTTATCAGCCTAACTCTTTACCAGATTTGTTAGCAGGAAAAGATATATTACCAGTGTTAGAAGATTTGAATTTGACGCTCTCTGTTGATGAAGTCTTTACTTGGTTACAGCGTAAGGTTTGACAGCAACTCCCAATCATCAAAAAATCGAACCCTTGAGACACTGTGAATTTTAGGTGGTGTTGGGTTAAAAAAGAAACATGAAAATTATCAAACCCATCACCAATTGGTTAGAAACCCGCGCCAGTGCCCCTGCTTATGGCGGTTGGGTGCTAGCATTAACCGCTATTTGTTTTTTTGGCGCAGGTATCAATACTATGGCTGGTTGGCTATACGCCATTAGCGGCATCAGTTTTGCCCTTTTGGGTGTAGCAGCCATCTTACCGCCGCGATCGCTCACAGGTCTATCCATCACCCGCCGTCCCATGCAACCAGTATCAGCAGGGGATGATCTAACGGTGGAATTAGAAATCTGCAATCAGACACAACAGCCTGTAAGCTTATTGCAAGTTGAAGATATACTGCCCTTCGTCTTAGGGAAACCAGTACAAAAGGCAATCGAAACAATTCCTAGCCAAGGTAGTTACCGTTGGGTATATTACCATCCGACTCAGCGCCGGGGCGTTTATCGCTGGCACACAGTCGAACTTGGTTCTGGTGCGCCTCTAGGATTGTTCTGGTGTCGCCGTCAGCGTGATTGTGCTGCTACAGCGATTGTTTATCCGACAGTGTTACCCTTGGCTACCTGCCCCTTAATAGACGAAATGGGGCAAGAAGAGAGCAAAAGAGGAGATCCTCGTGGTAGACCATTGCAGACAGCTACAACCGGGTTGGTGCGATCGCTCCGTCCTTATCGTGTAGGAGATCCCACCCGTCTGATTCACTGGCGAACTAGTGCCCGCTATGGAGAATTAAGGGTGCGGGAATTAGAAATGGTTACAGGTGGACAAGAAATAGTTATTGCCCTCGATAGTGCTAGCAATTGGGAAGAAGAAAACTTTGAACAAGCAGTAATTGCCGCAGCATCTCTGTATTTTTATGCACAGCAACAACAATTACAGGTGCAACTGTGGACAGCATCAACAAGTTTAGTTAAAGGCGATCGCTTTGTTTTAGAAACCTTAGCAGCAACCACAGCCCAAGAAGATGCCAGTTCAGTAGTTCCTAAAAGCTATCCCTTGATTTGGCTGACTCAAAACTCCCTGAGCCTTGCTAAACTTCCTCAAGGTAGTCGCTGGGTTTTGTGGCCAAATATTTCCGCAGCAGCAGAACCAGAGGTAATTAATTGGGAACATCCTGGTATAGTTTTGCAAAGCGATGGTTTACTGCAACCCCAGCTACAAAAAACATTACATTCATAAATCAATTCAAATTTTATAATTTCAAAGACTGCTGACAAGTTCAGCTTCTGCGATTTCTGAGATTTTCTCCGATCCCAGGACACCGGATATATCAGCCTTTGAGCAAAGGTAAAACAATTTGAGCAGGTAAGGTTGGGGAAATACACCCAGTAATCCCTTAGTGAGGCTGAGGTACAATGCAAAGAAATATTTAAATTATGAGCGACATGATCACATCAGAACATAACACAAAATCCAGCGATAAAAGCCTAGAGGCAATGCGGCATTTTTCCGAACAATACGCCAAGCGTACTGGAACATACTTCTGTTCTGAACCTTCTGTCACCGCAGTTGTGATTGAAGGACTAGCCAAACATAAAGACGATCTGGGTGCGCCTTTATGTCCTTGTCGCCATTACGAAGACAAAGAAGCTGAGATTCACGCCACATATTGGAACTGTCCTTGTGTGCCAATGAGAGAACGCAAAGAGTGCCATTGCATGTTGTTCCTCACCCCTGACAATGAGTTTGCTGGAGACAAACAAGAAATCTCTCTGGAAACAATCAAAGAAGTACGAGACAGTATGGGATGAGCGAAATCATCCCCCAAGAGTTTTGGCAAGGCGTAGAACAGTTCAATTCTGGAGAGTTCTACGCTTGTCATGACACTTTAGAGGCTTTGTGGATTGAAGCTGGCGAACCGGAAAAAAGCTTTTATCAAGGCATTCTCCAAATTGCAGTAGCACTGTATCATTTGGAAAATCGGAACTGGCGAGGTGCGGTAATTCTATTGGGAGAAGGCGGCAATCGCCTACGCCGTTACCCATCTAGTTACGGCGGCATTGACGTAGATGAGCTATTGAGTCAGAGCGCAGTGTTGTTGACGACATTACAACAAATAGGGCCAGATAAGATTACATCTGGAGACTTGGGGGAAAATCAAGTCTTATCTTTGCCTAAAATTGTGCTCACTACTGATTAGACATCTGGTAAATAATGATGCGTTGCCCGAAATCCTTAGTAGGCATAATTCATGTAGACGTATACTCCTAGGTCGAAGCAAGCTACGCCGAAAGTCTTGCGTGCGACACGGTGCGCGTACCTCTTTAGGGAAGCAAGCTGCGCGTAAGTGTCCCGCAGGGAAGGTAGAGAAGCGGCTTCCCACAGGGTACTGTGCCTATGTCATTTTCACTCAAATGCCAATATACCTGAAACCTTGAGGTTAGGGGTAGCGTCACTATTTCAGCCAGTAGTTATCGTAAATCACTCCAGATTGTATATTTAATATCTGGATAAAGTACTTGAGATAATTAGAATACAAGCTGAAATCCTGAATCCCCAAACTGCTATGATGCCTTGCTATCAATTGCCCATGTCACAGATGCGTCGCTTTGGATTAGCCTTAATGCTGCCAGCTACACTCTTAGGCACTTTTGCATTCTCTACCCAACTGCAAACCGCTACTGCACAAACACCTGAAGCAAATCGCCCTTTGACTATCCGCGCGGATGTGCAAGAATATGATGCCAAAAATCAAGTAATTACTGCTCGCGGTAATGTGCAAATGTTGTATCCTGCCCGCCAACTTCAGGCAACATCTGCCCAAGCACAGTATTTTAGTAAAGAACGCCGAATTGATTTCAGTGGCAACGTCTATATTTTGCAACAGGGCGGTAACAGTATCCGGGCGGAGAAGGTAACGTATTTAATTGATGAAGGGCGATTTGTTGCCTTACCCCAATCCAACCGTCAGGTAGAGTCTATCTACATGATCGAGGAATCAAATAATAGCGGACAAACTACGGCACCTGCTCCACAGACACCACCTTTGAAGCCTTCTAATTAGCATTTACCACCAAGAAAGGGTGCTTCCAGCGTGAAAATTGTTTTAGAGAATATTCACAAATCTTACGGCAAACGAGTAATTGTCAATCGTGTCAATCTTTCTGTTGGTCAGGGCGAAATCGTTGGTTTACTAGGCCCCAATGGGGCTGGTAAAACGACGACCTTTTACATTGCCACAGGTTTAGAAAAACCCAATCAAGGAAAAGTTTGGCTGGGTAATCTAGACGTTACAGAAATGCCAATGCACAAAAGGGCACGATTGGGTATTGGTTATTTAGCACAAGAAGCAAGTGTTTTTCGCCAACTATCGGTAGAGGATAATATTCTGTTGGTGCTAGAGCAAACTAATGTGCCACGATGGGAGTGGTCAATGCGACTCAAAACTTTACTGCGGGAGTTTCGGTTGGAAAAATTAGCTAAGAGTAAAGGAATTCAACTTTCTGGTGGTGAACGACGGCGGACTGAATTAGCAAGGTCTTTAGCTGCTGGGCCAGAAGGGCCAAAATTTTTACTTTTGGATGAACCATTTGCGGGAGTAGATCCGATCGCAGTTTCAGAAATTCAGCAAATTGTCGCACAACTGCGCGATCGCGGCATGGGAATCTTAATTACAGATCATAATGTCCGCGAAACCCTGGCCATAACTGATCGCGCTTACATCATGCGTGAGGGACAAATCCTCGCTTTTGGTGGTGCTGACGAACTCTATAGCAACCCCCTGGTGCGGCAATATTATTTAGGGGATAATTTTCAAGTCTAAATTAACAATTATTTAATTAATAATTTCAAAGAATATTTTGATTTTTTATTCTTTAGCATGAATTTCTTCGTTAATTTTTAGCCATTGAGAATTGAATTCTGATACTAAATAGAGTAGATATACTTTGCTTTGCCAGGGTTGCCAATATTTAACTTTTCAAGCTGCTTATGATATCAAAGAAGCTCACGTCTCTCCACAGTCTCTATTCGCTGCTGCCTTTTACGATCATGGATCGCTACCTTGGCAGCGAATTGTTAGCGCCGTTTTTCTTTGGTGTCGGAGCTTTTTCATCAATTGGCGTCACCATTGATGCTGTATTTGATCTTGTCAGAAAAATCGTCGAATCTGGGCTACCCATAGACATTGCTATTCAAGTTTTTTTGCTAAAGTTTCCCAACTTTATTGTTTTAGCTTTTCCCATGTCTACGCTGCTGGCTACTTTAATGACCTACAGTCGTCTTTCTAGCGAGAGCGAACTAATTGCCCTGCGTGGTTGTGGAGTCAGCGTTTATCGCATGGTGCTAACTGCTGTGATGTTAAGTCTTGTGGTTACAGGAATGACATTTGTATTTAACGAACAAATTGCACCAGCAGCAAATTACCAAGCAGGGGTAACTCTAGATAAAGCCCTGAAATCAGACAAGCCAACTTTTAAACAACAAAATATTTTCTATCCTGAATACCAAGATGTTGTTCAGCCTGACGGTTCCAAGAATAGGATATTGACACGCTTGTTTTATGCCGACCAGTTTGATGGTAAGCGGATGACAGGGTTGACGATTATAGATCGCTCAACAAAAGGTTTGAATCAAATTGTGGTATCAGAATCTGCCCAGTGGAATCCTTCTCAAAATATTTGGGATTTTTATAACGGTACAATCTATTTTGTCGCTGCCGATCGCTCTTATCGCAACATCGTTAGATTTGAACAGCAACAATTGCAACTACCCCGTACACCCTTAAGTCTGGCAGAAAAAAGCCGGGACTATGGTGAAATGAATATTTCGGAAGCGCTAGATCAACTAGAAGTAGAATATCTTGGTGGCGATCGCCAAAAAATTCGTAAACTCGAAGTGCGGATTCAACAAAAAATCTCCTTACCTTTTGTATGCGTAGTTTTTGGTTTAGTAGGCGCAGCGATGGGAAGCATACCCCAACGGACGGGAAGAGGCACAAGCTTTGGTATTAGTGTCGTAGTAATTTTTTCATACTACTTAATATTCTTTATTAGTGGTGCGATCGCACAAGCAGGTGTCCTCTCTCCCTTTATGGGGGCTTGGTTGCCCAACTTTCTTTTTTTGGGAATAGGTCTATTCTTATTGATCCGTGTTGCCAAACGGTAAATTGAGGAAGCAGTAAGGGGAGACAAGGGGAATAACCCATACCCAATGGCCCCTTCCTCTTCATCCCCTCACCTCAATTACGGATGATAATTTCGACATTCCGGTGCATGTGGGTTTTCCTTACAATATTCTTCAAAAGAGACTTTGGCTGATATCATACCCTCAGCTTTCTGATGAGCGGCTTCTGCCTGGAGTTCTTCTACTTCATCCCAAGAGGCTGCACAGGCTTTAGAATAAGCACCTTGTTCGGTACAAATAGCACGAGCCTGCTCAATTGCTTTTTGAATTCTCTCCTCCAGCAGTACCGCTTTTGGTGCTTCCACAAAGTCGCTTTTGGTCAAAATGTCGGTAATTGAGATGATGCCCAACAGCTTGCCTTGAATCACAGGTGCTCGGTGAATACCAGTGTTAGCAAATAACCGCGCTACATATTCCACACCCAAATCAGGATTGACCACAATGCAAGGCTTGCTCATAATTTCATAAACCCACACTTGCTTTGGGTCTTTACCGTAGGCTGTTATCTTATAGACAATATCCGTTTCTGTGACAATACCATAAGCATCATTGTCATAGCGACGATCCACAACCAGCGCCCGCAATCCTTTTTCTTTCATTAGCCCCACCGCTTCAGCAACAGTTGCCGAACCACGAATGGTAACTACCTCTTTGGTCATGATATCTTCAGCTTTCATCATTGCTGTAGTCTCCTGGTTAATAGTCCGGTGCAGCACAGCGCCCTCATAGATGTAGCGAAGCATTGCAGCGCACAGTTTGCTAACTAGAAAATAAAAAGTTGAACTTTTGTCCAGCTACAACAATAAATTAGACCAGTTGGCAACTCCTGATGTTATCCAATGTGACCAATGCTCAAAAACTAAGCATAAATTGCGATAATATTCTGCTTTTCAACAAATGATGAATGGAATTTGACGGAGAAGGGGACGCGATCGCAAGGAAAATTGTCTTAGCGGTGTCTTTTGTCAATCAGTTAAAATACTCAAGAGTTTAAACTGAACCGTTTAGTTTAAAAAGCTACGTAGTAAATTTTTGACTTGTTAGTGACTAATAATTTCTTGAGAAGTTAGGATGAAATTACAATCAACCTTCAGTTGAGATATTTCCTTCTCAGGCAAGTAAAAGCATTAAACCGCATACGCTTCTTCCCTCCAACTTTACCGATTTATAGTAAATATAAATTATTAATCCCATGCCAAATCGTCATTATCCTCCCGCCTACTTACGCTATCTCAGAGCCAGGTTACGGAATCTAGGGCGACCTGGTTTTTGGGGAACTGCAATATTTTTATCTGTAGTAGGGCTAGTCACCTGGGAATACTGGTCAAACCCAGATATTTTCGTTTATAAACAAAAAAAACAAGTCACTTCACAAAAGCCTGCTGATTCCTCTCTGTCAGAAGAAAACAAAGCTATTGCAGCAGATATTGATAACCTGCCAGTTTTATTTAATGACTTTGACGAAGCAACTCTCTCATTAACGGCAAATACGCCTCAGGAAAAGACTGAGGCAAAAAAGAGTAAAGGCTTATTAGAGGATGTAATTAACAAACAAAAGTCCACTAGTGATCCCAAATTAAATCCTGGTTTAGGCGTTAACAGCGACACCTCCCCAGTCGTCAAAAATCCCTTCGTTGTACAAACAGAAAATTTATTGCGGACTGGGACGGCTGATAGTAATAATCAGTTTCTAGGTTTTAAAAGCTTAACTGGAGCGTCTGAGTCAACAGGGGAAGAAGAAACATCCTCTAACTTGGGTATTAGATTCGCTAATCAAACCAACAAGAATAAAAATTCTCTCCTTATTAGCCCTCTGCAAGCGGCGCTCAACCAATCGAAAAATCAGAAATTGTCTAGGTTTGATGATAATCCAACTCAGACAAATGTTTTGGGGCAAGTCTCTGACCCAGGAACAAGGATAATGCCACCCATCAACAGCTTACCTAATCAGAATTCTCTACCAAGTACAGGATTAACTACTGGGACAGGCTACACCTCAACGGGTACGAACTTACCACCAAATCCCTACGGTTATTTAAATAACGGTCAGCTAGTGCCTAATAATGGTTTAAATACTGGTACATATACATCAACGGGTACGAACTTACCACCAAACCCCTACGGTTATTTAAATAACGGTCAGCTAGTGCCTAATGTAGCACCAGTGACGCCTCCTGCAACCTATGCTGCACCAAGTAATATGGCACCTTACTCTAGCCAAAATCCGAGTCAAAGTGTTGTCACACCCACAAACCCTGCGGGATATGGGAATTATGGCTTCCAGCAACCGACGCAACCACCACAATCTACTTATGGGAGTAATACTGTGTTGCAGCAACCAACACAGTCTAATTCCTTATATCTTCGCCAGATTCGAGACAAGTATAGAAGTCCGGGTCAAAACTGATTTTAAGCTCAACCGCTACGTATCTAGATTGAAAAAACTAATTTTGATAACAGAGTTTTCGGCTTAAACCAAGCGTATTGGGTTATATCTAACAAAGGATTGTTTGACCTTTGCCAATCCTGTTAGAATGCATCGATGTCAAAAAAGCAACATTTCTTAAACAAAAAACCCGGTTGGTCTTTGGATGAGCGAGATCCAAAGTTCATAGAATCTCTGATGCCCTTGTTTGGCTTTTTGTATCACTACTATTTCCGAGTTCAAACTAGTGGCTGGGAAAATATTCCACCCCAAAAAAAAGTCCTATTTGTCGGTTCGCACAATGGGGGACTCGCTGCTCCCGACATGGCAATGATGATGTATGACTGGTTCCGACAATTTGGTGTGGAGCAACCCATTTATGGTTTGATGCATCCCAAAGCTTGGCAGGTTAGTCCACCATTAGCGCAACTGGCCGCCAAGGCTGGAGCAATCATCGCCCATCCGAAAATGGCTTACACTGCCTTGCATTCTGGAGCTAGTGTGTTAGTTTATCCAGGTGGAGCCGAAGATGTCTTCCGACCGCATTATTTACGTAATAAAATCTATTTTGCGGGGCGGCAAGGATTTATCAAGTTAGCGTTACGAGAAAATGTGCCGATTGTGCCCGTGATTTCCTGGGGTGCTCACGATACGCTGATTGTGCTCGCTGACTGCTACAAAATTGTGCAGCAACTCCACGAGTGGGGAATGCCTTGGCTGTTTGGGATTGATCCGGAAGTTTTTCCAATTTATCTCGGACTGCCTTGGGGATTAGCAATTGGCCCGTTACCCAATATTCCTTTACCTGTGCCCATGTACACGCGGGTTTGTCCGCCAATTGTATTTGAACGTTATGGTCGAGAAGCAGCGTGCGATCGCCACTATGTCAATGAATGTTATGAATTAGTTGTTAGTCAGATGCAGCAAGAGTTAGATCATCTAGTAAAGCTAGCTGCTAACGCCAATTTTCTATGATGATACAACAGGGAACAGGGAATAGGGAATAGGGAATCCATTTATTCCCTCTTAACCAACTAGTAATTGTACTCCGGCTTGATATCTCGCAGCATCAGTTCATCAAGTGCTTGTCGGGGTGTGATTTCGTCTTGAAGTAACCGATAAACTTGCTCGGTAATCGGGACAGGGATGTTTTGTTGCTTGGCTCGTTGCATCAAAACCCGACAAGTGTTTACTCCTTCAGCAGTTCCTTGTAAATTTGCGAGAGTTTCTGTGAGTGACTTACCACCAGCTAGCTGGTAGCCGACTTGGTAATTGCGGCTTAAGGGACTATTGCACGTTGCTAACAAATCTCCGAGACCTGATAAACCATAAAAAGTTTCTGTCTTCGCACCCCAGTTGTTGCCGATGCGAACCATTTCTGTAAGTCCACGGGTGACTAAAGCAGCTTTGGCATTGGTTCCCAGTTGTAAACCATCGCATACACCAGCTGCGATCGCAATCACATTTTTCAGTGTTCCCCCCAGTTCCACGCCCAAGGGGTCGGGATTGGTATATACCCGGAAACGATGAGAAGAAAATACTAACTGCACTACTTCCGCAGCCGTGGGAATATTACTGGCTACCACCGTTGCTGCTGGTAATTCCATTTGAATTTCTTTCGATAAATTAGGCCCAGACAAAACAACCACTGCATGGTTAGGGAATATTGTTTGCCAAATTTGTGACGGTGTGCAGGTGGTTTGGGGGTCTAAGCCTTTTGTCGCTGTCACAAAAATTGTCTCTGGAGAAAGGGGGAGAGACTGGACTTGGGAAGCAACATCTCTCACACCAATCATCGAGATAGCAGACAGGACTATTTGAACATCTTTTAAAACTGCTTGGAGAGTTTGGGAACCTTGACGCGACCACACGCGCACCTGATGACCATTTGCGGCGGCGAGATTTGCTAGAGATGCACCCCAAGCACCTGCACCCAGAATTGCTACAGATTTTGAATTAGTCATTAATTAAAAGTCTTCCTATCCTCTTAGCTCACCAATCTATAAATCTAAAATTGGCTGCGTGGATAACGTTCCATTAATTCCCTGACTTGTTCAGCATGATACGAGCTTCTTGTCAATGGTGAAGAAACAACTTGTAAAAATCCGATTTCTTCGCCGAATGCCTTCCAAGCAGCAAATTGTTCTGGGTTAACAAATTCGTTTACTTGCAAGTGTTTTTGACTAGGTTGGAGGTATTGCCCAATGGTCAAAATATCACAATCGACAGTTCGCAAGTCTTGCATAACTTGGCGGATTTCGGCATCAGTTTCACTAAGTCCAACCATGATCCCGGATTTAGTGTATGTGCGAGGAGAAAGTTGGCGCGATCGCTGCAATAATTCTAATGTGCGATCGTAGTTTCCTTGGGGACGTACCCGGCGATATAGGCGTGGGACAGTTTCGGTATTGTGGTTTAATACCTCTGGCACAGCTTGTAGAATCAACTCCAAAGCATTCCAATTACCGCACAAGTCAGGAATTAGCACCTCAATTGTGGTTTTGGGTGAAACAGAGCGAACCGCATTAATACACGCTACAAACTGAGATGCACCACCATCTGCCAGATCATCTCGGTTTACAGAAGTGATGACTACATGATTAAGGTTCAAGCGGTGAACAGCTTGGGCCAGTCGTGTAGGTTCGGTGGGATCTAGTGGTTTAGGTTTTTTCTCAAAATCAATATCGCAGTAGGGACAAGCGCGTGTACAAGCCGGGCCCATAATCAAAAACGTGGCAGTCCCAGCACTGAAGCATTCACCAATATTCGGACAGGACGCTTCCTCGCAAACTGTATTGAGGGCTAAATCCCGCAAAATTTCTTTAACGTTACCGATGCGCTCACGCCCAGGTGCTTTTACCCGCAACCAGTCTGGTTTTACAGTCACAATCCGCTTTTACCATTAGAGTTATACAAATTTAATCGTAGCAAGCAAAGTCTTTGATGAAGCGATCGGATATAGATGTAATTCTGATATTTAGCACAGGTTGTGATATTCTTAATTTACAATGCCATTTTTATGGCGGGATGTGGCGCAGCTTGGTAGCGCACTTCGTTCGGGACGAAGGGGCCGCTGGTTCGAATCCAGTCATCCCGATTTTTTGAAAGTACAGTACCTTGAATTATGGATAGCGCCGTAATTTCTGGTCTAAGGCACTTTAAAATTTAAATATTTTAACATAATTATAAAAAGTCCCCCTTATTTACTTATTTTTCTCTGTTGAAAAATTAATAAGTAGCGTCTTCCAGACAAACTAGGGCGGTTATTCACACCGGGAATTTTTGGCATAATTTGTCAAAATTAAAGATAACTAGGAGGTTCAAAATATGAAATTTTCAATCCAATCACTTTACACCTGGTATCGGGATGTGCTTCGTAACCCCAAATACCGTTGGTGGGTAATTTTAGGAACGTTGGTCTATTTGGTCAGCCCATTTGATATTCTCCCAGATTTTATACCTGTTGTGGGACAAATCGATGATGTTTTTCTTTTGACCCTGCTAGTTAGTGAGGTGTCTGGGCTAGTAATTGAAGGTTGGAAAACTCGTAAGGGTGAGGTGGGTACTGAAACACCTAATACTACTGAGGGTTCTGCTTCCACTGCAAGCACCATTGATGTTGATGCTGTTTCTGTTAAGTAGTTTTAATAAAACCCCTGCTTTTGGAATTTGAGGTAGGGGATATTTTTTTTAACGCAAAGGGGCGCGGAGGGAAGCGCAGAGGAACGCAGAGGATGAGAGAGAATGAGTTGAGTGGGGTGATTATTGGATGTGCGATGAGGGTGCATACTGCTTTGGAGCCTGGTTTATTGGAGTCGGCTTATGAGGAGTGCTTGGATTATGAGTTGAAGAAGGCCGGGTTGAATGTTGGT
>NNBU01000381.1_pt1 | contig 144961 bp, 145 predicted proteins | sample 1173781 | NCBI WGS metagenome assembly NNBU01 (sample SAMN07173937, study PRJNA388173) | plant metagenome | biome: Plant school; feature: Soil; material: Symbiotic tissue of Blasia pusilla L.; isolation source: symbiotic tissue sample KVJ2 | host: Blasia pusilla | place: Norway: Troms, Kvaloya...
TGGCGATCTTCCACAGGCTGTCGCCCGCCACCACCTTGTARGCAGTTTCCGCGACGCTGACGGCGGTTTCTGCCGGGGTCGCAGCAGGGGCCGTGGCAGCCGCTGCCTCCGTCGCCGGTGCTGCCGCGGTTTCCGCAGCAGGAGCTGCGGTCGAGGCGGCAGCCGTTTCGGCGACCGTGATGCGGCCATCGGTGTAGGGCTTGTACGGGCTGTTCTTGGCGATGTAATCGGCAACCACGGTTTCGAGGCCCGGACCGAAGTCATAGGCGTTCTGGCCGCCGGTCGCGAAGATCTTGTAGCCGTCGCCTCCCGAGCGCATGTAGTTGTTGGTGGCGACGCCGTAGATCTTGTTGGTGTCGAGCGCGACGAAGGCATCGCCTTCCTTCACCTGTACATCGGAGACGCGGCTGCCGGCGGGCTTGGACTTGTCGAAGGTATATTTCAGGCCGGAGACCTGCGGGAAGCGGCCGGCACCTTCTTCGATCTGGCTCACACCGTTTTCCAGGGCCGCGACGATGTCGGAGCCCTTGAGCTGGAAGGAGGCGAGCGAGTTCTGGAAGGGCAGGACTGTCAGGACTTCGCCCATGGTGACCGTGCCGGCATCGATCGAGGCGCGCAGGCCGCCACCGTTCTGGATAGCGATGGTGACACCCTGATCCTGAAGGCGATCGACCATGGCATCGGCCACGAGGTTGCCCATCGAGCATTCAACGGCACGGCAGGTTTCGCGGGCACCATCGATCGCGTCCGAGGTTGCGCCGATTTCCTTCAGCTTGACCTCTTCGATCGGGCCTGCGAGTTCCGTCACCTTGGCGGTGAAGGCGGCGTCGGGCGTCACAGATGCGTCGAGCAGTTTTGGCGCGCCCGAAGAGGCCGTCACAACACCGGCGTCATCGAAGGTGACGGTCAGGTCGCCGAGATATTTCGAATAGGCATAGGCCGTGACGATCGGCACGTCCTTGCCCGACGGGTTCTTCACCAGGGTCGGATAGGGGCCGGCAGCCTTTTCGTCGGTCGACGACAGAAGGGTGTGGCTGTGACCGCCGACAATCACGTCGATGCCGTCAACGGCCTTGGCGATCTCCTGATCCTTGACGTAGCCGACATGGGAGAGCAGCACGATCTTGTTGATGCCCTGGCCTTCGATCTCCTTCACGGCGTCCTTCAGGTAGCCGATTTCGTCGGCAAACAGGATCGCATCGCCCGGCGAGGAGGTCTCATCCGTGTCGGTGGCGAGCACGGAGACGACGGCAACCTTGTCTGCGCCGAATTCCTTCACGATGTAGGGCTTGAACTTGTCGGCCACCGGCGAATTGAGGCCGGCCAGCGTGTTGCCCGAGATCATTGGGAACTTCAAAGCGTCGATGAACTTGGCCAGTTCTTCCGGGCCGTCGTCGAATTCGTGGTTGCCGATCGCCATGGCATCAAAGCCGATGCCGTTCATGAATTCGGCAATCGGGGCGCTCTTGTAGGTGGTGTAGAACAGCGAGCCCTGGAACTGGTCGCCGGCGTCGAGCGTCAGCACGTTCTTGCCTGATAGTTCGCCGCGGCGGGCGTCGATCGCCGCCTTCACGCGTGCGATGCCGCCGAAGCACTCGTTCTTGGTGGCTTCCTCGGCCGAGCAGGTCGAATCGGACTTGTTGATCGCTTCGATGCGGGAATGCAGATCGTTGATGTGGAGGATGTTGAGTTCGAAATCGGCGAGGGCTGCGCCTGTGGAAAGGGCGAGCACGGATGCACTCAAAAGGCCAATTCGCAAGTGTCTGAACATCTTTCGTCTCCTGTTTCAATCCGTCCGTCACTGTCTGGCATGCGGCTGTGACAGATGCATGCCGGGTCTGGATGGCGGATGTTTTCATCAAGCCTGTGACAGGGCAAGGAAAAAAGGAGGTGGGCGCTGATGTTAGACGACGCAAAAACGAAAAAAGCGGCCTTGCCGGCCGCTTCGTATTCGTCGTTTCCGATGCGTTTTCAGACGCGGCGGGCAAGCGAGAACTGGGCGCCGCTATCCGAGGTGCAGTTGAGCTGCGTCGGGGTCACAAGGGCGCAATTGACCTTCTGCCGGGTGTTGCGCACCAGTGAGGTCATGTTGATCTCGACCAGACGGTCGCCCTGAAGCGTGTAGGTGCCGGATGCGAGGATCTGATTGGTGTCGGTGGTGCGCGTGGTGAAGGTGCCGCCCTGGAAGCTTGAGGCGATGCCGTTCGGATCGACCCATTCGCCTTCGACGGAGGGACCCTGCTGGACGGAGGGAAGCTGACGCGGGGGACCGGACGAATAGCAGGACGAGAGGGCAAGGCTTGCCGCTGCCAGCGTCACCACGGTTTTGGTCTTCATCTCAATCTCCCACCATCTCGACGGTTCGGCCACGCCGCCCGCCTTTCTGCGTTGTTGCAAACCATGCCGCGAAGCCTTGGCCAAAGCAAGGCGTGCCGCTTGTGGTCCGGCAGTTATCCCAGCCCTGTTGCGGCTCCAGCCAAGGTGTGGAAAAGGCCCGCCGCAAGCGACGGGCCTCTACCGTTGTTCCAACGGTTCAGCGAACCAGGATGTTCCGGAACTGCCAGGGATCCTTTTCGTCGAGGTCTTCCGGGAAGAGGCCCGGGCGGCCGTCGAGCGGGGTCCAGTCGGTGTAGTGGCCTTCGACCGGGCCGAGATAGGGCGACTGCACTTCCAGGCAGCGCTTGTAGTCGATCTCGTCGGCTTCGACGATGCCGGCCTTCGGGTTTTCGACAGCCCAGACCATGCCGGCGAGCACGGCAGACGTCACCTGCAGACCGGTGGCGTTCTGGTACGGCGCGATCTCGCGGGTTTCTTCCAGCGACAGGCGCGAACCGTACCAATAAGCGTTCTTCTCGTGGCCGTAGAGCAGTACGCCGAGTTCGTCGACGCCGTCGACCAGTTCATGCTCGTCGAGAACATGCAGGACCGGCTGCGGCGTGCCGCCATTGCCGAACATCTCGTGCAGCGAGAGCACGGCGTCATTGGCCGGGTGATAGGCATAGTGGCAGGTCGGACGATAGACGGCTTCGCCATCCTTCTCGACGGTGAAGTAGTCGGCGATCGAGATCGACTCGTTGTGGGTGACGAGGAAGCCGTATTGCGGGCCGGGCGTCGGGCACCAGGTGCGCACGCGGGTGTTGGCGCCGGGCTGCTCAAGATAGATTGCGGCCTTGCAGCCCTTCTTGTGCTTCTTGGCGTTCTTCGGCATCCAGTTTTCATGGGTCCCCCAGCCGAGTTCGGCTGGCTGCAGACCTTCCGAGATGAAGCCTTCGACCGACCAGGTGTTCCAGAAGACGTTGAGCGGCTTCGGGTTCTTGGCGCGCTGGGTGTCGCGTTCGGCGATGTGGATGCCCTTGACGCCGACCTTCTTCATCAGCTTAGCCCAGCCTTCGCGGTCATGCTGATCCGGCTCGTCGAACTTGACGCCGATTTCGTTGGCGAGGTTGACGAGCGCCTGCTTGACGAACCAGGAAACCATACCCGGATTGGCGCCGCAGGTCGATACGGCGGTCGTGCCGCCCGGGTTCTTCTTGATCTCAGCGCGCACGGTTTCGCGCAGCGCGTAGTTGGTGCGCTCGGAGTTCTTCATGTTCTTGTCGAAATAGAAGCCGAGCCAGGGCTCGACGACGGTGTCGATGTAGAGCACGTCGAGCTTGCGGCAGAACTTGATCAGGTCAAGCGAGCCGGTGTCGACCGAGAGGTTGACGCAGAAGCCCTGGCCGTCGCCTTCGGTCAGCAGCGGCTTCAGGAGCTTCTTGTAGTTGTCCTTGGTGACATGGGCCTGGATGTGCTTGATGCCATGCTTGGCGAGGATGCCTTCCTCGTCGCCGCGGGGATCAATGACGACCATCCGGCTCTTGTCGAACTTGAAGTGGCGTTCGATCAGCGGCAGGGTGCCGCGGCCGATCGATCCGAAGCCGATCATCACGATCGGGCCGGTGATCTCGCCATAAACCGGGTAGGTCTTTTCGCTCATTCTTGTCTCCTTGGAGGCCCGGTTCTATTGCCCGTGCCATGTTTCCGGCCTGTGTGTTGCGGCCGGAGCGATACTGGCGGTTCTAGATCACAAAAATCTGACACAATAAAGAGCGTGCGCAGGGCGGCGATGCCCCTTACGCGCGATTTTCCGACGCTGCATCTCGCCGCAGCCTGGCGACGAGCCTTGATCGCTGTCGGTCGAGGCCCTTGTAGAGAAGTTGGGGCTCGTCCAGCGCCTCCAGTTGCTCGGCTAGCGCCAAGGCGAGGCGTCTGCCGTCGACGTGTTTCTCGAACAGCCTGACCGGGTCGAGATAGATGCGGATGGTGAAGACGATGGCGCCGGTTTTCGGCAGTTTCGTCAGGGTCTGGCGCTCGACCCGAACGACTGCTTCATCCGGCGCCGCTGCGTCGTTACGTCCCGTCTCGGGATGGAAGAGCTTTTCGCGCCAGTTGATAGACCAGTTGAAGCGTTCGGCCGGCAACCCGGGTGTGAGATTGTCGAAGATGCGGTTGATCATCACGGCATTGCGTGTGCCGGCCCCGAAATCGGGGACGTGTTTGTGGACTTCTTCCATCGGCCGATTGAACTTTTCCGCCAGCGACCAGGAGGAGGGGAAGGAGAGATGGGCGGCGGCAATCGACCAGCCGGCCTCACGCCGCATCATGATCACGAGATCGTCCTGCACGAGCATTCCCGCGCGCAGAAGCGGCGGAAGGGTTTCGGCGGTGAGGTCCACGGTGTGGCCGGCGACATGCAGGTGGGTGCCGTTGCGCTGGTGGGTCTGCGGGTGGCGGGTTTCGAGATCGGCGGCGAGCGCGGCCAGGCATTCGCGTTGGGCCGCCAGGCTGTCATCCGTAGCACGGAAGACGTCGTCGAGGCGTGTGTCGATCAGCTGCCGTTTTTCGCCGAGATAGCGAGGAAGGTCAGCATCGGGTTCGATCCAGTGCGTCGGATCAAGCGCGGAAAGGCCGATGGTGAAGGGGCGCGTGGGGCCGGCGTATGGGGTGTGGATGAGGTGGGGGCCTTTGTCTTCAAGCTCGGTCACGCCGTGCGCTCAATCTCTTTGCGGGCACAGCTTGCCAAGAAGGCTGAGCGTGTCAGGCCCCGTTCTTTCGCGGCCATGTCGATTGCGGTCAGCGTCCCGGCTTCCATGGTGATGTTGGCGCGCACGGTCCTCGTATCGTCTTCTATCAGGGGGATGCGCACCAGAAAGGCGCCGGTGGACAGTTCCTGACGAATGTCGGCGCGAGCGAGAATATCGGCATGGGGCGAGGGCTCCGGCAGGGGCTCGTCGTCTGCCCACAGCCGCAAGGCCTCGATCGCATTCGCCAGAAGATCGTCCTCATGATCTGCTGACGAAAAAACGGCGGGGAGATCCGGGAAGCTGATGCCAAAGGCGCTGTCAGGGTCCTTGTGGACCAGAGCCATGTAGTGTCGCATTGAGTTATGCCTCCTCGTGCTCAAATCCAGCCCGCCTGCTTGGCGATGGCGCGGGCGGTGCCGACCGGCAGGTCCTTCTTCGGATGCGGCACGATAATTGTCCTGCCGTTTTTCCGAAACTTATGGTGTGACCCGGAAACGGCGACCAGTTCGTAGCGTTCCGCCTTAAGGCGCTGGATGATCTTACGGGAATCGCGTTCCATTGCTGCTCTCAATGCGCCAATATATGCGCATCAACAACCAAATTCAACGGTTCTGAGGGGCGTGTCTCAGTCCTTCAACCCCTCCAGCCCCGCCGCCGTCCGCGTCACTACAACCTCCGTGATCTCGTAGACCGCCACACCCTCGACCGTGAACGGGTCCGCCGCAACATAGGCCTCGACATCCGTTCGCTCCCCCTTGGCCAGAACCACGCCGCCGGTGCGCGGGTTCTTGCGGCCGGAGGCGAGGAACATGCCGCTGTCATAGCCTTTGTTCACCCAGTCCATATGGGGCGCCATGAAACGGTCGGCCTCTTCCGTCGGTTTCACATAGGTGAGGGAGAGGATGAACATGAACTGTTCCTATTCGACGAGTTCGGCGCGGATCAGGCCGCGCAGGGAATTGCCGACGAAGAGCCTACGGTGGCGCAGGTCGTCGAGTTTCAGGACCTCGCCGCGGGCCTTACGTTCGCGGATGAGTTCGGCGCGCAGCACGCCTGGCAGCAGGCCGCTGGTCAGCGGCGGGGTGAGCAGGGTGCCGTCGGCGGATTCGGCGAAGATATTGGTGATCGTGCCCTCGCAGACCTCGTCGCGTTCGTTGAGCAGAATGACCTCATCGGCCTCGTCCTTGGGATATTCGGCCCGAGCGGCCTCGTATGGGTCGCGGCGGGAGGTCTTGTGACGGAAGAGGCTGTCTTCCGACTGCAGGCGGGTCTTGGCGATCTTCAGGCGCCAGACCGTTTCCTCCGGCTCTGCCTCGAAGGGGGTCGCGGTGATCTCCATCTTGCCGCGAAAGCTCATCACGAGACGGACACGCAGGGGCATTTCGCCGGAGACTTCCTTCTCAAGCTTTTCCTTTGCATCCTGTGGCTGGCGAAAGCCCAGCGCATCGGCGGAACGGGAGAGCCGTCGCAGATGCTGGTCCAGCCGCAGAAAACCTGCGTCCGGTTGCCAGCGAAGCGTCTCAATCAGCGAGAAATCCATTGATCACCCAGGGCAAAGCGCGCCTTCAACAGGCATTCCTCGTATTCGGCTTCCGCCTTCGAATCGAAAACGATGCCGCCACCGACATTGAAGACGGCGCGGCCCGACTTGAAAAGGGAGAGCGTGCGGATGGCCACGGAAAAACGCATCGGCCCCTGTGGATCGCACCAGCCGATCGCGCCGCAATAGATGTCGCGGGGGCCGGCCTCCAGCTCGTGCAGGATGCGCATCGCCCACATTTTTGGCGCCCCGGTGACGGAGCCGCAGGGGAAAAGGGCGGCGATGATCTCGGGCAGGCCGATCTTGGGCGAGAGTTTTGCCCTGATATAGCTCACCATCTGGTGCACGGTCGGATAGGTCTCGATGGCGAAGAGTTTCGGCACCGACAGCGTGCCGACTTCGGAAATGACGGAGACGTCGTTGCGCAAGAGGTCGACGATCATGCGGTTTTCGGCCTGTGTCTTTTCGTCATCGAGCATCGCGACGATGATCGCCTCGTCTTCTTCCGGTGAAGCACCGCGCGCGGCCGTGCCCTTCATCGGCCGCGTCTCGATCCAGCCGTCGCCGTCGACGGAAAAGAAGAGTTCGGGCGAGCGCGACAGGATGATCGGATCGCCGAAATCGATGAGCGCGCCGTAATGCACGGGCTGCCGTCCGACCAGCGACCAGAAGGCGGCGCGGGCATCGCCGGACCAGCGGGCTTCGACCGGCATGGTGAGGTTGGCCTGGTAACAGTCGCCCTTGCGCAGGTGATGATGCAGCCGGTCGAAGCGCTCGCGATAGGTCTCGAAATCCCAGCCGGCCCGGGGATCGGTGAGGAGAGGGGCATTGGGAATGTTGGATGGCGCCTGCGCCAGCGGATGGCTGGCGGCAGCCGGTGCGTCGAAGATGCCCACCGCGATCAGCGGAGTGTCCCGGCCTTCTTCGATGAGCGGCTGCAACTTTTCCTCGAAGACGAAGCCGGCCTCGTAGGAGAGGTAACCTGCCAGCCATTTGCCCGACTGCCGCGCGGCTTCGAGCCGTTCCAGCGCAGGCTTCACCTCGCTTGCCGTCCGGGCGACGACAAGCGTCTCCGGATCGGCAAAGACCAGGCTCGTCCCCTCGCGGTCGTCGCGGAAGAGCGCATAGGCGGCGTGGTCACCCATCAGATATCAGCAGCTCCGGTTCATGCTGCTCTATCTAGCGCTTCCAGCTCGTCGATCAGCCCCTCGATCATCGACAGACCCTTGGCCCAGAACGACGGATCGGTGGCATCGAGGCCGAAGGGGGCAAGAAGCTCCGAATGATGCTTCGTGCCACCGGCCTGCAACAGCTCGAAATACTTCTGCTGGAAGCCGTCTTCGGCATTCTGGTAGACGGCGTAAAGCGAGTTCACCAGGCAGTCGCCGAAGGCGTAGGCGTAGACGTAGAAGGGTGAGTGGATGAAGTGGGGGATATAGGCCCACCAGGTCTCGTAGCCTTCCGAGATCTTGATCGCTGGCCCCAGGCTCTCTTCCTGGACGGAAAGCCAGAGCTCGCCGATCTTCTCTGCCGTCAGTTCGCCTTCCTTACGGGCGGCGTGGATCTTGCGCTCGAACTGGTAGAAGGCGATCTGGCGCACGACCGTGTTGATCATGTCCTCGACCTTCTGGGCGAGCATGGCTTTGCGTTCGCGTTTGTCCGTGGTCTTGTCGAGCAGGGCGCGGAAGGTCAGCATCTCGCCGAAGACGGAGGCTGTCTCAGCCAGCGTCAGCGGGGTCTGGCACATGAGCGCACCCTGGCCACCGGCCAATACCTGGTGCACGCCGTGGCCGAGTTCATGAGCGAGCGTCATCACGTCACGCGGCTTGCCGAGATAGTTCACGAGCACATAGGGGTGCGCCGACGGGACTGTCGGATGGGCGAAGGCGCCGGGCGCCTTGCCGGGACGGGCAGGGGCATCGATCCAGCCACCGTCGAAGAAGCGGCCGGCGATCTCGGCCATCTCAGGCGCAAAGCCGCCATAGGCAGAGAGCACCATGTCTTTTGCTTCATTCCACGAAATGAGACGATCAGGCGTCTCGGTGAGCGGGGCATTGCGGTCCCAGAAGTTCATCTGGTCCATGCCGAGCCACTTCGCCTTCATCTTGTAATAGCGGTGGGACAAACGCGGGTAGGCTGCGCGCACGGCTTCGGCCAGCGCATCGACGACTTCGCGTTCGACTCGGTTGGCGAGATGGCGGCTGTCGGCGATGTCCTCGAAGCCGCGCCAGCGGTCGGAGATTTCCTTGTCCTTCGCGAGCGTATTGGTCACCAACGTGAAGACGCGGATATTGTCCTTGAATGTTTTTGAGAGGGCTTCTGCGGCCTGTTTGCGTTTCGCGGGGTCGGCGTCCTGCAGCAGCGTCAGTGTCGGCTCAAGCGGCATCTCGTCATCACCGATCTTGAAGCGGAGCGAGGCGAGCGTCTCGTCAAACAGGCGGTTGAAGGCGGCGGCGCCCGTCTGCGACTTTTCGAGGAAGAGCTGCTCGATGCGGTCGTCGAGCTGGAAAGGCTTGTCCTTGCGCAGGTCGACGATCCAGGGACGGAAGTGGCCGAGCGCCGGATCGCGGTCCATCGCAGCGTCGACGGCATCGTCCGAAAGGCGGTTCATTTCAAGCGGGAAGAACAGGAGACGGGCAGACATGTCCGTCAGTTTGGCCTGGATGTCGCCGAAGAACTTTCCGTTGTCGGGGTTCATCATGTCGGAATAATAGGTGAGGCCGGCATAGGAGGCGATACGGCCGAGCAGGTCTTCCAGCGCATCGAGTTCGGTGAGGGCGGTTGCCAGGCTGTCAGCGCCGACGGTCCCGATGGCTGCATCCAGCTTGCCCTTCCACTTTGTCTCGAAGGACAGAGCGTCGGCTGCGGCCTTGTCGACCGCCCCGAGAAATTCGGCCGAGGTCTGGCCAGGATAAAGGTGGTCGAGAGACCAGACGGGCAGATCACCGAGCGCGGCGGTTTGCTTTGCCTGCGCCTCAGTCGTGCTGGCAAAAACGGGGCTTCGGTCGATCCTCATGGCGATGTCCTTTCCAATCTCGTGTCGGGGAGATGTAGTCAGTCGCGGCACGGTCGGCAAGCCGCAGTACACTCGCGGCCTGTGCCAGGCCGGCAAGCATGCGGCACCTTTCTTTTCGTCCTCAGTCTGACGTGGCGATCCTCGCGTCTGGGGTCGCCTGTGCCAAATTCGGTTAAGAATCGTTAAAATCCGAGCGTTTCTCCCAACAACATGTTCAGTCCTTTCTGGCAGGCTCCCCCATCGATAACCCAGGAGCGCGAAGGCGCCAGCACTCACCCCGGGGAGCGGAAGTTGACTGCACAGATCCTACTCATCGATGAAGATGCCGCCGAGCGCCGCAGCATGAAGGCTGCCATCGAAGCGCATGGCCACACCGTTCATGTCGCCGAGACCGCGCATGCGGCAATCGACGCCTTCCGGCGCCAACGGGATCAGATCGGCGTCGTCGTCGTCGATGCCTCGGCCCCCGAGGGGCTGCAGTCCGGCCTGTTGGCTGTCCTTGCCGAGATCAATCCGACGGTGCCTGTGATCGTCGCGACCGCCGACGGAGCGATGGAGACGGCGCTCGATGCCGTCCGGGCCGGTGCCTTCGATTTCCTGGTCAAGCCGTTTGCCCCGGAGCGCCTGTCAGGCGCCGTCGAGGCCGCGTTGAAAATCCATCGCACCAGCTTGCAGGGGCGCATACCGCGCCGGTCGCGCAGCGGTGCGGTCAGCTTCGCCGATATCGTGGCCGCGAGTGCTTCGATGTCGCGTGTCGTGGAACTCGGGCGCCGTGCGGCGCAATCCACCATCCCGGTGATGCTGGAGGGCGAGTCCGGGGTTGGCAAGGAACTGGTGGCCCGCGCCATCCATGCAGCCAGCGACCGTTCGTCGCGTGCCTTTGTCAGCGTCAATTGCAACAGCCTTGCGCCCGGGCAGGTCGATGAGATCCTGTTCGGCGACGGCCGTATGTCCGCGCGCGATCCGGAGGTCGACGGCGCCCACACCACAGGCAAGTTTGGCGAAGCCGAGGGCGGGACGCTTTTCATCGAGGAAATCAGCGAGTTGCCGGCGTCTGCGCAAGCGCGGCTGCTGGATGCGGTGGAGTCGGGCGAGGTGGCGCGCGGCGCGCAGCAACGCTCCTTGAAGGTCAATGTCCGGCTTGTGCTGGCGACGAACAAGGACCTGATCGAAGAGGTCAAGGCCGGACGCTTCCGCGAAGATCTATATTACCGGCTGAACGTGTTTCCGATTACAATCCCGTCCCTGCGTCGGCGCAAGGAGGATATCCCGCATCTCGTGCGTTCTTTCGTCGAGCGATTCTCGCTGGAACAGCGGCTGCCTCGCAGCCTGCAGGTCGAGGCCTCGGCAATTGCGCTACTGACCGCCTTCGACTGGCCGGGCAACACGCGACAACTCGAAAACGCCATTTTCCGGGCCGTGGTCCTGGCCGAAGGCGGAAGCCTCGGAGAGGCCGATTTCCCGCAGATCGCGGCGCAGGTCAGCGGCCACCGCTCTGGCATCGCTGCGCGCGAGGCGAGCGAGGCTCGCGACGAATCGAGCCCTGTCGCAAAGGTTCAGGCGGCGCTTGAAGAACGGACGGCGAGCTTTGCCAGCCCGCGGGGGGGCTCCTCATCCACAACTTTCGGCTCGGTGACGACAGGCAATGTCATCGTCAGCACCGACGAGGCCGGAAATGTCCGCAAGCTTGCCGAGATCGAGGAAGAACTGATCCGCTTTGCGCTCAAGTTCTATCGCGGCCAGATGAGCCAGGTGGCACGCAAACTCGGCATTGGCCGCTCGACGCTGTACCGCAAGCTGAAGGACTACGGCATCGACCCCGACGACCCGCAAAAGGATGCGGCTTGATCTCCCTCAATCGTCTCCTGTTAACTCTGGGGTAAGCTTAATCGCCTACCAAGAGCCTGACATGTGTTAGGCAGACGTTCACCATAACGGGACTGCTTGTGCGGATGTGGCAAATTTGCCATGGTGTGACCGCATTTGACGTTCACCTTGAGTTGGCGTGGGACGTATTCTGACGGGGATAGCATTGCAGACATCGCAAGACATCAGCGCGCGCCGATGGCAGGACGGGCGCAAGCCCAAGCCCGCATGCGCACAGATTGCAGCGAGACTGGTCTGTTCCTTCCTTGCCTTCCTGTTTGTCGGTGCCGCAATGCTGGTCGGTTCGACCGGCGCTGCGCGCGCGGAGACGCGCACGCTCAACATCGAATTCGTCCATACCGGCGAACGGGCCTCGATCACCTTCAAGCGCAATGGCCGCTATGATCCGAAGGGCCTGAAGCAACTCAACTACATTCTGCGCGACTGGCGCCGCAACGAGCCGACGAAGATGGACCCGCGCCTCTTCGATCTCGTCTGGGAAGTCTATCGCCGTGCCGGTGCCAAGGGCTATATCAAGGCCGTTTCGGGTTATCGCTCGCCGCAGACCAATGCGATGCTTCGTTCGCGCTCCAAGGGGGTTGCAAAGGAAAGCCAGCACATGCGCGGCACCGCGATGGACTTCTATATTCCCGGCGTGCCCTTGAAGACACTGCGCGAACTTGGCGTGAAGCTGCAAGCTGGCGGCGTCGGTTATTATCCGAATTCCGGTTCTCCCTTCGTGCATCTCGATGTCGGCGGCGTGCGTGCGTGGCCGCGCATGAATCGGCAGGACCTCGTCCGTCTCTTCCCAGACGGCAAGACCGTGCATATTCCGGCCGACGGCAAGCCGCTGCCGGGCTACCAGCAGGCGCTTGCCGAATACAAGCGCCGGATCGAATCCGGCGCCGGCATCATGATGGCCGACGACAAGCGGCCGAGCCGTCCGCGCAACTTCCTCGCCATGTTGTTTGGCGGCGGTGGTGACGAGGACGAAGAAGAAGACCTTCCGGCACCGGCCGAGCGTCCGGCGCTGGCAGCCCAGCCCGAGCCTGCCGCACCGCCTCCGCCGCCTGTCGTGACTGCGACTGAACCGGTGATGGTTGCCGAAGCCCTGCCTGGCGTAGACAGTGCACCGGTGCCGCAAGCCCGCCCGTCGCTGCGGCCGGCTGATGCCAGCCTTGCGGTTGCGCTCTACCAGCCACCCCGCAATGCGGCCGAAGACGCTCTGCAACAGGTTGCGAATGGCGTCCCGGTTCCGACAGAGGCCCCGTCCGGCGAGTTCGCCGATCTGGCGAGTATGAAGATCCCCGTGCCGACCTTGCTTGGCCCACGCCCTGAGCCGGGTGCGGGTGAACCGCCGGTCATGACGGCGTCGATCGATCCGGGTAGTGATTCGATGATGCTGGCGAATGGCATGACCGTTCCTGTGCCGACCGCCCGTCCGGCTGTTGCCGAGGCGCTGCTGGCGAATGCCCAGTCGGAAGAGGAAGCTGAAGTCGACGAAGTCGAACAGGCCATTCTGTCGCCCGAGGCCGCCGAAGCGCTGGACAACAGCAACCAGGCTGAAATGGTCGCGCCGATCCCGACCGAGGCACCGGCTGCACGGGCGGTTGCCAGTGCAACTCCTGCCGAGACACCGGCCAAGCCTGCTGCCAAGCCGGTCGAAGTCGCATCCCTGCCGCAGAAGCCTGCCGGCGAACCGACGCCGCAGTTTGGCGACATGTTCGATGCGCCGGAAGCCACTGTTCCCGGGGCCGATGCGGCACTTCCTGTGAAGGGTGGACGTCCGGGCCAGGAAGAGGCCGAGCGCGCACATATGGCGATGTATGGCGGCACGAAGCTGACAAAGGGCATGATCGAGCAATGGGCGCTCAACCAGGGCAAGTTCGAGACGGTGATCAAGCCGGGCAAGGCACCGCGCGTTGTCTCCCGCTCGCTGCTTGCCCCGACGACGACGGTTCCCGTCGGCTTCCGCCTGGATGCAACGACGATCGATCCGAGCCGTTTCGGCCAGCCGTGATCTCTCCTGCGCTCACCGTGATGCAGACATGAAAAAACCCGCCGCGGCGGGTTTTTTGTTGTTCGACTGCCGGGGCCGATCAGGCTTCTTCCGGCGCGCTTTCGATCATGCCGAGAGCGGCCAGATAGGTGTCGAGGATCAGATCCTCTTCCATGCGCTCCTGGTCGTCCTTCTTGCGCAGCGCGATGACCTTCTTCAGGATCTTTGTGTCGAAGCCCATGGACTTGGCTTCGCCATAGACGTCCTTGATGTCATCGGCGATCGTCTTCTTTTCTTCTTCAAGGCGCTCGATGCGCTCGACAAAAGCGCGGAGCTGGTCGCGGGCGACGCCGTGTGCGGCATCAGACATGGGCAATCTCCTTATCTTGAGGGGAGGGTATTTCGGGATCAGTTTTCGTGGCGATCACGTGCCGCGAACGGGCGTCCGCGTCAAGCCCCAAAGCTTCAGCACCGGCTCATTCCTTCGGGCGATTCGCCTCGAAGGCCTGTTGCTTCTGCGGGCTCGCCTCGCGCTGGTTCTCAGCCTTCCACTGGTCATAGGGCATGCCGTAGACGATCTCGCGGCTTTCGTCCTTCGTGAGGCCAAGGCCTGCCTCGTTGGCAGCGTCGAGATACCAGTTGGACAGGCAATTTCGACAGAAGCCGGCGAGGTTCATCAGGTCGATGTTCTGTACGTCGGCGCGGTTGCGCAGATGGGAAACGAGACGGCGGAAGGCGGCGGCCTCAAGTTCCGTCTGCTGCTCTTTGGTCGGCAGGGTCATGGCGTCGTCCTTCAGGGCGTGATGGCGCTTTTCGGGTAGGGGCCGGTGCGCGAGACATGCACATGATACTCGTGCAGCATCGGGTCGGCATTGAGGCGGGCGAAGATCGGTGCCAGCCGTTCGACCCAGTCGTCGATGCCGTCGTCATGGCCGATCAGATCCTGGCGGACTTCGAGCAGCGCGTGCGGAATGCCCGTCAGCATGCAATGGCGATATAGCGTGTCGCCCTTCAAGGCGCCGTCATAGGGTTCATTGTCGCCGACCAGGATGTCGCCGGCAGCTTCCAGCTGTTCGATCAGCGGGCGCACGGCGCGGGCATCGGTGTCCCACAGGACGGCGACATGCCAGGGGCGGGGCACGCCCTTCCAGGCCGGCGTATAGGAATGCAACGAGAGCACCAGCGGCGCCTTGCCGGAGGCCGATGCGACCCTGGCAATAACCTCGGAGACGGCCTGGTGATATGGTCTGTGATAGGTCTCGATGCGGTGCTGCCACTCGGCATCGGTGATCGGGTGGTTGCCGGGGATAACAGCCCCGTCGGAAATGCGCATGATGATGGTCGGATCGTCCTCGCCGCGATTCGGATCGATCAGCAGGCGGGAAAAACGTGACAGCACGGCCGGCACGCCCAGGCGGGCCGCGAGGCGCCGGGTCAGGGGCTCTATGCCGATGTCATAGGCAATGTGACGGTCAAAGGCGCTGTCGGGCAGACCCAGACGCTCATAGTGCTCCGGTACAAAGTTGGTCGCATGGTCGGCGAGTAGCACCAAGCCGCTGTCATGACGGCCGTCTAAAATTTCGAAAACGGGCAAGTCGTTCATCAGTTCGAAGCCATCGTCTGCTATGGGAGGCTTGATCGCATGGGGGAATACCGAGCGCAAGCTTTCATGCCTGTCACGTTTGTGCCAAGATCGAACAACATGGTCCCGGGACTAGGCATAGACTGGAAATATAATCGATTAGAGTTGCGTTGACATTCTCAGGGCAGCATCGCAAGAAGGCATCCCATGCGCATTTTTGGAGTTCCGGCGGCAATCGTGCACAAGCAGATCAGACAGACTTGCGACCGTGTTGCCGCACCTTTTCTCAAACCCCTTCTGATTGCGGGAGCGCTTTTTGCGCCTATGCTCGCGGCCAATGCCGCGCATGCCGAATTCAGGGCCTGCAATGGTACGCAGAACCTCGTCGGCGTTGCGGTTGGTTATCGTGCGGAAGAGGGCTGGATCACGGAAGGCTGGTGGCAGGTTCCGGCCGGCACCTGCGCCACGCTGATCGAGGGCGAACTCCAATCGCGTTACTATTATCTCTATGCTGAGGATGCCGCTCGTGGCGGTCGCTGGGCCGGTGACATCAACATGTGTGTTGCCGAAAACGAGTTCAAGATCGTCGGCGTGAAGGACTGCTTCGCGCGCGGATACCAGCAGATGGGATTCAAGGAATACGACACCGGACGGCAAGGCAGCTGGATGGTCCAGCTCTCCGACACGTCGGGCACCCAGGAAAGCCAGAACTGATGAAGCGCAACCGCAAAGTAAAGATCCTCGCCACCCTCGGTCCCGCCTCTTCCGATGAGGCGATGATCCGCAAGCTTCACGAAGCCGGGGCCGATCTTTTCCGCATCAATATGAGCCATTCGAGCCATGAGATGCTGCGGACGCTGATCCAGCGCATTCGCAATGTCGAGGCCGCCTGTGGTCGGCCGATCGGCATCCTCGCCGACCTTCAGGGACCGAAGCTGCGCGTCGGCAAATTTGCCGACACCACCGTCGAGCTGAAGCCCGGCCAGACATTCACCCTCGACAGCAATGAAGCGCCCGGCGACGCCACCCGCGTTTACCTGCCGCATCCGGAAATCCTGGAATCGGTGAAGCCCGGCGACCGCCTGCTGATCGATGACGGCAAGCTGCACCTGAAGGCGATTACCTGCGACGGCAAGACCATCGTGACCGAAGTCGTGTCGGGCACGAAGATTTCCGACCGCAAGGGCGTGAGCCTGCCCGACACCATTCTCGCCACCGGTGTGTTGACCGACAAGGACCGCGCCGACCTCGACGCCGTTCTCGCCACCAATGACGTCGACTGGGTGGCACTCTCCTTCATCCAGCGTCCGGAAGACCTGGCCGAAGTGCGCAAGATCGCCCAGGGTCGCGTCGGCCTGATGTCGAAGATCGAGAAGCCGCAGGCGATCGAGTGCATCGACGAGATCATCGCGCTCTCCGACGCCCTGATGGTTGCCCGTGGCGACCTTGGCGTGGAAATGCCGCTCGAGCGGGTTCCCGGCATCCAGAAGCAGTTGATCCGTGCCTGCCGCCGCGAAGGCAAGCCGGTTGTCGTCGCCACCCAGATGCTGGAATCGATGATCACGGCCCCGGTCCCGACCCGTGCGGAAGTGTCCGACGTTGCCACCGCCGTCTTCGAAGGTGCCGATGCGATCATGCTGTCGGCGGAATCGGCGTCTGGCCAGTATCCGGTCGAAGCCGTCGCCACCATGGCCTCGATTGCCGCGACCATCGAGCGCGAGCCGCATTATCCCGGCATCATCTACGCGCAGCGCGCCCAGCCGGAAGCAACCGGCGCCGATGCGATTTCGCTGGCTGCCCGCCAGATCGCCGAGACGCTGAAGCTGCAGGCGATCGTCTGTTACACTTCGTCGGGCAATACCGGCCTGCGCGCCTCGCGCGAGCGTCCGGAAGTGCCGATCATCGCGCTGTCGCCGGTCATTCAGACCGCGCGTCGCCTGTCTGTCGTCTGGGGGCTGCACTGCGTCGTCTCGTCGGAGCCGAACGATCTGGACGAGATGGTCAATGGTGCCTGCCGCATCGTGGTGGAAGAAGGCTTCGGCAAGCCGGGCGATCGCGTGATCATCTCGGCCGGCGTTCCGCTTGGCACCCCCGGTTCGACCAACATGCTGCGCATTGCCTATATCGGCGCGGACGGCCAGACGGGCATCTGAGTCCGGTCTTTGCGAGCTTTGATCAAAGCCGCCTTCGGGCGGCTTTTTTCATGGGCAGACCTTGTCCCCCGCAGCGCCTTATTCGCCGGCTTGCAGGGAGGGGCCGCCGCCGTCCGTTTCGACACGGGTTGCGGCGAGCCGTGGCTCGGCCGCGCGCGCCATGGCCTGGAGGTCGCGGGGCGCGCCTGCGATCTTTTCGATCGCGGCGATGACAATGTCGGTGACGATGTAATCCGGCTTGTGGCCGAGGCCTTTGATCCAGACGAGCTCGGAGCCCTTGATGTCGCGGGCCAGCCCCTTCGAATGGATCTCCTCCAGCACGATCTCGTCGCTGTCGCCGGTGATGATCTCGGTCGGCTTGTCGATCTCGCGGTAGCGTGGGGCAAAACGCGTCACATAGTCGAGTAGGCCCGCCACATCCGTGGCATTGGCGCGAAAGGCAGAGGGCCGCAGGACAAGGGCAGGGCCGGTGTCGGCTATGTAGGACGAGGGCACTGGGTTCGGGGCAAAGACATGGGCCGTCGCCGGCTCGATCCGCGACATGCCTGCCTGCAGCGCCAGCGTGTTGCAGAAGAGAGGCCCGATGATGGGGGCTGACGCCACATGATAGTACCAATCGACGCCACCGGGCCAGGGATGGGTGGCGGCCGACAGAAAGACCAGGCCGGCGACCTTGTCGGGATGCAGCACGCCGAAGCTTGCCGCGATCGCCCCGCCGAAGGAATGGCCGACGATGATGGCACGGCCGATGCCTTTCTTCTCCAAGAGTGTCGCGATGGCGTTCGCCTGGCCGTCAGGCGTGTCGTTTTCCGGGCCGCCACGCTCCGAGTAGCCGTGGCCGGGTCGATCGACGAACAGCAATTCTGCCCGGCCTCTCAGCGGCTCCAGAAAGGCGCCGGCTTGGTCGCGCAGATTGCCGGAGGCGCCATGGATGAAAACGATGGGCGGAAGATCGGCCTTTGGCCCCGCGGGCACATGCAGGGCGTTCAGGCGGAAGCCGCCGACATCGGTCAGGGTGCCGATATTCGGATATTGCGCCTCGATGGTCCGAGCGCGGATCTGCGTGGTGATGGCCAATGCCACGAGAATCAGGACGAGCAGAACGAGGATGCCGAGCAGGATCAGGCCAAGGCGCGGAAGGATGAGCAAGGGGCGGGACTTTCGAGGCGGACAAAACAGTTCCCCAGAAATCGTGCTCCCCGCTTGAGAGTCAAGGTGTGGATATGCTCGTCGCGCTCATGTCTTCTGCCCGGCCAGTTCTTCAGAGAGCTTGGCGACGATCTCCTGGGCTTCGCGGTCGGCTGGGTAGATGTCGAGATAACGTTCCCAGGCCTGCATGGCGGCTTCCTTGCTGCCGCGTTCGGTGAGGATGCCGGCAAGGCCTGCGATCGCGCCGAAATGGCGCGGCTCGAGTTCCAGGACCTTCTCGATATCGGAGACGGACTTCTTGTAGTTGCCCATGGTGAAATGCAGCGTAGCGCGCTGGTTCCAGGCGCCGACGAAATCGGGCTTGAGCGTGATGGCCTGGTCGATGAAGTCCAGCGCTGCGGCATTGCGCTTTTCGGCTGCCGCCTTGGCGGACCACTGCATCAGCAGGTCAACCGTCGGGCTGTTCGATTCACTCCAGGCGGCCATGGTCGAATTGGCGATCACCCGGGCCGCGTCAGGATCGCGTTCGCGCTTCAACTGGCTCAGCATCTGATCGATGCTCTGGACCTCGGGCGGATTGAGCGGCACCTGTTCGATGGCCGCCTCTTTGGCTGCAGGGGCAGGAGCAGGAGTGCTGGGTGCCTCCGGTGTGATGGTCGGTGCCGGGAGCTGCGGCATCGGCTGGTCAGGCGTTTGCGCCACAGCACTGCCCGCCATCAGCAGGGCTGGAACCAGAAGGAGGCTTTGAGCGAGTCGCAAAGAAAAACGGCGCATACAGGGAAGGTAGTCCCTCAGCGCCGTCTTTCAAATTCAATTCTGCGATATCAACACGCCATTTGATGGCGGGTAACCTGCATGGCAACCGGATCCATCAGGATCCGGAAGACCTCAGCCCTGGCGGGCCTTGAAGCGCGGATTAGCCTTGTTGATGATGTAGACGCGACCCTTGCGGCGAACCAGACGGTTGTCGCGATGACGGGCCTTAAGCGCTTTCAGCGAGTTCTTGATCTTCATTTTTCTGGTCCACAACGATTGTCGGGGAATGTGTCATTCACCCACTGTCTGAAACAATCAAAAGCGCGCCGCCGGGCGCGTCCTTGAAGAGTTGGCGGCAATTAGCCCGAGGGAGGCCTCTCTGTCAACCTGTCCGGCGGCATTTGCCCCGCCGAAAAGGCTAAAAAACCCGGCTTATCAGTCCCGGAACGGCAGGATTTCCGTGACATGTCCCATCTTTCGGCCGGGACGGGCTTCCGTCTTGCCATAGAGATGGACGAGCACATTCGGCTTGGCGAGCCAGGCCGGAAGAGAATCGATGTCGTCGCCAATCAGATTCGTCATCACGCAATCGGAGTGACGAACCGGGTCGCCCAGCGAGAGGCCGGCGACGGCGCGGATATGCTGTTCGAACTGCGAGATGACGCAGGCAGCCTCCGTCCAGTGGCCGGAATTGTGAACGCGCGGGGCGATCTCGTTGGCGATCAGCTGGCCGCCTTCGAGCACGAAGAACTCCATGCCGACCACGCCGACATAACCTAAACCGTCGAGCAGCTTGGTTGCGGCTTCACGGGCGGCTGCCGCCGTATCCGGCGTGATGGCAGCCGGCAGGGTCGAGGTGTGCAGGATGCCGTTCCGGTGGACGTTTTCCGTCGGGTCGTAGCAGCGCACCTGGCCGTCAAGGCTGCGGGCGGCGATGATCGAGATTTCGCGGACGAAGGGTACGAAGCTTTCGAGAATGAGCGGTACGGACCCGAGGGCCGCATAGGCACCGTCGGCGGTGTCGCCCTTGCGGAAAACCTTCTGGCCCTTGCCGTCATATCCGAGGCGGCAGGTCTTCAACACGCCTTCCCCGCCGAAATCGGCAAGGGCTGCCTTGAGGTCGGCCTGGCTGTTCACGGCATGGAAGCGGGCCGTCTCGATGCCGGAGGCGTTGAGGAAGCGCTTTTCCGTCAGGCGGTCCTGGGCGACTTCCAGCGCCTTCGGCGGCGGATAGACCGGGACGCTGGCCGCGAGATGCTTTGCGGCTGTGACGGGCACGTTTTCGAATTCATAGGTGACGACGTCGCAGAGGCTGGCGAGTTCGGCAAGCGCTGCCGGATCGTCGTAAGGGGCGGTGATCTGCCGGTTGGCGAGCTGGGCTGCCGGGCTGTCGGCCTGCGGTTCGAGAATCACCGTGCGAAAATTCAGCCGGGCGGCTGCCATGGCCAGCATGCGGCCGAGCTGGCCGCCGCCGATGATGCCGATCGTGCGAACGCTCATGGGGTCTCGTCCATCGGATATTCTGCGACCGAAGCCGCCTGGCGGCCAATCCATTCATCGAGCCGGTCGGCCAGTTCGTCGTCATGGAGCGCAAGCACCCGGGCCGCAAGAAGCGCGGCGTTGACGGCGCCGGCGCGACCGATGGCAAGCGTGCCGACGGGAATGCCGGCCGGCATCTGGACGATGGAATAAAGGCTGTCGAGACCGGACATGGATTTCGACTGGACCGGCACGCCGAACACGGGAAGGGGCGAGAGCGAGGCCACCATGCCGGGCAGATGAGCTGCACCGCCGGCCCCGGCAATGATCACCTGGAAGCCTTCGTCGCGCGCGCCCTTGGCAAAGGCATACATGCGGTCGGGCGTGCGATGTGCCGAAACGATGCGCGCTTCATAGGAGACGCCGAGAGCATCGAGCGTGTCTGCGGCGTTCTTCATGGTTTCCCAGTCGGACTGGCTTCCCATGATGATGGCGACGGGCGGGCAGTCAGCGGTCATGCTCACGTCCTTCTGAACTCAGGCGATGATATCGGGGATGATCTGGTCCTCGAGCGCGGTGATCCGGTCCTTGAGCGCCAGCTTCTTCTTCTTCATCCGCTGAATTCTGAGGGCGTCACAGCCGGTCGTGATCATCGCATTGATCGCGGCGTCATAATCCTCATGCTCCTGGCGAAGCCGCGCCAGCGAGAGCCGGATGTCAGCCTGTTCCTGATCGGCCATCTTGTTCCCCATCTTCGCCCTGTGGCCTACCGTTTAAGGATGGCCGTTGGATTCGCGCAAGCTCCTATCATCAAATACCGGTAACGGGAAGTTATCCTTGTCCCTGATTTTCAGGGGTCGAATTCACGAAATCGCCTTCGACAAACCGCATTTCTCGTGTCACATTACTTTCGCAAAGCCTGAAACTCCAGCGGATGAGGGCTGGAGGTAGGCGACAAGGAAGGACGTATCAAATGACCATACAGGCTCATCTTGACTCGCTGCAGAAGAAGCATGGGGCGCTCGAAGAAAAGCTCCATGACGCGCTCGCATCCCCCTCCGTCGACGATCGGCAAATCGCCGAACTCAAGCGTTTGAAACTGCGTCTCAAGGATGAAATGGAGCGCCTGAGGGCGTCCACGCGCCACTAACCTTCCATGCCGGCTGCGCCGGGATCCAATTGCCGCACAGGGCCCCCAAGATCCCGATGTATTCCTGAAGCAGCCCGATACATTCCCCCGCCCCGGAGTTCCCATGGACTTCGGGGCTTTTCTTTATCGCAAAGGATCGGAACGGCTCTAGGACCAGAACTGGTCGAGCCACAGGTTCATGCGGTCGAAGCCGGGGCGGCGGACGCTGTAGAAGCGACGCGTGCCTTCAGCGGTGACCTCGACGAGACCGGCATCGAGCAGGGCCTTCAGGTGCTGGGAGACGGCGGGGCGGCTGATCGGCAGGCGGCTCGCCAGATCGTTGACGGTCTTTGCGCCCCGGCGCAGATCTTCAAGAATCTGCCGCCGGTTCGGGTCTGCGATCGCCATGAAAGGGTCCGCGTTCGTCATGGCGGAACGTTATGTCAAAGGCCGGCTTGCGGCAAGCACTGATGTGCAGTGCAGCAAGTCCGCCGGCGTGTTCAGCCCATGATCAGATGATGCATGCCATCAAAGAAGAGTTTGGCGCCGGCAATCAGCACCATGGCATACATCAAGGGATAGAAGAGCTGTGGCCGCATCAGCCTGACGAGCCGTGCGCCAATCAGGGTCGAGACCAGTGCCACCGGCAGAAGGGCCGCCGAGAGCGTGAGGTTGGTGGCGTCCAGTTCGCCGAGGGCAAAATAGGGGATGACCTTGATCACATTGAGGATGGCGAAGAAGCGGGTCGAGGCCCCGGTATAGGTCAACGGATCGAGCTTCAGCGGCAGAGCGTAGACCTGGAAGGGCGGGCCGCCGGCATGGGCGACGAAACTGCCATAACCGGCGAGCGAGCCCCAGAAGGAGCCGGCGATCGGACGCTCGGGTGCGGGTGGCGTCTCCGGCGTGTTGCGGCTGCGCCAGATCTCGATGAAATAGCGGACGCCGAAGATGACCGAAATGCCGCCGAGCACGATGCGCATGGCGTCCGCCGAGACATAGCTCGACGTCGCCCAGCCGAGGCCGAGGCCGATCAGCGCGCCCGGCATCATGGCGCGCAGCGTCGAGGGGCTGTTGTGGCTTCGCCAGGCCCAGAGGGCTGCGGCGTCCATGACGAGCAGGATCGGCAGGAAGATCGCGGCGGCCTGCATGGGCGGCACGGCGAAGGCGAGGAGCGGGACGCCGATCAGGGCGAGCGCGCCGCCAAGCCCCCCTTTTGATAGACCAACCAGTGCGACAGCAGGAATAGCGACGGCATAGAAGTTCGGGTCTGTCAGCATTGTTCGGTTGATCCTTTCGGAAGAGCGGTCTATCGGATTTGTCGAGACAAAACGAGGACGAATTCCGCTGTCGTGGAAATGTCCCGCAAACGGATATACGCGCATGACCGAAGACCGCTGCCGCCTCGTCCTCATCGTTCCTGATATCGCCGATCCGTCGGTGCGTGCCGAGACGGTCGCCAATGCGCTGCGCGGCGGCGACGTAGCCTCGGTCATCATCCCGCAATACGGGCTGGATGACAGCGAGTTCCAGAAGCATGCGGAACTGCTGGTGCCGGTGATCCAGGAGGCGGGTGCCGCAGCGCTCGTCGTCGACAACAGCCGGGTCGCGGGTCGCGTGAAGGCGGACGGCCTGCATATCAGCGGCAATGCCGAGGCGCTCGCCGAAGCGGTTGAGAAACACGCGCCCAAGCTGATCGTCGGCGGCGGCAATGCCATGGATCGCCACCATGCGCTGGAAATGGGGGAAACCCAGCCGGACTACATCTTCTTCGGCAAGCTCGAGGGTGACATCAAGCCGGAAGCCCATTCGAAGAACGTTGCGCTTGGCGAATGGTGGTCGGCGATGATCGAAATCCCGGCGATCGTGATGGGCGGCACGGATCCGTCCTCTGCCGTCGTCGTAGCGGAAGCCGGCGTCGAATTCGTGGCACTCGGCAAGGCCGTCTTCGAGGATCCGGCCAATGCTGCGACAATCGTTGCACGGGTGAATGCCGAGCTTGACGAAAAAGCGCCACGGTTTGCAGATTGAACCGCGGGATGCGCCAATCTCTCACGTCCTTCCGCCTGATTCTCGCCATACTGACCGGAGCCTGCCTTGCGGCGGTCATGCCGGCGATGGCGCAGGAGAGCGAGGATGGGGTCGAGATCGGTGATGCACCGGCCATCCTGCCGGCCAATCCTTCCGATGCCGGCGCGATCGAGCGCGGAAAACGCGAGAATAGCGGCACAGGCGATGCCTCGACGCTGGATCGAGGCAACAAGGTCGCGCCTCCGTCGATCAAGGGCGGCAAGGTGACTGCCGGTGCCAAGGGCGACGAGTTGCAGGGCATCAACATCTATCTGCGCATGGGCGCGCCGCTGCCGGAACTGCCGCCGGAAAAACCCTACAAGGGCGATCCTGACGAAGCATACGGCGCTTTCCAGCGCGGACTTTTCCTGACCGCTGTCGACAAGGCGCTGCCGCGCGCGCAGCTGGGCGATCCGGCCGCGCAGACGCTGCTTGCCGAGATCATGTCGCGCGGACTTGGCGTCAAGCGCGATCCGAAGGGGGCCGCCTTCTGGTATGCCCAAGCAGCGCAGGGCGGTGATACGTCTGCGATGTTCAAATACGCCCTGCTCCTAATGGAGGGGCGGCAGGTCGAGCGGGACAAGGCCAAGGCCGACGACTACATGAAAAAGGCTGCCGATGGCGGCAATGGTTCGGCACAGTTCAACTGGGCGCAGATCCTGGTGTCGGAAAATCCCGGCGTTCGCGGGCTGGAGCTTGCCATGCCCTACTACGAAAAGGCCGCAGAGCAGGGCATTGCCGATGCGCAATATGCGCTGGCGCAGGTCTATTCGGCGTTGAAGGACGTTCCCCCGGAAAAGAAGAAGCGCACCCGCGAATGGATGCTCCGGGCCGCCAGGGCAGGTTTCGATACCGCCCAGCTCGACATGGGCCTGTGGTTCGTCAACGGCGTCAACGGGCCGCGCGACTACGAAGCGGGTTACCGCTGGCTGTCGATTGCCGCCAAGCGCGGCAATGTCGTGGCCCAGAACCGGCTCGCGCATGTCTATATCAATGCGCTCGGCACGCCGCCCAACCCGATCGAGGCGGCCAAGTGGTATGTGCTGTCGCGGCGGGCGGGGCTCAAGGATCCGACGCTTGAGGATTTCTATCTCGGCCTGAACGAAGAGCAGCAGAAGCAGGCGATCGACCTCGCCAATCGGTTCCGCCGGGGCTGAAGTCAAGATGCCGTCGCATCTCGCGGCGTGCTGCGGGTGCGTTTACCCTCTCGGCAAATGCGCGGCTGCCTTGATCCCGCTGCAGGACGTTCAGTGGCTTTGCCCCTTGAATTCCGGCGTTATTTGTGGTCTTGAACCCGCCAATCGCCGCGCTGTCGCGTGCTGCATCCTCGCCGCTCTCCGGCGACCATCCAATCTTGAGGAATACCACCTATGGCCCGCTCCGCCCTTCTCAACGTCATGGTTCAGGCCGCACTTAAGGCCGGCAAGTCGCTGGCGCGCGATTTCGGCGAAGTGCAGAACCTGCAGGTTTCGGTCAAGGGCCCGGGCGACTTCGTCTCGCAGGCCGATTTCCGTGCCGAAAAGATCGTGCGCGAAGAACTTTTGAAGTCGCGTCCGACCTATGGATTCCTCGGTGAGGAAAGCGAAGAAATCAAGGGCACCGACGGCGCACATCGCTGGATCGTCGATCCGCTCGATGGCACCACCAACTTCCTGCACGGCATTCCGCAGTTTGCCGTCTCGATCGCGCTGGAGCGCAATGGCGACATCGTCGCCGGCGTCATCTTCAATCCGGCGACGGACGAACTCTATACGGCTGAAAAGGGCGGCGGTGCCTTCCTCAATGACCGTCGTATCCGCGTTGGTGCCCGCAAGGTGCTGTCCGATTGCGTCATCGGCTGCGGCGTGCCGCATCTCGGTCGCGGCCATCATGGCAAGTTCCTCGTTGAACTTCGCCACGTGATGAACGAAGTGTCGGGCGTGCGCCGCATGGGTGCTGCTGCGCTCGACCTCGCCTATGTCGCGGCCGGTCGCCTCGACGGCTTCTGGGAGGCCCAGCTGAATTCCTGGGACATTGCGGCTGGCATCCTGTTGATCAGGGAAGCCGGTGGCTTCGTGTCCGACATGAAGGGCGCCCAGGAGATGTTCGAGAACGGCACGGTGCTGGCCGGCAACGAATATATCCGCAAGGCGCTGGAAGAGGTCGTGAACCGACCGGTTCCGCAGACCTGATCTTCCGGGGCAAAGCGTCGGTAGCATAAAATTCCCCCTGGCCTGCGGCTTCAATTCGTCTCAATTTTCCACTAGCCTCCGGCACAAAGCATTTGGAGCGCGAGCATATTATGGCGAAAGTGAAGTTGGAGGACCTGGAAGTCGGGGTGACCCGTCCGGGAGACTACGGTCAGAAGCTCTCCAGCCCTATGCCCTTCTTTACGACGATGGTCATTTTCCTGATCATCGTGTGTTTCATCGCAGCGATCCTCTATCGGCAGGCGCATGCGGCCTTCGTCACCAATCCCGGGCTGAACAGCCTCATTCTCGGGGTTCTGGGCGTCGGCATCATCCTGGTTTTCAACCATGTCTGGGCGCTGCGCCCGGAAGTTCGCTGGTTCAACAATTTTCGCGCGGCGGGCGACAATGCGGCCCGCGTGGGGCGTGATCCTCGGCTGCTCGCGCCCATGCGGGCACTGATCGGCGGTCGCCGGTCGATGGCGATCTCGACCACGGCGCTGCGTTCGATCCTCGATTCGATCGGCACCCGCCTCGACGAATCGCGTGACACCACCCGCTATCTCATCGGCCTGCTCGTCTTTCTCGGCCTGCTTGGCACCTTCTGGGGCCTGCTCGGCACGATCGGCTCGATCAATGATGTCATCCAGTCGCTCGACCCGGCGTCGGGTGACAGCAATGATGTGTTGCAGGCGCTGAAGACGGGCCTGACCGCACCTCTGCAGGGCATGGGGACGGCGTTTTCGTCGTCGCTGCTCGGCCTATCCGGCTCGCTGATCCTCGGTTTTCTCGACCTTCAGGCCGGACGCGCGCAGAACCGCTTCTATGTCGAATTGGAAAACTGGCTGTCGTCTGTCACGGATCTCGATTCCGAACGACCGGTTGCCGTCGATGCCGATGGCGTGGTTGCGGCCGAAGACATCCGCTCGCTGGTCGCGGAGATCCAGAAGCTGGCAAGCCGCGACGCCGGCGCGGGCGGTGACCGTTCGGTGGCTGCGATTGCGGGCCTCGCCGAGGGCATCCAGGGCCTCGTCAAGAACATGCGCAACGAGCAGCAGATGCTGCGCGACTGGATCGAGGCGCAGCAGGAAGACGCGCGCGCCATGCGCAAGACGCTCGACCGGCTGAACGACAAGATCGGCGGGGCGAAGTAAATGGCGCTCGGGCGCAACCGGCGCAGTCAGCGCACCGTCGACTACTGGCCGGGTTTCGTCGACGCCCTGTCGACCCTGTTGCTGGCGATCATGTTCCTGCTGACAGTGTTCGTGCTGGCGCAGTTCATCCTGAGCCGTGAAATCTCCGGCAAGGACGAGGTGCTCAATCGGCTGAACAGCCAGATTGCGGAATTGACCAACCTGCTGGCGCTGGAAAAGAGCGGCAAGCAGGACCTTGAGGACATGCTGGCCTCCCTGCAGACCTCGCTTGCAGGCTCCGAAAGCGAGCGGACCCGCCTCCAGCAATTGCTGGACAGCGGCGCGGGGACGGCGGATGCGGCCAACGAGAAGGTTGGTCGCCTGAACGACGAACTGATCGCCGAGAAACAGGTCAGCGCGCGGGCGATGAGCCAGATCGAACTGCTGAACCAGCAGATCGCGGCGCTGCGTGCGCAGATCGCCGCCGTCGAGCAGGCGCTGCAGGCTTCGGAAGCCAAGGATCAATCGTCTCAGGCGCGCATTGCCGATCTCGGACGGCGGCTGAACGTGGCGCTCGCTCAGCGCGTCCAGGAACTCAACCGCTATCGCTCCGATTTCTTCGGCCGCTTGCGCGAGATCCTGTCCGATCGTGAAAACATCCGCATCGTCGGCGACCGTTTCGTCTTCCAGTCGGAGGTTCTGTTTCCCGTCGGCGGAGCCGATCTGGATGCGGCCGGTCAGGCGGAGATGGACAAGCTGGCAACGGCCTTGCTGGAGCTGGCGCAGGAAATCCCGGCTGAAATCAATTGGGCGCTCCGGGTCGATGGGCACACCGATGCCTCGCCGCTGACCGGTGCCGGGCGTTACCGCGACAACTGGGAGCTTTCGTCCGCCCGTGCCACATCGGTGGTCAAATATCTGATCTCCAAGGGCGTTCCGGCAAACCGACTGGTTGCGGCGGGCTTTGGCGAATATCAGCCGATCGCTGAGGGCGATACACCCGACGTGCTCGCCCAGAACCGGCGTATCGAGCTCAAGCTGACCGAACGATAAACCCGTCCTGAGGCCCTTTGGTTTGTCATGCTTACAACTTGCGCACCGAATTACGTGCGCGTAAAGGTAAGACATGGCGCTTCGGGAGGGTGACATGCAGCACTTCGACATCATTGTGATCGGCGGCGGTCTGGCCGGCCTTGTGGCCGCGACTGAGGCTGTCGATCGTGGCCTCAAGGTCTGTGTCATCGATCAGGAGGGGGAACAGAACCTCGGTGGGCAGGCGTTCTGGTCGCTCGGCGGGCTGTTTCTGATCGACAGCCCCGAGCAGCGCCGTATGGGCATTCGCGACAGCCTTGATCTTGCCCGGCAGGACTGGTTCGGCTCGGCCGGCTTTGACCGCACGGAGGATTTCTGGCCACGCCAGTGGGCGGAGGCCTATCTGCAATTTGCCGCCGGTGAGAAACGCTCCTGGCTGAAGTCACAAGGCGTCGGCTGGTTCCCGGTGGTCGGCTGGGCGGAACGCGGCGGCTCTTTGGCCGATGGCCATGGCAATTCCGTGCCGCGTTTCCATGTCACCTGGGGCACAGGCCCCGGCGTGCTCGCACCCTTTGTCCAGCGCGCAAAGGCCGCCGCAGAGGCCGGCAAACTGACGTTCCTCTTCCGCCACCAGGTCGACCTGCTCGCCGTCGAAAACGGTGCCGTGACCGGCTGCTCAGGCGTCGTCCTGGCCGGCGATGCCACGGTGCGTGGCGGGCGCAGTTCGCGCAATGTGGTCGGTGATTTCGAGGTGAGGGCCGGTGCCGTGATCGTCGCCTCGGGCGGTATCGGCGGCAATCATGACCTGGTCCGCAAGAGCTGGCCGGTCGAGCGGCTGGGGCCTCCGCCGCAGTCCATGGTGGCGGGTGTTCCGTATCATGTCGACGGGCGCATGCTGGGGATCACGCAAGCGGTTGGCGGCGAGGTGATCAACGGCGACCGCATGTGGCATTATACCGAGGGCCTGAAAAACTGGGACCCGATCTGGCCGAACCACGGCATCCGCATTCTGCCTGGCCCGTCTTCCTTCTGGTGCGATGCCGAGGGCAATCGTTTTGCACCGCCGGCCATGCCCGGCTTCGATACGCTGGCGACGCTGAAGGCGATCCGGGCGCAGGGGCATGACTATTCCTGGTTCATCCTCAACAAGGCGATCATCAAGAAGGAATTCGCGCTGTCGGGTTCGGAACAGAACCCTGATCTCACGGACAAGAATATCCCGCTGTTGCTCAAGCGGCTAGGCAAGAACCCGCCCGGCCCGGTGCAGGCCTTCATGGACAAGGGCGAGGATTTTGTCGTGCGCGACACGCTTGAGGACCTGGTGGTCGGGATGAACGAGCTGTCGGGCGAACACCGGCTGAGCGTGCATCATCTGCGTGGCCAGATCGAGGCGCGGGACCGCGAGATCGGCAACCGCTTCTCCAAGGATGCCCAGGTGACGGCGATCCGCGGTGCCCGCAACTATCTCGGCGACAGGCTGATGCGCACGGCCAAGCCCCATCGGCTGCTCGATCCTTCGGCAGGTCCGCTGATCGGCGTTCGCCTGCATATCCTCACCCGCAAGACGCTGGGCGGATTGCATACCGATCTTGAGGCCCGCGTTCTCAACCGCGAAAACAAGCCCGTGCCTGGGCTTTATGCGGCCGGTGAAGTCTCCGGCTTCGGCGGCGGTGGCATGCACGGCTACAATGCGCTCGAGGGCACCTTTCTTGGCGGCTGCCTGTTCTCCGGCCGGGTGGCAGGACGAAACGCGGGGCGCTGACGCCCAGCAATGATTGTCCACTCTTTTCGGCTTATTGCGCCGCTGCGGTGAAATCCCGGCCGCCCGTCTCGAATTGCAGACGGGCGAGCTTCGCGTAGAGACCGCCATGCTGGATCAGGCTCTGGTGGGTGCCTTCCTCGACGATGCGGCCGTCATCCAGAACGAGGATGCGGTCGGCCTTCAGAACTGTTGCCAAGCGGTGGGCAATCACGATCGTGGTGCGGTCGCGCATCAGGCCGTCGAGGGCCTTCTGGACCAGCGTCTCGCTTTCGGCGTCAAGTGCGGAGGTTGCCTCGTCGAGCAGCAGCAGCGGGGCGTTGCGCAGCAGCGCGCGGGCGATCGCGATGCGCTGGCGCTGTCCACCGGAGAGCGTGATGCCGCGTTCGCCGACCAGTGTGTCGAACCCGTTGACCTGCCGGCCGATGAATTCGCTCGCCTGGGCCGCGTCTGCGGCGGCCTCGACCATGGCCCTTGTCGCGCCTGGCGTGCCGAAGGCGATGTTGTCGTGGATCGAGGAAGCGAAGATCGTCGTGTCCTGCGGCACGATGGCAATGCGTGCACGCACGGCCTGCGGATCGGCCTCGCGGATATCGACACCGTCGAGGCGGATGGTGCCGGAGGCCGGATCGTAGAAGCGCAGGATGAGCGAGAAGATCGTGCTCTTGCCGGCACCCGACGGGCCGACGATTGCGACTGTCTCACCATGGGTCACAGAGAAAGAGAGACCGTTCAGGGCTGACTTGGTCTTGGCCGAGGGATAGGAGAACTGTACCGCCTCGAAGTCGATGCTGCCACGCGCGGGCGTCGGCAGCGCGACCGGATTGGCGGGTGCTGCGATCTCCGGATGTTCGGCCAGCAGTTCATGCAGGCGCTCGGCGGCTCCGGCTGCCTGGGACATCTCGCCCCAGACTTCCGACAGCGTGCCGAGGGAGCCGGCAGCAATCAGCGAATAGAGCAGGAACTGGCCGAGCGTGCCGGCGGTCATCGTGCCGGCGAGCACGCTTTGGGCGCCATACCACAGGACACCGACGACGCTGCCGAAGATCAGCGAGATGGCAATACCGGTCAGCAGGGCCCGCGACTTGATGGCGGAACGGGCGGCCTCATAGGCGCTTTCGACAGCGGTTACATAACGGCCGCGTGCGGCATCCTCGGCATTGAAGGCCTGCAGTGTGCGGGCTGCACCGATAACTTCGCCGGCATAGGACGAGGCGTCGGCCAGCGTATCCTGGGCGGCGCGCGAGCGCTTGCGCACGGAGCGGCCGAAGGCGACCAGCGGGAAGACGATGACGGGAATCGCTGCCAGAACCATGATTGACAGTTTCGGGCTGGTGGCGATCATCATCACCATGGCACCGAGGCAGAGGATGGAATTGCGCAGTGCGAGTGACGCTGTGGCGCCGACGGCGGATTTCAGCTGGGTGGTGTCGGCCGTCAGGCGCGAGACGATCTCGCCGGACTGGTTGATGTCGAAGAAGGATGGCGAGAGCCGGGTGACATGGGTGAAGACGTCGCTACGCAGATCGGCCACGACGCGTTCGCCGATAGTGATGACATAATAGTAGCGTAGCGCGCTGGCGACCGCGAGCACCAGCGCCATGACGATCATCATAGCGAAGTATTTGTTGATGAATTCGCTATCGGAGGCGTTAAAGCCGTGGTCGAGCATGCGGCGGATGGCGATCGGCAGTGCCAGCGTCGTCACGGCCGCGAGACAGAGGAAGATCAGGGCGCCGGCGACCAGGCCCTTGTAACGCTTGAGATAGGGGAAGAGGTCGGCGAGCGGTTTCAGAGAGCGGCGCTTCTTCTCGGTATTTTCGGCTTCCAAGGTCACTCTGTCATGCTCCAGCTTACACTTCACAAGGGCTGTCAGGCTTTGCTGCCATGGCACTTGTTATCCCTGCGCCCTTCATGTATAGGCACGGCATCGAATTGGGAAGCCGTAGCCCATCGGACTGCGGCTTTGTCTATTGAATAGGTCCCGCTGACGCAATTGCGGCAAATGGACCCCACGGCACAGCAGGAACAAAGCGATGAAGGCTTCCATCCATCCCGACTACCACGTCATCAAGGTCGTCATGACCGATGGCACCGAATATGAGACCCGTTCGACCTGGGGTTCTGAAGGCGCGGTCATGAACCTCGAAATCGACCCGAAGTCGCACCCGGCCTGGACCGGCGGCAACCAGCAGCTGCTGGACCGCGGTGGCCGCGTTTCGAAGTTCAACAAGCGTTTCGGCGGCCTCGGCCTCTAATCGTCTTGCACGATCTCTATACGGAAAGCCCGGCCTACGTGCCGGGCTTTTGCGTTGGTGGTGGCGGATCAGTTGGCAGTAAGGCGATCAGCGATCTCTTCAAGCGCCAGATCATGCTTTTCCGCGAGGGTGCGGCCAAAACGCTCGAGCTTGTCGATATTGTCGGATCCTGCGTCGTCAAGGGCGTCGTTCACGCCGAACAGCGGCGCATCCAGTCGAAAATAGTCCAGCGTTCCCCTGTTGGCAGTGGTGACTACAGTGGCCCCCTCAGAGAAGCTCGGTGGCTCCCGGTTGAGCAGCTTGTTTAGCTGATAGGAGGCTGTGCTCGACTGTCCCTGCATCAGAACCGAAATCAGCGGCGTATCGTTAGCCGGATTAATCCACCCCCCGGCGCCCCAGCTCTTGGCCTGCTGATAGGGTATCTTCCGGTTGGCAGAGCCGGTGCCGAGCGACAGGATCACCATCTTTTCGCCGTTGTCACGCCAGCCAAGCTTGGAGCCCTCGACATAGGCTGCCATTGCCGGATCATTGGCGAAGACGCCACCATCGATCAGGGGGATCAGCGGTACTTCCTCGTGTTTGGTTTTGGCCAGATCCTCTACCAGAGCGGGCTCGAAATAGGTCGGCGCGGCCGAGGAGCCGCGCACGGCCTGCCAGACATAATACCGCTCGTGATCGCTGTCGGCATTGGTCATGAAGACGGCGCGTCGGGCATGGATGTCGTAACCGGTAATGAGCACCTTGGTCAGTGCATCTTTTATCTCGGTCCGTTCACCGAGCATCTGCTTGAGGATCTTTTCGAGCGGTGCCGCATCGTAACGCTCCTCGAACAGTCCGCCCCAATTGGCCGCTTTGCGGAAAAGGCTGATGTCGAAGATGTCAGCGCCCTTCTTTTTGTAGAGGTCGAGCAGCGTCTTCGGATCGGCAGCCGGCTCCTTCGGATTGCCCGGCTTGGGAGTTGAAAGGCCTGCGGCGATAATGGCGCCAGTCGGGGTGCCGGCAATCATGTGGAAATACCGGTGGAGCGGAAGCTTCTTGTCGCGCGCTGCCAACTTTTGCTGGAGCACCGTGAGCACGGCCGCCGGAATCGTACCGCGAATGCCACCACCATCAATCGATAGAATGAATTTCGTCATGGACTTTTTCCCCTAGGTTTTGCCTGGGAGCTAGTCTGTCATAAACCTAAAAGTTGTAAACAGCAAAAATACAATCAATGTTGGGCGGCAGCGCAGAAAAAAGCCGGCGCTGCAGATGCAGGCCGGCTGAAAGGTGGTGCTGTCGCGGACTGGATCAGCCGGCGTTGAAGGCAGTGCGTAGAAGGTTGAGCTGGGCCTGGACGCTGTTTTCGTTGTCCGGCAGGAACTCTTCCTCGGAAGGACGGTAGATTTCGCGGTCGAGAATGGCGATGCGGTTCTGCAAGCGGAGCGAACGCTCGACGAGGTCGCGGAAGGCCTCCGGCAGGTCGTTCCAGCCGGGCGCATTGCGGTCGACGTTGAAGCCGTCGAGGCGTACCTTGCTCTTTTCGGAAATGACCTGATCGCGGCTCATCTCGCCGTTGTTGACGGCGCGCTGCAGCAACAGCCAGGAGGCCATCTGCATCAGGCGGGTGGTGAGGCGCATGGATTCAGCGGCATAGAGAACCGACGCCTGGCGCGGCAGAACCTTGGCAGCGGCGCGGCCCGGACCATCGAGGAAGGCGGCCGTTTCTTCGACCAGACCCATGCCCTCGGCATAGGTCGCCTTGAACTGGCTGGAGGCTGCCGCACGACCGGCGAAGCTGACCGTATTCATACCGAGTTCAGACATGGATGTTTCCCTGTAAWRYGCATCACKAMRGCATGTAACGAGAGCGATACGATCTTGTTCCTGCCGCATTTGGTGAGGCCACGATGCAATCATTACCCCAAATGCGCAAGGCGAAACTTAAGGAAGGGTTAATTCCCACAATTTTGCGCTAACCCGGACACCTTAGACAAAAAAAGAGCCGCAAATGCGGCTCTTAAGGTAAAACAGGGAGAAAATCAGACCATCGCCATGAGGTGAAACTGCCTGAGTCCAGAAGTTCTGGATGAACATAGTTTCCCTCAAAAGGCTTAACGCGAAGTAAACGGAAACCGGAAAAATGGTTCTTTCCGGAGCAACATGCCTCGGCAGCCAAGAAACGCCCACTTATACTTTGGGGCCGAACAGGCTGTTGGCCGCCTTGCGACTCGCTTCCTTGCTGTCGATTTCCGCCTTGATTCGCTCAATTTCGCTTTCCAGCACAGTGATTCGCTGCCGCAATTCATCGGCGGATATCGCCGACAGATCGCAGCCCAGCTGATGGCTGATCGGTGTCTTGCGGGGTTCGTCCTCGTTGATCATGCGCGGGCTCCGGTTTGCAGGTCCGGCTCGTCCTCATGCTCGGGGAGGGGGGCGGCACGCGGGTCTAGGCTGAGGCTTTCCGGCGTGCTCAGCGGCGAGGCGCTGATCGGCAGGTTCGGCATGTTTTCACGGTCCTCGGCCGGGATCGCGGCGCGCAGGCGGCTGCGGTAGATCGCATAGGCCGAGATCATTAGGTGGGCGATGGCCGTCACCGTGAATAGCGAATAGGGGCCGGCTGCCGTCATGACAGGGCCGCCCAGCGTCGGGCCGATGATGGTGCCGATGCCGAAGAGCAGCAGCAACCCGCCTGACACTTTCACGAACTCGTCGGGTTTCGCGAAGTCGTTCGCATGGGCGACTGCAATCGGATAAAGGGCGTTCGCTGCCGCCCCATAGATGCCGACGAAGATGAAGATCCAGGTGGCGCTGGTGGGCTCAATGAAGACGAGCGCCACGGCGGCAAAAGCGGCGAGCGCCGAGAGGGCTGCCAGGACATAGCGGCGGTCGATGCGGTCGGAGAGTTTGCCGGCCGGAAACTGCATCACGGCACCGAGGAAGATGGTGACCGACAGCAGTGTGGCGATGGTGGCCGCATCCAGCCCGACTCGGGTGCCGAAGACGGCGCCGAGCGTGCCATACGCGCCGTTGGCGATGCCGATCAAGAGAATGCCGACGAAGGAAACGGGGGAATTCCGATAAAGCAGCGGCAGATCGAGCTTCAAAGATTTCAGCGGCTGCGGGGAGGCGGCTGTCGACATGGTGGTCGGCATGACGGCAACGCCATAGACGATGCCGCAGATCATGAAGAGGATGGTGGTCGTGGGATCGAAGAAGCCCACCAGCATCTGGCCGCCGACGACACCGATCAGCGTGATCGAGATGTAGAAGGAGAAGATTGCGCCGCGGCTCTCATTGGTCGCGCGCTCGTTCAGCCAGCTTTCGATAATCATCGAGGTGCCGGCCGTGCAGAAGCCTGTGACTGCACGCAGGATGATCCACCATTCGGCATCGACGATGATGCCGGACAAAAGCGTGATGACGGACATCAGCGAGACGAATGTTGAGAAGGCGCGGACATGGCCGACCCGCATGACGAGCTTGGGAGCGACGAAGCAGCCGAGCACGAAGCCGGTGGCCCAGGAGGTGCCAAGCAGGCCGAGCACTTCGTTGGAATAGCCTTCCGCCGCACCGCGCACGGGAAGCAGTAGACCGTAAAGGCCATTACCAAGGAACAGGAACAGCGTGCCCAGCAGAAGGGCCATCACGGGCAGGAGATTGCGTCTCATGGTCTTCTTCATCGATTAGGGTTTGGGCGAGCCTGCAGTCGTCGGCATGGGACTGCTATATTGGCCCCATCTTCCTACCGTTGTCTGAACACCCCGCCTTGGGCTTGCGGGAACAGTCTGTGGAGGGCAAAAGTGACAGCGTTGTGGCTGGTGCATGCTTGCACAACGATTATTGCTGCATAATGCCACAGGCTTTCAGACCCTGTCCGGCAGGCTCGGCCGATGCCGACAAGGGATGATGATGAACAAGGCCATATCCGCCTTTCTGCTGCTTGCCATGCTGATCCAGATCATCAAGCCGCTCGGCCTGCCGGGCTTACGGCGTCGCTCGGATTTCTGGAAGCTGGCGGTGGTGGCTTTCGTCGCATGGTCGGTGACGCTTCTGCTGCGGCCATAAGCGCGCAGGCCGGCCGCTGCAGACTTGGCCTAGCGGGACGCCTCGGTCTGCCATTCCGGAAGCGGAAACAGCCGGTCGTAGCTCCAGTTGAAGACGAAGGCATAGACGAGGTAGAAGAGCGACAGAGACAGGTCCATGACGAAGGCCTGCCAGAGCGAGATGCCGAGATACCAGGCAATGAAAGGCATCAGGACAGCAAGCAGGCCGGCCTCGAAGAGCACGGCATGGATGATCCGCATCGGCAGCGTCTTCAAGGTCGTGCCGGTCGCACGCTGCAGAAAATTGTCGAAACCGAGATTGTAGATGTAGTTCCAGCCGGTCGCCAAGGTGGCGGCACCGATGCCGACGACGCCGATATCGGTCATCGGCATGGCAAAGGCCCAGGCGCCGATCGGTGTGATAATGGCGAGGCCGAGAAGCTCGAAGCTTACAGCGTGGCGAATGCGGTCTGCGACGGAGCGCATGTCTCTCTCCCTCCAGGGAAAACAAGGCGGGTCGTCCCGCAGTGATGCCCATTCAGGGAGAGGTCGTCCTCGAAGCCTGATATAGGTCCGGATGGCGCGCCGGGCAAGACCTGGGAAAGGTCCGCCGGCGCGACCGAACCGTCAGATCGCCAATGCGCCGCGCATGACCTCGACGGAGGCGCCGGTGATGGTGACATGGTCGAAGACGCCATTCGCGGAGACAATGTCGAGATCGATCAGGCTGCGGCGCCCCATTTCCACGCCTTGTTCGATGCGAAGCCGGCGGTGGCCTGCGGGTGGGGAAAGGGTCGTGAGGAAGGCACCGAGTGCGGCCGAGGCACTGCCGGTTGCCGGATCTTCGGCGACATTGTCGAAGGGGGCGAACATGCGGGCCCGCACATGATCGGCGCCAGCCCAAGTGTAGAGGAAGGTGGCGCAGTCGCAGTCTTCCTCCGCATGGGCGCTGCGCAGGGCGGCCAGCGGCTCCAGCCGCGAGGCGGCCATGGCGAGCGCCTCTAGGTCCGTGACTTCGACCAGGATGAATTTCAGCCCGACAGAGGCGAAGACCGGCGCGTGGCGTGCCGTCTCGATCTGTTCCGGGCGAAGACCAAGGGTGGCGGCGATCGCCTCAGGTGTTACGGTCGCGCCAACCGTCAGCGGACCGGGGGCGCGGATCGTGGTGCCGGCGACGGTGCCACCGGCATGGTGGCGGACGGAGATCTCGACGATACCGGCCTTTTCCTCGAAGCGCAGATGGTCTCCGACGTCCTGGCCGAAAAGGCTGCCGAGCGTCGCGACGACATGGGCCGTGCCGACATTCGGATGGCCGGCAAAGGGGACCTCCGTCACCGGTGTGAAGATCCGCACTTCGGCGGTGTTGGCCGGGTCGCGCGGCGGCAGGATGAAGGATGTCTCGGAGTAGCCGAACTCGGCTGCAATCGCCTGCATCTCCACATCCGTCAGGTCACGCGCATCGGTGATCACGGCCAGCGGGTTGCCGGAAAAACGGGTGTCGGTGAAGACATCGACGGTGACGAAGGGAAGGTTGCGCATGGAGGGCTCCGGGTCTCGATCACCTCCCTGATAAAACAATAAGCCCGGCAGGTGCCGGGCTTTCGTGTCCTGATGACAAGTTTTGGACTGTCGTCTTCAGGCGACCTTGGTCGACTTGGCACTCTCGACCGCATCACCTTTTTCGACGCTTGCGGCATAGATTTGCTCGATCGTCTTCGCCAGGCTCGCGTTGAATTCCGCATCGCTCATCGTCACCTGCAGCTTTTCCGTCAGGGCACGGGAGAAGCTTGCGATCATGCCGTGGTTGTGGCTGAGTTTCTCGCAGGCATCGGCCGTGCTGTAGCCGCCGGAGAGCGCAACAAGGCGAACCACCGACGTGTGGGTGGCCAGCGGCGCATAGAAATCGGCGATGGTCGGGATGGTCAGCTTGAGCATGACCTTCTCTCCGGATGGCAGTTTGTCGAGGTGTGCTGCGATCTCGTCGTGCAGGATGGCTTCCGCCTCGACCTTGGTCGGGCTCTTGATCAGGACTTCCGGCTCGACGATCGGGACGAGACCCTGGCCGATGATCTGGCGGGCGACCTCGAACTGCTGGCGGATGACGGCGGCGATGCCGGCCTTGTCGGCGTGTGCAATGACCGAGCGCATCTTGGTTCCGAAGATGCCCTTGTTGCGGGCGCGGATCAGCAACGCGTCGAGATCGGGCATCGGCTTCAATATCTGAACGCCGTTTTCTTCCTCCAGCAGACCCTTGTCGATCTTGAGGAAGGGCACAACGCCGCGCTTGTTCCACAGATAGGAGGGAACCTCTTCGCCGTCGACGTCGCCGTCCATGGTGCGCTCGAACAGGATGGCACCGATGACCTTATCGCCGGTAAATGCCGGTGCCTTCATGATGCGCACCCGCATGGCATGCATCAGGCGGAACATGTCTTCTTCGCTCTGGTAGTCGCTTTCGGAGATGCCATAGAGGCTCAGTGCCTTCGGTGTCGATCCGCCGCTCTGATCCAGCGCTGCGATGAAGCCCGGCGCCGAGGTCATTGTGTTCAACATTTTCGCGTCTACCATATTTCACTCCTATCCCAAAATTGGCGCGACACGCGCGCGCGTCCGTCGTTTGTTCTTGCGACCGGGCGGGTCCATCCCCGCATCGGCGATCGAGACGTCCAGTCCTCATGCATCTCTCAAACTCAGTGATACCCGCGATAACAGAACATCCAAGTCGGGAAAATGGCAGCCTAACCTATTGAAACGATTGAAATCATTTCAATCGTTTGAAAATTGAATTTTTTTAAAGGAATTTTCAATCCGTCGTTTGCCCGGCTGTGTTCGGTGTTTTGTTCCCACCAAATTCAACCGGGCAGCGTGCGGAAAAGTTCCAGGGTCAGGCTCTGGCGCTGGCGGATCGCATGGCGCAAAAACAAAGGAGCGCGCGACCGGACAGTCGCGCGCTCCTTGAGACAGTGAATTCAGACGAGGTTCAGCCCTTGGTGAGGACCGCGACGCCCGGCAGTTCCTTGCCTTCCATCCATTCGAGGAAGGCGCCGCCTGCCGTCGAGACATAGGAGAAGTCGTCGGCGATGCCGGCATGGTTGAGTGCCGAGACCGTGTCGCCGCCGCCGGCGACGGAGACGAGCGTGCCGGCGCGGGTCTGGGCGGCGGCGTGCTGGGCAGCAGAGACGGTCGCCGTGTCGAAGGGGGCGATTTCGAAGGCGCCGAGCGGGCCGTTCCAGACCAGGGTCGCTGCCTTTTCGATCCAGCCATTGATCAGGTCGATCGACTTCGGCCCGACGTCGAGCATCATCGCATCGGCCGGGATCGCGGACACATCGACCGTCTCGTTGGCGGCATGGGCCTTGAACTCGCGGGCAACGACGCCGTCGACCGGCAGCACGATGGCGCAGCCGGCTGTCTTGGCGGTTTCGAGGATGGCGCGGGCGGTGTCGGCAAGATCATGCTCGCAGAGCGACTTGCCGACATTGATTCCTTGAGCGGCGAGGAAGGTATTGGCCATGCCGCCACCGATGACGAGCGCGTCGACCTTGGTCACGAGGTTGGACAAGAGGTCGATCTTGGTCGAGACCTTGGCGCCGCCGACGATGGCAACGACCGGGTGGGCCGGCTTGCCGAGGCCCTTTTCCAGCGCCTCCAGTTCGGCCTGCATGGTCCGGCCCGCATAGGCGGGCAGGAGATGGGCGAGGCCTTCCGTCGAGGCATGGGCGCGGTGAGCGGCGGAGAAGGCGTCGTTGACATAGATGTCGCCGTTCTTGGCCAGCTCGGCGGTGAAACCGGCTTCGTTCTTCTCTTCGCCCTTGTGGAAACGGGTGTTTTCCAGGAGCAGGATATCGCCGTCGCTCATTTTGGCGATGGCGTCGGCTGCCGGAGCACCGATGCAATCCGAGGCGAAGGCAACGCGCTGGTCGAGTACTTCCTCGACAGCCGGCGCAATCAGCGACAGCGACTGGTCGGCGACCGGCTCACCCTTGGGGCGGCCGAAATGGGCGAGCAGAATGACCTTGGCGCCCTTGTCCGACAATTCCTTGATGGTGGGCGCAACGCGCTCGATGCGGGTCGTGTCCGACACCTTGCCGTCGGTGACGGGCACGTTGAGGTCAACGCGGACAAGCACGCGCTTGCCTGCGATGTCGGTGAGGTCGTCGAGTGTCTTGAAAGCCGGCATGGATGTACCCGTCTTGAATGCTGTTGGATGGGGCGGATGCGCGGGACCTTACACCGCCTATGTGACGGCGCAAGGCAAGCGCGCTTATTTTTCGCCCGACGGGCCGCTGCTGCCGATCGCCTCGCGCTTGTGACGCAGATAATCCCGCAGGGCCGTCGCCAGTTCGCGGATGTTGAGGAAGATCGGCCAGGTGGTGGCCGGCGCCACCGGCTCCATCGACACGCCGACGGAGGCGATGTGGCCGTGTTCGTCGATGTCGCGGACGATGAGCACGATGGTGCCGAGACGCACGCGGTCGGCATAGTCTGCTCGCCCGCCGACGCGCTGGGTGATCAGCTCCGCCACCGTCTTGCCCCGTTCGCTCTCGGAGACCGACAGCGGGCCATAGGCCTCGTCGAGGTTCTTCACATGGGTCGAGGGCGCGATGGCGAAGGTGCCGAAGAATTCGCTGTCATCGGCAGCGACGGCTGCCTCCGTAGCAAAGAGGCGGTCGAGCAGCTTGGAATAGCTCGGCGCGATGAAGAGATAGACATGGTCGTTTTCGCGCAGGCGCCCGGCATATTGATAGCGCATCGACTTGCCGTCGCGGATGACGAGGGATGGCATGGCCCAGCGCGGAATGCGCTCGCCGCGCAGCACGGGGCTGCCCTTGACGACGCGGTAGGCGAGCAGTTCGTGGTTCGCCGTGCCGGGCAGGTCGAGCTCAACCTTGTCGATCGCGCCGATGCGCGGCGGGATGATCAGGCCGAGGCGCTTGGCGACCGGCTTGATGGTCCAACCCTGGATGACGAGGGAGATCATCACCACGATGAAGGCGGTGTTGAAGAAGATCTGGCCGTCTTGAAGATTGCCGACGATGGGCAGGATGCCGAGCAGAATCGAGACGGCGCCACGCAGGCCGACCCAGGCGATGAAGCCGGTTTCGCGCTGGGTGAAATCGAAGGGCAGCAGGCAGAGCCAGACGGCGAGCGGCCGGGCGATGAAGATCAGGAAGAGGGCCAGCACCACGGCGGGCAGCAGGATGCCGAGGAATTGCGAGGGCGTGGCGAGAAGTCCCAGAAGCAGGAACATGATGATTTGCGCAAGCCAGGTCATGCCGTCCTGAAAGCGGCTGATGGTGATGCTCGACGGCAGCTTACGCGAGCCGGAATAGATGCCGGCGACATAGACGGCGAGGAAACCGCTGCCGTCCATCATGCCGGTGAAGGAGAAGATCATCAGTGCCAGCGCCAGCATGAAAATCGGGGCGAGGCCGCGCTCGACCTGCATGCGCCGCAGGATTAAGACAATCACCATCCCACCAAGCAGTCCGAACACGACGCCGATGCCCATCTGCCGGACGAAGTGCATCAGCAGGTCGAGCCCGAAGCCATTGGTGTCGCCGCCGCCGGCGATCAGTTCGACCAGCGCGACCGTGAGGAAGATCGCCATCGGGTCGTTGGTGCCGGATTCGACTTCCAGCGAGGAGCGCACCCGGTCGCGGATGTTGATGCCGCCGATGCGCAGCAGGAAGAAGACGGCGGCCGCATCTGTCGAGCCGACAATGGCGCCGAGCAGGAAGCCCTGGAGATAGCCGAGGCCGAGCAGCAGATGGGCGGCAAGTCCGAAGATGACGGTGGTGATCAACACGCCGACGGTCGCGAGCGTGATCGCAGGGGCGGCCGACAGCTTGAAGGATTGCAGCGACGTGCCGTAGCCGGAATCGAAGAGGATGACCGCCAATGCCAGCGAGCCGATGACATAGGCCAGCGGGAAATTGGAGAAGTCGATGCCGAGCCCATCAACGCCGGCGGCAAGGCCGATGCCGAGGAAGAGCAAGAGAAGGGGGGCACCGAAGCGGAAGGCGATCAGGCTGGAAAAGGCAGCCAGGAGAACGAGCGCGGTCGCCACCAGTGTGACGGCATAGAATTCGGTCATGCGCTCTTCCCCTTTCCCGACAGCGCCCGGCTGAAGGCGCATGTCCTCACTCTCCCGGTACGCCCGGCGGTCGTCAACCGACCCGCAGGCATCAGGGCTGTCCGCAGACAGACGTCAATTGTCGAGTTAATTCAGAATCGCCGGATGGCTTTAAAAAGCATCGAACAGGATCATGATGATAGTGGGGCAGAATTTAAATAATTTAATGTCTCGATCTTTCTTTTGCGCTCCGGTTTGACACCCGGAAACGAAAAAAAGCGGGCCCTTTCGAGCCCGCTTCCAAATGCGATGATCCCTTGTGGATCAGAAGGTCTTCGAGAGCGCCACTGCCGTGTCCGACATGCGGTTGGAGAAGCCCCACTCGTTGTCGTACCAGGTCAGGATGCGGACGAAATTGCCTTCGAGAACCTTGGTCTGGTCGAGCGCGAAGATCGAGGAATGGCTGTCGTGGTTGAAGTCGCGGGAGACCAGCGGCTCGTCGGTATAGCCGAGGATGCCCTTCAGCGCGCCGTTCGAGGCGGCGATGATGGCGTCGTTGACTTCCTGGACCGAGGTCTTCTTCTTGGCGACGAACTTGAAGTCGACGACCGAGACGTTCGGGGTCGGCACGCGGATCGAGGTGCCGTCGAGCTTGCCCTTCAGTTCCGGCAGAACCAGGCCGACGGCCTTGGCAGCACCGGTCGAGGTCGGGATCATCGAGAGCGCTGCCGCGCGGGCGCGGTAGAGATCCTTGTGCATGGTGTCGAGTGTCGGCTGGTCACCCGTGTAGGAGTGGATCGTGGTCATGAAGCCATGATCGATGCCGATCGCGTCATTCAGGACCTTGACGACCGGAACCAGGCAGTTCGTCGTGCAGGAGGCGTTCGAGATGACCAGGTGATCCTTGGTCAGCTTGTCGTGGTTGACGCCGAAGACCACGGTCAGGTCAGCGCCATCGGCCGGTGCCGAGACGATGACGCGCTTGGCGCCGGCCGTCAGGTGGGCCGAGGCCTTTTCCTTCGAGGTGAAGATGCCGGTGCATTCCATCGCGATGTCGACGCCGAGTTCCTTGTGGGGAAGTGTCGAGGGATCCTTGATCGCGGTGACCTTGATCGGCTTGCCGCCGCCGACAATGATCGTGTCGCCTTCGACCTTCACGGTCGCAGGGAACTTGCCGTGGATGGAATCGTAACGCAGCAGGTGGGCGTTGGTCTCGACCGGGCCGAGGTCGTTGATGGCAACGACTTCGATGTCGGTGCGGCCGGATTCAACGATGGCGCGCAGAACGTTACGGCCGATGCGGCCGAAGCCGTTGATGGCAACTTTTACAGTCATTGGTGGACTCCCGATTGGATATTGAGCTCTTGGGCAATGTCAGGGCGCCCTGGGGGACGCCCTGGCGGGAAGATGTCAGGCAAGCTTGGCCTCGGCAGCCGCAACGACTGCTTCGGCCGTGATGCCAAAATGCTTGTAAAGTTCCTTGGCCGGACCGGAGGCACCGAAGGACTTCATGCCGACGAAGGCGCCGGTTGAGCCGATGATGGCGTCCCAGCCCTGGCGGATGCCGGCTTCGACGCCAATCTTCACCGGCGCATTGCCGATGATGGCCTGCTGGTAATCGGCGTCTTGCTCGAAGAAGAGCTCGAAGCAGGGAACCGAGACGACGCGGGTGGAGATGCCCTTGGATGCCAGGACCTGCTGCGCCTTGATGGCGATCTCGACTTCCGAACCGGAGGCGAAGATCGAGACTTTGGCGTCGCTGGCCGAGATCAGCTCATAGGCGCCGTAGGCTGACAGGTTCTTTTCTTCGTATTCGGTGCGGGCCGGGATCAGGTTCTGGCGGGTCAATGCCAGGCCGGACGGACGGTGCTTTTCCTTCAGCGCAATCTGCCAGCATTCCGCCGTTTCGGTCTCATCGGCCGGACGGAAGAGGAGCAGGTTCGGGATCGCACGGAGTGCGGCGAAATGCTCGACCGGCTGGTGAGTCGGGCCGTCTTCGCCAACGCCGATCGAATCATGCGTCCAGACATGCACGACGCGGATGCCCATGAGGGCAGCCAGGCGCACCGACGGGCGGCAATAATCGGAGAAGATCAGGAAGCCGCCGGAATAGGGGATCAGACCGCCATGCAGTGCGATCCCGTTCAGAGCTGCAGCCGTCGCATGTTCGCGAATGCCCCAGTGCATGTAGCGACCCGAGAAGTCGGTCGGGGTGATCGCCGTCATCTGGCTGGTCTTGGTGTTGTTCGACGGCGTCAGGTCGGCGGAGCCGCCGAAGGTTTCCGGCAGAAGGCCGTTGATCACTTCGAGTGCGTCTTCCGAAGCCTTGCGGGTGGCGACCGTCGGGTTGTTGGCGGCGATCTTCTTCTTGAAGGCGTCGATCGTCGTGTCGAAGCTGCCCGGCAGTTCGCCGGCGAAACGACGGTTGAACTCGGCGCGCTTTTCGGCATCGGCGGCAGCGAGACGCTCTTCCCATTCCTTGCGCGCCTTGTTGGAGCGCAGGCCGACCAGACGCCAGGCGTCGAGAACGTCCGCCGGAACGACGAAGGCTTCGGCTTCCCAGTTCAGCGCCTTGCGGGCCGCGGCAATTTCCTCGGCGCCGAGCGGCGAGCCGTGGACCTTGTGCGTGCCCTGCTTGTTCGGGGCGCCGAAACCGATGATGGTCTTGGCGGCGATGAAGGTCGGCTTGTCGGACTTGTGGGCAGCTTCGATGGCAGCGGCAATTTCGTCCGGGTTGTGACCGTCGACTTCGATGGTGTTCCAGTTCGCCGACTTCAGCCGGGCGATCTGGTCGGTGGAGTCCGACAGGGAGACGGCGCCATCGATGGTGATTTTGTTGTCGTCCCAGAAGACGATCAGCTTGTTAAGCTTCAGGTGACCGGCAAGCGCGATCGCTTCCTGGCTGATGCCTTCCATCAGGCAGCCGTCGCCGACCAGCGCATAGGTGTAATGGCTCTGAAGCTCGGAGCCGAATTCCTGGCTCAGCTTGCGCTCGGCAATCGCCATGCCGACGGCATTGGCAATGCCCTGGCCGAGCGGACCGGTGGTCGTCTCGATGCCGGTGGCATGACCGTATTCCGGGTGGCCGGCGGTCTTGGAGCCGAGCTGACGGAAGGACTTGATGTCCTCGATCGTCATGTCCTCGTAGCCGGTTAGATAGAGCAGCGAATAGAGAAGCATCGAGCCATGGCCGGCCGACAGCACGAAACGGTCGCGGTCGGGCCAGAGCGGGTTCTTCGGATCGAACTTCAGATAACGGCCGAACAGGACGGTCGCGACGTCGGCCGCGCCCAGGGGAAGACCCGGATGGCCGGAATTGGCCTTCTCGACGGCATCCATGGCGAGGAAACGGATCGCGTTCGCCATCCGGTTATGTTTTTCTGGAGAGATCATGGCTAGTCCGCTGGTTCGCAGTGTCAATCACGGCCCTTCACAAGGACCAAATGAGAAGCGAGCGATCCATATCAGGTGCATCGCGCAAGTCAACAAAATGGCCGGGTCGAAGCTTTTTATCGTGCAACATCACATCGATTTGCCGCTTTCCTGTGCGATCCGCCGCCGTGGTTTCCGTTAAGGCAGATCGCGGGGGATAGTCCACAGAATTGGGCTGTCCGGAGGGGCCGCGCTTTATTGACGCGCGGCGAGCCGGGGGCTTACTGTCGCGGCTCAAATCACCCGGATTGCTAGGACGATTCGCCAAGAACGAATGCGCAGCAACGAGGCAGGGATCAGGGAATGCCGGTGGAAAATTCGGTCGAAGCCGCGCTTGCGGCGCTTCGTCAGGCCGTGGGTGGCCTCGAAAATGCCGTCGACATGCGCTTTGAGGCGGAGCGGGAAAGCAGTGAGATCGACGGCGAGGTGCGCCGCGTCCATGCCGACCGCGCGCGGCTGGCCCAGGAACTCGACGAGTCGCAGTTTCGGGCCAACAGCCTGGAAGAGGTCAATCGCGAGGTGTCGCGGCGCCTTGTGACGGCGATGGAAACGATCCGGGCGGTGCTCGATCGCTAAGCTGCGCCTGCAGAGTTGAATTTGGTGTTGGGCGTCGTCCCGCCCTGGTAAACGAAGAGTTGGATGGCCGATGGCCCAGGTGACAGTCTCGATCGACGGCAAGGCCTATCGCATGGCGTGCGAGGAGGGGCAGGAGCCTCATCTGACGACGCTGGCCGGCCAGTTCGACCGTTATGTCAGCCACCTGAAAAGCCAGTTCGGCGAAATCGGCGATCTTAGGATCACCGTGATGGCCGGGATCATGGTGATGGACGAGATGGCCGAGCTCAATCGCCGCCTGGCCGCAGCCGAGCGGGAGCTCGACGATCTGCGGCAGGGACGCGAGAGCGTGCTCGACGGCGCCCACAAGCGCGACGAGGCCGTGGCGCAGACCTTGGTGGAGGTCGCCGAGCGGCTGAACGGCATTACCCGCAAGCTGACCCAGCGGCCGGCGCCGGTCCCGCAGGACAGTTGACCCAGGCATCGCGCTTTGCGCAGGTGTTTGTCATTCTGCCACTGGCGGATCGGACAGGAAGCGCCTATATCTGAATCGCGGTCTGCGCCTCACGACAGGAACCACAATCCCTGGGGCCATACTCGATCCAAAGGGAGCTGTCCCTGGCCGGGCCCGTGGGCTCGGACATATGGCGCCCACCTACGTTTGTAGGCACCCAGGATCGTAAAAATCCACCGGTTGCCGTGGATCGCACTTCATTCCTCACCGGATGCAAAAAGCCGCCGCGATCGCTCGCGACGGCTTTGTTCGTTCTGGCAGGTCGTTCGATCAGAACTCTTCCCAGTTGTCTTTAGAAGCGGCCGTTGCGGTGGCACCACCGCCAAACGCCCTGGTCAGCTTGCCGACCATCGAGCGGGCCGGCGAGGCGGCCGGACGGGACTGGCTTTCGGCGGCGCGTGGGGCGGCGGCGCGCGGAGCGGTGCCACGCGGGACGGAGCCTGCCGGCTGGTAGGCCGCGGCAGGGGCGGCACGGGCCGCCTCATTGGTCCGGAACTGACCGATCAACCCGGCCAGAACACGGGCGCTGTCGGCAAGGCGATGGGTGACGGCGGTTGCCTCTTCCACCATGGCGGCGTTCTTCTGGGTAAACTGGTCCATATGATTGACCGAGCCATTGATCTCGTGCAGCGCCGTCGACTGCTCGCGGGCGGCAGAGGCGATCGCCGAGATGTGGTCGTTGATCGTGGCGACCTGGCCGGAGATTTCGCCGAGCGCCGTTCCGGTCTGCTGGACCAGCGAGACACCGCCGGCGACCGCTTCCCCCGACTTGTTGATCAGCGCCTTGATGTCCTTCGCGGCATTGGCCGAGCGCTGGGCGAGTTCGCGAACTTCCTGGGCAACGACGGCAAAACCCTTGCCGGCTTCACCGGCACGGGCGGCTTCGACGCCGGCATTGAGCGCCAGCAGGTTGGTCTGGAAGGCGATCTCGTCGATCACGTTGATGATCTTCGAGATTTCGCTCGATGCCTGTTCGATGCGGCTCATGGCCTCGATCGCATCGGAGACGACCTTGCTGGAGCTTTCCGTGCTCTGGCGGGCGACTGCCGCGATCTGGGCTGCCTGGTCAGCCTTGGCGGAGGAGCCACGTACGGTTGCCGTGATCTCTTCGAGCGCGGCTGACGTCTCTTCCAGCGAGGCGGCCTGCTGTTCGGTGCGCTTCGACAGGTCGTCGGTCGCCTGGCGCATTTCTGCAGAGCTTGCCTCGATGCCGGAGGTTTCGATGCGGATGTCGCCGAGCGTGCTGCTCAGCTTTTCGACCGAGGCGTTGAAGTCGACGCGCAGCTTGTCAAGATTGCCGGTGAAGGCCTGATCGATCCGCACGGTCAGGTCACCGTCGCTCAGCTTGTGCAGACACTGGGCCAGCACATCGACGGCCTGTTCGACGGCCTTGGCGTCCTCGGCCTTGGCCGCTTCGCGTTCCTGGCGCTCGCGCTCGCCCTGGGCAACGGCATCGGCCGCGCGACGTTCGATCTCGATCTTCTGGATCGCGCTTTCGCGGAAGACGTTGATCGAACGCGCAAGCGCGCCGATTTCGTTCTTCAGATCCTGATGCGGCACGTCGGTTTCCAGATGGCCGCCGGCAAGCTGGTCGGCGACGCCGGTGATGCGCGGCAGGGCGCCGACGATCTGGCGGACGAAGAGCGCAATCAGGGCCGCGGCAACGATGAGCACGATGAGTGCCGTTGTGCCGATCGCCCAGGCCATTTCGGTCGCGATGCCGTTGATGTCAGCGGAGCGGACGCCGGCATAGAGGATGCCGATCACGTCACCGGTCGGAGAGAAGATCGGCTGATAGATAGTGTAGTAGGGGACTTCGAGGATGACCGCCTCACCGCGATAGACCTGGCCTTTGGTGGCGAAGGGATAGACGGCGCCCGCCTGGCCGAGGGCCGTGCCGACGGCCCGTTTGCCATCCGGCTTGATAATGTTGGTGGTGCGGCGCCAGAAATCCTTGCTGTCGGGTTCCCAGCCGAAAATCGTCGCGGTCTGGCCGGTCATCCGGCCGATCGTGTCGATCATCGTGTGATCGGTGAATTCCTTTGGCACGGACTCCATCACGATGCGGTCGACATTGCCGTCGGCAGCCCAGGTGATCTTGGTGCCGGGCAGGTCACGCTCGATGATCGTGGCCGCCGTGCGCAAACTGGCATCCTGGCCGCTGATCGCCTGTTCCTGGATGCGTGTGGCTATGCTGCCCGAAATGACCCAGGAGACCGCGCCGAGCGACGCGACCAGGATTAGGACTGTCGTCGCGGTGATTGTTTTTGTGATGCCGAAGCGCGAAAAGATTTTCATGCAAGGGGTCCCCGTCAAGTTCCTTAAGGGCGTTAATATACCCGACTGGTCTTAACCCTTGGTTTTCCGGGGGATGCTGTGAAAGGCTTGATAATTGCCATTTACATCTTCAACGGGGGCAAAACACCCCCGATCTGGTATGGAAGAAATAGTGAGGCGGAATTTTTATGGAAAAAAGGCAGCAGAAGGCCCGCTTGCGCACGGAAAGGCTCGCTGAGCGCGACGCGCTCGATCCCGCCTTGCGGATCGAATACAGCCTGCGCATGGCAGAGCTTGGCGGAGAGGCAATTTCGATCGAGCCGGGCATGGTCGTCTCCGGCTTTTTCCCGATCCGTTCGGAGGCTGACATTCGCCCGCTAATGGCGCAGTTGAAGTCGCGCGGCGCGCGGCTGTGTCTGCCCATCGTGCTGGACAGGGAAACGATCATCTTTCGCGAGTTGGTGACGGGGGCAGAACTGATCGATACGGGGTTTGGCACGCGCGGTCCGGGGCCCGAGGCCGAGGTGCTCGATCCCGACCTTCTGCTCGTTCCGCTCTCCGCCTTCGATGCGCAAGGCAACCGGATCGGCTATGGCGCCGGCCATTATGACCGCGCAATTGCCCGTTTGCGGGAAAAAGGGCGCAATCCACGGCTGATCGGCATTGCATTCGACTGTCAGGAGGTGGCAGAAGTGCCGGATGAAGCGCATGACGTCCGGCTTGAGGCTGTTCTGACGGAAAGTGGCCTCAGAACATTCACGGAGTGATCGGACGATATGCGACTTCTGTTTCTCGGCGACATGGTGGGCAAGACCGGACGGACGGCTGTTTGGGAGCGGTTGCCTGGCCTGATCTCCGACCTGAAGCTCGATTTCGTTATCGTCAACGGCGAGAACGCCGCCGGCGGTTTCGGTATCACCGAGGACATCTATCTCGAGACGATCAATGCCGGGGCCGATGTCGTCACCACCGGCAACCATGTCTGGGACCAGAAGGAGGCTGTCTCGTTCTGCACGCGGCACGACCAGTTCCTGCGCCCCGCCAACTATCCGGCCGGTACACCCGGCAAGGGCTCCGGTCTGTTCTATGCCCGCAATGGCGCCCGCGTGCTGGTCGCCAATATCATGGGCCGGGTGTTCATGCATCCGGAGCTCGACGATCCCTTCAAGTCTGCCGAGGCGATCCTGGCGGCCGCACCGCTGAAGGAACAGGCCGATGTCATCGTCTTTGACTTCCATGCGGAAGCGACAAGCGAGAAGCAGTGTTTCGGCCATTTCGTCGATGGCCGTGCGAGTTTCGTGGTCGGCACGCATACCCATGTGCCGACCGCCGACCACCAGATCCTGAACGGTGGCACAGCCTATATGTCGGATGCCGGCATGTGCGGCGATTATGACTCGTCGCTCGGCATGGAGAAGGAAGAGCCGCTCAATCGTTTCATCTCGAAAATGCCCAAGGGCCGGTTCGAGGCAGCGAGCGGCCCGGCGACGATCTGCGGCGTCGGCGTCGAGATTTCCGATGTCACGGGGCTCGCCGAGAAGATCGCGCCGCTCCGGATCGGGCCCCGGCTTGCCGAGACCATTCCGGCCTTTTGGATCTGACGAGCAGCCGATAACACCATTGTGACGCCGTCTGCCGTCCGGGCTGCTTTACGCCCGGAAGGCTCTGCCGCATTCTCGTCTCCAAGGACGCGCGAGCGATGCGGGAGCGGCATGATGCTGAGACTGGTGTTTTCGAGCCTGGCCGTGATCTGTTTTGCCCAGTGTGCGCAGGCGCAGGAGGCGGAGCGCCCGATGGTCAGCCAGTGCCAGCTGATCGCGGAAAACCTGCCGCAAGTCCAGTTCGCGAGCTTCAAGCCGGTTGCCGGGGCCGGTGCTGTCGTCATTCCAGCGCAATTCCAGGAAGACGTCACGATCACCTTTGTCGGGCATTCGACATTCCAGATCGATACGCCCGGCGGGGTGTCGATCGCCACCGATTTCAATGGCTGGCTGAGAACCGCGCGCACGCCTGACGTCGTGACGATGAACAAGGCGCATTCCAGCCACTACACGATGAACCCCGATCCGGCGATTGCGACCGTGTTGCAGGGCTGGAACGAGGCGAAACCGGGCGAAAAGATTGAACACAAGCTGGTTGTCGGAGATACCTATGTGCGCAATGTCTCGACCGACATTCGCAGCTGGGGTGGGGAATTCGAGCCGAACGGCAATTCGATTTTCATCTTCGAGGTGGCTGGCTTGTGCATCGGCCATCTCGGGCATCTGCATCACGAGTTGACCGATGCGCATTACGCAGAGATCGGGCGTCTGGATATCGTCATGGTGCCGGTGGACGGGGGATTGACGATGGGCGCCGACAGCATGAGCCGGACGATCAAGCGGCTGCGCTCCGCCGTGGTGCTGCCAATGCATCGGCGCGGGGCCATCGTCGATAGCTTCCTTGCGATGTTCGACGACAGCTTCGACATTGAGCGGTCGCAAAACAGCGGCTTCACGGTGTCCATGCGGACGCTGCCGAAGAAGCCGCTGATTCTGGTGCTTGCGGGCAATTGATGCCGGTCAGGCGAAACGCACCTGACGGTGAACGCCGACATCAGGCATCTTTTCCGGATCGAGATTGGCCTTGGCGATTTCCCAGCCGAACTTGATGGTGCTGCCGGTCGAGGCCCAGATCTCGCCGTCGTCGAGCGACAGGGAGAGAAGGATGAGGGTAGGGTCGGACTTGCCGCCTTCATACCAAGCCGCCACGACCGAGTTCCAGTATTCGTCGATCTTCGCCTGATCCTTCACAGCGGTCAGGGCGCCTGCCAGACTGGCGTGATAATCGTGGTTCTTGCCGATGAGGTTGAACTGGCCGCGGCTGCCGGGGCGCAGGGCCTTGACCAGATCCGTGTCGGTCTTGGTGAAGAACCAGATGGTGTTGGTGCGATGATCGGCGAATGGGGCCATCGGGCGCATATGCATGTCGGAACCGGCGAGACCGAGCATGCCGGCATGAACGTCTTCCATCTCTTCCCAGAGCTGATCCACCGGGTTTTCGCGGGCTTCGCTAAAGCTTGCCATCAGTCGTATCTCCTTGGTCGGTTTGTGCTGACAGCAACGAGCAGCAAGGGGACTTGTTCCGCACCGCTCACATGTCGGATGTCGGTCGTCGCCCTTGAACCGGACCAAAATCGCCCGTATAAGGCGGCCATTCCAAACAAGAGACCTGATCAGGGGTGCCATGGCTGGCCATTCACAGTTCAAAAACATCATGCACCGCAAGGGGAAACAGGACGGTATCCGTTCGAAGATGTTCTCCAAGCTCGCGCGTGAAATCACCGTTGCCGCAAAGACCGGTCTGCCCGATCCGACCATGAACGCAGCACTTCGCCTGGCCGTGCAGAACGCCAAGGCGCAGTCGATGCCGAAGGACAATATCGAGCGCGCCATCAAGAAGGCGTCCGGTGCCGATGCAGAAACCTATGACGCGATCCGCTACGAAGGCTACGGCCCGGGCGGCGTTGCCGTTATCGTCGAGACGCTGACCGACAACCGCAACCGGACGGCGTCCGTTGTCCGTTCGACCTTCTCCAAGGCCGGCGGTGCATTGGGCGAAACCGGCTCGGTGTCCTTCTCCTTCGACCACGTTGGCGAAATCACTTACAAGGCCTCGGTCGGCGATGCCGACAAGGTCATGGAAGCGGCGATCGAAGCCGGCGCCGAAGACGTCGTTTCGGATGAAGACGGCCACACGATCTACTGCGCCTTCGAGGACATGAACGAAGTGTCCAAGGCGCTGGAAGCGGTGCTGGGCGAAGCCTCCTCCGTCAAGGCGATCTGGAAGCCGCAGAACACGATCGAAGTCGACGAAGACAAGGCGACCTCGTTGATGAAGCTGATCGACACGCTGGAAGACGATGACGACGTGCAGAACGTCTATTCGAACTTTGAAGTGTCGGACGAGGTCATGGCCAAGCTGTCGGCCTGATTGTCAAAGACATTCGTTAAAACAAGAAGCCCGGCTGTGCGAACAGCCGGGCTTCTTGCATTTCGCCTTGGAAGCGGCGGTGGATTCTTGTCTCAGGCAGCCGCGCTGCGAACGCTGGCGATCACATCGACCAGACCGTTGACGATGCGCTCGACCTGTTCCTTGTCGTCGCCTTCGGCCATGACGCGGATCAGCGGCTCGGTGCCGGAGGGGCGGATGACGAGGCGGCCGGACTTGGCCAGCTCAGCTTCGGCGTCGGCAATGGCCTGCTTGACGGTCGCGTCTTCCAAGGGCTTGCCACCGGAGAAGCGGACATTGCGCAGGAGCTGCGGCACGGGGTCGAAGCGGTGGCAGATCTCGCTCACCGTCTTGCCGGTGCGTTTGACGGCAGCCAGGATCTGCAGGGCGGCCACGAGGCCATCACCGGTCGTGCCGTGGTCGGAGAGCACGATGTGGCCCGACTGCTCACCGCCGACGTTGAAGTCGTGCTGGCGCATGTGTTCGACGACATAGCGGTCGCCGACCTTGGTGCGGGCAAGCGACAGGCCCTTGTCGCCGAGAAAGCGTTCGAGGCCGAGATTGGACATAACGGTGGCGACGATGCCGTTGCCGCGCAGCGTTCCGTCCTGGGCCCAGGTTTCGGCCACGACCGCCATCAGTTGGTCGCCGTCGATGACAGTGCCATTTTCATCAACGATGATGACGCGATCCGCGTCGCCGTCGAGTGCGATGCCGATATCGGCGCGCACTTCGTGGACCTTCTTCTGCAGGGCGTCCGGATGGGTGGAGCCGCATTCGAGATTGATGTTGGTGCCGTTCGGCTCATTGCCGATGGTCACCACATCGGCACCAAGTTCCCAGAGCACCGCAGGGGCCACCTTGTAAGCAGCGCCATTGGCGCAGTCGATGGCGACACGCAGGCCGTGCAGGGTCACATCGCGTGGCAGGGTGCGTTTGGCAAATTCGACGTAGCGGTCGTGGACGCCGTCAATGCGCTTGGCACGGCCGATGTCGTTCGGCGCCGCCAGCTGGCCATAGATGTCCTTCTCCAGCAGATCCTCGATCTGCAGCTCCAGGTCGTCTGAGAGCTTGTAACCATCGGGGCCGAAGAGCTTGATGCCGTTGTCGGCGAAGGGATTATGCGAGGCCGAGATCATCACGCCGAGGTCGCAGCGCAACGAGCGGGTCAGCATGGCAACGGCCGGCGTCGGGATCGGGCCGAGAACGAAGGCGTCGAGGCCGGCGGCGGTGAAGCCGGCGACCATGGCGTTTTCCAGCATGTAGCCCGAGAGACGCGTGTCCTTGCCGATCACCACCCGATGGCGATGGCCGCCACGGCGGAACAGCGTGCCGGCGGCGATGCCGACCCGCATGGCGAGATCCGGGGTCATCGGGAACCGGTTCGACAAGCCGCGAATGCCATCCGTGCCGAAATAACGACGTGTCATCTGTAATCCTTCAAGTCCGTATCGGGGCCGCGGCGTCTGCTGCTCCATTGGAGCGCGCGCCGGCGGACTGCGTGATCTGCTCATGCCACAGATTGCAGCAAAGAACACATAAATTACCGCAAAAATTGATTACATCGCGTTACCGGAGGAAGATGAGCGTCGGCTCGGTCCGCCCTCAACAAAAAAAGGCCACCCGCTGGGGTGGCCTTCCATGTCGTGTTGTACGCTTCCCGCTCAGTGCGGCTGGGGCTCCAGGCCACCTTCCGTTTCGCCACCCTTGGACGCGTCCTTGCGGCCGGTCGAGGGGACGGCGGAGCTGCGGCTGGTCGGGCCTTCGTCGCCGCTGTCACGCGACGGCTTTTCGCCGCGCAGCAGCGCCTTGATTTCCTCGCCCGACAGCGTTTCGTATTCGAGCAGGCCTTCGGCCATGGCAACGAAGTCATCGTGCTTTTCAGTGAGGATGCGGCGGGCCTCGGTATAGGCTTCGTCGATCAGGCGGCGGACTTCCGTGTCAATCTTCTGGGCGGTCGATTCCGAGACGTTCTTCGACTGGGAGACGGAGTGACCAAGGAAGACTTCCTGCTGGTTTTCACCATAGGCGACCTGGCCGAGCACGTCGGAGAAGCCCCACTGGGTGACCATGGCACGGGCAAGCTTGGTGGCCTGCTCGATATCGGAGGAGGCGCCGGAGGTGATGTTCTCCTTACCGAAGGTCAGTTCTTCCGCCACGCGGCCGCCCATCATGATGACGAGACGTGAGACCATCCACTTGTAGCTCATCGAGTAGCGGTCACCCTCGGGGAGCTGCATGACCATGCCGAGCGCACGGCCGCGCGGAATGATGGTCGCCTTGTGCAGCGGGTCGGCGACCGGCACGTTCAGTGCCGTGATCGCATGGCCGGCTTCGTGATAGGCGGTCAGCTTCTTCTCGGCTTCGGTCATGGCGGACGAGCGGCGTTCCGCGCCCATCATGATCTTGTCCTTGGCGTCTTCGAATTCCGACATGGTGACGACGCGCTTGTTGCGGCGGGCGGCCATCAGGGCGGCTTCGTTGACGAGGTTCATCAGGTCGGCGCCGGAGAAGCCGGGCGTTCCACGGGCGAGAACCTTAAGGTCGACATTCGGGGCCAGCGGCACGTTGCGGGCATGGACCTTGAGGATGCGCTCGCGGCCGACGATGTCGGGGTTCGGCACGACGACCTGTCGGTCGAAACGGCCCGGACGCAGAAGGGCAGGGTCGAGAACGTCGGGACGGTTGGTCGCGGCGATCAGGATGATGCCTTCATTCGCTTCGAAGCCGTCCATCTCGACCAGCAGCTGGTTCAGCGTCTGTTCGCGTTCGTCATTACCGCCGCCGAGACCAGCGCCACGATGGCGGCCGACGGCGTCGATTTCGTCGATGAAGATGATGCAGGGCGCGTTCTTCTTGGCCTGCTCGAACATGTCGCGGACGCGGCTTGCACCGACGCCGACGAACATTTCGACGAAGTCCGAACCGGAGATGGTGAAGAATGGCACGTTGGCTTCGCCAGCGACGGAGCGGGCGAGCAGCGTCTTACCCGTGCCCGGAGGGCCGACGAGCAGCACGCCGCGCGGGATCTTGCCGCCGAGGCGCTGAAACTTCTGCGGGTCGCGGAGGAATTCGACGATTTCTTCCAGGTCCTGCTTGGCTTCGTCGACGCCGGCGACATCGTCAAAGGTGACGCGGCCATGCGCTTCGGTGAGCAGCTTGGCCTTGGACTTGCCAAAACCCATGGCGCCGCGCGAGCCACCCTGCATCTGGCGCATGAAGAAGAGCCAGACGCCGAGGATCAGCAGCATGGGGAGAAGCGTGCCGATATAGCTCAGGAAGCCGGAGGAGCCGTCTGTTTCCGGACGGGCGACAATCATGACGTTCTTGGCTTCGAGCTTGCTCAGAAGATTGTCGTCAACGACGGGCGCATAGGTCTGGAAGGCGGTGCCGTTTTCGGAATAGGTGCCGAGCACACGGTTGCCCGTCACGGTCACGTCGCGGACGCGGCCCGAATCGACCTCGCGTAGAAACTGCGAATACGGAATCTCGCGCGAGCTCGATTGCGACGGTGACGTCTGGAACATGCTGAACAGAGCGATCAGCAGAAGAGCGATGATCGCCCAGAGCGCGAAATTGCGAAAATTTGGGTTCATGGAATTCCCCGAACAGGTGCTGCGGGACGGTACCCCGCTGTCTTACCCGCTAACATAGGAGCGCAGGGCGTCATTGCCAAGGCAAACTGCTCCACGCGCATCGTTTTCCGTCAATAAGTCTTAAACAGGACAGTCAATTGCGGGCTTCCGACCGAGAAGGCGGGCGATTTCGTCGGCGAGAGGCAGGTCGAAGTCGGGCAGGAAGGGATCGAAGAGCGACAGCCGAAGCGAAAGGGCCGCCACCGGCGTCTCTGCGCCGTCGCTTGTGGTCAATGGCCGGATTTGCAGGCTATTTCCCGCGATCGCGCTGCGGATGCGGTGCGGCAGGTCGGCCGGGATTGTTTGCGCCGGGCCCGGGTTGACCACCGCGTCGGAGGTGCCTTGGTTGGTGATCTCGTAGCGCCCGTCCCAGATGACGCTTGCTCCGGCGGGAAGCGGCAGCGGCAAAAGACCGCGCCTTTCGCGGGTGAGGAACAGTTGGGACTTTCGCCGAACGACGAGGCAGCCGCTGAGGGTGAGGGCGAAATCGCTGCCGGTTGCGAGCGAGGTCATCAAGCGGTCCATGGCGGCTGTTGCCGGGCGGTGGGGTCTGCCGCCAAGGATGGCGGACAGCGTCGACAGCGCGTGTTGAATTTCGGGGCCGGATTTCGACGTCGGTTCGTCGAGACGCAGGCGAATGACCTGCCCGCTGACGGTCTCGGCGCGATCGGCAAGCCAGGTGGCGGTCTGCGCCGAAAGCCGTCGTCGCTCTTCTCCGGCGTGTGCGATGGCCGCGCGGTCCGGTGTCAGCTCGCGCCGGCGGATGCGGACGCGCTCCGAGCGAAGATCCTCGTTGGTCGGGTCGTCGATCCAGGTTGCGTTTTGGGATTCAAGAAAGGCGCGGATGGCGGTGCGGGTGGTCTCCAGGAAGGGACGCAGGATCCACAGGCGGCGCTCATACAGCGTGGCGGGAGCCATGCCGGAGAGCCCGAGGGCGCCCTCCAAGGATCGCTCTGCGCGCATGGCGATGGTCTCGACCTGGTCGTCGAGCGTGTGGCCGGTGACCACCAGATCGGCGCGGAACGTGTGGGCGGCTTCCGCCAGCAGGTGGTAGCGGGCATTGCGGGCAGCGGCGGAGAGTCCGGTCTTCGGCTTGTCGCCGGTCCAGCGGAGGATCTGGTGGGGGATGGAGAGATTTTGGCAGAGCGTCTGGACAGCCTGCGCTTCGTCAGCCGATGCCGGACGTAGGCCGTGGTCGATGGTGACAGCGCAGAGGGAATGGGGGAGGTTGCCGGCATCGAGCGTCTGTTTCAGCGCGAAGAGAAGGCCGGTGGAATCACTGCCGCCGGAAATGGCGATCAGCAGCCGAGAGGGCTTTTTCAGAGATGACAGAAAGGTATGGGCAGCCGCGTCGGGCATGCAAGCGGCAGGCAGGACAGTGGTCCCGGCCTCAAGGCTCATCAGCAACGCAGGCGCTTCTGCTCGCTCGCGACCTTGGAGACGACGGCGCGGGAGGCTTTCGGGTAACGCTTGGAGACTTCGCGCAGCGTCGCGCAGGCGGTCTCGGTGTTGTCGAGGGCAGCGAGCGACATGCCGAGCTTCAGCAGCATTTCAGGCGCCTTCGGCGAGGTGTTGTAGGTCTGGTGGGCGTTGAGGAAGGTCTTGGCGGCCTCGTTGTAATTGCCCTGGGAATAGAGCGCTTCGCCAAGCCAGAAATTGGCATCCGCGATCTTGGCACTGCTCGGATAGGCTTCGATGAAGTCGCGGAATTCGCTTTCCGCCAGGCTGTAATCGCCGGAGAGAACGTGGCCATAGGCGACCTGGTAGACATCGCCTTCCGAGTTCAGCGAGGCAGTCTGCTGCTGCTTGGCGGCTGGCGGCGTCACGGAAGGGGCAACGGTCTGGGCTTCGACGCCGGGTAGTGTCGAGGCGCTGGCCGACGCGTCCTCGTTGATCGTCGCATCAACGGGCACGCCGCTGGTGTCGAGAGCGATGGAGCCCAGCGTCTGGTCGGATGCAGCCGTACCGGAAACGTCGGCGCTGGCGCCGACGTCCGGGGTATCGGTGATGATTTCGGCGACGGAATCGGATCCGCCGCCGCCATCGACCGGCTTCGAGAGCGAACCGGTCTTCTTCTTTTCGAGATCCTGGAACCGGAACTCGTTGTCTTCCTGCTGCTTGCGGATCGTTTCCTGCATCTGCAACAGCTGGAAGCTCATTTCCTCGATGCGACCGTTCAGAGCGCGAAGCTCTTCTTCCAGCTGCTGGACCCGCAGCGACGGATCGGATGCCTGGGCCATCTGGACCTGAGCCTTCGGTTGCTCCGGCGCCTTCTTATGGCCGAGCGAGACGGTCGGAAACAGCTGGAACGCGTCTGCGCTGCCATGCAGTCCCGTGAGCGACGCCGTCGCTAGCAGAGCGGCCATCACAAGTTTCTTCATGTCCCTTTTCCTGTTTTCGCGATGAAGTGCACCGAACCGGCGCTGACAGGAGATTTTTCCAATTGCCTGCAAAAAGCAACCAAGTTCGGCCAAACTAAGGAGAAATGTAAAAGGCGGCCGGTGAGGCCGCCTTTCGATGTTCAGGCGATCCGTGTCGGATCACATGCCAGCGCCACCGAGAACGGTGACGGCGCGGCGGTTCTGCGACCAGCAGGAGATGTCGTCGCAAACCGCGACCGGACGTTCCTTGCCGTAGGAGATGGTCTTCAGGCGCTGCGCCGGGATGCCGCGCTGGGCGAGGTAGTCGCGGGTGGCGGCCGCACGGCGGGCGCCGAGCGCCAGGTTGTATTCGCGGGTGCCGCGTTCGTCGGCATGGCCTTCGATGGTGATGGCGTAGTTCGGGTAGCGTGCCAGCCACTGGGCCTGACGGTCGAGCGTCTGGGCCGCGTCGGCGCGGATCGAGGTCGAGTCGGTGTCGAAGAAGATGCGGTCGCCGACATTGACGGTGAAGTCCTGGGCAGAGCCCGGGGTCGCGGCACCGGCACCGTTGGCACCGAGGCCGAGGTCGCCGGCGCTGTTGGGCAGGTTCTTCTTGTTGGCGCAGCCGGCGAGTGCCAGCGCGACCGTCAGGGCGATCAGTGCCGGGTTGCTTGCGAGGGTCTGCAGACGGCTCTTGGCCGGAGTATGAATGCGGCTCATGCCGGTCTCCTTGAATTTCCTGTTAGGGTTGCTGGACCATAACCAATCGCGGTTAACCGGCTTCCAACAATTATGGTTAACAAATCGGTAAAACGAATGGGGATGTCCCCGATTTGCTGGCGTTTGCGGCAAAAAAGAGGCGCTTTCGCGCCTCTTTCTCGTCAGTCCTATTCCATCAACGGCGACCAGGCCGGGTCGGATGCGAAGGAGGGGGTCTTGACCAGTTGCTCATTGTAACCGGACAGATCGATCGAGAAGAGCTGCGGACCGCCGGCGCCGGCGTTCTGGCGGAAGAACATCAGCACGCGGCCGTTTGGTGCCCAGGTCGGGCCTTCGTTGTGGAAGCCGGTGGTCAGGATACGCTCACCGGACCCGTCCGTCTTCATCACGCCGATCGAGAACTTGCCGCCCGACTGCTTGGTGAAGGCGATCAGGTCACCACGCGGGGACCAGACCGGTGTCGAGTACGAACCGTCGCCGAACGAGATGCGGCGCTGGCCGGAGCCGTCGGCACCCATAACATAGAGCTGCTGGCGGCCGCCACGGTCACTTTCGAAGACGATCTGGCTACCGTCAGGCGAATAGGAGGGTGAGGTGTCGATCGCGGCGGTCGAGGTCAGGCGGGTGGTCGTGCGCGAGCGCAGGTCCATCGTGTAGATATTGGCATTGCCGTCCTGCTGCAGGCTCATGATGACACGCTGGCCATCGGGCGAGAAGCGGGGGGCGAAGGTCATGCCGGGGAAGTTGCCGACCACTTCACGGCCACCGGTTTCCAGCTGGAGCAAGTAGACCCGCGGCTGGTCGCCCTCGAAGGACATGTAGGTGATTTCTTGGCGGCTCGGCGAGAAGCGCGGGGTGAGAACAATGTCCTTGCTGTTGGTCAGCATTCGGACGTTCTCGCCGTCCTGGTCCATGATCGCCAGCTGACGCTTGCGGTCGGTCTTCGGGCCGCTTTCGGAGACGAAGACGACGCGGGTGTCGAAATAGCCCTTTTCGCCGGTGATGCGCTCATAGATCGCATCGGCAATGATATGGGCGACACGGCGCCAGTTCTTTGGGTCGGTGAAGAACTGCTGACCGGTCATCTGCTGGCCACCGAAGGTATCCCACAGACGGAATTCGGCGCGCAGGCGACCGTCAGCCTCGCGGGTGATGCGGCCAACGACGAGCGCATCGGCCTTGATGACCTTCCAGTCCTCGAAGCGCGGCGGCTGGTCGGGATTGGAGATCTTCTCGATGAAGGCCTGGCGGTTGATCGGGGCAAAGAGGCCCGACCGCTTCAGGTCGGCCTCGACCACGGCCGAGATCTGCGCACCGATGCCATCGGTGGAGATGAAGTCGGTGATGGCGATCGGCAACGGCTGAACGTTACCCCGGTTGATATTGATTTCCACGGCTGCGTTCGCGGGGGAAACGAAGGCGCCGGCCAGGCCGGCACAGACCAGCAGAAGTCGGAGGAATGCGTTTTTCATGCTCTCGAAGCCTTTCAGCTCTTACATCAGTTCGCTGGGGTCGAAATTGACGACAACTTCAGACCAAGCGTCGTATTTGTCCCGCGGCAGATTGGTGAACGGGGCGGATTTGCGAACGGCACGCACGGCGCCGCTCATGAGGACTTGCTGGGCACTGGGCGAGCCGCCGGTCGCGGTCGCTTCCGGATCGCCGACCAGTTCGCCGTTTTCGTCCAGGCGGAAGGTGACACGAATGCGGACGTCGGCGGCATCGGCCATGCCCGGCGTGATCAGCCAATTGTTCTGAATGGCGCCGCGCAGGGCATCCATCTCGCTCTGGCTGAGCTTGGAGCCGCCGGTATTGGTCTTGCCGCCAAGGGCTGCCTTGTCGGTCGAGCGCTTGGCGCCGCCACCGGCCGCATCGGTCTTGTTGAGCAGGGCTGCCACTTCGTCGGCGTTGAAATCGCTTTCCATCTGCTGCTTCGACTTGGCGGTTTCCTGCGTCTTGGTGTCCTGCTTGGCGTCCTTTTTCGGGGTCGACTTGGGCTCCGGCTTTTTCTCGGCGGGCTTGGCGACCTCCGGCTGCGGACGGGCGGCCGGGATCGGCGCCTGTTCGGGAAGTGGGATTTCTTCGGCGGCAGCCTGTTCGGCAGGGGCTGGTTCTGGCGGCTTCGTCGGCTCGGGCGGGGTTGGCTCGGCGGGCTTGGGCTCCGGCGGCGGGGCCGTCTCTTCCTTGATGATTTCCTTGACGTCGTTGACCTCGGGGTCGGGCTCAGGCACCGGGGTCTCGACCTTTTCAGGGGCTGCTGCCACTTCCTGCTCGATCGGACGCTTGGACGGCGTCGGCGGTGATTTCAGGTCGACTTCGTTGTCGCCGAAGTTTTCGGCGGGTTCAGGCGTCGGCGGCTTCTTGGTCGGGACGGGGGCGGATTTTTCGGCCAGCGGTGCCTTCTTGTCGCCTTGCTGGATCTGGGTGAATTCCTCGATCGGCACGATGTCGACAGGCAGGGATTCCATGTTGGCCACTTCCAGCTTTTCAGGCGAGCCGAGGCTCACAAGCGTCGCTACGAGCGCCAGTCCATGCAGAAACGAGGATGTGAAGAGGCTGCCCTTCATGTCGTCCGATCAGTTCTGCTGTTCCTGTAGGGTCACGAGACCGATATTGGTGAAACCTGCGGACGAGATCCGCGCCATGACCTGCATGACAATGCCGTAGGTGGCGGCGGTATCGGCGCGCACGTAGATGCGTTCGTTGTAGCCAGTCGTGGCGATTGCCTGCAGCTTCGGCACGACCTCATCGATCGGGATCGCCGTTTCCTGCAGATAGATCTCGCCCTTCGGGTTGACGGAGACGGTGATCGGCTGCGTTTCGCTGTTCATCGCCTTGGCCTGCGTCTGCGGCAGGTCGATGGGAACGCCGACGGTCATCATCGGGGCTGCGACCATGAAGATGATCAGAAGCACCAGCATGACGTCGACCATCGGAGTGACGTTGATTTCGCTGACAAGGGCGCGCTTGTTGCCGCGACGTCCGCGACGGCCTCCGCCACCTCCACCTGAACCGACTGACATACCCATGATCTAGATCTCCTGCCGTCGAGGCCTTATTGCGCCGCCTGGCGGGGCTGTAGCTTCTCGTCGATCTGGCGCGACAGGATGGCCGAGAATTCGTCGGCGAAGCCTTCCATGCGGGCCGTCAGCTTGCCGGCTTCGCCGGAGAACTTGTTGTAGGCGATGACGGCGGGGATAGCGGCGACGAGGCCGATTGCCGTTGCAAGCAACGCTTCAGCGATACCGGGGGCGACGACCGCAAGGCTGGTGTTCTTCGAACCGGCGATCGCCTGGAACGAGGTCATGATACCGATGACGGTACCGAAGAGGCCAATGAAGGGGGCGGCGGAGCCGATGGTGGCAAGCGAGGAGAGGCGGCCTTCCAGCGTTTCCGATTCGCGGGCCATCGTCACGTCCATGGCACGGTCGATACGCATCTGCAGGCCGATCGGCGAGCGGGCGCCGCGCTCGAAGCTCTTCTTCCATTCGCGCATGGCGGCAACGAACATGGCGGCAAGGCCGGTGTTGTTGCGCTCGGCGAGCGTGCGGTAAAGTTCTTCCAGTGACTGACCGGACCAAAAGACCTGTTCGAACTGGTCGAACTGGCGGCGGGCGCGGGCATAGCTCAGATATTTGTCGATGACGATTGCCCAGGTCCAGACCGAGGCCGCCAGGAGGCCGAGCATGACCAGCTTGACGATCAGGCCTGCCTGCATGAACAGTCCCCACAAGCTTACGTCGTGGGTCGCTGCTGCCATTCCAACTTGTTCCATCGCCTAAAAATCCCCGAAATCCAAACGCCCGGCGAAAGGACCGGGCGGCGACATGAGCTGTGCTGCTGGAAGAATGCGGTCGCTGCCGCCGACATCCCTATCCCGCCTAAGCTCCCAGAATGCCTTCTGGGCTGAAAATTTGGTCAAAGGAAGGCGTGCGCTGCACAAACTCCCAGCCCGGAGTAAGACCCTATTATGGTTAAGAAGGTGTTACTTTTCGGGCCGATCACGGGCTTGTCAGGCTTCGCCGAGAAATTGCGCAGCGAGCGTTTCGGGCAGGCGGCGGGGCCGGCCGTTGCGGTTGACCACCGCGATGACGACCTTGGCCGCGATCAACAGCCGGTCATCGCGGACAATCTCCTGCTGCAGCACCATCTTGGCACCGCCGGCTTTTTCGGTCCTTGTCCGCACCGTCACGATGTCATCCATGCGGGCCGGGGCCTTGAAGTCGATCTCCATGCGGTGGACCATGAAGGCGAGGCCTTCATCCGAACTCTCAAACAGCGCCGACTGTTCGACGCCGAGGCAGCGGAGGTAATCGGTGCGGGCGCGTTCCATGAAATGCAGGTAGCGGGCGTGGTAGACGGCGCCGGAGAAGTCGGTGTCCTCGTAATAGACGCGCTGGATGAGGGAATGCACGCCGTCGGTGATCTCTCCGGAGAGGGAAACGGATACTGATGTCATGGCGGTTCTCCGAAGGGGGCTGCCGGCGCATGACCTTCGGGGCGGGCATATGCCAGAGTTCAGCGCTCGCTAACGCATCACAGGCTCAGCTGTCTAGATCCATGATCTCGGCTTCGGTCAGTCCCAGCCTCTGCATCACGTCGGCGCGGCTTGCGGAATCATCCGCGACGATGAATTCATCGATCTGTGGCGGCTTGACGCTGGTGCCGGAGAGCATGGCATGCGCCTGGCCGCGATGATGGGTCTGGTGCTGGAAGAGATGGGAGAGGACGTCGTCCGTGCGCTCCACCTGAATGCGACCGGTGCGGTGAATGTGGACGGGGCGGGCGGGATCTTCATCGCGCAGTGCCTGGCACAGCGCCAGCAGCCGACGGTCGGACGTCAGTTGCGCGGTGCGCAGGTCTGCCGGGTTCGGAAAGGGGATTTGGTTTTCCCAGGCCTTCGGTCCGAGCGTACCACCCTCCAGCGCGTCGATGTAGAACCAGTCGATGATCAGGATATGGTTGAGGGTTGCGACCAGCGAGGGAAAGAAACCGGTGCGCGGCGCCTCGAATTCTCCCGGCTGAAGCACGCCTACCGCCTCGTGCAACCGGTCATTTGCCAGCATGTTGGCGAAAGCAAGCTTGCGAATGAAGCGGATGACATTGGTCATGGCGCGTCCAGGTCTCCATCATGCCAGACGACGTGTTTGGGTGAGGCCGGCAGGTTTTCGATCTCGTCGGCGATGAAATAGGGCGGGATGTCGAGCGCCTTCAAGGCCTCGCGGGTCGCCGGCACCCATTTGAATTCCAGGCTGTTTTTGCCGTCCTCGTTGCGGTGGACGATGTCGGTCTGGTGGAAGGGGAAGTGGTTCGGGATCTCCATGTGGTAGTAGAAGCCGAGTTCGTGCCAGGCCTTGCCCTCGTAGTCGAAGAAGTTCTCGACGATCCAGAGGAGGGGGCCGACAACTGCCGCGACACCCAGCTCCTCCTGCATCTCGCGCACCAGCGTTTCCGTCGAGGTCTCGCCGATCTCGGCCCTGCCGCCGGGAAAGGTCCAGAAGCTCTCGTGGACGGCGCGGTGGACGAGCACATGACTGTTGCGGAAGGCGAGGCCGGCGATGCGGTGGTTGAAGCGCCGTTTGCCGTCCTTGATGGTGATCAGGGTGCGTTTGGACACCGGCTTACTCATCGTCCAGCGTCAGCCGGAATTGCGCTGCCTCCATGTCCTTCGGCGGCTGCAAACCCAAGTGTTTCCAGGCCGTCGGGGTCAAAACACGGCCACGCGGGGTGCGCTGAATAAAACCCTGCTGGATCATGTAGGGCTCGATGATGTCCTCGATCGCGTCGCGCGGTTCCGACAGGCCGGCGGCGATGGTTTCGATGCCGACAGGGCCGCCGCCGAAATTCACCGCGATCATCGAGAGGTAGCGCATGTCGAGCTGGTCGAGGCCCATATTGTCGACGTTGAGCCGCGTCAGCGCTTCGTCGGCGATCTCGCGGGTGACGGCTTCGACGCGGGCGACTTCGGCGAAATCGCGCACGCGGCGGAGCAGGCGGCCGGCGATGCGCGGGGTGCCGCGGGCGCGGCGTGCGACTTCGCGGGCGCCGTCTTCGGTCATCGGCAGGTTCAAGAGGCGGGCGCCGCGGCGGACGATCGATTCCAGTTCCTCGACGGTATAAAAATTGAGGCGCACCGGAATGCCGAAACGGTCGCGCAGCGGGGTGGTCAGCAGGCCAAGACGGGTGGTGGCGGCAACGAGTGTGAATTTCGACAGGTCGATCTTCACCGAGCGGGCGGCGGGACCTTCGCCGATGATCAGATCGAGCTGAAAGTCCTCCATGGCCGGATAGAGGATTTCCTCAACGGCGGGGCTTAAGCGATGGATTTCGTCGATGAAGAGCACGTCGCGCTCTTCGAGATTGGTGAGGAGCGCGGCGAGGTCGCCGGCCTTAGCGATGACGGGACCTGATGTCGAGCGGAAATTGACGCCGAGTTCCTTGGCCATGATCTGTGCGAGTGTGGTCTTGCCGAGGCCCGGCGGGCCGACGAAGAGCACGTGGTCCAGCGCCTCGCCCCGGTTCTTCGCCGCTTCGATGAAGATCTTCAGATTGGCTCGGGCCTCCGCCTGACCGGTGAAGTCGTCGAGTGTCTGCGGGCGCAGCGCTGCGTCGAGGTCTTCGCCGCGCTTTTCCGGGGTCAGGATCGGGTTGTCAGTGGTCATGCGAGGAGTTCCATGCCGGGCACGCGGGAGGCGGCGCGCTTGTCGAAGGTCAGGGTTGTGCGACAGCCGAATTCGCGGTTCTTCAAGGCAATGAAGATGTCGGCGAACTCTTCTTCGCTCCGCTCCATCTCGTCTAGTGCAAGCTCGATCACGTTCTCATCCTCCAGCACCAGATTGTCTGAGTCCAGAAAACCGCCGAGAATCTGCTTCAACTCCTGCCTCGACATCTTTGCCTGCCTGCGCGCAGTCCAGATGAATTCCAGCAGGACCGCACTATTGACGAAACCGGGTTCTCGCGGTGTCAGTTCGCCGACAAGCGCAATCGCCTTTTGCGAATGAGGCTCATCATCTTGAAGTATCAGCCGAAGCAGAATGTTGGTGTCGAGTCCGATCATGTGTTTCGGTTCACATGTTCGACAATCGCAGCGCCGATGGCCTCATCCATGTCGGCCAGGCTCATTGACTGAACGTCGGGACGATGAAGGGCGCCGGCCAGATCGATCAAACGCTTGTTCTTCGCCTTGATGACGACTTCGCCATTGCGCACGACGTAGCGAATACGGTCTCCCGGCTTCAATTTCAGAAGCTCTCTGATCTCTTGCGGAACAGTGGTTTGCCCCTTGGAGGTCATCGTTCCATAGAACACCTTCATCTGCCTTCTCCTTACAAGTTCATATTAGTAAGGAAGTCTACCTTTCGCAAGGAATTCACCGCGACAGCTCCTTCAGCCCCAACCGGATCAGCTTGGCGCTGTCGGCTCCTTCTCCGCCGTTCTTCAGGGCCGCTGCGATGGCGTTTGCCGCTTGGTCGCGGGAGTAGCCGAGATTGGTGAGCGCCGAGACGGCATCTGCGACCGGGGCGGAGGCGACGCCTTCGCCGAGTTCCTGCTTGAGGCCAATATTGGCAGAGGCCTCGCCGGCAAAGGCGGGGGCCTTGTTCTTCAGTTCGGTGACGAGGCGCAATGCCACCTTCGGGCCGACGCCGGGAGCGCGGGAAATGGCGGCCTTGTCCTGCAAGGCGATAGCGTTTGCCAGTTCCGACGGGGTAAGGGTTGAGAGAACCGCAAGCGCTACCTTGGCGCCGACGCCCTGCACGCTTTGCAGCAGGTTGAACCATTCGCGCTCCAGCGCGCTCATGAAGCCGAAGAGCTTCAGCTGGTCTTCGCGCACATAAGTTTCGATGAAGAGGACAACCGCTTCGCCTGCCGAACCGATGCGGCCGAGGGTGCGGGAGGAGCAGTGGGCGACGTAGCAGACGCCGTGGACGTCGACGAGCACATAATCGTCGCCGATCTCGTCGATGGTGCCTTTAAGTTTGCCGATCATGGGAACGTCCGTCGCGTTACAGGGGATGGGTTTCGGGGGAGATGATGTCGAGATCGGGGAAATAGCTGCGATATCGTACGGCATCTCGCGTCAGAAGGCGGTGGGACCGGACCGTCGCATGCGCGCCGATGAAAAAATCCGGCAGGGTGCGTTCGCGTTCGCCACCATTGCGCCTATACAGTAGATGCGCCTTGCCCGCGCGAAACGCCACTTCATAGGACAGCGGCTCCCTCTTCAGGTCCAGCCAATCGAGCGCCTGGCTAAGCTGCTGTTCGCTCAGGTGCGAGGCAGCCAGTTCGGACCAGATGACGGGGTTTATCACCAGAGGGCCTTCATGGAAGCAGCGCTTCATGGCCTCCAGCGACCACGCGCGTGTCGCGCTGCCTGACCCCAGCACATCGATCAGCGCATTGGTGTCAATGACGGTCGAGGTCATCACGCGGTCCTCGCAGCCAATCGACAAAGTCATCTGCTGTCATTCCATTCGTGTCGAAAACACCCTGGACACTCCGCGCCCAGGCATCGAAATCCTCGAAGGCATCCGTCGCGTCGCCGTTCTTGACGAGCATGACGCCCTTGTCGGCGACAATGAATTCCACATCCGACCCCGGCTTGATACCCAGCCGATCGCGAATTTCCTTGGGGATGGTGACCTGGCCTTTTTCAGTGACGCGCATGGTAATACCTCTCGGGTATTACTTAAAAGTAATGACGGAACAAGTCAAGAACATTTCAGGCGGAAGCGAGGACCTTGCGCATGCGATCGCCACCGCGATTGTGGGCGTGGCAGATGGCGATGGCCAGCGCGTCGGCGGCATCGTTGCCCTTGAATTCGGCCTTGGGCATCAGGATCTTCAGCATCATGTGGATCTGCGCCTTTTCGCCATGGCCGACGCCGATGACAGCCTTCTTCACCGCATTGGGGGCATATTCCGCCACCGGCAGGCCGGCACGGGCCGGGACCAGCATGGCGATGCCGCGGGCCTGACCAAGCTTCAGCGTGGCGACCGCATCCTTGTTGACGAAGGTCTGCTCGACTGCTGCCTCGTCGGGCTTGTAGCTGTGAACCACTTCGGAGAGGCCGTCATGCAGCTGGCAGAGACGCGAGGCGAGATCCATGTCTCCATCGGAGGTCACGGTCCCCGAGGCGACGAAACGCAGCGAATTGCCGAGCGTTTCGATGACGCCCCATCCACAGCGGCGAAGGCCCGGATCTATACCAATGATGCGAATCGTGGAAGTCATGGGAAATCCTAAAATAGAATGCCTGATCAGTGCCAGCGAAATGTGAACAAAGCAAAAACATCGGAAGTGATTATAATTTATTATCGTCACCTCTTGGGCGTCGAGGCCCGGCTGACTACATGATAGAGACGCGCGCAGCACAGGATTGATGCCATGATCGCCTTCTCCATTCTTGACCTTTCTCCGATCGCCGAGGGCCATAGCGTCCGCGAGGCGCTGGACGCGTCGCGCCGGATGGCGCAGGTGGCGGAGGCAAACGGCTATCAGCGTTTCTGGCTGGCGGAGCATCACGGCATGCCGGGGATCGCGAGTGCGGCAACTGCCATCGTGATTGCCCATGTCGGAGCAGGAACCTCGACGATCCGGATCGGTTCGGGTGGCATCATGCTACCCAATCATTCGCCCCTGGTCATTGCGGAGCAGTTCGGCACGCTGGAGGCGCTGTTTCCGGGGCGCGTAGATCTCGGGCTCGGACGGGCGCCCGGCACCGACATGCGCACGGCGCGGGCCTTGAGGCGCAACATCGATGCCGGCGTCGAGAGCTTCCCGCATGACATCCTCGAATTGCAGCGGCTGCTGGGCGAACCGCAGGAGGATCAAGGGCTGCTCGCGGTGCCGGGTATGCGCAGCAACGTGCCGATCTGGCTTTTGGGTTCCAGCCTTTACAGCGCGCATCTCGCAGCCGCCCTCGGCCTGCCTTATGCCTTCGCCTCGCATTTCGCTCCGGATCAGTTGGGAGAAGCGGTGGAGATCTATCGCCAGCGCTTCGAGCCGTCGGCCGCTCTGACGTCGCCGCATGTCATGGTGGGTGTGATGGCAGCGGTCGCCGACACCGACCAGGCGGCGGCGCATCTCTTCACCTCGGCTCAGCAGCAGTTCGTCAATCTGAGGCGCAACGTGCGCCGGCCCTTCCCACGTCCGGTCGACAGCATGGACGGTTTCTGGTCGGAGATGGAGCGCATCGGCGTCGAGCATACGCTGCGCTACGCCATCGTCGGATCGCCGGAGACGGCGGGACGCAAGCTCGATGCCCTCATCGCCGAGGTTGCGCCGGAAGAGGTGATCGTCTCGACCCCCATCCATGATCTCGACGCGCGCCTGCGGTCGGTCGAACTCTTTGCCGGGCTTCGGGATCGCCGCAGCATGGGCGTTGCGGCCGAGTAACATCGGTCCGCGGCGGTTTCCTACCGCTGCCGGACCAAGGCTTTTCAGCGCAGTCGGACCGTCGCCGCTTCGACTTGGTTCTTGCAGAAGATTGAGCTTTGCATCCTCGAATCGAAGTATCGTGCCCGCACGATATTTGATGGCCATAGTTAACAGCCGTAGTTAATCCGAACTTAACTTTTCCACTCCATTGTCTGTTTCAGTTCACACTCTCAGGCAGAAGACGGCCTGATGAGACAACGCTGGGATTTTGGAGCTTCCTGCCATGACCAAATTGATTTTCGCAGCTGCTGCGGTTGCCTTGCTGGCAAGCTCTGCTGCACATGCTGCCGACCTTTATCAGCCTGAACCGCAGCCGGCCTATGTCGATGCACCGGAAGTTACCGTGGCCGAAGCCTCGGGCTGGTATCTGCGCGGCGATCTGGGCTACAGCTTCAACAAGCTGCGCGGCGCCGAGTTCTTTCAGGGTTCCAACGCCACGCTGTCTGATTTCAGCACGGCTTCGATCAAGGACAATTTCACCATCGGCGCTGGTGTCGGTTACCAGGTTAACAGCTACCTGCGCACCGACCTGACCTTCGACTACATGTTCAAGTCGGACTTCAATGGCTCCACCAGTGGCTCGTGCGGTGTCGCCGTGGCGTGTACCTCGACTGACCTTGCTGCCATGAAAGCCTACACGCTGATGGCCAATGCCTATGTCGACCTCGGTTCTTACGCTTACTTCACGCCGTATGTCGGCGCCGGTATCGGCGGCTCCTATGTGAAATGGGACAATCTGCGCAACACGTCTTGCGAAACGGCCGACCCGACAAACTGCGACACGACCGTGGAACACGGCGGCAAGGGTAGCTGGCGCTTCGCCTATCAGCTGATGGCTGGTGCCTCCATCGACGTCACATGCAACGTCAAGGCGGATATCGGTTACCGCTTCCGCCAGACGCTGGGCGGCGACATGTTCGGCTACGCTTCCAACGGCGGCCCGGGTTACGACAAGGGCTTCTACAGCCACGACATCCATGCCGGTGCCCGTTACATCTTCGGCGGTTGCGAGCAGCCTGTCGCCTACGAGCCGCCGGCAGAGCCGATCGTCTACAAGTGATCGGAGCTCGCATGCGGCCGCAGCGATGCGGCCTCAGTCGAGACGATTTTGCAAGGGCCCCGGAGACGGGGCCCTTTTCGCGTCCTGTCGTTAAAGAATCCCGGTTCGGCGCAGGACCCACCAGGACAGCATCACCGAAATCACGATGAAGGCAAAGGCATAACCTGTGCCGTGCAAGCCTTCGGCAAAGGGCAAGTTGGTGGTGTTCATGCCGAAAAAGCCGGTAACCAGAGACGGCGGCAGGAGCAGGGCTGTCATCAACGACAGGATGTAGAGGTGTCGGTTGGTCTCTGCACTTTGCTTGGAATCCAGTTCTTCATGCAGCAGCCTTGCGCGGTCCGCTAGCGCCTGGACGTCCTGGTCGACCGCTTCCAGCCGGCCCGAGAGGCGGACCAGGCTTTCCTCCACACCCTCGGGCATCTCGTCATCGTCGGCTGCGGCCGCGCGGCGCATGATCAGCAGCATGGTCCGCAGATGGCGGTGCAGCCGCACGATCAGGCGGCGGACGGGGGTGAGGCGGCGGCGTTCGTCACGCAATTCGCTGCCATAGACCAGATCCTCGATCTGGTTGAGTTCTTCGGTCAATTCCAGAACCACGGCGATTAGCCCGCGCTGGAATTCGGCGACCAGCAGCTCGAACAGTTGAAGCGGCGAGGCATAGCGCGCGGCATTCTTCTCGACGGCGGCGCGCACCTTGTCGACGGAACGGATCGGCTGCAGCCGGGTGGTGATGATGAATTGGTCGGAGAGCGCAAAATGCAACCAGCCGATGTCGCGCGTCGTCGAATCGAATTCCCGCTGGAAGTCGATCAGCGTGCCGTAGAGCAGGCCTTCGTCGATGCCGAGCGCAGCATGTGTGTCATGGGTGGTGAGGGCGGAGAGCACCGGTGGGGTGAGCCCGGGGAATTGCTCCAGAAAGGTCGGCAGACGGGTGTCGGCGAGGTTGAGATGCAGCCAGATGAAGCCGGTGCCGGGCAGGGCGTCGAGCGCCGTGCAATCGGCGGGCAGGCGCTCGCTGCCGCCGCCTGCGGTGACGCGATAGGCCCAGACGAGGCCGGGAATGGTGCTGGTCAGCGGAAACATCGACATTCGGATCCTCAGCGGCAGGCGCTTGTGTCGGCCGGAGCGGGAGAGCCGGCGGAATCGCTCATGCGCCCGGTGGATGACGAATTGATGACAGTCGCCTTGTTGGGGGTACCCAGGCTCTGGCGCGGACGGAACAAAAATTTTGCTTATCGCGACGCGGACCCGCTTGACGACGGTTTCGGACAAGAGTAGTTCCGACGGCGGGACACCTCTCCCCAACGAGAGGCTAATTACCTGGAAGGGTATCTATATGGCTGATGTGATCGCCCCCGCCGCGCGTCCGGCAAACACTCATTTTTCGTCTGGCCCCTGCTCGAAGCGTCCCGGTTGGTCGCTCGATGCGCTCTCCGATGCCCCGCTCGGTCGTTCGCACCGTGCCAAGGTTGGCAAGGACAAGCTGAAGCTGGCCATCGACCTTACCCGCGAAATCCTCAAGGTTCCCGCTGATTACCGCATCGGCATCGTTCCGGCCTCCGACACGGGCGCAGTCGAAATGGCCATGTGGTCGCTGCTCGGCGAACGCGGCGTAGACATGCTCTCCTGGGAAAGCTTTGGCGCCGGCTGGGTCACCGATGTGGTGAAGCAGCTGAAGCTCGCCGATGTGCGCAAGTTCAACGCCGATTACGGCCTGCTGCCTGATCTCGCCGCCGTCGATTTCGACCGCGACGTCGTCTTTACCTGGAACGGCACAACCTCGGGCGTGCGCGTTGCGAATGCCGATTTCATCCCGGCAGATCGCAAGGGTCTCACCATCTGCGACGCCACGTCTGCCGCCTTTGCACAGAACATGGACTTCTCCAAGCTCGATGTCACCACCTTCTCCTGGCAGAAGGTTCTGGGCGGCGAGGGCGGTCACGGTGTGATCATCCTCTCCCCGCGCGCTGTCGAGCGCCTAACCACCTATGTGCCGGCCTGGCCGCTGCCGAAGATCTTCCGCATGACCTCTGGCGGCAAGCTGATCGAAGGCATCTTTGTCGGCGAAACGATCAACACGCCGTCGATGCTGTGCGTCGAGGACTATGTCGATGCGCTGAAGTGGGCAAAGTCGATCGGTGGCCTCGAAGCGCTGATCGCTCGCGCCGATGCCAATGCCAAGGTGATCTTCGACTTCATCGAGAAGAACGACTGGATCGCCAATCTCGCGGTAGATGATGCGACGCGGTCCAACACCTCGGTCTGCGTCAAGATCGTCGATCCCGAAGTCACCGCACTCGATGCCGATGCCCAAGCCGCCTTTGCCAAGGGCATTTCCAGCACGCTTGAAAAGCAGGGCGTTGCCTTCGACATCGGCGCCTATCGCGATGCGCCGGCCGGCCTTCGCATCTGGGCCGGCGCGACGATCGAGACATCAGACATGGAAGCGCTGATGCCTTGGCTCTCCTTCGCCTATGAGACGCAGAAGGCGACGCTCGCCAAGGCTGCGGCCTAACCTCTGATGCATTCGGCTCCGCCACAGCGGCGGAGCCCAGACATTCCCTCATCCCATTCAAACGAACTCTCTGAAGGAGGCCTCGTCATGGCACCTCGCGTTCTCGTATCCGACGAACTGTCGGAAACCGCCGTCCAGATCTTCCGCGATCGCGGCGTCGAAGTGGATTTCCAGCCGCAGCTCGGCAAGGACAAGGACAAGCTTGCCGAGATCATCGGCAATTACGACGGTCTGGCCATCCGCTCCGCCACCAAGGCGACGGAAAAGCTGATCGCGGCTGCGACCAATCTCAAGGTCATCGGCCGCGCCGGCATCGGCGTCGACAATGTCGACATCCCGGCTGCCTCCAAGCGCGGCATCATCGTGATGAACACGCCGTTCGGCAACTCGATCACGACGGCTGAACACGCCATCGCCCTGATGTTCGCCGTTGCCCGCCAGCTGCCGCAGGCCGATGCCTCGACCCAGGCCGGCAAGTGGGAAAAGTCGAAGTTCATGGGTGTCGAGATCACCGGCAAGACGCTCGGCGTCATCGGTGCCGGCAATATCGGCGGCATCGTCTGCAAGAAGGCCATCGGCCTTGGCATGCATGTCATCGCCTATGACCCCTTCCTCTCGGCCGAACGCGCCCAGGAAATGGGTGTCGAGAAGGTCGAACTCGACGAGCTGCTGCCGCGCGCCGATTTCATCACGCTGCATGTGCCGATGACCGACAAGACCCGTGGCATTCTCGGCAAGGATAACCTTGCCAAGACGAAGCCTGGCGTGCGCATCATCAACTGCGCCCGTGGTGGTCTCGTTGACGAAGCAGCGCTTGCCGACGCCATCAAGTCCGGTCATGTCGCCGGTGCCGGTTTCGACGTGTTCGAAGTCGAACCCGCCAAGGAAAGCCCGCTTTTTGGCCTTCCCAATGTCGTCTGCACGCCGCATCTCGGCGCCTCAACCACGGAAGCCCAGGAGAACGTCGCTCTGCAGGTTGCCGAGCAGATGTCGGACTATCTGGTGAAGGGTGCGGTTTCGAACGCCATCAACATGCCGTCGATCACGGCGGAGGAAGCGCCGATCCTGAAGCCGTTCATTCGTTTGGCCGACGTGCTCGGCTCGTTTGCCGGCCAGATGACGGAAGACCCGATCAAGGAAATCGAGATCCTCTATGACGGCGTGACCTCGACCATGAACACCAAGGCGCTGACCTCGGCACTTCTCGCCGGCCTCATCCGTCCGCAGGTGGCCGACGTCAACATGGTTTCGGCCCCGATCATGATCAAGGAAAAGGGCGTCATCGTCGCCGAAGTGAAGCGCGACAAGACCGGCGTCTATGACGGTTACATCAAGCTCACAGTCACCACCGACAAGCAGACGCGCTCTGTTGCCGGCACGGTCTTCTCTGATGGCAAGCCGCGCTTCATCCAGATCAAGGGCATCAACATGGATGCCGATGTCGGTCAGAACATGATCTACATCTCCAACACCGACGTTCCCGGCATGATCGGCTTCATGGGCACGACGCTCGGCAATGCCAAGGTCAACATCGCGAACTTCCAGCTTGGTCGCGACAAGGAAGGTGGCGATGCCATCGCGCTTCTTTATGTCGACGGTCCGGTCGAAGAGGCCGTGCTCAACCAGCTGACCTCCAATCCGGCCGTCAAGCAGGCCAAGCCGCTGGTGTTTAACGTCGACTGATGGTTGGCCTCTGGCCACACGTTGGAAAATTTATGCGGCGCGGGATCAAACCCGCGCCGCTTTCGTTTTCGGGAGAGATATCAAGATAACTCTATGCGTTGAACTGCCGCACGGCGGCTTGTCGCATTGATTGCGCGGTGCGACGCTATACTTGACTTTCATCACCTCTGAAGCCGCGAGTGGACGAGGTTGAGAATGAAGGACGCAGTCATCATGTTCGAAAATTTCGACGCTCAGATCCTCGCGCGCATTCAGTTCGCGTTCACGGTCTCCTTCCACATCATCTTCCCTGCCTTCTCGATTGGTCTGGCGAGCTACCTCGCCGTGCTCGAAGGTCTCTATCTGTGGAAGAAGGACAAGGTCTATCTCGAGCTCTTCGACTTCTGGAAAACCATCTTCGCAGTTGCCTTCGGCATGGGTGTCGTTTCCGGCATCGTGATGTCCTATCAGTTCGGCACGAACTGGTCGGTCTTCTCCGACAAGGCCGGACCGGTGATCGGGCCGCTGATGGGCTATGAAGTGCTCACCGCCTTCTTCCTGGAAGCGGGCTTCCTCGGGGTCATGCTGTTCGGCCGCAATCGTGTCGGGCCCGGGCTTCACTTTCTCTCCACCCTGATGGTCGCCATCGGCACGCTGATTTCCGCCACCTGGATCCTCTCGGTCAATTCCTGGATGCAGACGCCGGATGGCTTTGCCATCAACGAGGTCGGCCAGTTCGTGCCGGTCGACTGGTGGAAGATCGTCTTCAACCCGTCGTTCCCCTACCGCCTGACGCATATGGTCATCGCTGCTTATCTGACCACTGCCTTCGTCGTCGGTGCGGTCGGCGCCTGGCACTTGCTGCGCGGCACGGCACCCCGCCGCTCCGGCGTGATGTTCTCGATGGCCATGTGGATGGCCGCGATCGTCGCGCCGATCCAGATTGCGGCCGGTGATGCCCATGGCCTCAACACGCTCGAACACCAGCCGGTCAAGGTCATGGCCATGGAAGGCCATTTCGACAGCCATCCGGATGGTGCGCCGCTGATCCTGTTCGGCATCCCGAACACGGAAGAGAAGCGGATCGACTACGCGATCCAGATCCCGAAACTGTCGAGCCTGATCCTCAAGCACGATCTCAATGCCCCGCTCGCCGGCCTCGACAGCGTGCCTGATGACAAGGAGCCGCCGGTTGCGATCGTCTTCTGGTCGTTCCGCGTCATGGTCGCCATCGGCTTTGCCATGCTCGGCGTCGGTCTCTTCTCGCTGTGGTGTCGCTGGAAGGGCACGCTTCTCGATAACCACTGGCTGCACCGTGCGGCGCTTGTCATGGGTCCGTCCGGCTTCGTCGCGGTGCTTGCCGGCTGGATCACCACCGAAGTCGGTCGCCAGCCCTACACGGTCTATGGCCATCTGCTGACGGCAGATTCGATCTCGCCGATTGCAGCACCTGCCGTCGCCGCCTCGCTGATCGCCTTCATCGTGGTCTATTTCATCGTCTTCGGCGCCGGCACCTTCTACATCCTGCGTCTGATGGCACGCCTGCCGCGTGATCCGATGCCGGATCTCGACGACGGTCCGCTGCGCTCATCCGGCATTACGCCTGCCGCGCAGACCGGACATCATGGAGGCCAGCATGGTCATTGATCTTCCCTTCATCTGGGCCGGCATCATCGCCTTTGCGGTGCTCGCCTACGTCATCCTCGACGGCTTCGATCTCGGCGTCGGCATTCTCTTCCCGTTCTTTCCGGAGAAGCATGACAAGGACCTGATGATGAACTCGGTCGCCCCCGTCTGGGACGGCAACGAGACCTGGCTGGTGCTGGGCGGTGGCGGACTGCTCGCGGTCTTCCCGCTCGCCTATGCGACCATCCTGCCCGCCCTCTACGCACCGCTGATCATCATGCTGCTCGGGCTGATCTTTCGCGGCGTCGCCTTCGAATATCGCTGGCGCACCAAGCGGGCCGAGCATCTGTGGAACTGGGCCTTTACCGGCGGTTCGGTGGTCGCCACCTTCTTTCAGGGCGTGGCGCTCGGTGCCCTTGTCCAGGGTATTCCGGTGGAAAACCGCGCCTATGCCGGCGGCTGGTGGGACTGGCTGACGCCGTTTTCGATCGCGACCGGTTTCGCGCTTCTGATCGGCTACGGCCTGCTTGGAGCCACCTGGTTGGTGATGAAGACATCAGGCCATCTGGCCGAGCGGGCGAAGGTCTTCGCTGTCCGGCTGGCCCTCGGCACGGTTGCCGCCATGGGCGTGTTCAGCCTGTGGACGCCGTGGCTGGAGCCCGCCTATCTCGACCGCTGGTTCGGGTATCCGACGATTGTCTTCTCGTTCATCGTGCCGGTGCTGGTGTTGGGTTGCCTGTGGCTGATCGTGTCGGGTCTGCGCAACGGCCGCGACGTCCAGCCGTTCTTCGCGGCTCTGGCGCTCTTTGCACTCGGTTACGCCGGGATCGGGATTTCCTTTTATCCCTATATCGTGCCGACCTCGCTCACCATCTGGGAAGCCGCTGCTCCGGACGAGAGCCTGGCCTTCCTGCTCTATGGCGCCGTCGTCCTGGTGCCGATGATCCTCTGCTACACGGCCTATGCCTATTGGGTTTTCCGTGGAAAGCTCAATCCGGACGAGGGGTATCACTGATGGACAAACGGGTCGTGGCCTCCCGGCTTTTGTGGTTCGTCGGCCTCTGGGCGGCAGGGGTCCTGTCGATCACGCTTGTCGGCCTGATCATCAAGTTCTGGCTGAGAGCCTGAGCCGATCACCTGAAATTCAATGGATAATCGACCGCCCGGCCTTCAAAAGGGGTCGGGCGGTCTCCATATGAGCCGCAAGGCCCAAGTGGGCCAAGACATTTCAGAGGAGGAGGGGAGACCCCCAATGCGGCACTACGGAAAAATCTTTGCGACGCTGGCACTCGGCATGATGGTGACCTTGATGGCCGTCGATTTTGCCGAGGCGCGACGCGCCTCGGGCGGTTTCGGCAGCCGTGGCACCCGGACGTTCAGCCAGCCGTCGATCACCCGCACGGCGCCGGCACCGGCAGCGCCGATCGAGCGGACGATGACGCCTCGCACGAACACCACCCAGCCGGGCGTCAACCAGACCACACAGGGCCTCAACCGTCCGGGCGGGCTGTTCGGCGGTCTTGCCGGCGGGTTGATGGGCGGCCTTCTGCTCGGTGGCTTGTTCGGCATGATGATGGGCACCGGCTTCGGCGGCGGCTTCGGCATGATCGGCCTCTTGCTGCAGGGTCTGTTGATCTTCTTCTTGGTGCGTTTTGCCATGCGCATGTTCGCCAATCGTCAGCCGGCGTCTGCCGGTGCGGGGAACACGCCCGGCATGGGGGGCTTCGGCGGTCTGGGTGGTTTCGGCCGCGATAACCAGAGCGATGCTGGTCGCTCCAGCTTCCAGATCCCGAAGATCGGCGGCGGCGGTGCAGCCGCAGCCTCTGCCGCACGTCCCGGCCAGACGGATGAACTCGGCATCACCCAGGGCGACCTGGAGCGTTTCGAGCAGTTGCTGAAGGACATGCAGGCGGCGTTTGCGGCCGAGGACTACGGCACGCTGCGCCGGATCACGACGCCGGAAGCGATGTCCTATCTCGCCGAAGAACTCAGCGAAAACGCCACCAAGGGCGTGAAGAACGTCGTGCGCGACGTGCATCTCGTCCAGGGTGACGTGGCCGAAAGCTGGGCCGAAGAGAAGGCCGAATACGCCACCGTCGCGATGCGTTACGAAGCTGTCGACTATATGGTTGATCGCCAGAGCAATGCGGTCGTGGAGGGTGATCCGAACACGGCCTCGGAATCCGTTGAGTTGTGGACCTTCGTCCGCCGTCCCGGCACGCTGTGGCAGATTTCGGCGATCCAGAGCGCGAACTAAGCGGTAACGACCAGCGCTCGATTTAGACCTCCCTGTCGGATAATCCGGCGGGGAGGTTTTTGTTTTTTGGGCGAGACGATCGTCGGGCCAGCTTATTCAGAGCGTGATCAGCCCGGGCACTGGTGCAACTGCCGCGCATAGGTGTAGGTGATCTCGGTAAACCGCTTGGCGCCCTTCAGTGCTTCCGGGCGGTTCTTGTAGGCACCGCGCAGATAACCCGTCAGACCGGAATGATAGGCGAGATAGAGCCGGTAGGGATCGTTCAAGGGGATGTTGACCTTGGTGGCGCTTTCGCGGTGGTACCAGCCGATGAAGCGGATGGCGTCGGCGAAATCGGTGCGGCGGGCGCCCCAGCGGCCGGTTTCCTGGCGGTAACGGTCCCAGGTGCCGTCGAGCGCCTGCGAATAGCCATAGGCCGAGGAGGCCCGCTTGCCGGGGATGAAGCCGAGATACCATTTGCGCGGCGGCTTGGCGTTGTGGCGGAAACTCGATTCCGTGTAGATCGTCGCCATCAGGATCGGCACCGGCACGCCATATTCGCGCTCGGCATCCTGGGCGGCACGGCGCCAGTTGTTGAACAAGCCGTCGCGCTGCTCGAAGATCGCGCAGGCATTGCGGGTCTGGGACGGCGGCTTGGCACAGGCCGACAGCATCAGCATGACGCCGAGGGTGGAAATGAGAGCGGTACGCATGACAAAACCTCGCTACAGGCCCGCCATTCTATTCACTAAAATTTAACGAAAGGTTTTCCGATCGCCCCCTCGATCTGGCATCCCCAGATCTGGCCCTTGATCAGGCCGCGGCGACGGCTGCGAAGGCCCGCGCGGTTGCATCTTCTCTCGGGAAAAGTGGCCGAATGCGCGTTGACGTCCGTCGCGTTTGCGACCAGTCTGCGGCTCTTGCGCCGGGACGGCGAGGAGGGGTGACCGGGTCACCTTCGTCCCATCGCGCATTGACGAGATCAGGGAGCGAGGACGCGGTCATCATGCAGCACGTCGGCATCGGCATCATTGGATGCGGCAATATTTCAAGCGCTTATCTGAAAACCCTGCCGCAGTTTCCCATTTTGAAGGTCTGCGGGGTCGCCGACCTCAATGCGGATCTGGCAGCAGCACGGGCTGCGGAATTCAACGTGCCGGCCCGCTCGATCGAGGATCTCTATGCCGATCCCGAGATCCGCATCATTCTCAACCTGACGGTGCCGAAGGCGCATGTCGCTGTGGGGCTGAAAGCGCTGAACGCGGGCAAACACGTCTACTCGGAAAAGCCGCTTGGCGTCACATTTTCCGAGGGCAAACACCTGTCGGACGTGGCGCGGGCCCTTGGCCTTCGCATCGGCTCGGCACCGGATACCTTTCTCGGCGGTGCGCATCAGACGGCCCGCGCGCTCGTCGACGATGGCGCGATCGGCCAGCCGATCGGCGGCACGGCCTATTTCATGTGCCCCGGCCACGAGCGATGGCATCCCAATCCGGACTTCTACTATGAAGCGGGTGGTGGGCCGATGCTCGACATGGGGCCGTACTACATCACCGACCTCGTCAACCTGCTCGGCCCTGTCGAGAAGGTTGCGGGTTTTGCCACCAAGGTGCGCGACACGCGGCGCATCGGCAGCGAGCCGCGCCGGGGCGAAGTGATCCCGGTGCATGTGCCGACCCATGTCACGGGGCTGATGTCCTTCGTCAATGGCGCCGTCGTGCAGATCTCCATGAGCTTCGACGTCGCCGGTCACCGCCATACGCCGCTCGAAATCTACGGCACGGAGGCGACGCTGATCGTGCCCGATCCCAATCATTTCGGCGGTGACCTCTTCCTTTTGCCGCTCGTTGGCGAAGCCCAGGGCAAGCCCGTTAGCCTTCCCTATGCCGAGGGCAACTGGCGGTCGCTTGGGCTCGCCGACATGGCGCATGCAATCATCGAGGATCGTCCGCACCGGGCGAATGGCGATCTGGCGCTGCATGTGCTCGAAGTCATGGAAGCCTTCCAGACGGCCTCCGACCAGGGCCAGACCATCACGATCACCACCCGCGTCGAGCGGCCGGCGCCGCTTTCCGTTTCTCTCGTCGATGGCCTGCTCGGCCGCTGACCTTCCATTTTTAAAAAGGATTTCATCATGCGTCAGGCTCTGATCTGCTGGGGCGGCTGGGACGGGCACCAGCCCGAACAATGCGCCGCCCTCATCTCCGACATGCTGCAGGCGGAGGGCTTTTCCGTCCGCGTCGAGCCGGGTACGGAGGCCTTTGCCGATCCCGCCATCCGCGACTACAGCGTCATCGTGCCGATGCTGACGATGACCAAGATCGAGAAGCCCGAAATCGAGAACCTGGAGCTTTCCATCCGCGGCGGTGTCGGCCTCGGCGGCTTCCACGGCCAGGCGGGCGACAGTTTTCGCGATTGCGTGCACTATCAATACATGATCGGCGGCCAGTGGGTCGCCCATCCCGGCAATATCTATGATTACGTTGTCAATATCACGAAGCCCGAGGACCCGCTCGTCTCCGGAATCGGCGATTTCCCCTATCGCTCCGAGCAGTATTATATGCATGTCGACCCCAACAACGAGGTGCTGGCGACGACGCGTTTTACCGGCGAGCATGATGCCTGGATCGACGGGCACACGATGCCGGTGGTGTGGAAGCGCCGCCACGGGCAGGGCAGGGTGTTCTACTCCTCGCTCGGCCACCAGGCGGCGGAGTTTGAGGTGCCGCAGATGCGGGAGATTGTGCGGAGAGGGCTGGTCTGGGCGGCGCGGTAGCTTAATGTAGGCGATGCCTCATGTTATCTCGCAGGTAAAGCTTCGTCGAGTTTGTGTCCGAGTTGATAGTGGTTGGCAGGACGTTCGATGCTTTCGCTGAAATCCGAATTGAAAACTGTCGCAGAGGTATACTCGGGAGCAATCGCTGAGGTCGGTAATTGGTGCTGCGGCTATGTGAAAGCGGAATTTCTCTGGCCTGACCGAGTTTACATCCAGAGTTATGAAGGCCGAGACTTCTTCCTTGTACCACCGTGCACCGCGGAAGATGGCGGCGTGATGTACCCTGCCGTCGCGCTAAGACTTGCAGAAGCTGAGGACCATTCAGTAGGCGCTAAGGCAATCAACGAGCTACTGAGCGCAATGACTTGGTCCAAGGACAAAAGCGCTGGTGTAGTCGCTTGGGGTGGGGGGAGTCGCCTGCATCCGTGCGTCGGCAACGAGAGCGCTGATGTCAACGATCGTGCTTACTTTCCAGACCTGCCGGAGAACTTACCCGAGAAGGCCAAGTTGGCATTGGCGTTGTATCGGGAAGGGAAGAGTATGGACCATGTGGTTTATGCTTGCCTCAGTTTTCTGAAAATTCTGAATGTGCAGTTCTCTAACCCCCATGCACAAATGGAATGGATAAACAGCTCTGTCGCCGGCATACGTGGTCACGAAGCGAGGAGGCGGCTTGAGGAGTTGACGCAAACAGAGCCGGATGTGGGTCAGTATCTGTTCGTTTCGTCTCGTTGTGCCATCGCACACGCTTTTGCCTCGCCACTGGTCAATCCAGATGACCCGTCAGACGAGAGACGACTTCGTCATGACTATCCGCTGATAAAGGAGCTTGCCGTTCTAGCGGTCGAGCAAGTGTTCCGAGTTAGATCTCCTTCCACGGTCTACGCAGAGCATTTCTACGAGCTGGCGGGTTTTAAGGAGTGGTTCCCGTCTGATGTCAGAGAGAATGCGACGCTACTGGCGGAAAGTTGCGGCTCAATCAGATTTCCGCGGCTGCGGTTCGAGCTAGTAGGGCGTGACGGCTATGCGCCGTTGGATGAATTAGAAGCGACTTTCCTTGAATCTGCCGATGGGTGTGCACTCGTCGAGTGTCGGTCGGTTAGATATCCGGTTAGTATCAAGCTGTATTTGAATTTTGCAGAAGAGCGACTGCAGTTGGATCTGTTGAACGGGGTTTGGTGTGGAGACGATGGTACCGCCGACGCAGCCCAAGCTGTTTCGGATATTCTCCGCTTCCGCTGGGACTGTTACTGGCAGTACATTTTCCAAGTCCGATCTGTGCCCGACGATATTGTGTTGGGGCGAGCTTCAGCGTTCATCCCCGAAAATCACTGGCTTGATCCAAACGAATTGAATGAAGTCCGCCGGTTTGAGGATCTAGCACAAATGAGACGTGCAACCGAACAAGGCCTTTGAGGCCTATAAGAGAGAATGTGACTTTAAATTTTTTGGTAGCGGGGGGCGGACTTGAACCGCCGACCTTGGGGTTATGAATCCCACGCTCTAACCACCTGAGCTACCCCGCCACACATCGAACATCTGGGCCTAAAGGCCGTCGCCGTCCGAAGCGATGGGCGGCTTATAAGGCGAGGGTCCGATCAAAGTCAAGCGCGTTGAAAGCAAAAAGGATTGTGCTTTCCGCTGCAGCAGACATCCCTCTGCTTATGCCGCGACCGGGCTTGCCAGAAGCGCCTTCAGCGAGGCTTCCGCCGTGCCGGAGCGTTCAGACCGTTCGATGAAACCGCCGCCATAGACGCGGGCGTCTGCGCCGGTTGCCGAGTAAAGCACGCAGGCCTGGCCGGGGGCGACGCCGGCTTCGCCGATTTCGAGATCGACATAGACGCCGCGGTCATCGGCATGGAGGACTGCCGGTGTCGGCGGGCGGGTGGAGCGGACCTTGGCGAAGCAGGCGAGGCCTTCGGCGGCATCTTCCGCCAGTGTGCGGTCGCCCAGCCAGTTGATGTCGCGCAGATAAACGCGGTGCGTTTCCAGCGCTTCCTTCGGGCCGACGATGACGCGGCGTGAACGGGCGTCGAGATAGATGACATAGAGCGGTTCGCCGGTGGCGACGCCCAATCCCTTCCGCTGGCCGATCGTGTAATGCAGGATGCCTTCGTGGTTACCGAGCACGCGACCGTCGAGATGGACGATGTCGCCGGCAAGCGCTGCATTCGGCTTCAGCTTATTGATCACGTCGGCATATTTGCCCTGCGGCACGAAACAGATGTCCTGGCTGTCGGCCTTCTGGGCGACGACGAGGCCCATGTCTTCGGCGAGCTTGCGCGTTTCCGCCTTCGACATGGCGCCGAGCGGGAAGCGCAGATAGTCGATCTGCTCCTGCGTGGTGGCAAAGAGGAAATAGCTCTGGTCGCGTTCGCTATCGATCGGGCGGAAGAGGGCGCGGTGGCCGGGGTCGTTTGGCAGCGGCACCGACTTCGAGCGGATGTAGTGGCCCGTCGCCAGCGCGTCGGCGCCGAGTTCCTTCGCCGTCGCGAGCAGATCGGCGAACTTGACCGTCTGGTTGCAGGCCACGCATGGGATCGGCGTTTCGCCGGCGACATAGCTTTCCATGAACGGGTTGATCACGGTATCGCGGAAGCGCTGTTCGTAGTCGAGCACGTAATGGGGAATGCCGAGCGTTTCGCAGACGCGGCGGGCATCGTCGATGTCCTGGCCGGCGCAGCAGGAGCCGGCGCGGTGGACGGCAGCGCCATGGTCATAAAGCTGCAGCGTGATGCCGAGGACGTCATAGCCCTCGCGCTTCAGGATGCCGGCGACGACGGAGGAATCCACGCCGCCCGACATGGCGACGACAACGCGCGTATCTTCCGGTCTCTTGTCAAAATCCAGCGTGTTCACGGGCTTCGTCTCTGTGCTTCATGTGACCGTTGATCCCGCCGGTTGCGGCGATCCTGGCCAGGCTCTGCAGGGTTTTTCGCCCGCTGCCGGTGCCGGTCCTTTAGTTGACGGATATAGAAAGGATTGCCAATTCATGCAAGGGGAGCGATTCGCGCAGCCTCTCGCCCCTTACGCCCCAGCCACCGGAGATTCTTCCATGCCGATCCAGATGACCGTGACGCCCGAGATCTTTCCGATCGCAGGCACGTTTACGATCTCGCGCGGCTCGAAGACCGAGGCCAAGGTGGTGACAGTGCGGCTGACGGATGGCGTGCATGTGGGGCAAGGCGAATGCGTGCCCTATGCGCGTTATGGCGAAACGGTAGAGAGCGTGGTCGATGTACTCTCGGCGCTGGTGCCGGAGGTGGCTGATGGCCTCGACAGGGTGGATCTGCAGACCCGGCTGAAGCCGGGTGCGGCGCGCAATGCGCTTGACTGTGCCTTCTGGGATCTGGAGGCGAAGCGGACGGGGAAGCCGGTCTGGCAACTTGCGAAGTTGCAAGAGCCAAAGCCGCTGTCGGTCACCTATACGCTGTCGTTGGGCACGCCTGAAAGCATGCAAGCCGCTGCAGCCAAAGAGGCTGCAAGGCCGCTGCTGAAGGTCAAGCTTGGTGGCGAGGGGGATGTCGAGCGCATCCGGGCGGTCCGTGCAGGCGCGCCGAACGCTGATATCATCGTCGATGCCAATGAGGGATGGAGCCTGGAGCAGTACAAGGCGCTTGCGCCGGTCTTTCTCGATCTTGGGGTCAAGCTGGTCGAACAGCCGTTTCCGGCGGGTGACGACGAGGCTTTGCGCGGCCTCGACCGAGTGCTGCCGGTCTGTGCCGACGAGAGCTGCCATGACCGGCATTCGCTGGCGGAACTGGTGGGCAAGTACGATGCGGTCAATATCAAGCTCGACAAGACGGGCGGGCTGACCGAGGCACTCGCGATGCGGGATGCGGCTGATGAGGCCGGCTTTCAGATCATGATCGGCTGCATGGTCGGCTCCTCACTTGCCATGGCTCCGGCCTTCCTGGTGGGGCAGGGCGCCGCATTTGTTGATCTCGACGGGCCGCTGCTGTTGGCGCGCGACCGGGAGCCAGGGATTGTTTATGACGGGGCGGTCATGGGGGTGCCGACGCGGGGGCTTTGGGGGTGAGGTGAGCGCTTGTCGCTGAAGAAAGTCCCCACCCAAACCCTCCCCACAGGGGGAGGGCTTAACCCAGCCGCGGCCTATGCACTTTGAGTCGACCAAACTTGTTCCCGAAGTGGTGGAACGGCATACACGTGTCCTCTACCCGTTTGGCGGGGAGCTGCAGTCCAGAGGATTCGGGGTACTGCTTGCTCAACCTCAAAGGCGGGATTCGGCGTTATAGCCCCTCCCCCTTGTGGGGAGGGGTTGGGGAGGGGACTTGCTTTGTAAAGGAACCCTAACCTCAGGCCTTCGCCATCCAGATCATGTGCTTCTTGCCCCGTCCCGTCTTGCCCGCACGTGTCGGAATCTCTTCAACGACATAGCCGGAACCCTTGAGACGCTGGGTGAAGCGCGGGTCGGGTCCCTGCGACCAGACGGCGAGCACGCCGTTTCTGGTGAGGGCCGCCTTGGATTTGCGAATCCCGTCATAGGCATAGAGGCCGTCGTTCTCTTCGCGCGTCAGTCCATCAGGGCCGTTGTCGACATCGAGCAGGATGGCGTCGAACTGGCCCCTGGATTTGGCGATCAAGGCACCGACATCGCCGACATGAATAGTCACGCGCGGGTCGTCGAGGCTGCCCTGATAGATCTCTGCCATCGGGCCGCGCGCCCAGTCGACGACGCCCGGCACGAGTTCGGCGACCGTCACCTTCGCGTCCTGAGGCAGGACGGCGAGCGCTGCCCGCAGCGTAAAGCCCATGCCGAGGCCGCCGATCAGGATATGCGGGTGCTTGTGGGTGGCGATGCGCTCGATGGCCAGCGTGGCAAGCGCCTCTTCCGAGCCGCTGAGCCGACTGTTCATCAGCTCGTTGGTGCCGAGCATGATGGAGAATTCCGTGCCGCGTTGCTTCAGGCGCAGCTCTCCGCCGCCGGGAATCTGGGCCGTGTCGAGCTGGATCCAGGGCAGCATGGCAAAAACGTCCTCTCGTGCAATCTGCCGTCCCCGTATCACGGGGCCTGTGTTGGGTTCAACGGTGGGCCCCGTACCGGTGGGGATGAAATGAGGCTTGCGGGGTCAGGCTATCCGGCGCTAGCTCTTGGGGACAAGCCGAGACTGCGCCGGCCAAGCTGCCGGTGTTTACAAGGTGCCGAAATCCAGGAGAGACATCCCATGCCCGCCCCGGTCAATTCGTTCAAGGCCGCCCTCCAGTCCGAGGGTGATCTACTCACCGGGCTCTGGGTGGCGCTCGCCAATCCGCATTCGGCGGAAATCTGCGCCGGGGCGGGTTTCGACTGGATCCTCATCGATGCCGAACATGGGCCGAACGATATTCCGCTGATCGCCACGCAGCTCGCGGCCGTTACCCGCCATCCGGCCCATCCGGTGGTGCGGCTTCCGGTCGGCGAGTCGTGGCTGATCAAGCAGGCGCTCGATATCGGGGCGCAGACGCTGATGATCCCGATGGTGGAGACGGCGGAGCAGGCGGTCCTGATGGCGAAGGCGCTGCGTTATCCGCCCTTCGGCATTCGCGGGATGGGGGCGAGCCTCGGTCGCGCCTCCGATTTCGGCCGGATCACCGATTATGCAGAGACGGCCAATGACCAGGTGTGCCTGATCGCCCAGATCGAGAGCCGGCTGGGCGTCGAGAATGCCGAGGCCATTCTCGCCACTGAAGGGGTCGATGCCGTGCTGATCGGACCGGCAGATCTGGCGGCCGACATGGGCTATCGCGGCCGGGCGACGGTGCCAGAGGTGATGGAGACGGTTGAGGCGCTGATCGGCAAGATCAAGGCGGCGGGTAAACCGGCGGGTATCATGACCGGCGATCTTGAGATGATCGCGCTCGCCCGCCGTGCCGGGGTGCGCTTCATGGCGAATGGCACCGATACCGGGCTGTTGGGCCGCGCGGCTGCGGCCATGGCGGCGCAGATGCGCGATCCGGACGCGAAGGGTGGCGCTTCCTCGGGCTCCGCCGGCTACTGATAGTCCGCCCGGTTGATGCCGTGGCGCTGCAGCTTGTCGTAAAAGGTCTTGCGCGGGATGCCGAGCGCCTCGATCGTCTCGCGCACATCGCCTTTGGTCTGGCGCAGCGTCTCGCGGATCAGGGACGCCTCGTGCTCCTCCATGCGGTCCGGCAGTGTTCGGCCGGCTTGTAAGGGCATCGCCTGCGGTGCCGGCGGCGGGGTGACGCCGAGCACGACGCGTTCGGCGAAATGCGCGAGCTCGCGGACATTGCCGGGAAAGGCATGGCTGTCGAGGTGCCGGCTGACCTCAGCCGTCATCTGCGGGATGTCGCGGCGAAAACGTTCGGAGGCGCGGGCAGTGAAATGGGCGAAGAGCAGCGGGATATCGGCCCGGCGCTCGCGCAGCGGCGGGATCGAGATCGTCACGACATTCAGGCGGTAATACAGGTCCTCGCGAAAGGTGCCGCGCGCCTGCGGATCGCCGAGATCGATCTTCGCGGCTGCGACGACGCGCAGATCCACAGGGCGGATCTCGTTGGTGCCGAGTGGGGAGACCTCGCGCATTTCCAGCACACGCAACATCTTGACCTGGGTGGCCAGCGGCATGCTCTCGATTTCGTCGAGAAACAGCGTGCCGCCGCTCGCATGTTCGATGCGGCCGACGCGCTTTTTCTGCGCCCCGGTGAAGGCGCCGGGTTCGTGGCCGAAGAGTTCGCTTTCGATGACGGTCTCGGGAAGCGCGCCGCAGTTGAGGGCGACGAAATTGCCCCTGTTGCGTCGACTCCAGCGATGCAGAAGCGTTGCCACCACTTCCTTGCCGCTGCCGGTCTCGCCGGCGATCAACACATCGACATCGGTATCGGCGATCTGGCGCAGTGTCTGGCGCAGATGATCCATGGCCGGGGTCTGGCCGATCAGCGGCAGATCATCGGGCGCTGCAATCGCTGCCTCGCGCAGGCGACGGTTTTCCAGCACCAGCCGCCGCTTCTCGGCGGCGCGTGCCACGCTCTGGACGAGGCGGTCGGCGGGGAAGGGTTTGGCGATAAAGTCGTAGGCGCCATTGCGCAAGGCTGTGACCGCCATGTCGATATCGCCATGACCGGTGATCAGGAGCACCGGCAGATCCGGGTCCAGGGCGCGGATGCGGGCAAAGAGTTCGAGCCCGTCCATGCCGGTCATGCGGATGTCGGAGACGACCACGGTCGCGCTGTTGCGGGTCAACTGGCTCAGAGCCTGCATGGCTGCGCCAAAGTCACGCACAGAATAGCCGGCGAGTTCCAGCGTCTGGCGGGTGGCGCGGCGCAGATCCGCGTCGTCGTCGACGAGGATGATCTCGATGCTGTCGGTCACGGATTTGCTCGTTTCAGGGTCACGGTGAAGGTGGTGCCGGCGGGGGAGCTATCGGCGGTGATCGTGCCGCCGTATTCCGTCACGATGTCGCGGGCAATGACGAGCCCGAGCCCGAGGCCGCTGTCCTTCGAGGTGTTGAAGGGGATGAAAAGATTGTCGCGGATGGCCGCCGGAATGCCCGGACCGTTGTCTGCCACGGTGAGGGCCACTTCACGCGCGTCGACCCTCATCACCTGCACCTCGATCCTGGCACCCTCCTGTCCCTCAAGCGCTTCCAGCGCATTCTGAAACAGGTTGATCAACACCTGCTCGAGCCGCACCCGCTGGCCGGTCACGGTGAGGTCTTGCGGGATCGGGCCGATGACCAGCATGTCCATGCTGCCGGAAAAGCGGCTGCGCAGCAGGAAGAGGGCGCCTTCGACTGCGGCCTTGAGATTGACCGGTTCTGCCGCCAGCCGACCTTTGCGGGCGAGGCCCCGCAACTGGCCGGTAATGCTGCCGATCCGGTCCGTCAGGTCGGCGATCAGGCCAAGGTTCTGGGTTGCCGTTGTCGTGTCGCCGCGCTCAAGAAAGGCGCTGGCATTGTCGGCATAGGCACGGATGGTGGCGACCGGCTGGTTGATCTCGTGGGCAACGCCGGCTGCGACCTGACCGAGAATGGCAAGGCGATTGGCCTGGACGAGATCCTGCTGCACGTTCTGCAGGCGGGTATCGGTGGCGTGGTGTTCGGCGATTTCGGCCTGCAGACGGTCTCTCGCCTCGGTCAGTTCGAGAGTGCGGCGACCGACCTGGCGTTCGAGTTCGGCGCGGGCTGTCTGCTCTGCGGCGCGGCGGCGGCTTGCCCGACCGCTCAGATAGAGCAGCCAGGCTGACGCTCCGATCAGCGGCAGGCCGATGGTGACAGCGATCAGCCGGCCTTCCCAGATGCCGGCATCGAGGGCTGCCGCTGCAGGCGCCAGCACATGCAGGGTCCAGGCGGTTCCCGGCACGTCCATTGTCGTGGAAAAATGCGGCTGATGCGCCAAGGTGCCGCCGGTATCGGTTGCCACCATCGGATAACCGTCGAGATCATACAGAGACCAGATGGGGACCGGCGTCAGCGGCGCCTCGCCGAATTGCAGGCTGTCGCGGATCTGGCTGAGTTCCTTCGGGGGGATGTCGGACACGGTCAGGAACCGCCAGGGTTGCTGGCTGGTAATCAGCACGATGCCGTGGCTGTCGGTGACGAAGGTGAGCTTGCCGGAGCGGCGCCAGCTTTCCTCGAGTTGCTCGAATTCGACCTTCACCACGACGACGCCGATCGTAGCGCCATCCTCCGCGACCACGCGACGCGAAAGATAGAGGCCGGGCCTGCGACTGACGCTGCCCAGCGCATATTGTTCGGCACTGCCACTGGCGAGCGCCCGGCTGAAATAGTCGCGGAAGGCATAGTTGCTGCCGACGAAACTGTCCGGCCGGTTCCAGTTGCTGGCCGCAATCGCCGTGCCGTCGCGGCGGATGACATAGATGGCGGAGGCACGCGTTTCGTCCGCCAGCGCCTGCAGCTTGCCGTTCAGCCGGGCAAGGTCCCTCGGCTCCTGGTTCACCAGGGTGCGGGCAAGGTCCGTGTCGCCGGCCAGCACCAGTGGCAGGCTGCGGGAGCGATCGAGCACGGCCAGAAGCAGAGCGCGTTTCAGTTCGGCGTCGGCCTGCGTCTCTTCCACCACGCCCGTCATGGCGGAGCGCTTGAAGGTCTCTTCCCCGACCAGCAATCCTGCCCATAACAAACCGGCGGAGATCACGGCGAATGCGATCCAGCGACGGGGCAGCGTGGGATGAATGGATTTCAAGCGCATGGCCAGTCAGCTCAAAGATTGGGACACTCAATTTGTGCGATATTTCGCACAAATTTCCAAGTGCGCTGTGTGAAATTTCGCATCGTACTTATCGCATGCGTCTTCATTTGTTCAGATATCTCTATAAAAACAGACATTTATCTCCTGTTTTTCGATCTGGCATGCTGCTTGCTAACCTCAAATGTCAGGCGGCGTTGGGCTGCCATTCACGTGCAGCAACCGCCCGGGAGGCCGGAACTCGTTCCGTCAGGGCGACCAATGGAGGAAATCATGCAGATCGATACCGCAGGGCACGCGCCCCAGGGGCGTCAGCCCTTCTACAAACATCTTTATGTCCAGGTTCTCGCGGCGATTGCCGCCGGCATCCTGCTCGGCCATTTCTATCCGGACATCGGCGCGCAGTTGAAGCCGCTCGGGGATGCCTTCATCAAGCTCGTCAAGATGATCATTGCACCGGTCATCTTCCTGACGGTCGCGACCGGCATTGCCGGCATGTCCGACATGAAGAAGGTCGGCCGTGTTGCCGGCAAGGCGATGATCTACTTCCTCACCTTCTCGACGCTGGCTCTCATCATTGGCCTTGTTGTCGCCAACGTCGTGCAGCCCGGCGCCGGCATGCATATCGACCCGGCGACCCTCGATGCGGCCGCCGTTGCGACCTATACTGAGAAGGCGCATGACTCGTCGATCATCGGCTTCCTGATGAACATCATCCCGACGACGATCGTCGGCGCCTTTGCCGATGGCGATATCCTGCAGGTGCTGTTCTTCTCCGTCCTGTTCGGCATTTCGCTCGCCCTGGTCGGCGAGCGCGGCAAGCCGGTCACCGACTTCCTGCAGGCCGTTATCGCCCCAGTGTTCAAGCTGGTCGCCATCCTGATGAAGGCCGCCCCGATCGGCGCCTTCGGCGCCATGGCCTTTACCATCGGCAAATATGGCATCGGCTCGGTCACCAATCTCGCCATGCTGATCGGCACCTTCTACCTGACGTCCTTCCTGTTCATCGTCGTGGTTCTCGGGGCCGTCGCCCGTTACAACGGCTTCTCGATCCTGTCGCTCATCCGCTACATCAAGGAAGAGCTGCTGCTGGTCCTTGGCACGTCTTCGTCGGAAGCAGCCCTTCCGGGCCTGATGAGCAAGATGGAAAAGGCCGGCTGCAAGCGCTCGGTCGTCGGTCTCGTCATTCCGACCGGCTATTCCTTCAATCTCGATGGCACGAACATCTACATGACGCTGGCGGCCCTGTTCATCGCCCAGGCGACGGATATCCATCTGCCGCTCGGTGATCAGATCCTGCTCTTGGCCGTTGCCATGCTGAGCTCGAAGGGCGCTGCCGGCATCACCGGTGCGGGCTTCATCACGCTTGCTGCCACGCTCTCGGTCGTGCCCTCCGTGCCGGTTGCCGGCATGGCGCTGATTCTCGGTATCGACCGCTTCATGTCCGAATGCCGCGCGATCACCAACTTTATCGGCAATGCGGTGGCAACGGTCGTCGTTGCACGCTGGGAAGGGGAACTCGACGAGACGCTGTTCCATGCAGCGCTCGGCGGCAAGGTGCTCGAAGAGTCCGAACTGCCACAACCGGCGCTGCAGGCAGCGGAGTAATCTTCCGCGTCGACCCAAGACGGCGTAGGAACAGAAGCGCGGCCCGGCACCCTGTCGGGCCGCGCTTTTTGGTTCAGCTTATTCGGCAGCGATGATGTGAAACTGTTGCGGCTCGCCCGGATGCTGGGCCTTGCTCATCAGATAGATCAGGCAGCTCGTGCGCAAAAGCGAGGCGAAGTTTGACACCGCGCCGTTGATCTGCAGCGCTTCATCATAGAGTGTCGAGAGGAAACGCGAGGTCGAAAAATTCTGGCTGGCGGCGATCTCGTCGATCAGCACCCAGAAGGCAGCTTCCAGTTGGATGCTGGTCGAATGCCCGCCGATCCGAACGGAGCGGTTGACCGCCCGGTAGCGTCCCGGGTCCTGTCCTGCAAAAACTTCACACATGGCATTGTCCTCCCTGGTGTCCGTTTTTTTGTTCGTTCTTCTGTTTTGACGCACATTATGTGGCGACCTTTGGCGATGGTCAATTTCCGTGTTTTCTAAACTGCCTCGCCAGACCGGGAAGAATGCACGGCCGTCAAAATAATTCGGCTGCGGTAATGGGCTGCTACCCTGTCAGCCCCAAGTCGCGCGACACTCGAATCCTGATTTTTGTCCGTTGCGAGGAGTAGGCCTTGGCGAAAATGATTCATTCGATGATCCGCGTGCTGGAAGAGGGCCGTTCGGTGTCCTTCTACACCAAGGCTTTTGGCCTGGAGATCGCGGATCGTCTGGATTTCGAGACATTCACGCTGATTTATCTCAGCAATTCTGAAAGCGAATTCGAGCTGGAGTTGACGGTCAACAAGGGGCGCGAGGAGGCTTACGACCTCGGCAACGGCTATGGACACCTTGCCGTCAGCGTCTCTGATCTCGATGCCGAGCATCAGCGGCTGGCCGATCTGGGTTTGAACCCGAACAAGATCGTCGAGTTCAACCGCGACGGCGTGCTGATCGCCCGCTTCTTCTTCATCACCGATCCCGACGGCTACAAGATCGAGGTGCTGCAGCGGAGCGGACGGTTCAAATGATCGTGAGGCCGGGTGGGTGGAGGACCCACCCGGCCTTCTCATTTCGAAGCCGGCGGGCGCGGAATCCGCGCCGGCCATCGGAGGCGGCGATCGGGTCGCCGCCAACCACCATGGGAGGAGATTGACGTGGTAACAATTCTCGACAAAACAGGGCACATGTCCCGCCGGCAGCTGCTGAAAAGCGGTGCGGCCGGTGCCGTGCTGATGGTCACCGGCACGGCCGTGATCTGTCCCGAGCAGGCCTGGGGCCTGGAAGCCTCGGCGCTGAAGCCGGAGACGCTGGCGACCCTTATCAAGATGGCGCGCGACATCTATCCGCATGACCAGCTTGCAGACCGCTTCTATGCGGCGGCCGTGAAGGGCCAGGACACGATGGCCGCCAAGGACGAGAAGCACAAGGTGCTGATCGAAGAGGGGATCGCCGATCTCGACAAGCGCGCCGGTGCCGGCGGTTACCGTGGCCTCGGCTGGGAGGACGACCGCGTCGCCATCCTGCGCGACATCGAGACGACCCCCTTCTTCCAGGCGGTGCGCGGCGACCTGGTGGTCAGCCTCTATAACCAGAAAGAGATCTGGCCGATCTTCGGCTACGAGGGCGAGTCCTTTTCCAAGGGCGGCTATATCGAGCGCGGGTTCAACGACATCACCTGGCTCTGAGCTATCCCTGAGACACGCATTCATCGTCGCCGGAAGGAGGCCCATTGCGGATGGGAACGGCGGCGCTCACCCAATTGACCGATTTCCCGGGAGGAAAACATGGCAGCGCCCTATGATCTCAACGACGACAGCGTGGTCGTCATCATCGGTTCCGGTGCGGGCGGTGGAACGCTCGCCAACGAACTTGCCCAGAAGGGCATCGACGTGGTGGTGCTCGAAGCGGGTGCCCGCATCGAGCATGAAGACTTCATCAATGACGAATGGGAAAGTTTCTCCCAGCTCGCCTGGCTCGACAACCGCACCACCGGTGGCGGCTGGCGGGTGTCAAAGGACTTCCCCAATCTGCCGGCCTGGATCGTCAAGGCGGTCGGCGGCACCACCACCCACTGGGCCGGCGCGTCGCTCAGGTTCCAGGAGCACGAATTCAAGGACCTGACGACCTATGGCAAGATCGAGGGGGCCAACCTGCTCGACTGGCCGATCACGCTTGCCGACCTTGAGCCCTATTATGCCAAGGCCGAGAACAAGATGGGTGTGACCCGCACCAACGGGATCGAAGGTCTGCCCGGCAACAACAACTTCAAGGTCTTGAAGGCCGGGGCTGACAAGCTGGGTTACAAGGAATGTCACACCGGCAATATGGCGATCAATTCGGCCGATCGCGACGACCGGATCTCCTGTCAGCAGACAGGCTTCTGTTTCCAGGGCTGCAAATGGGGCGCCAAATGGTCGACGCTCTACACGGAAATCCCGAAGGGCGAGGCGACCGGTAAGCTGGAAGTGCGGCCGAACTCGCATGTCGTCAAGATCGAACATGACGCGTCGGGCAAGGTGACGGCCGTCGTCTATGCCGACAAGGACGGCAAGCTGCAGAGCCAGAAGGCGCGCATCATCTGCGTCGCCGGCAATTCGATCGAAAGCCCGCGCCTGCTGCTCAACTCGGCCTCGTCGAAATTCCCGGATGGATTGGCCAACTCCTCGGGCCAGGTCGGCAAGAACTACATGCGCCACACGACCGGCTCGGTCTATGCCGTGTTCGACAAGCCGGTGCATATGTATCGCGGCACGACCATGGCCGGCATCATCCGTGACGAGGCCAAGCACGATCCATCGCGCGGCTTTGTCGGTGGCTACGAGCTTGAAACGTTGTCGCTCGGCGTGCCGTTCATGGCGGCCTTCCTCGATCCGGGCGGCTGGGGGCGCTCCTTTGCTTCGGCGATGGACCAATATGCCAATATGGCGGGCCTCTGGATCGTCGGCGAAGACATGCCGCAGGAGCAGAACGCCGTGAAGCTGCATGGTGAACTGAAAGACAAATATGGCATGCCGATCCCGGATGTCTGGTTCACCGATCATCCGAACGATGTCGCCATGCGCAACCATGCCTATAAGCAGGGCATGGCGCTTTACGAAGCGGTCGGGGCGAACCGGACCTTCCCGACGCCGCCTTATCCGTCGACGCACAATCTCGGCACCAACCGGATGAGCGAGAAGGCGCAGGACGGCGTGGTCAACAAACACGGCCAGACACACGACATCCAGAACCTGTTCGTCTCCGACGGCAGCCAGTTCACCACCGGGGCGGCGGAAAACCCGACGCTGACGATCGTGACGCTGGCGATCCGCCAGGCCGACTTTATCGCCGAACAGATGAGCCAGGGCACCATCTGATTCTTACCGAACCTCCCTGCGGGCGGGCGCGGCCGAAAGGCCGCTCCGCCCGGCTTTTTGTTCAAGGTCAGGACATGCGGGCCGCGACCAGCGCGCGGGCCTTGTCCCGGGTCCGGACGACAGCGCGGCGTATCCGGGCCGTGCGGCCATCATCGTTAGCGGCGACCGTCATCGTATTGCCGCGCCATTCGAAACCGCTGCCGAACCAGGCGGCCACGAAGAGCGCCGGCAACAATAGGTCGCGGACAAGCATGGCCGGAAGGACCCGCCAGCCGCTCGGCCAGCGATAGGCCCTGGCGAGGCCGATCTCTGCGGCGTACCAGACCGCAAGATAGGCCAGCGGTGCGACAGGCGGCAGGCTGCCGGTAATGGTGACAGCGATCAGGGCCAGGGCGGGCAGGGCAGCGCCGGTGAAGACTTCCGGCAGAAAGTAGAGCGGGAAGGAAGCTCTGCGCAGCCGGGCCCAGCGCAGCTGGCGTTTCCACACGGCGGTGATCTCGCGCCGACCGAGCGGTTGCGGGAAGGGCTCGTGCACCAGCCGGACTTTGAGGCCAGCACCCCGGATCAGCAGCGTGGCCGCAGCGTCTTCGGCCACCTCTTCGCCGAGCCGCTCGAAACCGCCGAGCCGGGTGATCAGTTGCCGGTTGAACAGCATGGACTTGCCCTGGGCAAAGCCGAAGCCTGTCGCGTCCGCGAAGAGCTGCCAGCGGGCCTGGAAACTGTCGAGCCAGGCGCTTTCCAGCTGCGCACCGAAGTTCCCCGGCTCGGTGCCGGCGGGGGGCGAACAGACGAGGCCCGTTTCCATGTCCCAGCGGGCCATCATCGTTTCGATGTTGTCAGGCGGCATCAGCACATTGCTGTCGGTCATGACGATCCAGTCATGACGGGCAGAGCGCCAGCCCTTGATCACGTTGTTCAGCTTCGGATTGGCGCTGAACATGTCTTCGCCGACCAGGAGGCGGGCGGGCACCTTTGGGTGGTCGGCGATCAGGCGACGCACCAGCAAGGCTGCCGGGTCGTCGGCTTTGGCGACGCAAAAAAGGATCTCGTAAGCGGGCCAGTCGAGCCGGAAGGTGGAAGCGAGGCAGCGCTCGAGATTGTTTTCCAGGCCGCAGATGGGCCGGATAAGCGTGACGGGCGGACGGGGGCCCGGATGGCTTTCGAGCTTCCGGTGACGCAGCTTGACGGCAAGGACGAAGGCGATGCTTGCGAGCTGGATGAACAGCGCGATCGCGGCGAACCAGATCAGATAAGTCATGGCGAGTCTCCGGCTTTTCAGCTCCGGATATCATCGCTGTGTGACAGTTCGGCGAAGCCTGCACGTCATCCGATTTGTGCAAGGTTGACAGAGCCTTCGTCTCGCCCTCTATCGTCTGGACGCGTCAAAACAAGAACGAGGAGTGGCTGCCATGGCAGCAGAGGTGCGGCTGGACGATAGCTGGAAGGCGGCTCTCGGCGAGGAGTTCGCCAAGCCTTATATGCGCGACCTGAAGGGTTTCCTGCAGGCCGAAAAGGCGGCGGGCAAACACATCTTTCCCAAGGGCGCCGACTACTTCCGGGCGCTGGACCTGACACCGCTCGACCAGGTGCGGGTGGTGATCCTGGGGCAGGACCCCTATCACGGTGCCGGCCAGGCGCATGGCCTCTGCTTCAGCGTGCAGCCGGGGGTACGCATCCCGCCATCACTCGTCAACATCTACAAGGAGTTGCGCAGCGATCTCGGCATCGAGCCGGCGCGGCATGGTTTCCTCGAGCACTGGGCCAAGCAGGGTGTGCTGCTGCTCAACAGCGTGCTGACGGTCGAAGAAGCGCGGGCTGCTTCGCATCAGGGACGTGGCTGGGAGCAGTTTACCGATCAGGTGATCCGCCGCGTCAATGACGAGTGCGAGCATGTCGTCTTCCTGCTCTGGGGCTCCTATGCGCAGAAGAAGGCGGGTTTCGTCGATACCAACCGGCATCTGGTGTTGAAGGCGCCGCATCCGTCGCCGCTCTCGGCGCATAACGGCTTCTTCGGTTGCCGGCATTTCTCCAAGGCCAACGCCTATCTCGTTGACCACGGCAGAACGGCGATCGACTGGCAGTTGCCGGAATAATCGAATCCTGCGTTATCTTAATTAGTATTATCGAAATCTATGCTTCCTTAGAATGCGGGATTTCTATTGCGCATTTGTTTTACACCCTGACGTTAGTGGATTTCCAAATAACGATCGTCAAGATCGTCGCCGATAGTTTGGTCTCATTTCAGGTTTTTCTACATGACGTCCTCCTTGCCCGGATTGCCCGTGTGGCGCTGCCCTGCCGGCGCGCCCATGACCGGCCATGTCGATGGGCAGGTCGATCTTCTGGTGATCGGAGCCGGCTTTCAGGGGTTGTCGACAGCCTACCATGCGGCAAAGCAGGGACTGCGGGTGCAGGTGATCGAGGCGCAGGGGCTCGGCGAAGGGGCTTCCGGCCTCAATGGCGGGCAGGTGATCCCCGGCCTCAAACACGACCCGGAGATGCTGCGACAATTGCTTGGCGACAAGGCCGGGCAGCGGCTGGCGGAGTTTTCCGCGGGCACCGCGGATGCCGTCTTTGACCTCATCCGCAGCGAGGGCCTTGATGTCGAGCATCAGCGGGACGGCTGGATCCTGGCGGCGCATACGCAAGCCGCGCTGCAGGCGGCCATGCAGCGCAACCGTCAGTGGCGCCAACGTGGGGCCGACGTAATGCTGCTCAACAAAGCCGAGGTCGCCCTCTTGACCGGCGCGCGGGGCTATTGCGGCGGATGGCTCGACCGGCGGGCGGGTGTGGTCAATCCGCTTGCTCTGGTGGTGGAGCTTGCCCGGCTCGCCACGCGTGCAGGGGCGGGCCTCCTGCTCAATGAGAGGGTGACGCGCGTGCAGCCGCGTGGCTCTCTCTGGGTGGCCTCAACCGATCTTGGCCGAACGCTTCTGGCGAAAAAGGTGCTGGTGGCGACCAATGCCTATTCGGAGGGCCTCATTCCCGGGCTGGCGCAAAGCCTCGTCTGGCTGCATTCCTTCCAGATTGCAACTGCTCCGCTGCCGAGCGACGTGCTGGACCTCGTGCTGCCCGGTGGACAGCCAGTGTCGGACAGCCGGCGCATCCTGGTCTACTATCGCCGCAGCCCGGATGGGCGGCTTGTGGTGGGCGGCCGCGGGCCGATGCGGGCGCCACGTTCGCAGGAGGATTGGGCGCATCTGGAGCGGGCCATGCTGCGGCTGTTTCCCATGCTTCAGGGCACGTCCATCACCCATCGCTGGTTCGGGCGTGTCGCGATGACACCCGACATCCTGCCGCATCTGCATGAGCCGGCGCCAGGGCTGTTCATGGTCGCCGGCTGCCAGGGGCGGGGAATCGGGCTGATGACCGCGCTCGGTCCCAGCCTTGCGGCCTATGCGGCGTCGGGAGACCCTGATGTCTTGCCGCTGCCGCTCTCGCCGCTTCGCACCATCCCGTTCCATCGTTTCCGACGGATCGGGGTGGCGGCTCACGTGGCGTGGTACAGGCTGCTCGACAGTCTGGAACGCTGAACCGTCACCATGGTTGGGGATAGCATGTCCTAAAACGCAGCCTTGCTTGCAGTCGCGCTCCACCTGACCAATAGTGATCCATCAATTCTTGTCCGCCCTGGAGGCTCGATGTCCAACCATCTGAAATTCTTTATCGACGGCGCCTGGGTCGATCCGATGGTGCCGGCCTTGCTGGATGTCGTCGATCCCTCGACCGAGGAGGCCTATACGCAGATCTCGATCGGCAGCAAGGGTGATGTCGACCGGGCGGTTGCTGCCGCCAAGGCGGCCTTTGCCACCTTTTCGGTGACCGACCATGGCGAGCGATTGGCGTTGCTCAAGCGCATTCTCGAGATTTACAACGAACGCTTCGAGGATATCGCGCAGGCGGTCAGCCGCGAGATGGGCGCGCCGATCTCGTTTGCCCGCGATGCCCAGGCCTGGGCAGGGCGGGCGCATCTGGAATCGACGATTGCCGCCTTCGAACAATTCGCGTTTTCCGAACTGCGCGGCACGACCATGATCGTGCGCGAGCCGATCGGCGTCTGCGCGCTGATCACGCCCTGGAACTGGCCGCTCAACCAGATCGTCTGCAAGGTGGCGCCGGCGATTGCCGCCGGCTGCACGGTGGTGCTGAAGCCGTCCGAGATCGCCCCGATTTCCGGGATCATCTTTGCCGAAGTGATGCAAGCCGCCGGCACGCCTGATGGCGTGTTCAACCTGGTGAACGGACGCGGTCCCGATGTCGGTCAGGTGATGGCCGGCCATCCGGATGTCGATATGGTGTCGTTCACGGGGTCGACCCGGGCCGGCATCATCGTTGCCAAAACGGCAGCTGATACGGTCAAGCGCGTGGCGCAGGAACTCGGCGGCAAATCGGCCAACATCATCCTGCCGGATGCCGATCTCGAAACAGCCGTGCGCAAGGGTGTCGAGGGATGTTTCGGCAATTCCGGCCAGTCCTGCGATGCGCCGACCCGCATGCTGGTGCCCGCCGAATGGCATGACGAGGCATTGCTGATCGCCCGCGAGGCAGCCGAGGCCCATACGGTCGGGGATCCGCAGGCGGACGGTACCGTTCTCGGGCCCGTTGTCAGCGATATCCAGTTCAACAAGATCCAGCGGCTGATCGAACTCGGCATCGAGGAAGGGGCACTTCTGGTGACGGGTGGACCCGGGCGGCCGGAAAACCTCAATCGCGGCTATTATGTCCGGCCGACGATCTTCGGCCATGTGACGCCGGATATGACGATCGCGCGCGAGGAGATTTTTGGCCCCGTCCTGTCAATCCTGCCCTACGAGACCGAGGAACAGGCGATCGAGATCGCCAACGATACCGTCTATGGGCTGGCCGCTTATATCCAATCCACGGATCTCGCCCATGCGCGGCGGGTGGCGGCCCGGATGCGCGCGGGATCGGTCTATCTCAATTATCCCGACTGGGACACGATGGCGCCGTTCGGTGGCTACAAGCAGTCCGGCAACGGGCGCGAATATGCCGACTGGGCGATCCACGACTTCCTCGAGATCAAGGGTATTGTCGGCTATGGCAGCTGAGGGGCGGCACATGAGAATGATCACCGTGCCATGAGCCTCGACGATCCGCGTCAATACCGGTTCGGCCTTGTCTATGGCGCCATCTCGGCGCTGGCCTGGTCGTCTTCCGGCCTGTTCATCCGCCATATCGGCACCGACCTGATGACCATGCTGTTCTGGCGCGGTCTGTTTTCCGGAACCTGCGTCTTCCTGTTCTTCGTCTACCTGGAGCGGCGCAGGGTGCCGGGCATTCTGCGGCGCATGGGCTGGCCGAGCGTCTGGACGATGATCTTCTCGGCGGCGAGCATGGTGAGCGGCATCGGCTCGATGTATTACACTGCCATTGCCGATGCCATGGTGATCTATGCCACGGTTCCCTTCGTGACAGCGGCGGTCGCCTTCGTCTTCATCGGCGAGCGACCCAGTCGTTCGACGCTGATTGCCAGTGGCGTGGCGATGGTTGGCGTTCTGGTCATGCTGACAGACGGGCACGGGGCCAGCGGCGGGCTGTTCGGCAAGTTTCTCGCGGGGGTGATGACGCTTTGCGTGGCGGCCATGGCGACGCTGATGCGCAAGCACCGCGAGGTGCCGATGCTTCCGGCCATGGCGGGCTCGGCCTGGCTGTGCTCGTTCGTGACGTTCTGGTTTGCCGCACCGCTCACCGTGACCATGGTCGATCTCAGGTTGATCATCCTCTTTGCCATCGTGCAGAACGCCATGGGCCTGATCTTCTACACGGCCTCGACCCGGCGTCTGCCGGCTGCTGATGCCAGCCTGCTGACGGCGCTTGAAGTGCCGCTCACGCCGCTTTGGGTCTGGCTGGTGCTGAACGAGATCCCATCACCCGGAACGCTCATCGGTGGCCCGATCGTGCTTGCAGCCCTGTTCGGCCATATCGTCTACGAAGTGCAACGCAATCGCGCGGCGCCTGTTGCGCCGCTGCCCTGAGAGAGGCCGCGCGCCATGAAACAGACCTTCAATCCCCCCTCGGTCCGCAAGCCCTTCGGCCACTACAATCACGGCCTGCTGGTGCCTCCGGGCGCGAGCCTGCTGGTGACCTCCGGCCAGCTCGGCGTCCGGCCGGATGACAGCATTCCGCCTGATGTGACCGGCCAGGCCGAGGTCTGCTTCGAGGCGATCCAGGCGATCCTGGCGGAAGCTGGAATGAGCTTCGCCGATGTCATCCGCATCTCCGGCTTTGTCACCAAACGGGAAGACTTTGCGGCCTATATGGCGGTGCGTGACCGCTACACGCTGGACCCCAAGCCGGTCTCGACGCTGATCATTGTCGGCGGGTTCACGCGGGCAGACTTTCTCGTCGAGGTCGAAGTAACGGCGGCCAAGATCTTCTGAATTTTGACGTAACCGTCAGTCTAAGCCCCGGAGGCTTCATGTTGCCGAAGGGCTTTTCTATCTGACGCCGGCCTGTGGCGGCAGTCGCCCCGAGGCGGAACAATTTTCCTTGCCGCGTGTTCTTGTCGTCAATGGCAGTCAAACGGAAAGGATGAAGCCATGAAGACGAAAATTCTTGCTCTCGGAGCCGTCGTGCTTGGCTCGATCGTATCGCCTGCACTGGCCCAGGAGGGCACTGTGACCGGTGCTGCCGGTGGTGCGGTGACCGGCGCGATCGTCGGTGGGCCTGTTGGGGCCGCCGTTGGTGGCGTGGTCGGCGCGATTGCCGGTACCGCCGTTGCGCCTCCGCCGGAGCGCGTTGTCACTTATGTTCAGCAGCAGCCGGTTCCGGCCCAGCCGGTCGTCATCGAGCAGCAGGTTGCTGTCGGTCAGCCGCTGCCGCAGCAGGTGGTGCTCACCCCCATTCCGGACCAGCCGACCTATGCCTATGCGGTTGTCAACAATCAGCGTGTGATCGTCGACCCTCAGACTTACGTCGTCGTGGGCGTGGTGCAGTAAACCACCGTTCCGATTTCTTCGATCAATCCGGCCGGTGACGCCTGCGCCGCATGCGCTCCGCCGAACATCCCAAGGAGTTCCACCATGGACCAACGTCCTGATCCTCGCCTCGATACGCGGCCGAACGTGACCCAGAATGCCGGCATGAGCGGCGCGAGCTGGGGCATCGCCATCCTGCTGATCGTCGTGATCGCAGCTGCGGCCTTCTTCGTCTTCGGCAACCGTGACATGGCCGATACCACGACCGCACCGGCGACCTCGACCACCGAGCCGGCAACGCCGCCGGCCACGACGACCCCGCCGGCCGCAACGGCCCCGGCTGAACCTGCGACCCCGCCGGCAGCAACCGCACCGGCAGAGCCAGCGACGCCGCCGGCCGCTGAGCCGACAACTCCGGCCCCGGCTACGCCGCCGGCAACCACCCCGTAATACGGGACGCATCATTGAGGAAAGGCCAGCCCGTCACCGGGCTGGCCTTTTTTCGTAGCGATCGGCTAGCTCTCCCGGGGGCTATCAGGGAAAGGACGAAACTTATCGACTTCCGATGTCAGCCTAAAAGTGGCGCGCGACGATTCGCTGTCTTCATTTCGTGCTGTGCTCAAGGCCCCGGTCTGCCGACGTCGTCCAGGACCGCAGGATAGCTGCGAGCACTGTCATTGCCGCAACGCCTTCCAGACCCAACCCGGCGATCGGTGCCAGAACAGCGAGCGCGGCGCTTGCCGGCAGGACCAAACTCGCCAGGCCCCTTCTGGTATACCGATCCCGTACAAGCCAAAGGCCCAAAAGAAAGCCTGTGACCGGCAAGGCGACGGCGTAGTCACCGACCAGGATGGAGACCTTGGCATGGGCGGTAATCACATCGACCAGCACGCCGAAGCCGGCACCGATCGCCGCGCCGGAGGCGAAAATCACGAAATGTCCGTAGCCCCAGATGAGCGCACGGCGAAGGTTTCGATCATGAAGATGGGGATCGGGGCTGAAATAGATCCACCAGAGTGCAAAGACAATCACAAGGGCCGACAGCGCCGTGTGGACGAGCATGATGTTGAAGGCTTCCGCCGACTGGCGCAGAGCGAGCGATCCGGAGAGCAGGGTTTCGCCCAGCACGATGATCAGCAGGAGGCCATAGCGCTCGACGATGTGATGCCGATGCCAGGGCGTCATTTCTGTCAGTGGCTCGGCAATCGCGGGGACGGACAGTTCCAGCGCAAAGCCGACCAGCCACATGCCATAGCCGAGCGGCCCGGACAAAGGTTGCACCAGGAGGAAGGCAACCCAATAGAGCTGGACGAGAGCAATGCCGATGGCATAGCCGAGGGCGGTGCGCCGATGGGCGGTGTCGGCGCAGCCGGCGCGCAGCCACAAAACCGTCATGGCCAGCCGCATCACGACGTAACCGATGATCACCATGGTGAAGTCAGGCCGTTCCGCAAAAATACTGGGAATGCCGGCAGCGACAACCAGGGCGCCGCCCATGATGACCATGGTCAGCAGGCGGTAAGTAGTGTCGTCATTGTCATAGGCCGAGGCGAACCAGGTGAAGTTCATCCAGGCCCACCAGATGGCGAAGAAGGCCATGCCGAACGACAGCAGACCCTCAATCGCATGGGCTTCTGATATGGCGTGGTGCAACCCAGCCGCGGCCGAGGCTATGGCGATCACCGAGACAAGATCGAACAGAAGTTCAAGCGGCGTGGCGGCGCGATGATGTTCGTGCGGGTCACGGGGGTGGAGGGGAGGCATCAGACTCCGCAAGAGACCGCTTTCGTTTGCCATTCCCATCTCCCCAGTCGGCTGCTTCAATCGTAGTTTTGTCAGGAAAAGGGACGGTTTCGCAAGCCGATGGCGGGGCCTCGTCAGAAATTCTCCATCTCGCGACGAACCTTGGCCATGAAAGCGGCGCGGGTTTCTTCCGTGCAATTGTTCATGTCGTAATGCGCCAGGTACTTCACCGGCGCGCCGATCCTGATCTGAGCACGGATGACGCGCTTGACGATCTTCTTCGGCGGATTGCCGGCGAGGAAGGCGCGCATCGGGGTCGCGCCATAGGTCATGACAGCGGCAAGCTTTCTGATGTGGCGCAGTGTCGGCGTGAGTTTTCCATCGACCAGATCGAAGGAGACGCCGGGCAGCCAGACGCGGTCGAAATAGCCCTTCAGCATGGCCGGGAAGCCGAAATTCCAGACGGGGGAGACGATGACAAGCGCTTCCGCCTTTTTCAGGCAGTCGACATAGGGCTGCACCAGCGAGAGGTTGTCGGGAATGTCGTGATAGACCCTGCGGTCATGGGCCGAGAGGACCGGGTCGAAACCCTCCTCGTAGAGATTGCAGCCATCGACCTCGTGGCCGGCCTTTTCCAGGCTCTCGCAGGTGAGCTTGTAGAGCGCCCGGCCGAAACTTTCTTCGAGGGGATGGGAGTGGAGGACGAGTACGCGCATGTCAAAAGCTCCAAGTCGTTGCCCGCCGCGTCATCGGTCGGGGTCCAGTTGAAAACTTCCGCGCCGTTTGTCCCAGCATCCTGATCCGTCGCCGCCTGATGTCGAGGGATGGTGGATGCCATGTCGTGGAGAGCATGGGCCGGAGAGGTCCGGCCGGGAGTACCTTCGGAATAAGTTCGTTCCGGCGGTTCTTCGTTGCGGCTCCGGAACGGGGAGCCGCAACGCATAGTGTGCGCCTACGAGGCTTCGGAAAAGACCTCCAGACCTGGAAACAGATAGTTCTTCCCCGCGGCAAAATCGAAATCCGGGTTCTCCCAGGCGATCATCTTGCCGGGGTTCAAGAGACCCTTCGGATCGGTCTCTTTCTTGAAATCGAGCTGGACCTGGTCGGTCTGCTTCATGCCGCCTTCTTCGAGCGTATAGCGGTGCGGATTGAAGATCGGGCAGCCGTTTTCCTCGTGGATGCGGATGATCTCCTCCAGCCGTTCCTTGGTGGTGTAGCGCACCAGCGGCAGGCCGGCGCATTGGATGTGGCCGTCGAACTTGATGAATTCGAGATGGCCGATGACCTCGTCGGGGAAGAGTTCGGTCATCGTCTTGACCTTCGCGACATGGTCGGGGCCGGGATACTGGACCTGCAGATAGGTGATCGCGGGATCGACCTTCAGGGCGCGCAGCGTCGTGTGGTTCCAGGTGAGCTCGAAGGCATGCGGGATGCCTTTCATGCTTTCGACTGTATCGGAGCGGAAGCGGACATCGCCCTTCATCTTCTCGGCGAAGGCGAGGAAGGGTTCGATCGAGTGCGGGGCGACCATCAGCACGACCACCGACTGGCCTTCCTTCAGCCAGGGCTTGTGGCGGGTGAAGTAGTCATAGGGGATGGGTGCGGCGATCGGTGCGACTTCCTTGAGAAGGATGCCGTTCTTGTGGGCCAGCGCATCGGCGAATTTTACTGCATCCATGAACTCGTCATAACCGACGATGACGTCGACCCAGTCATAAGCGGGAGCCAGCGGCATCTCGACTTCGGTGATAATGCCGTTGGTGCCATAGGCATGGGAGACCTTCTGCAGGTCCCAAGCGGAGAGTTCGAGCACGCGTGGCTCGGCTTCCATGGTGACCACGCGAAGGCGCAGGATATTGCCGAGATCGCGCAGGCCGCCCCAGGTGATGGAGCCGACTCCGCCCGAGCCGCCGGCGATGAAGCCGGCGACGCTGGCCGTCTGCTTGGTCGAGGGATGGAAGCGCAGTTCCTGGCCGGAATGCTCCTTGGTCTGGCGGTCGAGTTCGGAGATGATGATGCCGGGCTCGCAGATGACGCGGCCGGGCAGGATCTCCTTCACCTTGTTCATGTTAATCAGGTTCAAGACGATGCCGCCCGAGAGAGGCATGGCCTGGCCGTAATTGCCGGTGCCGCCGCCACGCGGGGTGACGGGCACGCCATGGGCATAGGCGACTTTCAGAACCCGGATCACCTCTTCTTCCGTGGTCGGCGAGACGATCAGGTCACCCACCACGTTATCCAGTTCGGCCTTCAGGATTGGCGAATACCAGTAGAAATCGCGGCTCTTCTGTTTAACGAGCGCCGGATTATCCTCGACGGCGATGCCTTCCAGCTCCTCGATGATTTTGGCGTAGTCAGCCATGTCTAAGCTCCAAGAAGTGGGTCAAGGTCGCGGTAATCCGGCAGGCTGCGGTCGATGCCCATGCCATTCCGCATCACGATGCGGTCGGCCTGCGGACGGGAAAGGAATTCGCTCCAGCGGCGGGCGCTGAAGAGGACGAGATCCGCCTTGCCGCCGACGGCGATGCGGCCGTGGTCGGGGCGCTTCAGGATGTCGGCCGGTGTGCAGGTTACGACCCTCGCTGCAGTATCCAGCGGATGGTCGAGGTGGATGATGCGCACCGCCTCGCGGAAGACTTCGACGGGGTCGAGATCGCCATAGGCGTAGAAGGGGTCGCGCGTGTTGTCGGAGGAGACGGCGGTTGCGACACCGGCGGCTGACAGTTCGTGGAACAAGGTGACGCCGCGCTGGCGGGGTGTGCGGCCCGGGTGACGATCCTGCAGATACATGTTGCACATCGGTAGCGAGACAACCGAGAGGCCGGCCTCGGCCACCAGATCGATGGTGCGCTCGGCCAAATCGTCGTCCTGGCGGGCGAGTGAGCAGCAATGGCCGACGGTGACTGCGCCCTCGAAGCCATTGCGGATTTTTGCTTCCGCGATGGTCTTCAGCGTCAGCGTTTCCTTGTCCTGCGTTTCATCGACATGCAGGTCGATGTCGAGGCCGTTCTCGCTTGCGGTGCGGAAGAGGATGTCGAGCTTTTCGTCGAGACCCGGCATCAAATAGGTGACGCCACCAAGCAAGCCTTTGTTCGCAACGATCACCTCGACCAGATCCTTGAAGAAGGCCTCGTCGGTGATCTGGTCGAAGGGGAAGAGGGCGGCGGCCTGCAGATCGACCTTGCCGGCCCAGGTCTCGCGAACTTCGGCGAAGACTTCGAACGAGATGCGATGCTGGGGCGCGAGGCTGTCGAGGTGGGTGCGGATCAGGCTGGTGCCGTGGGCATAGGCCGTCTTCAGCGAGAATTCCATGCGGGCTTTGACGTCGGAAGCTGACCAGCGGGCTTCACGATCAGCTTTTACGGCTTCGAGTGCGCCGGTGAAGTCACCTGTCGGGTTCGGCTTGCGGTCCCAGATATGGCCCTTGTCGAGATGGGTGTGCATGTCGACGAAGGTCGGCCAGACCATGCCGTTCCTCAGATCCGTCGAGGGCAGACCTGATGGCGCCTCGCCGGGTTTCAGGATCGCCTCCACCTTGCCGTCGGCGACAACGATATCGGCGCTGCTCAGGCCCTCGCAGGCGGGCGCTTCAACGCCATCGACGCAGATGTACGGTAGCGTCGCATTGGCAAGAACGAAGCGCTTGGCGGCGGGGAGGGCGGTGACCGGGCTCGACATCAGTTTTCTCGTTTCAGGCTGCTCTCATGCCAGCGATGCAGCGCCAGCCAGGAAATGAAGGAGGTAATGGCAAAGATCACCACGCCGAGGCAGGAGAGCAGAAACAGGGCGGCAAACAGGCGTGGGATGTTGAGACGGAATTGGGCCTCGAGCAGGCGGAAGGCAAGGCCCGAGCCGGCGCCGGCGGAACCTGCGGCGAATTCTGCAACGACGGCAGCGATGAGGGCGAGACCACCACCGATCCTGAGGCCGGTCATGAAATAGGGCAGCGAAGCCGGGAGTTTCAGGTAGAGCAGCGTCTGCCAGCGCGAGGCGCCGTAGAGGTCGAAGAGATTGAGCAGGTTATGATCGACGCTTTTCAGGCCCTGCACCATGTTGGAGAGGATCGGGAAGAAGGCGACGAGGAAGGCGCAGATGAGGAGCGCCACTTGCGTCGAGGGCGAATAGATCAGGATCAGCGGGGCAATCGCGACGATCGGGGTCACCTGCAGGATGACGGTGATCGGGTAGAAGGCGATCTCGATCCATTTCGACTGGACGAGGGCAACGGCAATGCCGACGCCGCCCAAAAGTGCCAGGCCCAGCGACATCAGGGTGATCTTGGTGGTGACCCACAGCGCTGGCGACAGTGTACCCCAATCCTTGATGAGGGCTCCTGCAATCGCGATCGGGCCGGGCAGGATGTATTGCGGCACACCCGAAACCCAGACGCCGACCTGCCAGATGACCAGTAGGGCGCAGACGACGAGGATGGGCACGAGGATTTTCAGGAGCGTTTCGCCATAGAGCGATGCGAAACTCGGACCGGGGTTGGCGACGGGTGCTGCATTGCTCATCAGTGAAGCTCCATACCGTCGGCGAGGGGAAAACCGATGGCCTCTATCAGCGACCGGGAGACCTTGTCGCAGGTTGCCCGATATTCCTCGGATGTGCGGTATTGCAGACCACGCTCGGCGCTGGTCACCAGGGGGAAATCGTCATGGACACGGCCCGGGCGCGCCTTCATGACGATGATGCGGTTCGACAGATAGGCGCTTTCGAAGACCGAATGGGTGACGAAGATGACGGTGATGCCGGTTTCGCGCCAGAGCCGCAGCACATCGTCGTTGAGCTTCTGGCGGGTGATCTCGTCCAGCGCCGCGAAGGGTTCGTCCATCAGCAGCAGTTTCGGCTTGGTGACCAGCGCGCGGGCGATCGACACGCGCATCTTCATACCGCCGGAGAGTTCGCGCGGATAGGCGTCGGCAAAATCCTCGAGACCGACGCGGTCGAGGGCGGCCATGATGTCGTCATAGGCGGCGTGTTTCGAGACGCCGCGCAGCTTGAGCGGCAGGTAGACGTTGCCGAAGACGGTGGTCCACGGCATCAGTGTCGGTTCCTGGAAGACGAAGGAGATGTCGCCGTCGGGCAGCCCCTTGGCATTGATGCGCGAGCTCGGCCAGTCGATCGTGCCAGTCGTGGTGTCGCCAAGGCCAGCGATGATCCGGAGTGCTGTCGACTTGCCGCAGCCGGAGGGGCCGAGGAGGGAGACAAATTCACCGCCGTTGACGGTGAGCGACATGTCGGTAAGCGCTACCGTGCCGCTGGAAAAGACCTTGGACACGTCCTTCATCACCACAAGCGCCCGGCGCTGTTCGGGAGGGGGCGGGGTGATGGGGTCTTCGGTGGCTGGCGAACTGGTCATTCTGTCTCGCGATACATCCGCGTTGCATTCTGGTGTTGCGGCAGGGTGGAGGCAAAGGGGTCCACATTTGCGGGTGGGCCACCCCTCTGTCCTGCCGGACATTTCCCCACAAGGGGGGCGAGCGGCGTGGGGATGCCGCCTGACTTTACCCTCCCCTTAAGGGGGAGGGTCGGCATGCAGTGCCGGGGTGGGGGTGGTCTCGGCGGGATACGACCGATCACCCCGCAGCTTTGCTGCGACCTCCCCCCTCAAGGGGGAGGTTGAAAGATTACTTCTTCAGCGCCAAACCAACGCCCTTGCAGACGAACTGGGTGGTGTAGGCCTTCTTGTAGTCGAGATCAGCAGGCTGGACGCCGATCTGGACCATGGCGTCGAAGAAGGCTTTGTACTTCTCGTCGGTCATGCAGCCGATGCCCTTTTCCAGCGCCTCGCCGGATTCAACGATGCCGTATTCCTTCATCTTCTTGATCGAGTATTCGATCTGACCATCCGTCATTTCCGGATTGTCCTTCTTGATGAGGTCATTGGCGGCCTTGTTGTCGCCGTAGAGGTAGTTGTACCAGCCCTCGGCGGAGGCATCGACGAAGCGCTGGACGACGTCAGGCTTGGTTTCGACCATGGTCGCCGTTGTGGTGATCATGGTGGAATAGGGGTTGTAGCCGTTGTCGGCGAGCAGGAAGACTTTTGGCGCCCAGCCGGCCTGCTTCTCGATCTCATAGGGTTCCGAGGTCAGGTAACCCTGCTGGGCGGACTTCGGATCAGCAATGAAGGGGGCGGGGTTGAAGGTGTAGGGCTTGTACTTCTCGTCGGTGAAGCCCTCGAAATTCTTCTTCATCCACTCGTAATAGGTGACATAGCCGTCCTTGCCCATGAAGATGCTATCGAGCTTGGCGAGGTCGGCGAATTTTTCGATGCCCTGATCGGGGTGGGCGAGCAGAACCTGCGGGTCCTTCTGGAAGATGGCGGCAACGTCGATCAGCGGGATGCCTTCCTTGACGGCGTCCATTTCGCCGAGCGGGCTGCCCATGTAGAAATCAACCTTGCCGGCGATCAGAAGCGCGCGGTTGGCGGCCTGCGGGCCACCCTGGACGACCGTGACCTTGAGGCCGTATTTTTCATAGGTGCCGTCGGCCACTGCCTGGTAGAAACCGCCATGTTCGGCCTGGGCGAGCCAGTTGGTGCCGTAGGTGACCTCGTCGAGCGCGAAGGCCGTCGTGGTCGAGGCCAGCGCGGCGCTAAGGCCGAAAAGGGCGAGAAGACTTGTCTTGGTGAGCGTGTCGCGCATTGATCGTTCCCCTGTTCCGTTCCAGGGCCCGTTTTTGGGCTCCCTTTTCCAGCATTTGATCGGCTGGCATGCGTCTTGAAAAGCATCAAAATTCGTCCGCATCGATGCTTTTTTTGCACTGCTCGCGGGAATGCTGCATAGTGATGCGGCATGACTAAATTTTGCGCAGCGGAGGTCTCATGCTTCACTCTCGAAAGCTCGTCTATATCAATGAAATTGTTCGATGCGGTTCGATCCGGAAGGCCGCCGCACGGCTGAACGTCGCTTCGTCTGCGGTCAATCGGCAGATCCTCGCGCTGGAGGAAGAACTCGGCGCGCCGATCTTCGAGCGGCTGCCCAAGGGCTTGCGCCTGACGGCGGCCGGCGAACTCTGCGTCGAACATATCCGCGACGTGCTGAAGAATTACGAGCGGCTGGAGGGTCGGCTGCGCGGTCTGAAGACGCCGCAGATCGGCAAGGTGTCGCTGGTGACGACGGTCGGTCTGGCGTCAGGGCCACTGCCGGCGATCCTGGCGGGCTTCATCGCTAAACACTTGCGGGTACAGATCAAGCTGCGCAGCGATGGCGGGGTGACGACGATCAACCCGGTGCTGACGGGCGAGGTGGATGTCGGCCTTGGCTTCAACATCCCGGCCACACCCGGCATCCGCACACTTGCGAATTTCGACGTGCCCGTGGGCGTGGTCCTGCCGCCTGGGCATCGGCTGGCGCTGGAGGAGGGGCCGGTCGATCTCGTCGAGGTGGTGCAGGAGCCGTTGATCCTGGCGCAATCGGGCACCAGCCTGCGCAACATTATCGATCTTGCGCTGGCGCCCTTGCCGCTGCCGGTCGATCCGGTGGTCGAGACCAATTCATCCGAGCTAATGAAGCAGCTGGTCAAGGCCGGCACGGGGTTGACGCTGCTCAATCCGCTCGACGCATTGGCGGAATGTCGGCGCGGCGAACTGGTATTCCGGCCGCTCACCGAAGCGCATGTGCGCCATCAGCCGATGAAGCTGTTTGCGCGGGCCAGGGCGCCGCTCGATTCGGCGACCAGCCTGTTCATCGAATATCTGATGCAGGAACTGCTTGGTCTCGTTCAGGATCTGAAAGACCGGGGGCATATTCCTGAAAGCATTCGCGGAACGGCCTAACGCGTCAAGGAGCTCAGCCGGGCGTGTAGAGGTTCGACAGGGGGTAGGCGACCACGTCGCGGAGCAGTTCGATGAAGCCGGCGACCTGATGTTTGCAGATCGCCGCGCCCTTGTCCGCCGTGCCCTTGGAGGCATCGCCGACCACGCCATGCGGGTTGAGGTCATGGGCGATCCAGGCGAGCGAATGTGGCGGGAGTGGCGTGAGGAATTTTGAGTTCGCGCGGATTTCTTCGGCCTTGGAGACGAAATTTTGTGCCTTGTCCATGCGGACCAACTCGGGGCGGAAATGCAGCATCAGCGAGGTCTCGACCTCGCCGCCATGGATGCCGTAGCGGCTCTCATGCTCGGAGATCATGCCGTCGGGATTGCCGAAGCGGCCCCATTGCGTCGAGACGACGACCATCTGGTGGCGGACGCGCAGTTCTCGGGCGACGATGCTCATGACATCGACATTGCCGCCATGGGAGTTGACGATGACGAGTTTGCGGATGCCGGCTTCGGCGACTTTTGCGCCGATTGCCGTCCAGGCGGGGATCAGGATTTCCGGGCCGAAGGAGAGGCTGCCGGGGCCATAGACATGTTCGTTGGCCTTGCCGATTTCCTGGGTCGGCAGGACGAGAAAATCGAGATCATCAGGGCGCTGGAGTTTCAGTTCGGCCAACATGCCATTGGCGATGGCGACGTCGGTTGCGATCGGCAGATGGGGGCCGTGCTGTTCCGTCGAGGCGATCGGCAGGATGGCAATCGTGGTGTCAGGCGACAGCGCGGCGAAATCCGTCGTATTCAGTTCATTCCAGAAAAAAGGTTTCGCCATGGTCGGTCCTCACTGTCTCTCGCCTTCGACCGATAAGGCAAAATCGCGGGCTTCGAAAAGCATCATATTCAGTGCAGGCCGTTGCCTTTTTGGATGCACGGGGCGCGGCGTCGCTGTCGGAATGTGTTGAAGGGTGGGCCGATCCCGAGGCATATACACGTCATCTCGCCTTGCCGGCCTGAAAAGGAAGTCTGAAATGCCTACGGAACAATTGGAACAGCGTGGTCTGCGTCCGCGGCTTGCGATTGAGCCCGGCACCTATTCCACCATCTATGCCGTGGGCGACGTGCATGGCTGCCTGGATCCACTTCTCGCGCTGGAAGACGGGATTCGCGAGGATGCGAGCCTGCGCGAAGGGCGAAAGCTGATCGTCATGCTGGGCGACTATGTCGATCGGGGTCCGCAATCGGCTGCCGTGCTCTATCATCTCAGCGCCGCACCGCCGGCGGGTTTCGACCGGATCTGCCTGCGCGGCAATCACGATGACGCCTTTCTCGACTATCTGGAGGGCGATCCGGCCGGCGACTGGTTTCTCGATCATGGCGCAGAGGCGACGCTTCGCTCCTACGGCGTCGATCCCGAGGCGCATGGACCGTTCATCGCCTCAAATTTCGCCTTGAGACAGGCCGTGCGCGCGGCAGTGCCTGTGGCTCACGTCGAATTTCTTCAGCAGATGCCCGTGCTGGTGACCGTCGGTGATGATATTTTCGTCCATGCCGGCATCCGGCCCGGGCGACCGCTTGCCGAGCAGGCGGACGAGGATCTGTTGTGGATCCGACGCTCCTTCATGGATCTCGGACCGGGGCTGCCGGTGCGGGTTTTCCATGGCCATACGCCGACAAGCACGCCGCATGTCAGCGCCGAGCGCGTCGGGCTCGATACCGGATGTTATCGCACCGGCCGGTTGACGGCGGCGCGGCTGAGCGACGGCGTGGTCGAAATTCTCAGTTGACCTGGGCGACGGGCTTGGCGTCTGCCCGTGGCTTTCCCCATTCGGCAATCGCGATGCCGCCCAGCACGAGGGCGAGTGCGAGGACGTGGAAGAGCTCCAGCGTTTCGCCGAGCAGGGTGATCGACAGCAGCGTGCCGAAGACCGGAACCAGATTGATGAAGAGGCCGGCCCGGTTGGCGCCAATGCCTTCCACACCCTTGATATAGAGGATCTGCGAAATCAGGGAGGGGAAGAGGCCGCAATAGAGGATGATCAGCCAGCCGCGTCCGTCCGGCAGAATCATCTGGCCCTGGCCGGCTTCCCACCAGAGAAGAGGCAGGCTGGTCAGGGCTGCGGCGAGCGCCGGGACCGCCATCAGGCTTTTCCAGTGCACCGGCGGCTTCCAGCGCAGCGAGATCGTATAGGCGGCATAGGCGAGACCGGCGCAGACCATCAACAGGTCGCCTTGGTTGAGCGTGAGCGTCAAAAGCGTGTTGAGATCGCCATGGGAGGCGGTGACGGCCGCCCCTGCGAAGCTGATGACAAAGCCGAGGATCTGGATGCCGGAGACCGCGATGCGGAAGAGCAGGAAGTTGATGACGAAGATCAGGACAGGGATCGCACCCTGTTCGATCGCGCCGTTGACCGCGCTCGTATATTTGAGTGCTGTATAGAGAAAGCCGTTGAAGGCGGCAAAGCCGACGGCGCCGTAGAAAATCAGAAGCTTCCAGTTGGCCTTTAATATATCCCAGTCCTTGCGGATCTGCGGCACCGAGATAGAGGCGATGATCAGGGTGGCGAGCGCCCAGCGACCGAAGCTCAGCGCCATCGGGCTGACATGGCCGAGCGCCAGCTTGCCGGCGATGGTGTTGCCGCCCCAAAGCAGTGTTGTGATGACGAGATAGACATAAGCGCGGATCGGCAAAGCGTTTCTTCCCTGCATGTCTGCGCTCATTCCGGGAGACGTCAAAGCGCATCCCTCGCGGCGCGAATTGCCTCGGAAATAGGCGAGGGGTGAACCTTTGTCACGCAAAAAGCCAAATCGCCCTGCAAAACGGGTCGATTTCCCAAAAACAACACAGTATAGATGCGCGGGTTTGGGTAGGGCGCAGACACTGCGCGATGTACAGGATTATGTGATGACGAATGTCGTGGTGATTGGTTCGCAATGGGGTGACGAGGGCAAGGGCAAGATTGTCGACTGGCTCTCCGAACGTGCGGACATCGTGGTCCGCTTCCAGGGCGGCCACAATGCCGGCCATACGCTCGTCATCGACGGCGTTTCCTACAAATTGTCGCTGCTTCCGTCGGGCGTCGTGCGTCCGGGCAAGAAGGCCGTCATCGGCAATGGCGTGGTGGTTGATCCGCACGCGCTGATCGCCGAAATCGGCCGGCTGAAGGATCAGGGCGTTGAAGTGACGCCGGACAATCTGCGCATCGCCGAGAACGCTACGCTGATTCTCTCGCTGCACCGCGAGTTGGACGGCATGCGCGAAGATGCGGCCTCCAACAGCGGCACCAAGATCGGCACCACCCGCCGCGGCATCGGCCCGGCTTATGAAGACAAGGTCGGACGCCGCGCCATCCGCGTCATGGATCTCGCAGATCTTGACGCGTTGGAAGGCAAGGTCGAGCGTATCCTCACCCATCACAATGCGCTGCGTCGCGGCTTCGGCGTGGCCGAGATCGAGCACAAGACGATCATGGAGGAACTCACCTCGATCGCCGATCGCGTTCTGCCCTTCATGGATTCGGTCTGGGTGCTCTTGGACAAGGAGCGCCGCAAAGGCTCGCGCATCCTGTTCGAAGGCGCGCAAGGCTCGCTGCTCGACATCGACCACGGCACCTATCCTTTCGTGACCTCGTCGAACACGGTTGCCGGCCAGGCCGCTGCCGGCTCCGGCATGGGCCCGGGTTCGCTCGGCTATATCCTCGGCATCACCAAGGCCTATACGACGCGCGTCGGCGAAGGTCCGTTCCCGACGGAACTGCATGACGAGATCGGCCAGTTCCTCGGCGAGAAGGGCCATGAATTCGGCACGGTCACGGGGCGCAAGCGCCGCTGCGGCTGGTTCGATGCGGCGCTCGTGCGCCAGTCGGTTGCCACCAATGGAATCACCGGGATTGCGCTCACCAAACTCGACGTTCTCGATGGTCTGGAAGAGCTGAAGATCTGCGTCGGCTACAAGCTGGATGGCCAGGAAATCGACTACCTGCCGGCAGCCCAGGCTGCTCAGGCGCGCGTCGAGCCTGTTTACATCACGCTCGAAGGCTGGAAAGAATCGACGGTTGGAGCCCGCAAATGGGCCGATCTGCCGGCCCAGGCGATCAAATATGTGCGCCAGGTGGAAGAGCTGATCGGTGCACCGGTTGCCCTTCTGTCGACAAGTCCTGAACGCGACGACACCATACTTGTGACGGACCCTTTCGAGGACTAATCTGAAGTTTAATAATTTTTGCCGGCCGAATCCGGTCCGGCAATAAAGAGAAAGTGCTGATGGCTGACTTTATCGCCGTGATTCGGCGGGCCGTGGACGGCCTGTCGAACAATACTCCGGAGATGCGCGCGCGGGTCTATGAAAAGGCCCGCTCCGCCGTTGTCCGGCAGCTCGAGAACATGTCGCCGCGTCCGCCCGAGCACATGCTGCAGCGGCAGCTGGAAAAGCTCGACGCTGCGATTCGGGAGGTCGAAGCCGAGCACGCCGAGGCCTTGCCGGCCATAGATGCGCCGGCCGTGGCGGGTTCTGCTCCGGAGTTGGACCACCCAGCGGAACCGGCCCCCGAAGCACAGCCCGAGCCGCAGCCGATCTGGATGCAGGCAGAGCCGGCGGCTGCTGTTGAACCGATCCCTGCGGCACCGCCATTGGTCGCCGAGGAAGACGGCGTTCAGACGGCGCCGATCATCGGAGACGATCGCGATATGCCGGCGGAGGAACCCGTCGAGCATTCACCGGCGGTATCCGAGCCGATGAACAGCGGCGACGACTGGGCCGATGCGCATATGAGCGAACCGGAGCCGGAGCATAAGCCGGAGCCCGCGTTCTTCGATGCGGCGCCTGAGCCTTCCGCCGAACTTGCGCCTGAGTCCGATCAAGCCCCAGAAGGGCAGCCTGCTGCCTCTGGCTGGTCCGATCCTGATTACGGGATGACCGGCGACGAGACCGACTATGCGGGCATGTATGATGCCAAGGTGTTTGGCGAGACCGAGACCCGCGAGGCGGCCCCAGCCGAACGCCAGGAGCCGGCCTTCGAGACGGTCGACGATCATCCGGTCGAAGCCGCCGCCGCCTCCCTGCCGGCGGAGCCTGCGTTTACCGGTTGGGCCAATACCCCGGAACCGGAATTTGCTGCCGAGCGTGCGCCCGAGCCTGCCTGGGGCGAGGTTGCGGAACCGCAGCATGCGGCTGAAGGCGTTGAGGCGCTGATCGAGCCGTCCGACAATGTCGCGCCGGCGGTTGAGGCGAAGCCCGCCGTCTCGGATGCGGTCGACGACTGGTTGCAGAGCCGCGCCAGCGATCCGGTGCCTGCCATTCCGGTGGCCAGCTGGGATCTGCCGCTGCCGACCGATACGGCCGCAAACCGCGTCCCTGAACTGCCGGAAATCGATCCGGCGCCGGTGGCTGTGTCCTACACGCCGACAGACGAATTCCCGGCCTATGACGAACCTGTCCGCGTCGATGTGGATCAGGATTTCCCCGTGCCGGCCGGCCTCAGTCTCGCGCAGAGCGAGCCCGAGCCGTTCGGCTCGGTTGCTGCGGCACCGGCCGTGTCTGCGCCGGCTGCGTCCGTCGAGCCTGACGATTTCAGCCAGTGGTTCCGCGACAATGGCGAGGTGCAGGACGCCGCACCGGCGACCGCTGGCGCTGCGGCACCCGAGATGCCCGCGACGCCGGACTGGGACGCGCATCTGCAGACCTTCTCGCCCGATGCCATGGCTGCCACCATCGACCGCGACAACGATGTCGGCCGGATGATGGGTGGCTACGAGCAGCCGGCCTATCGGCTGGAGCCGAAGAAGCGCCGGAGCCTTGCGCCGATCATTCTCGGGGCTGTCGGCCTGCTGGTGATTGCCGGTGTTGGTTATGCCGGCTGGACCTGGCGTGATGATATCGGTGGTATGGTCGCAAGCCTGACCGGCGCGCCGGAAACGGCAACCGACGGGGCGACGACAACGCCTGCTGCGTCCACCACCACCACCACCACACCCGCTGCCGGACAGGCCCCTGCCGCAACAGCCCCCGGTGCAACGGCGCCGGCCGCCACGACCCCGCCTGCAGAAGACGGGGCGGCAACCGGCCAGAAATTCACCCAGCGGCTGCGTGCCGACGGCTCCGAGATCGACGAAGGTGCCGGGGCTGCCCCTGCCGGCGCGCCGGAAGAGGGACGCTCCGTCTCTGCCCAGACCGTTGCCTCGACGATCGAACCCACGGATGCGCCGGCCTCCGGCACGCCGGCCGCTGGCCAGACGGCGACACCTGCCGCTGCCGGGGCTTCGACCACGGCTCCGGTGGCCGGAGGGGAAAAGCTGTTCCTCTATGAAGAGCGCATCGGCCAGGCGACCCCGGTCGCCGTGCCCGGCTCGATCACTTGGTCCGCGGTGCGCGAAACTGGTGCCGACGGCAAGCCCGATCCGCAGATCCAGGGTCGCATCAATGTGCCCGAGCGCGGCATCTCGGCGCTGATCACGATCAAGCGCAACACCGACAATTCGCTGCCGGCAAGCCACATCATCGAGGTCGTCTTCTCGGTGCCTGCCGATTTCGAAGGCGGTGCGATCGACAATCTGCAGCGCATTGCGATGAAGCGCACCGAGCAGGATCGCGGCGACCCGCTGGTGGCCGTCACGGCCAAGGTCACCGACGACACTTATCTGGTGGCGCTCAATGATTTTGCCGATGTGATCAAGCGCAATATGGAACTGCTTTCGACGCGTGGCTGGATCGACATTCCCGTCACCTACCGCAATGGTCGGCGCGCGCTTCTCACCTTTGACAAGGGCACGCAGGGCGCCAATGTCTTCGAGCAGGTCATGCGAGAATGGGCGGCGCTTCAGCCTCCCGCCGCGGCGAACTGAGCGATACCAGCACAATCAAGACAAATCCGCCGGGAGTGATTTCGGCGGATTTTTCATTTTCAGACCTGGCCGGAGCATTGCTGCGCGGTGGGTTTCATCGACATGACGTGGCCGGGCGCGGTCCTCCGGCCGGCGAACAGAGACAGGATAAAACCGATGGCAGCGATTGCCGAAGACAAACCTGCACGATCTGCAGCCGATCCAGTCGGAGCGCCGGCAATTGCCTTCGTCTCCGTCGACAAGCGGTTCGGGCGGGGCGGTACTTCCGTTCAGGCGCTGGATGGCCTTAGCCTGAGCGTTCCCAGAGGCGCCGTCTACGGCTTGCTCGGCCCCAATGGTGCCGGCAAGAGCACGCTTCTGCGCATCCTCGCCGGTCTTCTGACGGCCGACCGCGGCGACGTGCTGATCTTCGGTCAGGCGGCGGGTCCGTCCAATCGCCGGCGTCTCGGCATGCTGATCGAAGCGCCCAGCTTCTATCCGTTCCTCAGCGCCCGTGAGCATCTGCAGATGCTGGCGCGATTTACGGGTACGCTGCATTTGGTCGACCCTGTGCTACAGCGTATCGGTCTTGAGAAAGTGGCCGGCAAACCGGTTTCCGGTTTCTCGCTCGGGATGAAGCAGCGGCTCGGGATCGGCTGCGCGTTGATCGGTCAGCCGGAGGCGATCATCCTCGACGAGCCGACGAACGGGCTCGATCCCGACGGCATTCTCGAAATGCGGGCGCTGATCGACGAACTTGCCCATCGCGATGGCCTGACGGTGCTTTTGTCCAGTCATCTCCTCGACGAAGTGCAGAGGGTTTGCGACCGCGTGGCCATCCTGCAGCATGGCCGGCTTGTCGCGGAGGGTGCCGTTGCCGATCTGCTCGATCGGGAGGGGCGTTTCTGGATCTCCGTCGACACGCCCGATGCCTTGCTAGAACAGTTGGGTGGGCGTGCACAGGCCGGCGACGGTGGGATCTATGTGCAGATTGACCGGGAGCACGTTCCGGATCTGATCGCCAGCCTGGCGAGTGCTGGCATACGTATCCACGAGGCCAAATGGGTCAAGCCGGACCTTGAAACCGTCTTTCTGTCGCAAACCCGGGAGGCCGACCAATGAGACCTCTGCTCTCTGCTGAAATGCTGAAGCTCGGTCACCAGCGGGCCATTCTCTTCTGGGGCTTCCTGGCCGTGCCGCTTCTGGCGCTGCTGTTCAAGTTGGTCGTCGAGGGGCTGCTCTTCGTGCGGATGGGGCGGCAGGGGGGCGGCGATGTCGACGTCTTTCTCTCGGCGGCCAAGAGCCTCAGCCTGTCCGGCAATTCGCTCGGTCAATTGCTCTATGCGCTCGGCATCGCCTCGGTGTTCTTTCTCGAATATCGCTATGCCACCTGGCGGCTTCTCGTCCCGCGACAGGGACGGGTACACCTCTTTGCCGCCAAGTGCCTGATCTGCCTGTTCTGGCTCGCCCTTGGGCTGCTGATCGCGGCGTTCGGGGACATGATGCTGAATGTCCTTTTCTCTGTTTTGAAGGGGCAGGGGACCGGCGGTTTGGTGATCTCGGGTGCCTCCCTCGTCACGCTTGCTGCGGCCTTCGTGGGTGCGCTCCTCGAACTCGCCGTGCTGACGGCCCTGGTGGCCACGCTCGTCATCGTCTTTCGCTCGATGATCGCGGGTGTCATCCCAGCCTTTCTGCTGGCCATAGGCTCGACCGTTCTGCAGCTTTATCTCGGATCGGATGCCGACAGGCTGCCGCTGCCGAGCTATGCCGCACAGTGGTCACGGGACTGGGTCCTGGCGGATGGGTCACCGCTTGCGGGCATGGCCGGGGGTGCCGCGCTGGTCGGCTGGGCCGTGGTTCTGTTCTCACTCGGTTTCATCGTCTTCTCGCGCCAGCAAATGGCATCGGAGTGATCGGACAAATCATGAAACGAAAAAGCCGTCCGATGCCTCGGACGGCTTTTTCGTTTCATTGAGCTGGATCGGGCTTGTTACGCCTCGACCACTCGAAGGGCCTTGGCCCGTTCCAGCGCGTCCTTCTGGACGGCTTCCTGGACCTTTTCAAACGCGCGCACCTCGATCTGGCGGACGCGTTCGCGGCTGATGTCGAACTCGGCGGAGAGTTCTTCCAGCGTGACCGGATCTTCGGCGAGACGACGGGCCTCGAAGATGCGGCGCTCGCGCTCGTTCAGGACGCTCATCGCCCGCTGCAGCATGCGGCGGCGGGTATCGAGCTCGTCCTGTTCGATGAGGACGGCTTCCTGGCTTTCGTGGTCGTCGACCAGCCAATCCTGCCACTGACCGCTTTCGCCTTCGGCGGCGCGCAGAGGCGCGTTCAGCGAAGCGTCGCCGGAGAGGCGGCGGTTCATGGAGATGACTTCTTCTTCCGACACCTTCAGCTTGGTGGCGATCTCGGCCACCTGGTCCGGCTTCAGGTCGCCTTCTTCGATCGCCTGGATCTTGCCCTTCAGGCGACGCAGGTTGAAGAAGAGACGCTTTTGGTTGGCGGTCGTGCCCATCTTGACCAGCGACCACGAGCGCAGGATGTATTCCTGGATCGAGGCCTTGATCCACCACATGGCATAGGTGGCCAGACGGAAGCCGCGCTCGGGATCGAACTTCTTGACGGCCTGCATCAGGCCGACATTGCCTTCCGAGACGACTTCGCCGATCGGCAGACCGTAGCCGCGATAGCCCATGGCGATCTTCGCCACGAGACGCAGATGGCTCGTCACCATACGGTGGGCGGCATCACGGTCGCCATGTTCGGCATAACGCTTGGCGAGCATATATTCTTCCTGGGGTTCCAGCATCGGAAACTTGCGGATCTCGTCCAGGTAACGATTGAGGCCGGCTTCTCCGGCGGTGATGGAAGGCAAACTGCTGCGGGCCATATAGCACCCCTCTTTCTTCGTGGACTCCCTGAAACCGGCGAGTCCCATCTCCGTGGATCTCTCTATCCCACAGAAATCCGTATGACAGATAAGTATGGCAAAACGGCGATACAAGATTTGCGTTCCCTCACGAGAGCGTGACGGAGTGTTCGAAATTCCGGATAATCGATCGCGTCGATCAGCGTCGCCTGATGACGCCATGGTGGCAATTGTGATCTGCTACAAGCGTCGCATTGTTGATGTCTTTCAGAGGTGCCCCATGGTTCTGTCGACCTATTCGCGTGGCTTGATCGCCGTGACGGCAGCGACGGTCGCGCTGTCCACGGCGGGGCTGATGACGCGGCTCGTGTCGATTGACGGGCCGACGCTGCTTTTCTTGCGCGGATCGATCGCAGGGATCTTTCTGCTTTTCTGCCTTGTGGTGACCGCGCGGGGGCGAGTGCTGGCGGATTTCATTCGGCTCGGGTGGTCGGGGCTTTTGATCTGCGCCACGTCGGCTGCCTGTGCCGTACTTTTTATCGGGGCGCTCTACACGACCTCGGTCGCCCATGTGGCGATTATCTTTGCGACCTGCCCGTTTCTCGCGGCGGGTCTAGGCTATCTGCTGCTCAGCGAGCGGCCCGGCCGGGTCGCGCTGATTGCCAGTGGCGTGGCGATGGCCGGCGTGGCGCTGATGATCGGCAGCGGGGCGGAGGGCGCGCTTCTCGGTGATCTCCTGGCCTTTGCCATGACCGCCATGGTGGCACTGTGGACGGTGCTCATCCGGCGGCACCCTGACAAGCCGGCGCTGCCCTGCACGGTCGTTTCCTGCTTCATGAGCGCTGCCCTCGCCTTGCCCTTTGCGACGCCACTTGCGGCCTCCAGCCACGACCTGTTGGTCGTGCTCGGCTTCGGGGTGCTGGCCTTCTCGCTGGGCTTCCTGCTGCTCACCGTCGGCGCCCGTGATGTGCCACCGGTGGAATCGGCCTTGATCGGGGCGCTCGACGCGCCGCTCGCACCCTTCTGGGTGTGGCTTGTCATTGGCGATGCACCGGCCGTGACGACGCTGATCGGCGGCGTGGTGGTGCTGGTCGCTGTCTGCGGCCATGTGCTGATGGCCCGACGTATGCCGCCTCCGGTGCTGGCGGCCGTGATGCCAGCCGAGCGCTAAGCGACCCTTGAGGAACGTGCTTACATCGCCTTCAGGGCATCGATGACCTTCTGCAGGTCGGCCGGGATCGGCGCTTCGAAGCGCATGGTCTTGCCCGTGGTCGGATGCTCGAAGGCCAAGAGATAGGCGTGCAGCGCCTGGCGGTGAAACTTGTTGACGGCGCGCTTGGCCTCTTCCGGTAAAAGGTTGGCCTTTGTCTTGAAGGCCGCGCCATATTCCTGGTCGCCGACCAGCGGGTTGCCGATATGGGCCATGTGTACGCGGATCTGATGGGTGCGGCCGGTTTCCAGACGGCATTCCACCAGCGAGGCAAGGCAGGTCGCATCCGGCTTTTCGCCGTAGCGCTCCAGCACGGTATAATGCGTGATCGCCTCGCGGGCGTCGTCGGTGTCCTCGCGTTTCACCGTGCGCTTGGTGCGGTCGGCGCCGGAGCGGCCGAGTGCGGCATCGATCGTGCCGGCAAGCGTGCGCGGGCGGCCCCAGACCACGGCGCGGTAGGCGCGCTCCAGCGGGCCTGTGCGGCCATGATCGGCAAACTGATCGGCGAGGTGGCGATGGGCGATATCGTTCTTGGCGACGACCATGACGCCTGACGTATCCTTGTCGAGGCGGTGGACGATGCCGGGGCGCTTGACGCCGCCGATGCCGGAGAGTGTGTCGCCGCAGTGATAGATCAGCGCATTGACCAGCGTGCCATGCCAGTTGCCCGCACCCGGATGAACGACGAGGCCCGGCGGCTTGGCAATCACGATCAGGTCCTTGTCCTCGTAGAGAACCTCCAGCGGGATGTTCTCACCCTTCGGTTGCGGATCCTCCGGCGCCGGCAGGTCGATGATGACGCTGTCGCCGGTCTTGATCTTGCGGTTGGGTGAATCCAGCAGCACGCCATTGACGTGGACTGCCCCTTGCTCGATCAGCGCCTTGACGCGGTTGCGGGAAAACTCGGCCCCGAGTGCTGCGGTCAGCCAGGCATCGATGCGGCCTGCGGCATCCGCGTCGGCAATCAGCTCTTTTCTTGCAGCAGTGCTTTCGGTAAAGGGGGCGCTCATCGTGTCATTCCGTCTTTCTTCGACCGACGGTGCGGCCCGGTTTTCCTGCCATGTGGCACAGACCGGCGCCTTCGACAATCGATAGCCGGATGATTTTGCGCCCGGAGCCCCTTTGAGGGACCCCGTGGAGACGACCGTGAAGCTTTTTAAGGACAGACCGCGACCATGACCCATCTCGACGACGAACAGGACGAAAAGCCGCTGGATCCCGCGATGGAAAGTGTGCGCCGCAAGATGATCAAGCTGCAGATGGTCTCCGGCGGCATCATGGCGGTGATGTTTCTCGCGGTGCTGGTTGCCATCGGCTACAAGCTGACGCGCGACGACGGGCGCTCGGCGCCGGCTGCCACCGTCGCCCAGCCTTTTGCGGTGCCTTCCGGTCAGCCGCTGTCGCTGACCGCCGATCTGCCGGCCGGCTTCCGTGTTCTGTCCACCTCGCTCTCTGGCAGCCAGATGCTGATCCTCGGCGAGACGGATGGTGTGAAGAATACGCTGGTCTTCGACCTTTCGCTCGGCCGCATTATCGCCGACGTCACGCTGTCGGAAAAGTAAGTCCCCATGGCCGGCGGGACGCCGATCGAGATCACCGACCCCGCCGATCCGCGGATTGCCGAATTTTCGGCGATCCGTGAACGGGATCTCACGGGCCGCCAGGGGCAGTTCATTGCCGAGGGCACGGTGGTGTTGTCGATGCTGGCCAAGGCGCATGCGGCCGGCGGCGATGTCATCGCGGAAAAGCTGCTGATTCTCAAGAACCGGCTTGCCGGTCTTTCCGATCTGCTGGAGCGGTTTCCGGTCGATATCCCGCTCTATGTGGCGGAAGCGCCGGTGCTTGATGCGATTGCCGGCTTCCACCTGCATCGCGGCGTGCTGGCACTCGGGCGCCGTCTGCCACCGCCCGACATGGCAGAGCGCATCGCGGCGCTGCCCGAGGATGCACTGGTGCTGGTCGGCTGTGGGATATCCAATCACGACAATATCGGCTCGCTGTTTCGCAATGCGAGCGGCTTTACCGCCAACGCCGTGCTCCTCGACGAGACCTGCTGCGATCCGCTCTATCGCAAGGCCTTGCGGGTCTCCGTCGGCTCGGTGCTGACGATGCCTTACAGTCGGCAGGGATCAGCCGAGGAACTGCTCGGGGCCCTGGCGGCTGCGGGGTTCGAGATCTGGGCGCTGTCGCCGGCCGGCGAGGTTGAGATCGGCGCGATCGAGCCCGGCCGCCGTGTCGCGCTGGTCATGGGAACAGAAGGCGAGGGGCTGCCGGAAGCGATCCTGACACGCTTTCGATCGGCCCGCATCGCCCAGGCACCGGGCCTGGACAGCCTGAATGTCGGGACGGCAAGCGGCATTGCGCTCTATTCGATTGCCCGCGCCATGGGGCGGCTCGGTTAGGGACGGCCGGATCGACCGGGCTTATTCCGCCGGAGAGGGCTGGCTTGCCGGTCGGCCGATCGAGGGATCGAGTGCCAGCACGCGGTCGACCAGGCTGCGCGGCGCATTGGTGCTGCGGGTCGGCTGGGCAATCAGGTCAGCGATCGTCGACGAGGCGTCGCCCGCGCCGTCGCGCATCGAGGTGAGCAGTATCATCTTGGCGGCGATGTCGCCGAGTTCTTCGCGAAGCTCATCATCCTCTGCCGCAGATGTCGCCTTCAGCAGGCGTTCGGTCAGCGCTGTCTGATGGTGGCGTATATCGCTTTCGAGCCGGTCGGGGCTCAAGCGCGGTGCGATGCTCTCGCTTTCGATCATCGGGTCCTCCGTCGTCTCGGGCAGAGGCAGGCCCGCCTGCTTCAGGCTGCGCTGGGCATTGCGGAGCTGGGCATTCGCCGTCTTGAGCTTGGCCTTCAGATCGGCGAGCTCGCGCTGACGGCGCTCCAGCGCCGATCCGGTATCGGCCCGGTCGGCAGCATCGCGGGCAAGAGAATCTTCCAGCCGCAGCACCCTGTGTTCTTCCTGAGTCAGCCGGATCTCGGCATCCTTGGCGCGCTTGATCAACAGCTTGTTCTCGCGGCGCAGGTCCTCGCGTTCGTCGCGCATGAACTGGATGCGGGTTTTGAGCGTGTCGATCTCGGTGTCGCGGCTCATCGCCTCGATGCGCATATGGTCGATGTCTGTCACGAGCCGGCCGATGCGGTGGGCGCGTTCTTCGAGTTCGACATCCTTGGCGGCGGCGCCAATTTCAACGCGTTTCAACGTTTCGCGGACGGCTGAGACGTCGATCTCGGCGCGGCGCAAGCCGGATCGCAGGTCGGCCGCTTCCGTGCTCATCTCGTCGATCTGGGTCTTCAGGTCCTGGTTGTCGGCGACCAAACGGCCGGCATCCTTCGAGAGCGTCTCGTTTTGCAGCTTGAGGCCGATCGACTTTTCGCGCTCGCGGGTCAGCTCGTGCTGCGTCTTGGCATTTTCGGCGGCGTAGAGTGCGCGCACCATGTCCTTCTGGGCGCGGATCTCCTGGGGGCTCAGCGGCATCGTCGCCTTCAGGCGGTTTTCCGTGTAGAGCACCACCCGGCGATGGATCGCGGGCGCCAGCAGCATCGCCAGCAGGGCCGCCGTCATAAATCCCATTCCGAAAAGCAGGGTATATTCTATCACGGTCGGGCCACAGCGTTCACATGAGCATTAAGGCATATTTAATCATGGTGCCTGTCACACGCAAGGATGCGTGCCACGGGTGCACCGGAATCTCAAACTATGCCTAACGACAAAACAGAAGCACCTTGCGTGAGCCTGAGCTGTCGCCTGACTGGCGCTCAGAAGGGGTTCCAGGTCGGTGTCCGGGTCAGCTTCAGATAGCCGACATTGACGCCGAGGCGGGCACCGACGCCGGTGCGGATCGGGACCAGCACGACATCGCGGCTCTTCAGCACCGTCATGCCGACGCCGGCGACGATGTAGGCCGAGCCACTCACGCCGCCATAACGGGCATACAGCGTATCGACGTCGGGGAGGTCATAGACCAGCATCATGGTGCGGGTGCCGTTGCCGCCGTAATCGATGCCCAGCGAAGGCCCCTGCCAGAAGACGTCGTGCTGGCCGACATTCTTGGTATAGAGCGTGCCTTCGCCATAGGTGAGACCGGCGATCAGGGCGCCGGAGCCTTCCTGGCCGAGGATGTAGCCGTTCGGCAGGCCGTATTGCTCGAAGGCCTGCTCGATGACCTTGGCGAGGGCGCCGCTGGTCTCGCCGAAGAAACCGTGCCCGGCGTCGACCACTTCCTGGATCGTGTACTCGCCTGCAGCCTCGACCGGCCGGGGTGCTGCCGCCAGTCCGGACAATACGAGTGCGGCCAGGAGGAAGAGCCGCGCGGCGGGGAAGGAGCGGTTTGTCAGGTGACGCATGGAGCCTCCTTGATGTGAAGTCGATGGATTCGGCTTCTTCGATGGGGGTAATTAAACCTAGCGAGCATCATCTTAATAATCGGTTTACCAAATATGGTGTCATTATGGCCGACACGGAATCCGGTGATGCCGCAGCCCCATGTTCTTGCTCGACCGCAGCGGCGCACCGATGACACTTCTCTGGAGACGACCATGGCGAAAAACCCCAATCTCACGCTCGCGGGTCCCGATCTCGCGGCCCTGTTGTGCAGCCGCGTCTGCCATGACGTGATCTCGCCGGTCGGTGCGATCAACAACGGCCTCGAACTGCTCGACGAGGGCGGTGCAGACGCCGATGCGATGGATTTGATCCGGACCAGCGCACTCAATGCCTCCGTCCGTCTCAAGTTCGCCCGGCTCGCCTTTGGCGCTTCCGGCTCGGTCGGCGCGTCGATCGACACCGGCGAAGCGGAAAAGGCTGCCAAGGATTTCGCGCTCGCCGAAAAGAAGACGGAAGTCACCTGGAACGGTCCGCGCGCCATCATCGCCAAGAACCGGGTCAAGTTGCTGCTCAATCTCTTCCTCGTCGCCTATGGCGCGATCCCGCGTGGTGGCTCGCTCGACATCACGCTGGAAAACCCGGAAACAGACGCAAAGTTCAAGATCGTCGCCAAGGGCCGCATGCTGCGCGTGCCGCCCAAATACCAGGAAATCCTCTCGGGTCACCTGGAAGAGGCGGTCGACGCTCACACGATCCAGCCATATTACACGGTGCTTCTTGCCGACGAGGCCGGCATGGAACTGAAATGTCTGCCGAGCGAAGGCGAAATTGCGTTTACAGCCGAGGTGGTCTGATCGGCCGTACCGTTTCGGGACAAACCATGTCCCGAGGCGGTAACGGTTCCTTAGGCGCTGTGGCATAAGGTATTTTCACCAGTGATATTTGCCCGGAAGCGGGAGAGGATTTGGCCATGAAGCGCCTCATGATTGCAGACGGCTCGGACGTGGTTCGCAAGGTGGGCCGCAAGATTCTCGCGGAGCTGGGCTTCCAGTTGTCCGACGCGTCTACCGGACGCGAGGCCCTTGCGCTGTGTGAGCGCGATCTGCCCGACTACATGATTGTCGATGCCGGGATGGACGATGCGCTCGATCTCATCACCAATGTGCGCGCTTTGCCGAACGGCAAGGACGTCCGCATCTATTATTGCGTGATCGAGGCCGAGCTGAAGGTGATGATGGCCGGCAAGCGCGCCGGTGCCAGCGACTTCCTCCTGAAGCCCTTCGACCGCCAGATCCTGACGGCAACCTTTGGCGACAAGGCAATGGCGGCCTGAGGGCTTAAATCCTTGCGAGACATGAAGACGCGACAGGCGGCACCTTCGGGCGGCCGCCTTTTTCATGTCCTCAATCCCTGTCGGGCAGGGGTTTTTGGTGGCGGATGAAACGCAAAAGGCCCGCATCGGTGGATGCGGGCCTTTGAGGCAATGAATGCGGGAGAACGGATCAGGCCGTTTCCATGTATTCTGCGCTGTCCGGTTCGCGCAGCACATAACCGCGACCCCAGACTGTTTCGATGTAGTTTGCGCCACCGGCGGCATTTGCGAGCTTCTTGCGCAGCTTGCAGATGAAGACGTCGATGATCTTCAGTTCCGGTTCGTCCATGCCGCCATAGAGGTGGTTGAGGAACATTTCCTTGGTCAGCGTCGTGCCCTTGCGCAGCGAAAGCAGCTCGAGCATCTGGTATTCCTTGCCGGTCAGATGGACGCGCTGGCCGCCCACTTCGACGGTCTTGGCATCCAGGTTCACGATCAGCTCACCGGTGATGATGATAGACTGGGCATGACCCTTGGAGCGACGGACGATCGCGTGAATGCGGGCAACGAGCTCATCCTTGTGGAAGGGCTTCGTCATGTAGTCGTCTGCACCGAAACCGAGACCGCGAACCTTGTCCTCAATGCCGGCCATGCCGGAGAGAATGAGGATCGGAGTCTTTACCTTCGACAGGCGAAGGGTGCGAAGCACCTCGTAGCCGGACATGTCGGGGAGGTTAAGGTCGAGCAGAATGATGTCGTAGTCGTAAAGCTTACCGAGATCGACACCTTCTTCGCCGAGGTCGGTTGTATAGACGTTGAAGCTTTCCGATTTGAGCATCAATTCGATGCTCTGAGCGGTCGCGCTGTCGTCTTCGATGAGTAGAACCCGCATATTTATCCCCTTTACCGCCGCCGAAAGGTCAATTTGGCCCCCTACGCGATACGGATCCAGTCGTTGCCTGATTTGCAGGCTGCCACCAAATGGTTAACAAATTCTGATTCCCTCTGGCAAGGTGTATCGGATTTATTAAGCAAAGATTTCAGCCTCATGATTTTGCATGTGTTTCGGTCATCGCCACACTTGAATCTGCGCCTCAGGTTTTACCCGTAACCGATTCATTTGACTCATCATTGTCATGTGCCGTTTTCCGGCGCTGGCATTTACTGACCCTTAAGTGATCCGCCTTATCATTAACGATGCCCGTAAACGAAAGGTTACCAAGGGTAGCTTTTTGTTAACGCCGCAGACTTTTTTTGGACAGTTGGCGGTCGGCGTGTTGAGTAGCAAGTGTGGCGGGGGGTCTCGCATCACGGGAGTATTGCGTATGAAGTCGCGTGAGAGCCTGGTTCGCCTGAAAGGTTTTCAGGTCACCGAAAAGCGTCGGCAATTGCAGCAGTTGCAGTCGATGATGGCGGAGTTCGAACGGATGGCGAAAGAGCTGGAAGCTCAGATCGGCATCGAGGAGAAAAAATCCGGCATCACGGATCCCAATCATTTCGCCTATCCCACCTTCGCCAAGGCTGCTCGCCAGCGCGCGGACAATCTCCAGGTCTCGATCCGGGAACTGAAGGTCCAGCAGGAAGCAGCAGAACTGGCGTTGGAAGAGGCAGAAGCGGAATACCAGAAGGCCTCAGCGCTCGAAGAGCGTGACGGCCAGATGCGTGTTCGGGCCTGAACCGACGGTTCCAGCCCATTGAGACCAGAAAAAGGCGGTCGCAGCTTTGCCTGCGCCCGCCTTCGTGCATTTATAGTCCCGGTTGCCGTGCTCAACCCTTGCGCACGTCGTTCCATTCCGGATGACGATCCATCTGCGCCTTCATGAAAGGGCAGAGGGGAATGATCTGCCAGCCGCCGGAACGGGCAGCGTCAACCGCATGCGCCGCTAACGCCTGTCCGACACCCTTGCCGCGCAGCGCATCGGGCACCTGGGTGTGATCGATGATGATGAGAGTGGGCGAGGCGCGCGAGAAAGTCATTTCCGCTGGTTCCGAGATCCCTTCGACATGTCCGAGATACGGCCGCCCGAGCCTGCTTCCTCGCTGGTGATCTGCATCCTCAATCCTCCTGTTGCCGCAATTTCGGCCTTCTGATTAACATCGTCGCCAATCTCGCGGCAACGCAAGGACGCGTGACAGTGCGTTCAACGATGGAGGGGCGTCTTGTCAATCTGGTTGCGCGCGGTGCTGATGGTCCTGGCCCCCGGATTTCTGGCGCTCGGGGTGACCCTGCCTTTGATGCGGTTCGAAAGCTTTTATGTTCTGAACGCCGATGCCTCGCTCATCGACATCGTCTCTGCGCTGTGGACCGACGGCGATCCCGTGCTGTCGCTGCTGGTCGGGATGGTGTCGATCGTCTTTCCGATCGCCAAACTTGTCGCTGTCGCCGCCGAGGGGCCGTCGCGGCGTCAGAGCCCAGATCCCGGCCGTCTCGGACGCATCGTGCCGGTGCTCGCCCGATGGTCGATGATGGATGTGCTGCTCGTGGCAATCGTCATTTTTGCCACCAAGACCAGCGGTCTGGCGCAGGCCTTCACGCAGCCGGGACTGTGGTTTTATGCCGGATCCAGCCTGATTGCGGCCGTCCTGCATGGCTGGCCGGAGGCCCCCGGGGAAAACGTATAAAACCGGCAGGCGGGGCCATGCCGGTCTTGTGAGGGGTCTTTTCTTGAAAACGTGATGCGCGCCGGGCTGGCCGGCACAGAATGACTAATGGCGATACTGCTGGATGCGGGTGGTGCGCAGGCCCGGAAGACCGTGATCGTTGATGGAAGACTGCCAGGAGAGAAACTCTTCGACCGTCAGCGTATAACGTTCGCAGGCTTCTTCCAGGCTCAACAGGCCACCGCGCACCGCCGCGACAACCTCAGCCTTCCGGCGGATCACCCAGCGGCGTGTGTTGGCCGGCGGAAGATCGGCAATCGTCAGGGGGCTGCCATCGGGGCCGATGACATATTTAACTCGTGGGCGGATCATTTCGGTCATTGGACTCTCTATACAAACTCAAGACCACACATCCGCATACTAGGAGCGATGCTTTAAAATTTGCCTAAGCATGTTGTAAGCATTTGATAAGAATTTCTCATTGTGGCGCAGCGCGAGATTCGGCCGATTTTTGCCTTCCCTTGCGTAAACTTGCGGCAATTGCATGGGTGTTATGCAGCTCGGCCGGCTAGTCCGGTCGAGTCTTTCGTGCGATGAGGGCATCACGATGCCTCGGGCCATGCTCGTTTACGACGGCCGGCATCCGTTTTTCCGCTTTCTGACGGTATTTTACCCGCAAGATCGGCGACAGGCCCGACTGATAGCTGTTCCGTATCGGAACGATTCTTTGTTCAGACACAGGCAAATCCCGGCCGGACGTTCATCCGGTCGAAAGGAGTTATATGTTTAGGCCGACTGAAGTGGCACGGCGCCACGATCTGGGTGACCATGCCGACATGATGCGCGGCGACGCTGCGTCTTCGGGTGCATTTGCGCGGGATATGATCGCGCTTGGCCACAGTTTTGGCTTCGAACACTGCCTTCTTGCGCGCTTTCCCAAGGGCGATAGCCCGGAGTTTGCAGCCAATCTGCTGGTCGTCTCTTGGCAGGACGAGTTGAGGCTCGCCTACGAGCAGGCGGAAATCTTTGCCAACAGCGTTCTGGTGCAGCGACTGAAGCAGACGGTGCTGCCCTTCTTCTCGTTGGACAATCTCTTTCTGAGCAGTGCTGCCTCCGAGGCCCGCAATCCGGTCGCCGCCCTCTTCGAACAGCATGCCCCGTCGGGTCATCTCGCCTTCGGCCTGCATGATCGGCACCAGACGCAATATGTCCTCGTCTATTCCGGCCGTCCCACCAAGCCCGGACGGGAGGAGCTTGCGCTGATGCAGTTCGGTGCCATGGAATTGATGGAGAGCGGCGTCGAAACGCTTGTGCCCCGACAGGGACCGAAGGAGAAGCTGTCGGCGCGCGAGATCGAATGTCTGCGCTGGTCGGCGGCCGGCAAGAGCAGCGACGAGATCGCCATCATCCTCGACATTTCCAGCCATACGGTGGTCAGCTATCTGAAAAGCGCGATGCGCAAGCTGGAGGCGGTCAACCGAATGCAGGCCGTCGCTCGCGCCTGTCGCTATCGCCTGCTCTGACAGGTTGCCTGCGATTTCGCTGATTATCCGAAGGGCGCCGCTTCAAACGGCGCCCTTCGCATTTGTGGCTCTCTCTTCACAGAAGGAAGGCGCAAAGCTCCGTCTTGCCATAGCCGAACTGGTAGGCGGCCGCATTGGCGTGGCGCAGCGACAGTGTATCGCCTGCATCGAGCCAGGCGAGTGCCACCGTGCTCGATGTGCCGGTGGTGCCGCTGTGGCTTGCGATGTCGGCCACGCCATTGCGGCTGACATGGAGGGCATGCGCTGCATCATTGGCGGTGACGGTAAGGGCCAGGAGATAGAAGCCGGAGGCCGGGACGACCAGTGGCCGTACATATCCAGATGACAAGGCCGCACCCAGTGCCATGTCGCCGCCAGAGAGATCCAGCGTGTCGAAGCCGGAGAAGCTGCCGGCGGCGGGTGTGAGGGTTGCCGATGACAGCGCGGCGCGGGCCAGCGGCCGCTGGTCGTGGCGGACATACCCTTCCGGCGAAATGCCGATCGCTTGGCGCCAGCCGGTCGCGTCCCCATACATCTTGAAGGAGAAGCGGTCGTCGCCGGCAAGGCCCATTTCCGTGCGCGCCTGCCAGTTGGACTGGAAGATCAGACTTGCCGTGTCGCCGGTCGACGCCTTGTTGATGGTCATGCGGTGGCTGTCGCCTGAATGGTTGAACAGGCTGCCCGGGGACTGGACCAGCAGGCGATTGTAGGCATCCGCGGTGCCGGCCACGCCGAGCCGCTCGAGGCTGAGGTCATCGGGGAGGGCAGGGCTTTGCCAATCGCTGCCGTCGAAGATCCTCAGTTCCCTCGTGTCCATGAAAACGGCCTGCCAACCGGGACGCGGCACGAGGAAAGTCCAGGCGCCGTCCTGGCGCACGGCCAGAGTTCCGTCATGACCGGCAAAGGCACCGGTCCCGGTGCTGCCGATCCAGTGGGTCTCCCCCTCGACCGGGCTGTCCGGCGGCGTGGTGCGCTCGCTGTCGATCACGAGTTGGACGATGGCGTCGAGCCTGAGCAGGGCCTCGTTGTGGGTCACATGTTTCTGTGCCTGGGCGGGCAGGATGAAGGGCAGGTCGAGACGGGTGGTGGTATCGGACATCGGCTTCTCCTCGTTTGCCCCGGCTGCGGGATGCAGCGGCGGTAGGCGTGGGAGAAGTATGCGGCGGCCGGAAAGGCCGGGGATGAAATGGCGATCCAATCCTTGATTCCATTCGGGAATCTTCCGATTTCATCCCCGCTTTTTCGGGTCGGCCCAGGCGATGAAGTTCGGATTGGCAAAGGGGGCGTCGTCCTGCTCGCGCTTGCCATAGGCGAGCGGTTCGCCGTTGGTCGTGGCGGTCAGGCCGCCGGCCGCGCGCAGCACGGCGTCGCCGGCGGCCGTATCCCATTCCATCGTGCGACCGAAGCGCGGATAGATATCGGCATCCCCTTCCGCCAGCAGGCAGAATTTCAGCGACGACCCCACGGCGCGGCGCTCATGGATGCTGGCTTCCTCGACAAAGGCGAGCGTCGCTTCGCTGTTGTGTGAGCGGCTAACCAGCGCGCAGGGGGCTGGTGGACGCAGCCGCGTGCGGATGGGGCGACGTTCGGTGACCCGGAAATCTTTGTCGACTGCCAGCCGTTCCGCCTTGTCTCCCGCGCCGACATAGGCAACGCCAAGAGCCGGTGCATAGACCACACCGGCGATCGGAATGCCGTCTTCGATCAGAGCAATATTGACGGTGAAATCATCATGGCCACCTATGAATTCGCGCGTGCCGTCGAGCGGATCGACCAGGATAAAACGCCCCGCAGACGTGTCGGGCATACGGCCGGCCGCGGCTTCCTCTTCGGCAATGACCGGGATCTCCGGCAGGTCGCGGGCAAGGGCGGCAAGGATGATGCGCTCGGCCGCCTCGTCGGCCTCGGTAACCGGCGTCTTATCACCTTTCAGGCGGATGTCGGGACCAGCGTGATAGACGTCCAGGATCACCGGCCCGGCCGCAAGCGCTGCGTCTTCGAACAGCATCAGGATGTCGGCGGTCGTGGTCATACGGGTTTCCTCGGGCGTTCGTTTCGGCATTGGATAGCCCTCCGCTTTAAAGTGGCCGGGGTTGCTTGTGAAGCTGTACGTCGCGTGCCTGGTCGTCGCTGCGACATTCATGCTGCACCGCCGGCAAAGCTGTGGCCGATGTCTCAAACAGCATAGTTTTCGTCCTGATCGCGCTTGCTCTTTGTGACGCCTATGCGAATGTGCAGCGACATTTCCAGAGGATGCTCGATGCGTTATTCCGCCCTTTCGATCTTCCGGCAGGCTCTTTCCGGCAACCGGAACTGGACGCCGATGTGGCGCGAGCCACAGCCGAAACCGCACTACGACGTGATCATCGTCGGTGGCGGCGGGCATGGCCTGTCGACAGCCTACTACCTTGCCAAGGAATTCGGCATCACAAATGTCGCGGTCATCGAAAAGGGCTATCTCGGCGGCGGCAATGTCGGGCGCAACACCACGATCGTCCGCTCCAACTACATGCTGGAAGGCAACGAGCCGTTCTACGAATTCTCCATGAAGCTGTGGGAAGGGTTGGAGCAGGACTTCAACTACAATGCGATGATGTCGCAACGCGGCATCGTCAATCTGTTCCACACCGATGGCCAGCGCGACGCCTATGCGCGGCGCGGCAATGCCATGATGATGCATGGGGTGGCCGCCGAACTGCTCGACCGCGAGCAGGTGCGCGCGATGATGCCCTATCTCAACTTCGACCATGCACGCTTCCCGATCCTCGGCGGGCTGTTGCAGCGACGCGGCGGCACGGCCCGTCATGACGCAGTTGCCTGGGGTTACGGGCGCGGTGCCGATATGCGCGGTGTCGATCTCATCCAGCACTGCGAGGTGACGGGTATCCGCCGCGACGAGCTCGGCCAGGTAACCGGCGTGGAGACGACGAAGGGCTTTATCGGCTGCAGCAAGCTGGCGCTGGCAACGGCCGGCCACACCTCGGTCACCGGCAAGATGGCCGGGCTCGACCTGCCGATCGAAACGCATGTGCTGCAGGCTTTCGTGTCGGAAGGCATCAAGCCCGTGATCGACAATGTCATCACCTATGGCGCGGGGCACTTCTATATCTCGCAGTCGGACAAGGGCGGCTTGGTCTTCGGCGCCGACATCGACTACTATTCCTCCTATGCCCAGCGCGGCAATCTGGCGACCGTCGAGCATACGATCGAAGAGGGGGTGTCGCTCATCCCTGGTCTGTCTCGCGTGCGGGTTCTGCGCGCCTGGGGCGGGGTGATGGACATGTCGATGGACGGCTCGCCGATCATCGACCGCACGCCGATCGACAATCTCTATTTGAATTGCGGCTGGTGTTACGGCGGCTTCAAGGCGACGCCGGCATCCGGCTTCTGCTTTGCCCATCTGATCGCCAAGAACGAACCCCATCCCGTGGCCCGCCTGCTGCGCCTTGATCGTTTCGAACGCGGCTTTGCCGTCGACGAAACCGGCAAGGGTCCACAACCGAACCTGCATTGAGACAATCGCCATGGCAAGCCTCATCACCTGTCCGCATTGCGGCGTCCGTCCCAAGGAAGAGTTCAGCATTCGCGGCGATGCGAGCCCGGTGCGCCCGGCGCCCGGTGCGGCCGACGATGCCTGGTATCGATATGTCTTTGTCCGCGACAATCCGAAAGGCCGGATCGTCGAGCACTGGCACCATTCGAGCGGTTGCCGGCGCTGGCTGGTGGTTGAGCGCGACAATGCCGCAAGCCACGAGGTCTACAGCGTGACCGACGCCAGTGCATATGCGAAGGAGACGGCCCTATGACCGGAACGCGCCTGTCCTCCGGCGGCCTCGTCAATCGGGCTCGCACGCTGTCCTTCACTTTCGATGGCAAGACCTACACCGGTTATGAGGGTGATACGCTCGCCTCTGCCCTGATTGCCAATGACCAGTTGCTGGTCGGGCGCTCGTTCAAATATCACCGCCCGCGCGGCATCGTGACGGCGGGTGCTGCCGAGCCGAACGCGCTGGTGACGATCGGCCGCGAAGGCCGCACCGAGCCGAACACGCGCGCCACCGTCGCCGAGCTCTATCACGGCATGGAAGCCAACAGTCAGAACCGCTGGCCGTCGCTGAAATACGACATCGGCTCGGTCAACAGCCTGCTGTCGCCCTTCCTCTCGGCCGGCTTCTACTACAAGACCTTCATGTGGCCGAAGGCCTTCTGGGAGAAGGTCTACGAACCGATCATCCGCCGCGCTGCCGGCCTCGGCAAGACGCCGTTCCTCGCCGATCCCGATCGCTACGAAAAGGCCTGGGCGCATTGCGACCTCTTGGTCATCGGTTCCGGTCCGGCCGGGTTGATGGCCGCACGGGCTGCGGCGCGCGCCGGGCTTCGCGTCATCCTGGCGGATGAGGGCTTCCGGCTCGGCGGCTCGCTGCTCAACGAGCGCGTGACCGTCGGCGGCGTGCCGGCCGCGGATTATGCGGCCTCCGTCGTCGAGGAACTGAAGAGCCTGTCCAACGTCACGCTGATGCCGCGCACCACCGTTTTTGGCTGGTATGACGACAATGTCTTCGGCGCGGTCGAAAAGGTGCAGAAGCACGTCGCGCAGCCGTCCGATGATCTGCCGGTCGAACGTGTCTGGCGCATCGCCGCCAAGCGGGCGATCCTGGCGTCCGGTGCGGAAGAGCGGCCGCTGGTCTTCGGTGGCAACGACAAGCCCGGCGTCATGACCTCGGGTGCCGTCAGCACCTATCTCAATCGCTACGGCGTGGCGGCCGGGCGCAACGTTGCCATCTTCACCAATGGCGGTGCGGGTTATCGCACGGCGGCGGATCTCTTGGCAGCCGGCGTCGAAGTGGCCGCCATCATCGACGGGCGGACAGACACTGCTGATGTTGCCCCATCAGGCGTGCGCGTCATCAGGGGCGGTGCCGTCATCGACACCAAGGGCTATCATCGGATCAAGGGCTTGCTCGCCGAGCGGGCCGGTCACCAGGAAGAGATTGCCTGCGATGCACTGGCGATGAGCGGCGGCTATAGCCCGATCGTGCATCTCGCCTGCCAGCGTGGCGCCAAGCCTTCCTGGTCGGAAGAACACCAGGCCTTCCTCGCGCCCGATGTCGGCCATGGGCTTCGCATCGCAGGGTCCGCTGCCGGCATAACCTCGCTTGGTGCTGTCCTGCGTGATGGTGCGGAAAAGGCGCATGAGGCGATCGGTGATCTCGGACGGCTCGTCGGCACGGTCGATGTACCCGAGGTCGAGGGTGAATACGACGCGAGCTTTGCGCCGCTCTGGTATGTGCCCGGCGCCAAGTCCAAGGCCTTTGTCGATTTCCAAAATGACGTGCATGTGAAGGACCTCAGCCTTGCCCAGCGCGAGGCGATGGGGCATGTCGAGCACACCAAGCGCTACACGACCGGCGGCATGGCGACCGACCAGGGCAAGCTCGGCAATGTCGCGACGATCGGTATCATGGCCGGCATGCGCGGTGTTTCGCCTGCCGAGATCGGCACGACCACCTTCCGGCCGTTCTACACGCCCGTCTCCTTCGGGGCGATGGCGGGCACTTCGCGCGGCGAACATTCGCGGCCGGTGCGCACCTCGCCGCTGCATGGCTGGGCGAAGAGGAACGGCGCGGTCTTCGTCGAATCCGGCCTTTGGTATCGCTCCTCCTGGTTTCCGCGCGATGGTGAGAAGACATGGCGCGAAGCCGTCGACCGGGAAGTCCTGAACGTCCGTGCCAATGCCGGTCTCTGCGACGTCTCGACGCTCGGCAAGATCGAGATCTTCGGCAAGGATGCGGCGGAATTCCTCAATCGGGTCTATTCCAACGCCTTCCTGAAATTGCCGGTCGGCAAGGCCCGTTACGGCTTGATGCTTCGGGAAGACGGAATGATCTTCGACGACGGCACGACGAGCCGGCTGTCGGACGAGCATTTCTTCATGACCACGACGACGGCCTATGCCGGCGAGGTGATGACCCATCTGGAATTCTGCGCCCAGACGTTGTGGCCGGATCTCGACGTGCGCTTCGTCTCCTCCAGCGATCAGTGGGCGCAGATGTCGCTGGCCGGACCGAAGGCGCGGCTCATCCTCGAACAGATCGTCGAGGACGACATTTCCGACGAGGCGTTTCCGTTCCTCTCGGCCCGCGAAGTGCTGCTCAAGGGCGGCCTGAAGGCGCGTCTCTTCCGCATCTCGTTCTCCGGCGAGCTTGCCTTCGAAGTGGCGGTGCCGGCCAATTCCGGCGAAGCGGTGGCCGATGCGATCATGGCGGCCGGCAAGGCACACGGCATCTGCGCCTATGGCGTCGAAGCGCTCAACGTGCTGCGCATCGAAAAAGGCTTCATCACCCATAGCGAAATCGACGGGCGCACGACCCCTGACGATGTGGGCCTGGGCAAGATGTTCTCGACCCAGAAGGCTGACTTTATCGGCAAGCGGCTGTCGAGCCGTTTCGGCCTGACCGCCGCCGACCGGCCGCAACTCGTGGGCCTGAAGCCTGTCGATCGCGACAAGGCGTTCAAGGCGGGTGCGCATCTGTTGAAGGAAGGGGCAAAGCCCTCGACGCTCAATGATCAGGGCTGGGTGTCCTCGGTCTGCCATTCGCCGACGCTCGGCCACATGATTGGCCTTGCTTTCCTCAAATCCGGTCGCGAGCGGCTGGGGGAGAAGGTCGTCGTTTGGGATGGCTTGCGCGGCGGGGAAGTCCTGGCCGAAGTGGTCAGCACCGTCTTCTTCGATCCTGACAACAAGAAACTGAACCTGTGAGGACCCGACCATGCCGGTGACCTATGCCATCCGTCACGTGCTCGAGGACCATATTTCCGGTTTCGAGGCCGTGCCCAATCCACATCACCTGTCGATCCTGCGTTCGCCGGTCGTCTTCTCGGTGCTGGCGCATGCCGGCCACGAAAGCGACATCGACGAGGCCCTGACCAATCTCGAAGACGTGTCCGTGCGTGTCTGCGGCCCCGGCGAATGGCTTGTCGTGAGCGAGAGCGTTTCTGCCGATACGATTGCCCGTCAGCTCGCCGATCTCGGGTCGCGCCGCGCCTCCGTCGTCGAGCAGAGTGACGGGCGTGTGGTGCTGCGCATCCAAGGGCCGAAGGTGCGGGCCATCCTCGCCAAATGCACGGCGCTCGACCTCGATGCCGATCTGTTCGAGATCGGCCAGTCGACCAATTGCCAGATCTGCCACGTCGCCGGAAATCTCTCGCGCACGGGCCAGGACACGTTCGAGATCGTCGTCATGCGCAGTTTTGCGGGCTTCCTGTTCGACGAGGTCTGCGAAATGGGCAAGGAATTCGCGCTGACTGCGGGGTTTGCAGCGTAAGCTCGCGCCTGGCTCAATGGTCTTGTGGATCGCAGCCTGCTGCTTCGCCACAATTTTGAAAACATGCTCTGTTCCATTGCAGCTTTCAGCTGCATGCCTTTGGAGCCACCATGTTTTCCGCCCTTGCGCCACCTGCTGATGCATTCCGTTGAAAATCGAGTTCTGCCTAGCCGTCGTTCACGCTTGACGTGGCTTGCCGCGTCTCTGCTCGTTCATGTGGCGGCACTTGCCTTCCTTTTCCTGCTGCCGGTTCCAGCACGGCTGCCTGTTGCAAACGAGGAGGAGGTCGTTGATGTGCAAATCGTCACCCTTCCAGGCCCGGCATCGGATAAGACGCTTCGAACTCGTCCGTCAGAGGTCCGCCCCGTGCCGCTTAAACCGGAAAAGACGATGCCGGAGGTAATGCTGGAACCGGACGTCTCGGTGCCCGCCGGACGACGGGTTACCGAGGGAGCGCCGGCAAGGGTGAAACCCCAGCATATGTTGTCAGAAGCGGTCCTTGCCGACCCGCGCAGCAAAGATGTTCGCAAGACGCTGTCGACCCTTGGAGCCGCAGAGCAGGTCGAACAATTGTGCAATCTCGAAGCCATGGCCCAGGTCGCTCTATGGAACCGCAGCCTTCAACCTGATCGCGTTGTCGCTTATGCGACGAGCACTACCAAGCTCGATGGGACCTCGTTTTCTGCTGATGGTGCTGCTCTGCATAGCGGGGAGTATTGGTACGGCCTTCAGTTCACCTGTAACCTGGCGCCGGATCGCAAGACGGTGGTCGCCTTCGAGTTCGTGGTCGGGGAGGTCATCCCGAGGGACCACTGGCTCGAGTACAGTCTTCCAGACGAAGTCGGATCGCTTGATTGACACGGTGATGCGCTGGTCGTCTTGTGATAAAGGCCCACCACCGGATTGGGAGTCGTTCCGCCGCTGCCTGACGAAGTCCTCTGAACAAAACACCGTCACCCGTCGTTTGCGCCTCGCGGTGATCCGGTGCGGTCTCCCGTTCGTTATGTAAACAAACGAAATCGGTCTCCTTGATGTTTCATCTGATCTTTGCCCTGCCGTGGCTGGTCGTCACGACCCGCTTCATCCTGCCTTTGCCCTGGCCCTGGCCGGCGAAACTTGCCCTGGCTCTGGTGCTGCTCGCGGCATCGCAGTTCCACTACTTCAGCCGCCTGTCTTCCGGGTCCGTGTTTGCGCCGGAGTTTCCGCGCGAGTTGGTGATCGGGTTCAATCTGCTGTTCGGCGCCATCGTCTTCCTCGCGGTCTTCCAGTTGGTCGCGGATGTGGCGAGCCTTCTGATCCTGCTGGTCAAGGGCTCGTTCCCGGTGCTGCCGGCCGGGCTGCGTTATGGCATGGGCGTGGCGGCTTTGGCCCTTGCCGGATTTGGGGTGGCGCAGGCGATCATTGTGCCGCCGGTTAAGAAGATGGAGATCGCGATTGCCGGGCTTGCACCCGAATTCGACGGCTATCGCCTCGTGCAATTGACCGACATGCATATCAGCCGGCTTTTTCCCGCCCGCTGGGCGGTGGCCGTGGTCGAGTGAACCAATGCGCTCGACCCCGATCTCATCGTCATCACCGGTGACCTGATTGATGGCGCAGTCGAGATGCGCCGCGAGGATGTGGCACCACTGACGGGCCTGAAGGCGCGCGACGGGGTGCTCGCCGTGCCGGGTAATCACGAGTATTTCTTCGATGTCGACCGCTGGCTTCAAGTGTTTGCTGCGCAGAACATGCAGATCCTGCGCAATGCGCACCGCGTTCTTCAGCGTGGCGAGGGGCAGTTGGTGATTGCCGGTGTCACGGACCTGTCCGCATCCCGTAACGGTGCCCTGGCGCCGGATGTCGCAGGTGCCATCCGCAATGCGCCGTCAGGCGTGCCGGTGATCCTGCTCGACCATCAGCCGATGATGGCGAAACGCACCGCCGAACTCGGCATCGCTCTGCAACTCTCCGGTCATACCCATGGCGGGATGGTGAGAGGTCTCGATCGCTTGGTCGCCCGGGGCAATGATGGCTTCGTCTCGGGTCTCTATCGTGTCGGCGACATGCAGCTCTATGTCAACAATGGCACGGGGCTGTGGCCGGGCTTTGCGCTTCGCCTCGGCGTTCCGGCGGAACTGACCGAATTCACCTTGCGCTCTGCGCGCTGAACGCTTTGCAGCAGGTTTGCACCGGGTCCCATCCAATACGGCGGTGATCAGGACGCGGCACGGTAGCGGGACCCAGTCCGCGCGGCGCGCTCCGCCGGTGTCCAGATGGTCTTTTCGCCTTCACGGACTTCGGAACGTCGGTTGAGCTTGAAGCGATTGACGAGTTCTGCGAGCGCAGTTGCGCCATCGGACACGGCGCGGCTGATCTCTGTCGATTCCCCGACCATTGCTGCATTCGCCTTGGTCATCCTGTCAGCGTCGCCAACCGCACCATTGATGGCTTCGAGGGCAGTTGCTTCTTCACCGGACGATGTTGCTATCTTGTCGACGTTCTGGTCGATCGCCGATACGAATTTCTCGATCTCTTGCAGCGCGCGACCCGTCTCGCCGACGAGCCTCACGCCTTCCTGCACCTCAGTGGCAGAGGTGTTGACGAGTGCTTTGATCTCCTTGGCGGCATTGGCGGAACGCTGCGCAAGTTCGCGAACTTCCTGGGCCACCACGGCGAAGCCCTTGCCGGCTTCGCCTGCGCGAGCCGCCTCGACGCCAGCGTTGAGCGCCAGGAGATTGGTCTGGAAAGCGATTTCGTCGATGACCCCGATGATTTTGCCGATCTCGTTGGACGCGCCTTCGATGCGCTCCATGGCGCTTACCGTGTCTCTCACAACAGCGACGGATGATGTCGCCGCTGCTTGGGCCTCGGTTGCGATCTTGCGGGTTTCTCGGGTGCGCTCTGTCGCGGCGCGAAGTTTCCTGGTTGCTTCGGAAAGGGCAGACGCCGTCTGCTCGAGTGCGGTGACCTGTTGATTTGTGCGGTCGGACAGTTCTTCGGCTGAATGCCGCATGGCCGTTCCATTGCGGGCGAGGTCGTGTGTGCGGTCGAGGACGGCTGAAAGGGTCTGCTGGAAAGCGCCGATCGAGACGTTGAAGTCTCGTCGCAAGGGCTCGAATTCGGGGCTAAACGGATGGTCGAGCGTCATCCGGATGTTGCTGTCTGCAAGCCGACCGAGGCCCGCTCCCAGTTCTTCGATGACTCTGACACGCTCGGTTACGTCGCTCGCGAACTTGACGACCTTCAACACCTTGCCATCGGCATCCATGATCGGATTGTAGGACGCCTGAATGTGGATCTTTTTCCCGCCTTTGCCGAAGCGCGTAAACTGGTCGGAGACGAAGCGTCCTTCACCCAGGCCACGCCAGAAGTTCCGGTAGTCGGACGATGAGGCGTAGTTGCTGTCGCAAAAGAGTGAGTGGTGACGTCCGACGATCTCTGGCAGGCTATAGCCCATGGCGTCTAGGAAGTTCTGATTGGCGTGAACGATCTCGCCGGTCGGGGTAAACTCGATGATTGCCTGTGCCCTGTTCAAGGCTGTTAATTTGCCCTCCGCATCGAGCGCCTTGAGTTTCAGGGCGGTGATGTCCGTTGCAAATTTGACCACCTTGTGGGGCTTGTTGCCCTTCATGACTGGGTTATAGGTCGCTTCGATCCAGATTTCACGGCCACCTTTGGCGATGCGCTTGTACTGGCCCTGATCAAAGTTTCCCTTGGCCAGGTTGTTCCAGAATTGCTTGTACGCGGGTGAGTTCGCTTCCGTCTGCGTCACAAATATTCGATGGTGTTTGCCAACAATCTCACTCAGCTGGTACCCGATGGCTTCCAGGAAGTTTTCGTTCGCATGCAGAATTTTGCCTTCGAGATCGAACTCGATAATGGCCTGAGATTTGTCGAGAGCGCCCAGGATCGCGCGAGCGTCATTGCCGAAGTCAAAAAGGGTCATCTTCATCTCTGCTTTGAAGGCGACGGTGGAGGACAGCGCCGGTAGCATATGATTATATGTGCTAACTTACCGAACACTTAAAGTACGGGGTGTTTGTCGCGTGAGTTTGATACGTGTTCGCGCCCTGCGCGTGCCGCCCACAGGACACTTCCTGTCATCGATGCGACATGTTTCGTCGCAGCATGGTCTTCTGACTTTCATGCTGTCACTCTAGCTTTGGGTGATATCCAGCTTTGCGCCAAGGGAGCGTTTCCATGAAAAGCCATACACGTGTCGTCGTCATCGGCGGGGGTGTCGTCGGGTGTTCCGTCCTCTATCACCTGACCAAGTTCGGCTGGACCGATGTGGTGCTTCTGGAGCGCTCGGAGCTGACCTCCGGCTCGACCTGGCATGCGGCCGGTGGCATGCACACGATCAATGGCGATCCGAATGTCGCCAAGCTGCAGAAG